>Ga0136617_10000908_pt1 | contig 25868 bp, 20 predicted proteins | sample AntDrymUQ3222106_2_FD_129672 | JGI IMG/M metagenome (GOLD analysis project Ga0136617, IMG submission 129672) | Polar desert sand microbial communities from Dry Valleys, Antarctica - metaG UQ322 (21.06) | ecosystem: Environmental > Terrestrial > Soil > Desert | place: Antarctica: Dry Valley...
AGCGGGCGGTACCGGATTGGGGGTGCGCCTGGCGTTTTAGCAGCGCTCTTCAAGGGCACGGTGCTAGCTGGCATCGTCCTGACAAATTTCACCACCGAGGCACAGAGGGAGCGTCTACAGCCATAGCCCCATCACCCATTGATGATGCGGTACACACCATGCCGAAGTACATCAACATTGAAATTGATCAACAGGCTAATCGAAGGCCGGTCAATTTCAGGTACGTTAATACCTGTGCACGGTGGACCGGCAGCACTTTGCGGAGAGCTTTTACCTCGATTATTACAGATCGCTCTACCAGAATGTCGAGCCGATACCCACAATCCAGATTCAGACCTCGATACAGAACGGGCAGAGCTACTTGCTGCTGGAACCCAATCCGCCGCAAATACAACTCCCTACAAAGGCACATTTCATAGGCAGACTCCAGGAGACCAGGTCCGAGCCTCCTGTGCACTTCGATGGCCGCACCCACGATGTCGTGAGTGCAGCGGAAAGATGGCCCTGTGTGTCCTCTGTGCCTCTGTGGTGAATCATCCGTCGACAATGTCGAAGCCGCAGCGGTGCCGATAACCCAACGAGCGCGGGGAGTACCGGTTAACCCACCCGGAACAGCTCAACAGCCCGCGGATACCGGGCAACCGCCCGCTCCCGAAGCTGTTGATTCTCCCTCCGCTGTAACGCCGGGTCGGCCTCGATCACTTTCATGGCCAGATCTCTCGCCTTGGCCAGGAGGTCGGCATCGGCCGGCAGCCGGGCATGCCGGACCTCGAACCCGCCGGACTGCCGAGCCCCGATGAGATCGCCCATTCCCCGCTCCGCCAAATCGAGCTCTGCAATCTTGAACCCGTCCTGGGTCGCGGCGAAACCATTCAACCGCTGCGGAGCGCCGCTTTCCGCCAGTAGAATGCAGTAGCTCTCCTCGGTCCCGCGGCCGATTCGACCGCGCAGTTGATGAAGTTGCGCCAGGCCAAACCTTTCCGGATGCTCGATCACCATGATCGTCGCGTCCGGCACATCGATTCCCACCTCGATGACGGTGGTTGCAACCAGGACCCTTACCTCTCCACTGCGGAAGCGCCGCATCACCCTATCGCGCTCTTCGCCCTTGAGCCGGCCGTGAACCAGACCGACCGGTAGCTCAGGCCACCGGGCAGTCAGGGTCTGGGCCATCGTCTCAGCCGCGCGCAGGTCGGCCCGCTCCGATTCTTCGATGACCGGCAGGACGATGTACGCCTGCTTCCCCTGGCCGCATTCCTCCCGAACGAAATCCATTACTCGGTCCCGCTGGCCGGTGCCGCGGACAGCGGTGCGAACCATGCCCCGCCCCGGGGGACGTTGCCGCAGAGTGGACACGTCGAGGTCGCCATAGAGAGTCAGCGCCAGCGAGCGGGGAATTGGCGTGGCCGTAAGGAGCAGCACATCCGGCGCCGGCCCCTTCCCTATGAGCGCCGCTCGTTGCTCCACCCCGAACCGGTGCTGCTCATCGATCACTACCAGGCCAAGCCGGTGGAAAGCCACGCTCTCCTGCAGCAGTGCATGGGTTCCCACCACGACCCGTGCCTGCCCCGCGGCAATGCGCTGTTTGACCGCGGCCTTAGCGGCGCCGGTCTGACGTCCCAGCAGCAGCTCCGGTCTGATGTCCAGGGGTGCGAGCAGGGTCTCGAGAGTGGCGCCGTGCTGCTCTGCCAGCAGTTCGGTCGGCGCCATCAGCGCGGCTTGAAAGTCGTTCTCCACCGCCAGCAGCATGGCGAAGAGCGCTACCACCGTCTTACCGGTCCCCACGTCGCCCATCAGCAGCCGGTGCATGCGGTCGGGGGCCGTCATATCGGCGGTGATCTCGCGGAGGGCTTGCTGCTGATCTCCGGTGAGATTCCAGGGGAGGTGCTGCTTGAGCCTGGTCGTGAGTTGTCGCTTGAGGGTAAACGCCACTCCGCTCCGGTGGCGTTTTGCCACCGAGCGGGCGCGAATCAGCATCAGTTGCAGGTCAAAAAGCTCGTCGAAAGCCAGACGGCGCCTGCCTCGCTCCGCCTCCGCCGCCGAAGCGGGCCGGTGCACCGCCCGTAACGCCTCGGGCAACTGCAACAGGTCTAAACTTAGGCGCAGCGGGTCAGGGAGCCCGTCATGGGACAACGATATCAGCCGCTCGAGGTGCCGGTCGATCAATGAGCGGATCACCTTGTGGCTGAGGCCTTCAGTGGCGGGATAAACCGGCAGAACCTTCCCCGCGGGGAGTGGATCCGCATCCGTGTCGGCGTCGCCGAGGATCACGAACTCGCGGGGCACCATTTGGCGTCCGTGATAGAATCGAACCGGACCTGAGACCAGCAGGGTCTGCCCGATTAGGATCGACCGATCGAGAAATGGCTGGCCTGGCCATACGCACTCCAGCACGCCGCTGTCGTCGCGCAGAACCGCGTGGAAGATGCGGAGTCCGCGGCGGGTGGGAAGCACGCCCTTGGCCATTACCCGGCCCACGCAGGCGACTTCCTGACCCAGGTGTGCCTGGACGAGCGGGGTGACAGTCGAGGCGTCTATGTATCGGTGGGGCAGGTGCCAGAGAAGATCGCGCGCGGTGCGGATGCCCAGGCGTTCCAGCGCTTCGGCGCGCCGCTCTCCGATTCCTTTCAGGAACTTGACCGGGGTGTCCAGGCGGGCTGCCGGGGCGGCACGTGGCGCCATCCGCTGCTAGGAAGCCTCCACCGCTGTTTCCGCCAGGAGGTTCTCGGCAAATCGCTCGGCGTCGAACGGTTCCAGATCCTCCACCGCTTCACCCAGACCGATGAAACGAACCGGCAGCGACAGCTCGCGCCGAACCGCGGCGACGGCGCCGCCACGGGCGCTGCCGTCGAGCTTGGTCACCACGATCCCGGTGGGAGAAACCGCGGCCGAGAAGAGCTTACCCTGCTGAACTGCATTCTGCCCTACCGTGCCATCGAGGACCAGCAGGGTTTCGTGGGGCGCACCAGGCAAGCGCCGGGCGATCACCCGTGCCACCTTCCGCAGCTCGTCCATCAACCCTTCTTGGGTGTGGAGCCGCCCTGCAGTATCGATGATCACCGTATCGACACCGCGCGAGATGGCGGCATCGATCGCGTCGAAGGCTACCGCCGCCGGATCGCCTCCGGGCGCGCCCGCCACGCAGGGCAATCGGAGCCGATTAGCCCAGACCTGCAGCTGGGCGATGGCGCCGGCCCGATAGGTGTCGGCGGCAGCGAGCAACACCGACCGGCCTTCCTCCTGCAATCGCGACGCCAGCTTGGCTGCCGTAGTTGTCTTTCCGGTGCCGTTGACCCCCACCAGAAGAATGATGGTGGGACCTGGCTCGGCCCGGACGATGTCACCAGGGTTCTCGGGGCCCGCCAGCATTGCACTGAGGCGCTCCTGCAGCGCGCGCTTGAGATCGGCTTCGGTCTTGAGCTTTCCACGCCGCACCTCGTCCTCCAGTGCCTGTATGAGCTCGACCGTTGCCGGCACGCCGAAGTCTGCCTCGATCAGCAGCCGCTCCAGGTTCTCGAGATCGTCCGCGTTGAGGCCACGCATGAGCGCCCCAACGTCGGTCAGCGCGACCTGTTTGATGCGGGACCACAGACTCTGTTTCTCGATGCCGCGTAATCTGCTGGGCTTCATCCGAGAAATGTATCACCTCAACGGAGGCCGAGCCGCCGGCGAGCCAGCCATTCAGCAGACAGCGCCAGCGCACCGAGCGCGAAGAGCCAGAGCCAGTCCCTGGCGGTGGTGCGTCCCGCCTGCCGCGCAGCTCGGCCTTCGCCCGATGTGAGAGATGCCGGCCGGGGGAGAAACTCCTCTGAGTACTGCTCTACCGCGACTGTCCCTGAGGCGCCACTCGGCAGCCGGTAGCGGTACTCTCCGGGTGCCAACCAGACCGGCGCCCGGCCATCGCCGCCGAAGTGAAGGGTGTCGGTGCTCTCCCCGGCGCTGCTCGACCAGACGACCACCTGGGGAACAGCGGTGCCGGATCCGAGCCACTCGAAGACAATAGGGCGGCCATTGGGGACCACTGGCTGAATCGGCCGGGCTGCTCCTTGAACGGAGTCCGCGGCACCCAGCAGCCAGCTCGCTGTCGCCGCTACCCATGACCGGTAGCTCTGCTCACTTGACCCTCCCCGGAAGGGCCAGCGCCAAAGACCCTCCACCGCCACTATGACTCGGCGAACCCGGCCCTCCTGACGTCCGAACACGGCTGGGCGCTCCGGTCCCCGCCGGCCAAGCTGGGCATACAGAGCCACCCAGTCCCGGGGACCGGGCGACAACTGGGTGAGCAGGAAAGCGGGCGGGAACGAGTCGACCGGCTGACCCAGGAACGCACCAGCTAGCGGCGAAGCATCTGACTCGGAGAGATACCAGTCGCCGGGCATCTGGGTTTCACCGCCTTCCCCGCTGGGCCAGCTCCAGACACCGCGCGCTGCCGTTCCCTCCGCCAGCTCTTTGACTCCGCCTTTAAGAATCAACAAGTCCGATCTTCGAGCCGCCCGCCGAACCACGTCGGCGGACACCGGGCCCAGATCGCTCATCGTCCGCCACCGGCCGCCCTCGAAGCGAACATAGCCCCGGACCGGCAACCGTCCGACTTCACGAAGCGTGCGATACAGAAAGCGGCTGTCCCAGTCCGCGGGCGACGCCAGAAACACGACCCCCGGCGTAGCCACCACCGTCACCAGGTGGAGCCGGGTGTCGGTTCGAGGCTCCGCATCCTTAGCCCGCGGCAGCGTCACCCTGAGGAGATGGTCACCCGCCGCAAGGGCTGAAGAGGCGATAACGATGCGGGCTCGTCCTCCGCCTTCGCCCCGAAGCCGAACGTTCCTCGACGCCAACCGCTTGCTTCCCGACAGCACCTCGACCGCTACACTGTCGGTCGAGGCTCCGCCGGTCGGCTGCACATCGACTTCCAGCGGTATCGAGTCGCCGGAGCTCACCCGACTCGGGCCGGTGACACGGGTGATCGCCAGATCCGACTGGGGAGACCGGGGAAAAATCCTGGTCGTACTCCGGGCGAGGAGGTCGGGTGCGATCTCACGCAGGTCTTCGATCTCTCCATCGCTTACTACCACCAGCGGACGGTCTGAGGCCGATGCCGCCACGAGTACCGGCACCAGCCAAGACCGGCCCCGTGAAGCGGTGGAGTCGAAGCTCGGCCGTTCATCGCCGAAGTAGCGCACCTCGCCCCATTGTGCCGCCGAGTCTCTGGCTTCAGACCACCGGCCGCCCGGAGCCTCCATGCTGAGGGACGCGTCGAGCAGCACCAGAGGCCGGAGCGGAGTGCCTGCCACCGGACAGCTCACGTTGACCAGCAGGAGTCCGAGTGCAGTCCAGGCAACCCCGCGGCACACCAGCGGAATCCAGGCGCGGCCGCCCAGCCGCTCCAGACCCAGATAGGTGAAGGCCGCCAGCCCGAATGCGGCGACGATTACGAGGACGAAAAGCATGCCGCGGCTTGGATCGCCTCGGGGACGCTCAAGCGACCCTCGTACAGAGCGCGCCCCACTATCACGCCTTGAACGCCGGCCTGGCAGGCCGCTCGAATGTCAGCCGCTCCGGCGATACCTCCGCTCACGATCACCGAGCCGCCTGTCGCTCGCAGCGCCACAGCGCCTGCGAGGTCGGGCCCGGTGAGCATCCCGTCACGGCTTATATCGGTATAGATCAGAGTTTTGACGCCGGCCTTGACCACACTCCTTGCCAGCTCGTCTGCCCGCATCGTGGACGTTTCAGTCCAGCCCCGCAGAGCTACCATCCCATCACGCGCATCGATAGCAACGGCCAGCTGCTCGGCCCGCACGGCCATCAGAGCCTGGTGAAGGAAGCTCGGGTCAGTGGCGGCCGCTGTGCCGATGACTGCCCGGGCAAAGCCGAGATCCAGAGCTTCACGGACCAGTTCCATGCTCCGCAGCCCACCACCAAGCTGAAGTCGCAGCCTGGAGGCCACGCCCTCCGCTACGCGACGGACCGTGGGCATGTTGTCGCCGGTGCCGAACGCCCGATCCAGGTCGACCACATGAATCCAGCGCGCCCCCTCCGCGACAAAACGCTCGGCGACCGCCACGGGATCTTCCCCATAAACGGTTTGCCGCGACCGCTCGCCCTGGCTCAGGCGAACGACGCGGCCATTTCGTATGTCGATGGAGGGAAGGAGGTCCACTACTCGGGCGCTACGGCATCCACCGCTTCGAGGTTTCAGCAGCCTGTTGGGCGATCGCGTCGGGTTGGGCCGTAACTTCAGTTGGCTGACGAAGAGCCGCGAGCAGTCGGTCACGCTCTTGCTCGAAGGCCGGGCGATCGGCTTTCGGAACCGGAGCACCACCGCCGATCTTTACCCGCCGGGAATCCTTCGCCACGCCGTTGATGCGGAACTCGTAGTGAAGGTGGGGGCCGCTGGCCAGCCCGGTCGCGCCGACATACCCGATAACGTGCCCCTGCTCGACTCGCGTGCCCCGGCCCATCTTGCGGGCGAAGCCGCGAAGATGCCCGTATCGGGTCGTGATACCGTTCAGGTGGCGCAGCTCGACCAGGTTTCCGTAGCCGCCGGCCCAGCCGGCCCGGAGCACCACCCCATCGCCCGCGGCCATAACCGGAGTGCCGGGGCGAGCCGCGTAATCGGTGCCCTCGTGCCGTCGGACTCTGCCGAGCACTGGGTGAAACCGCGCACCCGCGAAGTTGGAGGAGATCCGGCGAAATTCGACGGGAGCTCGCAGGAAAGCGCGCCGGAGCGATCCACCGTCGGTGTCGAAGTACAGTGCGCTCCTTACCGTTGGGGGAGTGAATCGGAAGGCGGTCAGACTCTTGCCGGATATTGTCAGGTCGCTGGCCATAACCCGGCCGAATCGAACCTCGCCGTCCTCAGATACCAGGCGTTCGAATACCACCTTGAACCGGTCGCCCGGGCGAATGTCCCTGGTAAAGTCGACTTCCCAGGCGTACACGTCGGCAAGATCCCACGCCAGCCTCAGACGGTTACCGCTGTCGAGCTGCTGGTTGCTGACGCCGGCATCCAGCGCTTCATACAACGAGTTGTCGATGGGTCCCTCTATGCGCATCTCCTGCGGGATCCAGCGAATTGGCTGGGCCTCCGCGTTCCAGCCGTCGGCCATACGGCGAAACGTGACTCGCTGTTCCGGAGTGGTGCGTACCATGATATGAGATGGAGCAGAATCGCTTGCGGGTCGGCGGAAGGTGAAGACCAGTCCGGGCCGGAGGCGGCGTGGGTTCAAGGCGAACGAAGGGTCCAGCCTTTGGAAGTCGATTCCAGCCACGTTATGACGGGCGAAAAGGGCGGACAGCGTCTCGCCGCTTTGCAGCGTATCGGCGGTTTCGGTGAAGAGTTCAGCCGGCGGTGCGGCCCTTGCCGGCTCAGCCGGCGGTAAGGGCAGTCGCTGCCACGGCCAATCGCCCCTCAGGCCGAAGAAGGCGGCGCCGCCGATTACCGCCAGGGCCAGCGAGAGGTACAGCCCCGGTCGCATCAATCCATCTGCCGACGTATGAACGTCGGGATCTCCATCTCGGGTACGTCAGATGGAGTGCCGGACGCCGGCGTCTGGTGAATCCGGGGCTGAGACCGGGTGATTACTGGAGCTGCGGGCGGCACCGGCGTTGCGGGCCGTTGCCTTGAAGACGGGAAATTGATAACCCCGGCAGCGCCCGATGCGCGCCCCACCGGCTGCTCAGTGCTGACGGGCCGGTCGAAACCGGTGGCGATCACGGTAACCCGTATCTCCCCGTGCATGGCGGGGTCGTTTCCCGCTCCGAAAATTATCTCCGCGTCGTCACCCACCGCATCGTGAATGATGTCGTTGATCTGGGTTGTCTCGCCCAGAGTGAGGTCGTCCCCGCCGATGATGTTGATAAGCACACCCATGGCGCCGGCAATGGAGATGTTATCCAGCAACGGGCTTGAAATCGCCTGCTGGGCTGCCTCCAGGGCTCGATTCTCACCTCGCCCGATTCCCGTGCCCATCAGCGCCGCCCCACCGTTCTGCATCACGGTCCGTACGTCTGCGAAGTCCACGTTGATGATGCCGGTCGAGGTAATCAGGCTGGCAATGCCCTGGGTGGCGTGAAGCAGAACCTCGTCGGCCTTCTTGAGGGCTTCCTGAAAGGGAATCCCCTTCCCCACTACCGCCAGCAGCCGCTCGTTGGGCACCACGATCATTGTATCGACGTTCTTGCGCATTTCGCCGATACCGCCTTCGGCCTGTTTCATCCGTCGGCGACCCTCGAAAAGAAACGGTTTGGTGACGATGCCGACGGTGAGCGCTCCGGCCTCGCGCGCCATCTGTGCCACCACCGGTGCGGCGCCAGTCCCGGTGCCGCCGCCCATGCCGCAGGTGACGAAGACCATGTCGGCACCCTGGACCGCGTGGAGCACTTCGTCGCGGTTCTCCTCGACGGCTTGGCGGCCGATCTCGGGGCGGGCGCCGGCGCCGAGTCCGCGGGTCAGCTTCCGGCCGATCTGGATTTTGATGTCGGACTTGGACATCGCCAGAGCCTGCGAATCGGTGTTCACCGAGATGAACTCGACCCCTCCGAGCTGGTCCTCGATCATCCGGTTGACGGCGTTGCCGCCGCCCCCGCCGACGCCGACCACCTTCATCCGCGCGGTCTGCGCCGCGCCCTCCTCCAGCTCAAAGATCATGGTCATGTCCTCGAAACCAACTCAGAAGAAGTCTTGAAGCCACCGTTTCACCGGAGCCAGCACCTTCTCCACTGCCGGTGACTTCCGCGTACCCGTTCCCAACCCACCGCTGACCGCTACCTGCCGGGCCCCGTAAAGCACCAGGCCCGCCGGAACTGCCATCCGCGGGGATTCGACGCTGTCTGCCAGCCCCCGCAGGCGCTGCCCGGGAACACCACACCGGGCCGGCATGGCAAATACCTCCCGAGCCAGCTCTACGATTCCCGGTGCCAGCGCCCCACCCCCGGTCACGATTACTCCTGCCGGTAAGCGCTGATGATACCCAGCCCGCGTGATCTCGTCGAGCGCGTACTCCAGGACCTCCTGGAGACGCATGTGCATGATATGCGAGAGCACCCGACGTTGTGCATTGCGGGCACCCTGTCCTGGAGTGCTCGGAAGATCGAACACATCGCTCTCCGGCACCAGCGGCTCGAAGGCGGCGCCGAATCGTTCCTTGAGCCGCTCCGCGTCGTGCTGCGTCACCTGAAGACCGTGCACGATATCCGCAGTCACGTGACCGCCAGCGCAAAGGAGCGATCCGGTGTGACGAATCTTACCGCTGTGAAAGATCGAGACGTTAGTGGACCCGCCGCCCAGCTCGATAATAGCGCATCCCAATTCGATCTCGTCCGGCGTAAGCACCGCCAACGAGGCGGCCAGGGGCTCCAGGACCAGCTCAGCGACTTGATAGCCTGCCCGCTCGACGCACTTGCGCAGGTTCTGCAGCACGCTCGAAAGCACCGTCACCAGATAGACCTCGGCCTCGAGGCGGGACCCCGTCATTCCGATCGGCTCGCTGATGCCCCCCTGCTGATCGATCAGATAGTCCTGCGGGATGGCGTGCAGCAGCTCGTGGTCGCGGCCGAAGCTTACGTTGCTCGCCATGTCATTTACCCGGGCCACATCGCTGGTGCGTATTTCGTCGCCGGTAACCGATACCATGCCGTGCGAGCTGCGGCCCGCCACGTGCTCGCCCGCTATTCCGCAGTAGATCGATCCGACCTCGACACCAGCCATGCGCTGGGCGCTCTTCATGGCTTTGTCGATCGCCCGAGTGGTCTCTTCGATGTCTCGGACCACACCCCGGCGGATCCCGCCACTCCGCTCCACACCCAGTCCCAGAATTTTCGCGCCCGGATCACGCGCATCACCGGTGACCTCGGCTATCACAGCAACGACCTTGGTGGAGCCCAGGTCAAGCGCCGCGATGAGGCGCTGCGGCTGACTGCTCATACGCCGGCCCGGACGATTACCTGCCCCGGGTAACGCCCGTCGAGCTCCTGATAGGTCCGCCCCTGCCGGGCCAAGTCCTGGGCGACCGCCATCACCGCTCGAATATCCTCCGCCGTGACCGCCGGGCCGAACCAGAAGCGACGCCCATCCACATCGAGCAACACGTCATCTTTCACCCGCCAGGCGGTACGAATTCTTGCGAACAGCGCCGGATCGTGCTGCTGGATCCTGGCCAGCACTCTCGCCACCTTCCCATCCGCACTGGCGGCTACCGGCAGATCGGGAGCAGAGGCTGCTGGGTCGAAGGGGAGGACCGTGCCGCTGGAGTCGAGCAGGGCCATCCGGCTGCCTCTGAGCGCCAGCGCCACCGGCACTGCCTCGACCACCACGATCTCGAGCGTCCCGGGAAGCCTGCGTCTTACATCGGCGGAGATCACCCCCGGCAACGCTCGCAGGTGACGGCCGGCCGTGGTCAGGTCAGCGAACACCGTCGCTTCAGAGTCCAGCTCGAGTGCCGCGATCACTTTGGCCGGAGCAAGATACTGAAGTCCCGCAATTTCGACCCGCCTTATCCGGAAGAAGTCCAGTCGTTGCAGAACCTCTGGTGCACCGAGCCAGACCAGCCCACCGGTAATAACGGCAGCGAACAGTTTGAGGCTCAGACGGAGTCGCGGGTAGCGGACTCCGGCGGTTTTCAGGCTGCGCTCAGCCAACCAACCAGCTCGGGAGCTACCCGGGTGATGTCGCCGGCGCCGAGCGTGAGAACCACATCGCCCGGTCGAAGCTCCTGATAGACGTTCCGCCCCACATCGGCCCGGGTAGGTTGGAACCGGGCATCGGCACCGGCCCGCTCCGCGGCCTCCGCCACCTGCTGCCCGCTCACGCCGGCGATCGGCTGTTCACGGGCGGGATAGATCTCGGTCACGAACACCAGGTCGGCCACTGCCAGGGCCTCACCCATCGCCTGGCCATGTGCGGCGGTGCGCGAGTATAGGTGGGGCTGAAATACGGCCACCAGCCGCCGCCCCGGGTAAGCCTGACGCGCCGCTGAAAGTGTGGCCACGAGCTCCGAGGGATGGTGTGCGTAATCGTCGACCACCGCCACGCCGGCGAACTCTCCCAGCCGCTCGAAGCGGCGACCCACCCCCTGGAACTCAGCGAGGGCAGCGGCGGCAGGCTCGAGGGCTCCGCCCAAAGCGTCCACCGCACCTAGCGCGGCGACGGCGTTCCGCAGGTTGTGGAGCCCGGGAACCTTCAGCCGAAGCCTGGTTTGTCGCCCGTCCCGCCAGACGATCCGGGCCTCGGTAAAGTCTGCCTGTTGTACCACGTCGCTGATCCGGATATCTGCGTTTGCCGCGCAGCCGAACCGACGTATGGCGGTGCCCACTCGTGTACTGACCTTTTGAGCTCCCGGATCGTCGGCGTTGATGATGGCGGTGTCAGCGCGCCCGGCGAACTCCACGAACGCATCTTCCAGCGCCCCCATCGATCCATAGCACTCGAGATGATCGGGCTCCACGTTGTTGACGATCGCCACAGTGGGGTAGAGCGTGAGGAAAGCCTTGTCGTACTCGTCGGCTTCGACCACAAAAAGTTCAGCTCCGGCCACCCGCGCGTTGCCACCCCAACTGCTGACTCTTCCGCCGGCAATACCGGTCGGGTTCAACCCCGCTGCCGCCAACGCCTCCGTCGCCATGACGGTGGTGGTCGTCTTGCCATGGGTGCCCGATACTCCCACCGCGCGGGCACCAGCTATCAGCTCGGCGAGAGCCACCTTGCGAGGGATGATGTCCAGACCCATCTGCCGCGCTCGTTCCAGCTCCGGATGACCCGGCGGCACGGCAGCGGTCACCACCAGGGCACGAACCCCTTCGAGGTGAGCCGGATCGTGACCTTTTGCAACGCGGACTCCGAGGGCCGCCAGATCTGCGGCACCCGCTGGGTCCATGTCGCAGCCACTCACCGCAACTCCGCGGCGGCAGGCGATCAGTGCGAGCGCACTCATTCCCGCTCCACCGATTCCCATGAAGTGAACGGTGCGCTTATCCGAGGGGTTGAACAGGGGCATGTGTGATGGGCAAAGGTAAAATGTCGTTGCGGATACCGAAAGTGCGCAGCTCAGGGAAGTAGTGTCAACAACTTAGACACTATGTCTCTCGCGGCATGCGGTCGTCCGCGCGCCAAGGCCCGTTCGCCCATTTGCTTCCGGGTGACGGGATCCTCGAGCAAACCGGTGACAACCTCTTCCAGGCTGCGGGGCGTGAGATTGGACTGGCTAAGCAGCAGCGAAGCGCCGGCCGATTCCAGGACCCGCGCGTTATGGGACTGGTGATCGGCTGCGGCGGTCGGCAGCGGAACCAGGATGTTCGGAAGCCCCCACGCGCACAGCTCGGCCACGGTGATCATCCCGGCCCGCGATACCACCAGGTCGGCTATAGCGTAGCCGTCGGCCATGGGGTCGAGAAAATCCAAGACATGCACTTGAGGAGGGTGGTGATAGCGCGCAAACTCCTTGTGCGAGCCTCGCCCGGTAACCCAGATCAGGATGGCCTCGCGCATCCCTCCCGCGTCCAGCCAGCCCGCAACGGCGCGATTGATGGCTAGCGCCCCCTGGCTCCCACCCGTGACAAGCACGACTGGCCGCTCCCCGTTAACACCGAACCTCGCCGCGACTGAGCTCCTTCGTCCCGGAGCAGGTGGAGCGATCGGATTGCCCGTGTCAAACACCTCGGTGCTCTTTCCGAAGCGGAGCAGCCGGGCCGCTTCGGGAAGGCCGAGATAGACATGGCGGACTCGGCGGCTCAGCCAGCGGCTGGCAAGACCCGGATAGGCGTTCTGTTCCTGAATGGCGGTGGATATACCATGGCGCGCTGCCCACCACACTACCGGGCCGGAGGCGTAGCCGCCGGTGCCTATCACAGCCGCCGGCTTCTCGGTCTCGAAGACACGGGCCACCTCCCGCAGCAATCGGCCGGCAACAAAGGGCCACCGGAAGTTTCTCCACCACGTGCGCCGGTAGATCGGTTCGGTGGGTAGCAGATGAAACCGAAAGTCGCGAGTGGGAAGAATGCTGGACTCCACGCCACGGGTAGCCCCAACCAGCACGGGCTCAACCCCAGATGTGTGCTCCTGCAATGCGGTGGCGATGGCAAGCGCCGGCATGAGGTGTCCGCCGGTTCCGCCGCCAGCGATGAGGATGGTGGACGGGCGTACAGATCGGCTGGCGGACAGTGTCAACGACTATTCCCCTTCGATCGCCGCGCAGGCCTTTCCTGCGTCCTTCTGTCCGATTGTCGACCTGTCAGGCTGTTGGCTTTTCCGTCCGTCCGTCCCTCAGTCCGCCTGTCCACCCGTCCATCCGTCCTCCGTTCCCTCGGCCCTGCCGCTCTCGGACTCCCACGAAGCCTGCCGATGTTGATCAGGATTCCAGTTCCCAGCAGCGAGATCACCTGGCTCGACCTGCCGTACGACATGAACGGAAGGGTGAGGCCCGTGGTAGGCATCAATCCCAGCGACACGGCCATGTGCATGAAAGCCGTAAGCCCGATGGTTGCGGTCAGCCCCACGGCCAGGTACTGGCCGAAGGGATCGGTGGCGGTTCTGGCGATCCGAAACCCGAGCCAGCAGAAAAGCGAGAAGAGAGTCACCACGCTCAACACCCCTACAAAGCCCCACTCCTCACCGATGGTGCTGAAAAGAAAGTCGGAATAGGCGTAAGGCAGATAGCCGAGTTTCTGTTGCCCCTCGCCGAAACCGACTCCAAAAAGTTGGCCCGAACCGATCCCCACCAGAGACTGATTGATTTGGAATCCGGCATCGGCGGTGGCGTCCCCCGGGTTCATGAAGGTCACCAGCCGAGAAAGGCGGTACTGGGCATCCCGGATCTGGTGAAAAACCAGGATCATGCCCAAACCGGCCAGCAGGGCGAAGTGTCCGATTTTCGCGCCCGAGGTGAAGAGCACCAGTCCGCCGAGCAGCGCTACGAGGGTAGCCATCGACAGGTTTGGCTCGAGCAGAATCATGAGCGAAATCAGTCCCAGCACCAGCGTGAAGGGCAGGACACCCTTCTTGAACTCGCGGACCTGCAGCCCCTTCTTGGAGGCCAGCGCCGCGCACCAGATCACCACTACCAGTCGGGCGAGCTCCGAGGGCTGAAAGTTGATCGGCCCGAGATCCAGCCAGCGCCGGGCGCCATTCACCGGCGGTGATATGGCCAGCGTAAACGGGAGTAGCGGGATCAGCAGGAGTGCGAGCATGATGAAGAGGAGCGGCCATGCCAGCAGACGCCAGCGGTAGTAGTCCATGCGTGAGGCGAGCAGCAAGAGGATACCACCAATCACCGCTCCGGAGAGCTGGCGGAGGGCAAAGCCCAACCCCGCATTCTTGCCCTGCAACGTCACGAGGCTCGCGGCCCCGTACGTCGCCGCGATTCCGAACACAACGAGCACCACGGTGACCATGCCCAAAAGGCGCGTCTCCCATCTGAGCTCGCCGGGATGGCGAACCGCCCTCGGACTCACAGCGCCTCAACCGCGGCGCGAAAGCGGTCCCCGCGCTCTTCGTAGTTCCGGAACATGTCGTAGCTGGAGCAGGCGGGCGACAACAGCACGGCATCTCCCGGCTGCGCCAGCTCCCGCGCGGTCGTGAGAACGTCTCCGAACGTCCCGGCCGGCACAACCTTCAGACTGGTGCTGAGATCCCTCACGATCAGGGGACCGGCTTCGCCGTAGGCCACTACCGCGCGGCAGCGATTCCGCAGTGGCTCGGCCAGACGACTGTAGGGCTCCCCCTTGTGTCGCCCGCCTAGCAGGAGCACGAAGTGCCGGTCCAGCGCCGCGATTGCAACCTCGGTTGACGTGATGTTGGTGGACTTCGAGTCGTTGATCCACAGCACGCCTTCCACCTCACGCACCGGCTCGACTCGGTGGGGGATGGCGCGGAAGGAGCGCAACCCCTGGCCCATCTCGTCGATAGAACAGCCGGCGCGACGCGCAACCAGCACCGCGGCCAGGGCGTTGGCTACGTTGTGGTCGCCGAGCAGGGGAAGCTCGGTTCGGTGCAGCACGGCAGCATCGGCCAGCATCAGTTGCCCGCCGGCACGGTCGTACCATGCGTCCGCCCGTCCGTTGATCGAGAAGCGGACCCGGCTCCCCGCGATGGCGCGTGTCATCTTCTCCACCTCAGGGTCATCGGCGTTGGTGACCCAGAACGATGATGCATCCGCGTTGCGAAACAGCAGCGATTTATCGCCGTAGTACTCGCCCAACGTGCTGTAACGATCGAGGTGGTTAGGCGCCAGGTTGGTAAGCACTCCGATGACGGGCCTGAGATTGGGCGAGTCGTGAAGCTGAAAGGAGGAGAGCTCGAGCGCCAGCCAATCGGGCTGGTTGTTCGCCCGGGCTACCTCGCATAGCGGCCGGCCGATATTCCCAGCGGTCTCCGCCACCAGCCCCGCGCTAACCAGCACATGGGCAATGAGGGATGTCGTTGTGGTCTTACCGTTTGTTCCAGTGATGCCTATGCAGCGCGTGCTTCGCAGCGCCACAAATCCCACATCAACTTCCGCATGAATAGCGATTCCCGCGCGGCGGGCCGCTTCCAGGGGGGGCACATCCGGTGGCACGCCTGGCGCCACTACCACCGCGGCGGATCTCGTGATCCGCTCCAGGCTATGGCCCCCGAGATCAACGTCCGCTCCCGCTTCGCGCAGCGAGCCAGCCCAGGCGTCGAAGTGGGGACCGGTACCGCTGTCGGATGCATATACCGGGATGCCCCGGGAACGGAGCAGGAGTGTGGCCGATAGCCCGCTCTTCCCCAGGCCTACAACCGCCACTTCCCTGCCGCTCGAGCGCCATCGATCGAAGAGCCCACCTCCGGCGGCGCTCGTCATCGTACCTTAAGCGTCGACAGCGCCACCAGGGCGCAGAGTAATCCCAAAATATAGAAACGCGTTACCACGGTGGTCTCGGCCCAGCCCAGTTTCTCGAAGTGGTGGTGGAGGGGAGCCATGCGAAAGACCCGATGAGCATCGGCGTACTCCCGGCCTCGGGTGCGCTTGAACCACTTGTAGGTTCCCGTCTGAATGAGAACCGAGATCGCTTCGGCAGCGAACACGCCGCCGATGACCAGCAGGAGAAATTCCGCCTTCAGTAGAATCGCCACCGTGCCCAGTGCGCCGCCGATAGCGAGGCTGCCGGTATCTCCCATGAACACTTCGGCCGGATGCGCGTTGAACCAGAGGAACCCCACCGCGGCGCCCATGAGGGCGGCGCAAAAGACCGCCAGCTCGCCTGCGCCAGGAAGATAGAAAACGTTGAGGTAGGTAGTGACGTCCACCCGGCCAAAGAGGTAAGCGAACACCGCGAATGCCGCCGCAGCAATTCCGGCCAGGCCGGTAGCCAGTCCGTCGAGGCCATCGGTGAGGTTGACCGCGTTGCTGGCTCCGGTGATGACCACCGTCACGAAGACTACGAATAACCAGGGCGCGAAGTTGATCACTAGATACTTGAAGAATGGGAGCGTGGTAGCTGTGGCCGGGATGGTATCTGCCGGTACCACCGGGTTGAAGGCCAGAAACAGACCAAGCAGGAGGCCGAAGCTGACCTGCCCCGCCAGCTTCCATTTGGCCACCAATCCGCGCGACTTACCCTGGACGATCTTGAGATAATCATCGAGAAAGCCGATACACCCCATCCAAAGCGTCGAAAGCATTGCCACCACGACGTAGCGGTTTGAGAGCGGCGCCCAGAGCAGGGTGGGTAGTATGGTGGCAAACAGGATGATCAGGCCACCCATGGTCGGGGTTCCCCGCTTTGACTGGTGACTGGCCGGTCCCTCCGCCCGGATCACCTGACCCACCTTCTTGGCTCTGAGGCGCCGGATCACCGAGGGGCCCAGCACAAAGGCCAGGATTAGCGCGGTGACGGTGGCGCCGGCGGCGCGAAAGCTGATGTAGTTGAAGAGATTGAATATGATGTACTGCTTGCCGAGCGGGGCGAGCCAGTGATAAAACATCGATCCTCAGCGGGAACGGAGAGGTGCTGGGGGAGCACTCTTCTCGCGGGTCGCGAGCGCCGGAAGTATACGCTCCAACGCCACCCCCCGGGATGCTTTCAGTACCACTAGCTCATCACCTCTGAGGCGGGATACCAGCACCGGAGCGAGCGCCGTTGGGTCGGGCGCACGGAGCAGCCTGTCGCCCAGAACCTGGGCATGCGGTTCGAGGGCCGGGACAAACTCACCCACCACTGCCAGTAGATCGGGCTGCAGCTCTACCAGGGCCTGGGCCACTTCCCCATGCAACTTGGCGGAATCGCTCCCCAACTCTCGCATGGTCCCGGCGACGAACACCAGTCGACGGTTGCCGCGGAGAGCTGCTGCGGTGGCAATGGCTGCACGGAATGACTGCGGATTCGCGTTGTAGCAGTCGTTGAGAATCGTCAGCGAGCCCTCTACAATAAGCTCACCGCGCCCGTCCGGTATGGAAAACTGCTCCAAAGCACGCGCCGCCTTATCCCTGTCCAGGCCCAGGGCCTCCACTACAGCCCACACTCGGATAGCGTTGTCGGCCTGATGAAGTCCTCGGGCGGCTAACACGAATGTTCTCCCGCCCAGGGTGATTACCGGGCGGGCAGAGTCGTCAAGCGACACCCGCTCGGGCACGAGGTCGGCGCCCCGGAGTCCGGCAGTACGAACGGCCTGCGCTCGGGTTCGGGCTCCAGCGGCCAGATCACTGGGCTCAACTCCCACGATCGCGAGAGGAACATCCTGAGCGAGAGAAAGCTTCTCCTCCACCACGCCGGCAAGTGATCCGAAGCCCTCCAGGTGGCCCGCAACCGCGTTGGTGACGACGGTGATTGAAGGCTCTATTATCTCGCGATAGCGGGCGATCTCTCCCGGCAGATTGGCGCCCGCCTCCACGATAAGCGCCTCAGTATCGGCTGGCGCCTCCAGGATCGTGAGTGGCACGCCGACCAGGTTGTTCAGGTTGGCCCGGGTCGCGTACGTGGCGTAGCGGGTGCGCAGCACCGCGGCCAGCATCTCCTTGGTGCTGGTCTTTCCGTTGGTGCCGGTCACCGCCACCACAGGGCCCTCCAGCAGCCGTCGCCGCGCCCGCGCGAGGAGGCCGAATGCTCGAAGCGTGTCGGCGACCTCAAACAACATCACACCCCGAACGAGGGGAGTGCCCCGCCGAACTATGGCTCCGGTCGCCCCGGCTTCGGCTGCGGAGGAGAGATGGTCGTGTCCGTCGAACCGCTCACCTTCGAGGGCCACGAACAGCGCGCCGGTTGAAACAGAACGGCTGTCGGTGCTGATGCCTGAGAACGTGGCGGGATTCCGGCCTGGAGGAAGTTCGAGACCCAGCGCTCCCCGGACTGCGCTCTCTGACCACGACGGCGTCACGACAACCCCTTGCTTACCGCTCACCTTTCACCTCGGCGTGCACGATCTCACGCTCATCGAAGTCGATCTTTTCGGAACCGATGATCTGGTAAGTTTCGTGGCCTTTGCCGGCCAGCAAGATCGTGTCACCAGCCCGGCCCTCGTTCAAGGCGGTGCGGATGGCGGCGAGGCGGTCCGGCACCCGCAGGTGCGGCGTCCCTTCCATTCCCTGCTCTATATCATCGATGATGGCATCGGGGTTTTCCGTGCGCGGGTTGTCCGATGTTACAATCGCGAGATGAGAGAGCTCACCGGCTATACGTCCCATGAGCGGCCGTTTGCCGCGATCACGGTCACCGCCGCAGCCGAACACCACGATCAGTCTTCCACCGGTGAGCGGCCGCAGCGAATTCAAAGCGCGTTCCAGCGCGTCGGGAGTATGGGCATAGTCCCGGAGCACGACACAGGGGGTGTCGCTGATCCGTTCCATTCGCCCAGGCACTTGGGGCGCCAGTGACAGCCGCTGGGTTACGGCTTCCAGCGAGCGGCCGAGCGCCAGACCGACTGCCGCCGCAGCGAGGGCGTTGGCCACATTGAAGTCCCCCAACAGAGGGAGGGCCACGTCGGCACTGCCGAACCGGCCGCCCAGCTGAAACCTCGACCCGGCCGCGTCGAGAACGATATCGCTGGCACGAACATCGGCGGAGGGATGCAGTCCGAACGTCAAACGCGGGGATCGGGATGGCATCACCCGCCAGGCGTCGTCGTCCAGGTTCACGATCTCGATGCCGCCGCTGCCAAGCAGTGTGCTCAGGCGGAGCTTGGAGCACAGATAAGACTCCATAGTGCCATGGTAGTCCAGATGGTCCCGGGTAAGGTTGGTGAATACGCCTGCCGCAAACGTCACTCCATCAAGCCGCCGTTGGTCCAGGCTGTGAGATGAGGCCTCCATCGCGATGTGGGTGACGCCCCGATCTCGCATCGACGCAAGTGTGGCCTGCAGGTCGACCGCCCCCGGAGTAGTGAGCGATCCGGCCGTCGACGGTATATCCTGGCCGCGGCCATCGAACGCGCCCAGCGTTCCGATGCTGCCGGCAGCTTCACTCTCGTTAAAGAGATGCCTTATCAGACCGGTAGTGGTGGTCTTTCCATTGGTTCCGGTCACCCCGATCAGTGTGAGCGCGCGGCCAGGGTGTCCGTACCACGCGCTGCCGAGAACCTGTGCCGCCGCATGGCTGTCGCGTACTATGATCTCCGATACCCCTGATTGCTGCGGCGCTTCGACCAAAACAGCGGCTGCTCCCCGACGAACCGCATCGGCTACGAAGCGGTGGCCGTCTGCCTGCGAACCGCGCAGTGCCAGATACAACATGCCGGCGCGAATTGTCCGGCTGTCGACCCCGATTCCGCTCGGATCCGGACCCCTGGGCGGGGCGGCCGCAAGGAGATCCGCCCGGCGGAGTTCTTCCAGCAGGGCGACCCAGGTGAGCGTCATGGTGTGGCTGTCTTCACTGGGCCCAGACCGTCACGGCCGTACCCGGTTTCGCGTGCCGCCCCGCCGCTGGGACGGTTCGGCTTACCTCCCCCAGGCCCCGGAGCATGACGCGAAAGCCCTGCTGGTGCAGCGCGAGAGCCGCCGCACGTACCGGCCGGCCGGTGACGTCAGGTACCTTTGTGGCTGCCATGGTGGGACGCTCCGCTTGGTAGGGCCAGGAGAGCACGACGCGAGACACCCCGGCAGGAGAAGCAACCTTCCGCGGTGCATGCGACGACGCGCTGTCCCTTCGGGTAAGACGGCTCCGGTCGATGCCGATACGGCGCGAAGCGAGAGCTTGTTGCAGCATGGTCCTTGTTACCGGAGCCGCTGTGAGTCCGCCATAGTATTTGCCGGTCGGATTGTCGATCTTGACCACCACCACAAGTCGAGGATCCTCGGCGGGAAAGAGTGCGGCGAAGGAGGCGGTATACTCGCCGCTCACATACCGCCCGCCTTCGAAGCGCACTGCCGTCCCGGTCTTGCCGAGAAGCGAGTAGTTGGCAAGCTGGGCATTTCCGCCGGTTCCGCCTTCGCCCACCGCGCCTTTCATGAAATCTCGGAGTTGTGCGGCCACTGCGGGCGGTACCACGCGTCGTACCGGCTCAGTCTGGTGCCGATAGAGCACATCCCCCGAGGGATCCCGGATCTCCCGCACCAGGGTGGGCGTGAGCAGCAACCCGTCGTTGGCGATGGCTCCATAGGCCGCAGCCAGTTGAACCGGAGTGACGCCAAACTCGTAGCCCATCGCCATGCTTGCGCGGGTGTACATCGGTTGCCATTTGTCCGGGCGCGCCAGACGACCTCTGGATTCCGAAGGAAACTCTGCTCCCGTCGGTGTGCCGAACCCGAAATCACGCAGCATCTCGAACTGTTCCTCGGGAGACAGTCGAGACGAGAACTTGGCCATCGCAACGTTGCTCGACACCTGGATGGTGCGAGCGAGGGTCAGATTTCCCGTGGTCTTGTGTACGTCCGTTATCACCCGCGTACGCCCACTGCTGGTGATCGGCATGCTCCACCGCCCGCCCTCGGAGAAGACCGCATCGGCCGTGTCAACTCGCCGGTGGATGAGCAGTGCGGCCGCGGTGAAGAGCTTGGCGGTGGACCCCGGCTCGAACGGATCGGTAAAGGCCGACGCCCGCATAGACGCGAGCCCCGAGCGGCCACGTTGGCGCGATGCCAGGGCCAGGAGCTCGCCATTGGTAGGATCGAGGAACACGACGTCTCCCCCCTCGGCCTTCATCTGAGCAAGCGCGTCGTCCAGCCCGCGTTCCGCAATCTCCTGCAGCTCAGCGTCAAGAGTGAGAACTACATCGTTCCCCGGAACCGGATCTCGGACCAGTCGAGCGGGTGAGTCGTACCGCCGGCCGGCCCGGTCCTTCAGCAGGACCGCTTCTCCCGGCTGTCCCATGAGTATGGAGTCGAGCGAGAGTTCCAGCCCCGCCGCACCTGTCGGCGCATCCGGCGAGAGCCCGCCAATGATCGGTCGTGCCAGCGATCGGGAGGGGTAGAATCGCTTGAAGTTCCCGGTAAGATGGATGCCGTCCAGCTTGCGTAGCGGCTGCACCTGAGTGGCGCTGAAAGGACCGTGGAAGTAGATCCACGGTTTTTTGGCGCGTAGCTCTTCCTCCAGAGATGAGCGGGACACTCCCAGATGCCGGGCCAGCACGTTGGCGGTCACACGCCCATCGGTGAGCTCGTTCGGAGCCACGCCTACGTGGTAGAACTCCTGACTGACAGCGAGAGGAACACCGTGGCGATCGTAGAGGGCGCCCCGCCGGGCGGGTAGAACAGCCCGTTCAGTGCGCTGACGTTGAGCCTGTTCGGCCCAGCGGTTGCCCTCCACCAACTGGAGTTGCGCCGCCCGCGCTAGGATTCCCAGGACACCCAGCCCAAAGGCGAATTGCACCACCGCTATACGGGCTTGGGGCCGGGCCATCAGGGCACAGTCTCGACCGGTGCCAACGGCACCGGAAAAAGTACGAACTCCGAGTCGGCAGGCTCATGCAGACCGAAGCTCCGCTTTGCCATAGGAACGAGTATTTGCCGGCTCGAGGCGAGTCGGATACGCCGCTCCAGCTCAGCCCTTCGAGCTTCGAGGCTACGGCGATCCTCACGCAGGTCGTGAAGCCGTCTTGCCGTCTGGAGGGCAGTAGTCTGACGAGCCACCACGGCTACCGCCCCTCCGAGAAAGATCAAGAGCCAGAGCAGCACCCAGTGCCGCCCCTTAGGCCGCATCATCGGTCTGAAAGATTCTCAGTTTGGCACTCCTTGCCCGGGAATTGACGGCTAGCTCGTTTGGTCCGGGCAGGATCGGCTTTCGAGGCTCGACCCGGCCCAGCGCCCTGCCCCGACAGATGCAGACCGGAAGTTCAGGGGGACATACGCAGCTGCGAGCCCAATCGCGGAACGCCTGCTTTACCAAGCGGTCCTCGCCGGAGTGATAGGTAATGATCGATAGACGACCGCCCGGGTTAAGCGCATCCCGGAAGGCGGAGAGAGCGCGCGTCAACTGGCCGGCCTCGTCATTTACCGCCATGCGGACCGCCTGGAAAAGCCGGGCGAACTCAGACGGACCCGCCTTGGCGCCGAGAGTTGCCCGGATGGCATTCACCAGATCGTCACTGGTGGTGAAAGGCTGGCGGGTGCGCCGCCTGACAATCTCGGTAGCGAGACGGCGCGCCCTTCGCTCATCTCCCTGATCGCGGAATAGCGTCTCGAGCGCCCCGGCTGGAGCGGTGTTCAGAATGTCCGCGGCTGAAAGCCCGCTGGCCCCCATCCGCATGTCCAGCGGGGCGCCCGGACGGAAGGTAAATCCCCGCGCTTCCTGGTCCAGTTGCCGGGAGGATACGCCCAGATCCAGCAGGATAAAATCCGCCCTGAATTTCTGCACGGCCGCCATCGCCTCGGAGGAGGCGAAGGGTGCCAGAAGGTACTGGATCCGATTTTCGCCCAGCCGGGCGCGGCTTATGGTTAGTGCCTCGGGGTCACGGTCGATGCCGAGCACCTGCATGCCCAACTCCAGTAACGCGGCCGCATGTCCCCCATCGCCGAGGGTTGCGTCGACCGCCCGGCAAGCTTTGTCGGCAGCCGCGACAACCGGCTCCAAAAGCACCGGCACATGAAAGGTCGTACTTCGATGGGGCATGGCGGACCCTGACAGGCTGAAACACAACACCCCGCCTTCAGACGGGGTGAGGTGATTCAAGCGAGCGGGGCTGACGGGGCTCGAACCCGCGACCTCCGCAGTGACAGTGCGGCACTCTAACCAAGCTGAGCTACAGCCCCCTGAGCGGAGGGCGGAATATAGAGGGTCGGAGAGAATGGGTCTAGAGTGAAAACGTCCTAGAGTCTAGCGTCGAGGCGTCCGCCTGATGCGGGCACCGTCATACCCAGTCAACCGCGCCGGCACCAGACCCTAGACTCTCCGACCCTAGACTACTTCCCCTTACAGTATGCCTTCAACATCGATGCAATCCGGGGCTTGTACTTCTTGATGATATCGAGATTCTTGTCGACTGCCTCAGGATTGACCGGACGGCCGGCGGTGAGAGCCGAGTCGGCGGCGAGAAGCAGGCCCTCCTCCTGCCTTGCCAGGTCGCAGGACTTCTGCTTCTCGGCTAGAGGATCGATTTTGGGGACCTGGAACAGTGTTGCCAGACCCAGCAGATAGTTAGCGGCTGGATAGACCTTTCCGGTTGGATTGGCCGAAGCAACTGCCGTCCTCAGCAACTCGGCAGCACCCTCAAGGTCCTGTGGCTCCTGAAGCAACGGCGCCGCGCCAGTGTACAGGAGCGCCGCAGCATTCTCCTTGGCCTGTGCGTCTCCGTGCTTAATGGCGAACTCGATGAACGGCACGGCCTCCTTCACTCTACCCCGCGAGACTGTGTCTGCGGGCGTGGAGGTGGAGGTGGCGGTGCCGGTCGGGGCCGTGCCTGCTGAAGTGGAATCCCCGTGTGCGGGGGGCGTGATAAGCGCTCTAGCCGCTTCCAAAGCAGGTACAACGGCCGTGGTGTCCTTGGCGATGATACGGTTGGTCACAGCCACAACACTGTCCACTGGACCGGACAGTGAGTAGGCACGATTGAGATAACCCAACAACGTCATGTTGTCGGGATACTTCCTCACCCCGGCCTGGGACCATTTGAGCAACCGGACGGTATCGGGCTTCTCGCCTTCGGCGGCGGCAGCTGAGATCTTGGTGAAGAACAGCGTGTCAGCCTGGGTCGAATCGGTGGCGTACATGGTTTCCAGGGCATCCACCGCGCACTTGAAGTCGCTCAGGAACAGGCAAGCGTTGCTCTTCAGGTCATACAGGTCGGCGTTGAAGGGATCCAGCTTGAGACCCTCGTCCGCGACCTCTCGGGCGGTCTCGGGATGGCCCGACTGTAGAAAGTACTTGAACAGTTCCTCCCGGAGCTTCTGGTTGGTGGGAGCCACCCGCAGCATCTGCTTGAAGGCCACCAGAGTATTCGCGGTATCGTTTGCCTGCTGGTACTGCGTGGCAAGCGCGGTCCACGCCGGCAGGCTCAGCGGATCTCCTTTGACCGATGCCTGCAGGTGCTTTACCACCTGGGCTCTCGGCGCCTTCTTGTCGATGGCAATTTGTGCCAGGCAGAGTTGGGCGAGACCGTGATTGGGAAGCGTTTTGATGGCCTTGTTTGCGGCCTCGGCCGCCTTGTCAGGCTTGCTGGTTCGCTGGTCGATACACGCCTTGGCATCAGGCAACGCCTTGACCGCTGGTGCAAGCGCCCGGGCCAGCTTGTTTCCGAAGTCCTGGAAGCTCTGCCCTTGTCCCTGACTCAGCGTCACTACGTTGCCAGCGTCGTCGTTCACGCCGGCGAGTCGGGCTGTGACCACCGTTCGACCAGCTCCGCCCCGAGCCATCGTCGCGGTGGTCAGCACTCTAGCCTGTATGTTTTTCGCGAGCGTCGTGGCCAGCGGCGGTGTCAGAATGGCATCGACCGGATAGCCGTATTGCCTCAGGGCGTCATTCATCTGAGCCTGCTCGACGACGCTGTAGTTGCGGCCGGCGACGTCTTTCATTTCCTCTCGAACCGCGGTTCCAATCCTCACCGCATTCGCCGAATCGGCGGCGGCAAAGGCGAAGGGATTGGCCACCATGAGCCTCGGAGCCACATTCACCGTTTGCGACGTACGAGCACCGCGAGGGATGCCTTGCGCTGCCAGCGGCGCGGCCGAAAACACACCGACGAGCGCGAGCGGAACCAAACGCAGCAGATACATTCTACCTCCAAACAAGATGGCCCTGGTGGGCCAGGGAAACACCCGCGTTTCCGCGGGTATCTATGGGCGAAGAGGGATTCGAACCCCCGACATCCTGCGTGTAAGGCAGGCGCTCTGAACCAGCTGAGCTATTCGCCCGAAGGCAGCGCGGCCCAATCTGGTTCTAGCGAGATCGCAGGGACCGTGCCGTGATGACCGACACCAGCTATGAGGCGATACCTACGGGAAACAGGACGCAATAGCCGAATACCAGAATCACGGCCGCTGCACTGGGGTATCCAGCGCGTAACGTCAGATAGCCAGCTATCAGAACAATAACCGCTGCTGCAAGGATGATGAGATTACGCGGTGCGAGCAGAAAATGCCGGGGCGGAGCAGAAGGTCGCGGATTGGACATAAGCGTTGAGCCTACTACGGTTCTTGGCGTCGGTCAAGTTCAGGCGTCCCTGCAAGTTCGGGTGCAACTTCCCACCCCTCATCTAGGGCGGCGCGGCGGGGAAGATCAGCCTTTCGCCTGACCCTCACCCAGAGCCACATGGAGATCACCAGCAGGCCCCAGCCACCGCCGGCCAGGAGCCACGTTGCGAGACTGTAACGTCGGCGTAGCGCCTTGCGCCATTCAATGTCGAACTGTGAAACAGTCAGCCCAGTGGTAGCCAGAAGCGCGGCCGCGAAATCATCGCCCGATCCGAGACGAGCCATCAATGGATCGAGCGAGCCGGAAGGGTTCCGCCGCGCCAGCTCGGTTACTGCCGATATGGCCAGGGCGTAAGCCGC
>Ga0136617_10000909_pt1 | contig 25841 bp, 20 predicted proteins | sample AntDrymUQ3222106_2_FD_129672 | JGI IMG/M metagenome (GOLD analysis project Ga0136617, IMG submission 129672) | Polar desert sand microbial communities from Dry Valleys, Antarctica - metaG UQ322 (21.06) | ecosystem: Environmental > Terrestrial > Soil > Desert | place: Antarctica: Dry Valley...
GGAGCGAAGATAGACAATTTGGTCCAGATCGGTCACTCCTGCACCGTGGGAGAGGACACTCTGCTTTGTGCTCAAGTTGGACTGGCCGGGAGTTCCCACATTGGAGATCGCGTGGTCCTCGCCGGGCAGGCCGGAGTAGCGGGTCACTTAACCATTGGCGACGATGCGGTGCTTACAGCTAAGAGCGCAACCAGTCATGACGTACCTCCGGGCAAAGTCATTTCCGGAATTCCGGCATTCGATAATAAGGATTGGCTGCGCTCGACGGCGGCTTTTCGCCGGCTCGGTGAGATGCAACGAACCTTAAGAGAACTTCAACAGAGACTACTGAAATTGGAAGGCGCCGTACTTAAGGGCGGTGGTGGCTCACTTTCCCGGACTGAGGATCCCCTATAACCGGGCACATGATGTCCGCTACTCAACCACGATCCACGAAATCACACTAAATTAGCGCTAAGAAGATTTCGTGTTGGTTCGTGCCAGTTCGTGGATCGTTACTCCGATCTTCCGCAAAGAAGTTTGGCGGCTTGAGTCTTGACTGGAAATGGAGTCCGAGAATTGTTGATGGCTGGTTGCACATCACTCTCGAGAAGCCGAAGAAAGCGGAAAAGGAGTTGCGCAGATCAGAGAAGCATCTTGACGGTCGCCATTGTAAGATTTTGCGTGGTGCAAATTCTTTTCCCGTATCGCTTGCAGAGGCTTATGGGGCGAATTTTAGGCGTGTATTTCGATGGCAGCGAGCCAGCCGGCCGGATTACCGCTCCTGAAGCTGCGAGCCTTGCTACGGAGAGGAAGGCCGATGCCTTATTCTCAATTACTCCGGGCAAGTTAGCGTTGTTTTTCTTCCATGAGGGCTATGCATGGAAATGCGAGAAACGCCCTTGACCAACTGACGACGGGCGATGCACCCAACGCGCCTGGCCTTGGGCATTAAATTCCAGTCCTCGGTACGCTCACCCGTAGTGCTCGCTGACGAATAGAATGAAGGCAAAGCCATTCTCATTTCAGCTCGGTGACGACTATACCGGCGGTCCTCTAATAAGCCCTTCCTCGATTGCCATTTTCACCCCGATTATTGGCCTCTTCATTGGCGCCAGGCTTTGGAGACTAACAGCCTCTTGTCTCTGGTTCGACGAACTCTTCAGCGTACATGGCGCCCGTCATGAATGGAGTCGACTGCTGGGCTTCGTGGCCGCAGATATCATTCATCCGCCGCTCTTCTATATTCTGCTTAAACTTTGGATCACCGTCGCCGGTGAGTCGTTGTTTTGGTTGCGTCTTTTCCCGGTGCTCACCAGTATAGCTGTCATCGTCCCTTTCTTTTTGTTGTGCCGAGAACTACGACTGGCTTCGACCGAGATCAAGCTGTCCCTATTGTTGATGGCCGTGAATGGCTACTTGATTAAGTATGCGCAGGAAGTGCGCATGTACAGTCTGCTGCTTCTCTTCAGTGTCTGCTCTCTCTGGCTGTTCGCCAAATTCGTCAATGCAACTCACGCCCGGAATCGTTTGCTGGCCTTGTCTGCTATTAACTTAATGCTTGTCTACACCCACTATTATGGGTGGTTAGTGATCGCGGCTGAGGCGGCCTTTTTGATTTTATGGTACCGCGACAAACTACCAGACTTTCTGATTGCGGCGGCGGTGCTCTTGCTGTGCTTTAGTCCCTGGGTTTACGCGGTAACTTTGGCGGCCGAACAAGGTAAGGGCTTAGCGCAAAACATTGGCTGGGTAGGGCGTCCTCGACTGGCTGATGTGGTGCAGTTCTTTGCGCTGTTGAATGCGCCGTTTTATTTTCGCCAGAGTTCAAACCAGTTCGTTTACCCTCGCTGGGGACTCCTCGCCGGCTTCCTGATATTTGGCTTGCCACTGTTGGCGTTGTCATGGCAACTTGTCAGACAAAAATATCGGCAAGGAGAGCAAAACCTCAGCGCTCCGAAATGCCTGATCCTCTTTTCCGTTCTACCCTTGGCTCTCGCACTTGTCGCTAGTTGGGTATTGCCGCATTCCATCTGGGGCACGCGCCACCTGATCATTGTGGCCGTTCCGTATCTGTTGCTGGCGGCAATTGCCCTCGATCGATTGCGTCCCGAGTGGCCGAGGATCACCGTTTTCCTCCTGCTGGGTTGCTGGTTGTTCTTAGCGGGGACTGGGATGCTGCTCCGACGTGGGGACACCTACATATGGTGTGCGTGGGATCAGTTGAGCCGGCAGATGATTCAACATCATCATAGGCCGGCCGAGCTCACAAAGGTTTATGCGCTCGAAGAACTGGTTGCTTATCATCTATGGTTCGCTTTGGAAGAATCCAATCGTGGGGAATTCAAAGTGGGTTTGATAAAAGGTGTTCCAGGACTCCGGGAAGATCCAGCTTACTTTCTACCTCGCGCATTTTCTGACATAGCAGTGCAAGACCTCTCCGCGCTGAATGACAAACACTTCTGGATCGCATTTCGCGATACTGACTTTCATGAACAGCGTCCGCCTCTCAAGATTCTTAAAGATCGCGGCTACGAAGTGCGGGAGGTTCTACAAGTAGAGGCCGCGGGGCAGCGAGCATTTGTGGTCGAGCTAGAACACCAATGAAGGAATTTGAGAACGAGATGGCTGGAAGACTTGGCCGTGTTAGAATCGATTTAGCCGCGGGTGCGCGCCAATGAACGCGATATCAACAGCAACAACCAAGCGATTGTGTAGGGCCTTTTCTGATCCGCGTTCATCCGCGTGTATCCACGGCTAAGTGATTCTCCCACGTCTTAAGTAATCGCCCCACCATCAACAATCACAACTTCGCCATTCATGAAACTGTTGCGATCGCTAACCATGAACGCGGCATACTCAGCGAGCTCTTCCGGGCGGCCAAGTCGACCGGCTGAGGCCCAGAAGGCGTGCATCTGCAGCAAACGCTCAGGAAGCGCAGAAGCCAAATCGGTGTCGAAGATTCCGGCGGCAATGGCGTTTACTTTGACGCCGAAGGTTCCAGCCTCTCTTGACAGGCATTTAGTAAAACCAACCATCGCGGCTTTGGATGTTGCGTAGTGAACGGCGGTAGGGAGCGCTCGCAGCGCACCTATGGAAGTAATGTTGAGGATGTGTCCCTTCCTCTGGCGGATCATCTGTTTGTAGAATGGTTTCGTGACGGCGAATAGGCTGCCCACATTGGTATCGATCACTTCATCCCAGGCACGATCAGTAGTCGTGGCGAAATTGTCGGCACGATTGATCGCTGCGTTGTTGACCAGGATATCGATCCCGCCCCACTTCTCGACCAGCTCCCTGGCGAGGCGCTTGATACCCAGACGATCAGTCACTGAGACCTTAAAGCTAAGTGCGCGCTTACTGTGATTCTCAATCTTCTGGCGCGTCTCTCCAGCAAGATCGTCGCGCGATTCATAGTTAAACGCTACATCAGCGCCCTCACGGGCAAAAATCTCGCAGATTGCAGCACCAATACCTCGCGTTCCTCCGGTTACGAACGCACGTTTTCCTTCCAGCAGCAGACTCACGAGCTATCTATCTCCTAAAAAGCCCGCTTCGACGAGCGCAAGCGGGCACAGATTCATGGCTTGATTCGTTGGCGGGAATTAAAGCTCTAAAAGTTCAAACAGTCAACGGCCTCCGCAGTTAAGCGACCTCGGTGAGTATTGGTTCCTGCGCACTGCCGACCGTCGCCGGAATGAGGGCCACAATTTCTTCGACGATATGCCGCGTGGCGTTCGGAATGGCGAGCCCGACGGTTGCGGCTCGCAACGCAGAATAATGCGCCGTGTCTTCGACCATGCGCCTGATCACCGGGACAATATCAGTCGCCCGTTCCAGCAGCACTCCGGCACCGCGTTTGACGATCAAACTTGCAGCACCAGCCTCCTGAGGCATCGGCGGCGTGGTCCCATCGGCAATTATCGGCAGCCGGCAGGCGAACGCTTCAAACGTGGTCAGGCCGCCAAGTTTAGAAATCATCACGTTGGCCGCGCCCATCAGTTGCTCAACCTGGTCGGAATACCCGATGACCTTAATGGGAAACGATGCGCTGAACGCGAGCGACTCAGCCTCTAATTTCAGCTCTTCATTTCGCCCCGCAAGAAAAATTGCCTGGACATCCAACTTTCCTCTGACAAGTTCGCGGAAAATCTGCGGCACATTGCCCCCGCCTTCCCAGCCGGCGTTGACGAATACCGTAAACTTTTCCGGATCCAAATCGAGAGCTCGTCGCGCTGCCCGGGCCGCCACTTCGCCCGGGTACGCAAACTTTGGATGGACGGGCATGCCCGAGATCTTGATCCGGTCCGAGGCGATTCCATAGTCAATCAACTGCTGTCTCGCTCCCTCAGTAGCCACCAGATAAAGCGTCACATCGTCGCACGCCCAGCCTCGCCAGAATCCGTAGTACGGATCGGTCACTACTGACACGAGGGGAATACGATCGGCGAGTTTCAGCTGTTTCAAAACCCGAGCGAAGATGTGTTGTGTCAAAGGATGAACGCTCACCACTACGTGCGGGCACCAACGTTCGAAGAGCTCGACGACATAACCTATGCAACGCTTTTGAAAAAAATGACGCGTCTCGGGACGAAACCGGTTTACGCCCCAGTAGAGATATTTCATCCAGTGCTGTCGGTTACGCAGCAACCAGTTATACAAGCGCACCAGTTTCTCGGTAACCGCGTGAGAGTCCTCGACCGCCCGCACCACCCGCACTGCGTACGACTCGCCCTCGAAAAACTTCTGCACTCCAGCCACAATGGCCGCGGCAGCCGAACGGTGACCCCCACCCGTATCGGAAGAAATGATTAAGATTTTAGGGCCGCGGTTTCGGAACATCTTGGTTACTGTACTTGGTTCTTTGAGCTTTGTACTTTGCATCTTCAAGTGAGCCAATCGATGCGCTCCTGTTCTGTAACCCGATAAGTAAGTGGAAATCGTAAATCGGCAATTGGCAATCGGAAACTAAGAATCCCTTCACGCTCTGGCCGTCAGCCCGTCAACTTCAGCTCCAGCGCGATCCATTTCTTTCCGCGCTTTCTTCATCTCCTTCTCCAGCTTCTTAATCTGGATCAGGTGCCCGGGATTAAACGGCAGCGATGGATAGTAACTGTTCGACTCGTGGGTGCAAAAGCAGCCATCGGCGGCTTTCTTGCGACGCTCTTTCATGGCAGGGGAGAACCAGAGCTTCTGAAAATCCCAGTTAAAGTCTCGCAAGTTGCCGATGGGCGCAAGATTCTCGCAAGAAGAGACTGTCCCTTCGTCGTAAATAACTCCGCCGGCAGTTCCAGCGTAACAAGTCATCTGCGCTTGTTGCGTTTCCTGCGTCTTCGCGATCAGCCCGTGCATGTAAATATCGATTGCCGCCTTGAAGAATCCCGCCTTGCCGCCGTAATTGTTCTTGATTGCGGCATGGCGCGAATCGTCATCAATCATCCCGGCCAGCTTCGCGTATCTCGAAAGATCGATATCGAGCTCAACCGGATCTGCTGAAGGGGGACGGATGTAATTGAAGTTGACTTTGTCAGGCTTTAATTCGTACTTCAGGAAGTCGTACCAGTCGAATATTGTGGTCTGATTCGAGTTCATGAAGCAGGTGCACGTCTGTACGTCGAGTCGCGGATACTCCTTCTTGATTACCTGAAGTTGTCGTGCGGTATCGATGGCAATGTCCCACGAACCGGGCTTCTGCCTAATCTTCTCATGCTGATCCTTTAATCCGTCTATGCCCAGCGCGACGGTGACGTTGAGATTCGGGCATTCCTCAAGGACGCGAAGCACATCCGGAAAGATGCGCTTCTGAATCTGACCGTTTGACATGATGTAGATCGATTCGAGCTTATTGTTTGTATAAAAAGCCCTCGCGATCTCCGGCAAGTCCTTACGCGTGAAAGGCTCACCCCCAGCGAGAATTAACACGCCGAGATTTCCTCCCAGCGTTTCGGAAATTCTTTCTATCTCGTGGGTCTTCATCTGGAGTTTCTTCCGGGGACGATCGTCCAGCTCCTCCGTGAAGAAGCAGTGCGTACAGCGCATGTCGCAGACAGAAGTCACCAGAATGTTGAGCAAAACGGGCGCGAACGGTTGCCCCAAGGCCAGTTTTGCGTAACGCTTCAGAAGTTCTTTTGTAGTGAAATCCATTTATCCCTCAAATTTCCGACACCATTCATTTGCGCCGGACCTCGCTTTACCGCGAGGAAACCAAATTAAACTGATACGGTATTGCGCCATCAAAGTCAACGAAGTCCTCAATTACGGTACTCAACACCCACATCCACCAACCGCCTTCACCACTTGCGACTTAGAGCCTTTCTTAACCACCAACGACACATCGTATTGGGTCGATTCGCAGCTTTCGTCGTTTGGATCGCAAACGCGCGTTACAACATAGGTGCCGCTGACACTGATATTACCTAATGCATACAATGCCCGTGATCGGCTACCCACTCGCTCTTCTTCTTTTCCTTTCAATCCGGTTTCCTTTTCCAACATAAGCTTCACATCACGTCCACCAACATTCATCCACGCGGTCTTGTCGTCATCAATCGACGAATAGAAGACGTATCGCTCCACGTTTTGTGGTGTGCCGCGAAACTTGAAGTAACAGCCGCACCCGTCCGCAACAACCTTGTTTGTCAAATTCGCCACCAAGCTCCGCTTAGATGCATTTTGGCCAAAAACGGTGCCCAGGGCGACAATTGTCAGGAGCAAACACCTCGTGAACAATCTCATAAAGAAGCTCCGTGAAAACTCAGCCCAGCCGGGCTGGTGGCATTAGCCAATATGGCATTAACTCTTTCGGGGGACTGCTCAAGCCCCCCTAACTTGCAGGTCAGGAAGGTGGACCCTGTCCCCCGCTCTTTCTGGCGCAAAGAAAATCGTTTCGATTAACCACTCAATTCATTGTCATCTTCCAAAGGAGCGCCTCTCATGGCTGGCTGAATTGTTTTCAAGCTTGAGGCGGGGACAGGGTCCGCCTTCCCCACCTGCAAATTACCGTCGGTACTCTTTGGGTTTTCACACAACCGCAAGCACTCCCCGTTCTGACTAGGCTTCGCTGACGGCAGATCAGGCCGGGTCGCTACCACTCGCCGTTCTGACGGCGGCTTACGAAGCACCAATGCGTTCGCCACGATTGTGGATACCTAAAGTGCGCATGCGGCGGTAGAGATGACTCCGATCGACGCCCATCAGTTCGGCCGCCCGCGACACGTTTCCTTCCGCCTCTTCCAGCTTCCGCTGAATGAACTCACGGTGGTAAGCGTCGGTCGCCTCTTTAAATGAAGGAAATCTGAAAGAAGCCACTGGCGCTTCCTCTTTCCCGCGCGCGGGCAAATCACTAGCCGTAATTTTTACGCCGGGATGCATGATCACAACCCGCTCGATGGTGTTTCTTAGCTCGCGAACATTGCCTGGCCAGGAGTAGTTCTGCAGCTCTTCAATCGCTTCCGGTGCAAACTGTTTCGGCCTCTTACCATAGGGGACGGAGAAGTTTTGGTTGAAGTGTTCCGTCAGCAAGTGAATGTCTTCAGGGCGCTCGCGCAACGGCGGCAACTCAAAAGGAATTACATTGAGACGATAAAAAAGATCCGGTCTGAATTTTCCCTGATCCATTTCCAGGTCCAGGCGTTTATTGGTGGCGGCAATAACCCGCACGTCGACGCTGATCGCCGTGCCGCTGCCTACGGCCTCGAAGCGTTGTTCCTCAAGTACTCGCAAAACCTTCGCTTGCACCTTCGCGCTCATGTCTCCAACTTCATCAAGAAACAGAGTCGCGCCATCAGCCAACTCAAACTTGCCTTTCTTGGCCGCAGTTGCTCCCGTAAACGCACCCTTCACATGTCCAAAGAGTTCGGACTCGATCAACTCCTCCGGTATCGCAGCCGAGTTGACCTCCACAAAGGGCGCCGAGGCTCGTCGCGATTGAGCATGAATTGCCCGTGCCACCAGCTCTTTCCCGGTGCCTGACTCACCGTAGATCAAAACGCGACCATCTGTCGGAGCAACCACCGAAATCTGATTGCGAAGCGCGCGCATGGCCACAGACTCGCCCACCATTCGGTACTCTTTCGCCAGCTGGGCAGACATTTCGGCATTCATCAATTCGAGCTGACGCTGGCGCAAAGCATTGCGCACGGTGAGCACCGTCTTTTCTATGGAGAGAGGCTTCTCGATGAAATCAAACGCGCCGAGCTTCGTGGCGCGTACGGCCGTCTCCACATTTCCATGCCCGGAAATAATCACCACGGCGGAGTCGGAGCCGATGGCGCGCAACTGTTGCAGAGTTTCGAGTCCATCAATCCCGGGTAGCCACACATCGAGCAGGATGCAATCATAGGTCCGCCGCTCCAGTGCTTTCAGGCACTCTTCACCACTCGCAACCGCGTCGGCGACGAATCCCTCGTCTCCCATGACTCCGCGCAAGGAGTCGCGAATGCCGCGTTCGTCGTCTACGATGAGAATTGATTCAGACATCACAAAATAGAAAGTAGGAACGGCTCATTTTCCATTTGGCAATTTGTCATTTTCTCATTATTTCTTATTTGACACTGGTGGCCTATTGTTTCGTGTTCTTTCGTGGATCGTTCTTCATCACTAAGGCAAACAAGCGATCCACGAAATAACACGAATCACCACGAATGAGATCAGAAAATGAGCCGCTCCTGCTGTCTACCTCCTGGTTTTCATCCGGGCAATTCGATCACAAATCGTGCCCCGCGCGGATAATTCGCTTCGGCGCGGATTCTCCCGCGGTGCTCCAGCACTATCCGCTGCACGATTGCTAAACCCAGGCCAGTTCCCGTTCCCCGCGTAGAAAAATAAGGCTGAAAGAGCCTCTTAAAGTCTCCGGACCTTATCCCGTGTCCCGTGTCTATAACTTCAGCAATCAAGAGACTACGCGCAGTGTCATTCGTCGTGGCGATTGTGATTCTCCGCTCGCCTTCCATCTCCGCCAGGGCTCCCAGCGCATTGTCAACCAGGTTCACGAATACCCGCCTCAGCTGTTCCGTATCCAACATCGCTAACGGCATCGTCGCAGCCAGCGTCGTCTCGATCTGTACACCATCAAGGCGATCTTCGTACAAGGCGACGGCGTGACGAACCACCTCATTCAAGTCGGCAGGTTCCAGGCGGGCCAGGGGCAGACGCGCGAAGCGCGAGAACTCGTCTACCATAGCCTTCAGACTGGAAACTTCACGCGCGATCGTTTCCGTGCATTCGTCGATCACCTCGGAGATATTGCCGTCATCCGCCGCTGCTTCCCGTTCACCGTTTGAGCGGTTCTGGTTGCCATTGGCGCCTATACGCCGGTAAGTTTTGGCGATGCGTTCCGCAGACAGTTGAATCGGTGTCAAAGGGTTTTTGATTTCATGGGCCATTCGTCTTGCGACTTCGCTCCACGCCGCGGCCCTCTGGGCCGCCAGAAGCTCAGACAGATCATCGATGACAAGCACAACCCCCCGCCCCTCGGGCGGAACGCCACGCAAGGCTGTGGCTGCCAATGCGACGGGCAGTGGTCCAGTCTCTTTTGCGAGGGCGCCGGTGAGCTGCGTCTGCTCCGTAGCCTGGCCCGTTCGACGCGCGCGCCGCAGTAGCCGATCTAGAACAACTGCATCCTCAGCGCCTATTAGTTGTTCAAGTTTGTCCTGGCCGCCAGGCACGTTACTCAAACGGAGCATTCGGGCAGCTGCGGCATTGATGGTCGTTACCCGATCATTGCCGTCGAGGGAAACCACTCCTGTCGAGAGCGATTCAAGAACCGTCTCAATGTAATTTCGCCGCTCTTCAAGCGCCAGATTCTTGTCTCGAAGCTCGTTCGACCCAGCCTCGATGCGACGACGATTCTCTTCAAGCTGCGCCGTCATCTGATTAAACGAATGGGCCAGCAAGGCGAGCTCGTCCTCGGCGCCGGCAACCACCCGGTGTGAGAGATTGCCCCTGGCAATTTCGTTAGAGGCTTCTGCCAGAGCCTTGATTGGCGTAGCAATCCCGCGCGCCAGATAGATTGCCACCCAGCTCGACACGAAGAGAAGCATCAGGGTCATCAAGCCCAGCGTGGAGAGCCCGAGCAAACGGACTTTGCGCTGTCTCTTGACGAGTTTTTGATACTCGCTTTCCGAGCCTGAGATCGTATCGCTCAGGGTGGTGTCAGCTCTCCGTGTTGTTGCCAGGATCAGTCTTTGATTGTCAGATAAAGGAACCGTGATGACATCAAATCCCTCGCCATCTACCAGACTCTGCCCGACATCTGCTTTTGCCTGACGCGCCCCGTGAAGCAGTGTTTCTAATTCCCGATTCTCACCTAAGCGACTAACCCGGCTTTGCGCGATGCTCGTTCCATCAGAATCGACGATCTCAGCAGCTGAAAGCTGTCCCCTGGTAACCATCTGATTGAGGGTCTCCTTCCGCTCTTCATCCGATTGCTTGCTCAAGACCACTCCGAGCAACGCCGCGGTCTCGCTGAAGCTGCGGTACTGGGCTTCGACCGCTTCGCGTTGGACCTCACGCGCTTCTTTCACAACGTCCTCACGCAACCCGCCGAACCACTTTTCAAGCGAGCGATTCAAGAAAAGATATGAGAACACGGCCATCGCGATGATCGGCAGGAAGCTGATGGCAATGAAGTAAACCAGGAGACGGGTCTTTATCTTCGAGCCGAGCTGCAACTCTCGCCGCTCTCGGCGCAGTTTCAGGAGGTTGCGGACAAAAATAAAAGAGAAGACAACAAATGCAACGAAGTTAAGTGTGGATAGCGCATAAAGGACGAGTGTATCTGAGGCCGTGTCGGGCGGGACGACGGTCCACAGCCATAACTGTTGCGAGATGATGACTGCGAACAACAGGAGCACGGTGACGCCGAGCATCCACAACAAGATTCGCCGGCGGCGGGCCAGTTTTTGCTTTTCGGCGTCCGGATTTCGGGGTAGATCACTCATGAAAGGCTATGAAGTTTACCATACGGCTTAATGATCCACATTCCGGCCCTCCGAAGATTTGGGCTAACGAAAGGCGGTTTCATGCAAAGACGCAAAGGGGGCAAAGACGCAAAGAAACCCCTCTTGCAGACGGGTTCATCGCTGCGACATCTCTTGTCTTTGCGTCTTTGCCCCCTTTGCGTCTTTGCGTGAATCCGCCTTTGTGAGCATCGCACTTTCGAGTTTTTACAAGGTCTCGATAGGCCAACAACTGACAAGATTCTCCGGTCGCCACCCGCTCCCGGTTCCAACCAGATGTACGAACCAACACGAAATCCTGTTGGTGTCATTTCGTGTGATTTAGTGGATCGTGTTAGACGCCATCGTCTAGAATGCCCCCTTCGAGTTAGCTTTACGGCAACCATCTAATGGAACCCAGGAAAGTTTTGATCAACAGTGCGGGCCGTCTGCGTAGCGGCTGGCGTCTCGTGGTGTTTGTACTAGCCTACCTTCTCTTCCTCTTCTTGTTCACCAGCGCAGCGCGAGTGGTTTACGCCGGGGCGATCTATTTCGCTCCCGGTGTCAGGCTGGGCTTTTACGTTGGAGATGTCGTTTACCGATTGATCATCCTGGCTTCAGGCCTGGCGGCAGGTTACGCCTGCGCTCGCTTGCTCGAAGGCCTGCCCTGGCGGTCTCTCGGACTCTTGCTTCATTCGGGATGGTTTCGCGATCTCTTAGTCGGTTCAGCAATCGGAATTGCTTCTCTAGCTTTTGCGGCGACCATCGCCACCGCAGGCGGCGGACTGGGTTTCACGTTTTCCCCTGCCGGTATTCTTCCCCAGGTTGGGAAAACTCTCGTGCTTTCAGGAGTGCTTTTTATCATCGCGGCGTTGGCTGAGGAAGCGCTCTTCAGAGGTTACCCGCTGCAGACTTTGACACGAGCCCAGCTCGCGGTCTTGGGAGTCGTGCTTACCTCTGTACCTTTCGCGGCAGTTCATCTGCAAAATCCAAACGTGGCCCAGGGCTTCACGTTTGTGAACACCGCACTCGCTGGCGTGTGGCTTGCGGTAGCTTACCTTCGTACCCGGAGCTTGTGGTTTCCTCTCGGCGTTCACTGGGCTTGGAACTGGGCACTGGGATCGCTTTTTGGTCTACCGGTGAGCGGTATAACCCGAATCGCGCCGCACCCCCTTCTGCAGGCCACCGACCTTGGCCCAGCATGGTTGACGGGAGGGAGTTACGGAATTGAAGGCGGACTCGCCTGCACTATCTCCCTCGTGGTCTTTACCCTTTTTATCTGGCGCACGCGTTTGGTGTCAGCTTCCGAAGAGATGAGAAGGTTAACCTCACAAGAGAACCCCGCAGAGCCGAATCTCGTAGTAACCCCTGTGCCGCAAACGAATGCTGAAACTGCTGAGTAGCTATTCTTTGTTAACACTCTTCCCTGCTATCCCGTCTTAAACAGTGTCAGGCAAGGCCAGGATTGACCCCTAGAGATTACCGCCTTGCTTTCAACCTCTTAGACCAATTGAATGCCAGATGAACACCGGATCCCAGACGAGGCAGTGCAATGTACGAGGTTGAAGCCATAGACATGCTTCTCATAACAGGCCGGAGGAAACCTTCGATTGCTCCCGTAAACATCGAAGTCGCTTCTGAAGCGATACTCGTGGCGGCAGTCATTGAAGGCAACCACGACCAGTTCGCGCAGCTTTACTATGTCTACGCGCCCCTAGTGCACGGCATCCTGCTGGCGCGCGTGCCGCGAAGCGAGGTGGAGGATCTCGTGCAAGACATCTTTCTGCATGCTCTCAAGAAGCTTCCCACGCTGCGCGATAGAGCCGCATTCGGACCATGGATAGCAATGATTGCCCGCAACCGTGCAATGGACTTTTACAGACAATCGCACCAGTCAGTAGAAGTCACCGAGGACCTGCGTAGTACCGACACCTCTGGTTCCAAAGCAACAGAAATGCTCGACGTTGTCCGCTCGCTTCCAGATGCTTATCGCGAGACTCTCGTCCTGCGGTTCGTCGAGGGAATGACCGGGCCGGAGATTGCAACTCGCACCGGTCTTACGCCCGCGTCGGTGCGCGTCAACCTGCATCGCGGTATGAAGCTGCTGCGCGAAAAGCTCGGCTTTAGGGAGGGCTTATGAACGACGATTACTTGTGGGATCGAACTGGCGAACCAGATCCTCAGATTCAACAACTCGAGCAGATTCTCGGCACGCTAGGCTATTACACGCGACCGCTGGAACTACCTGCGCGAGTACGAATTGGCCGTCGGAGAACTTTCTTTCCGCGGATCGCGATTGCTGCCGCTGTGGCAACGATGCTGGTCGGGGGAGCATTCTGGTTGCTTCTACATAAGCAAACCGCTTTAGTCGGCCTCGAGTCCGTCTCGAATCCTCAGGCCGTGGAGAAGTTGAAGACGGCTTCAGAGAACGTCGCACCTCCAGCGAAAAACAAAAGAGTTTATGAATCCACGATTGTTAATGCAGCGCTTGAGAACAAGCCGAAGGGACGCAGCGTCCGCAAGAACCTGATGGCCGGAAACAAACAATTTCGCACCCTAGGCGAGACTGAGTTAACCGCAAGACATCGTGCCGAAGCTGAAGCCGCCAAAGAGCAATTGATGTTGGCCTTGCGCGTCGCTAGCGCAAAGCTGAGTCTCGCTCAAAAGAAGGCGCATGGCACGTATCCCGGGAGCCTGATACGCAACCAACACAAAATAGGATGAACGGATCAATCATGAGAACACTTTTCAAGACAATGAAACTCGCTTCGCTCGCGCTGTTGCTGGGTCTCAGCGTCTCTGTGACGGCGCGCGCGCAGAATGCCAGAATAGAGATGGGCCAGCTTGATCACCTGGGGGCAAAAGCCAGCGAGACGGTGGACGTTAATATTGACGAACGGCTGATGCATCTCACGGCAAAGTTCTTGTCCGGCAAGGACCCGGACGAGGTCAAAATCAAGGAACTTGTCAATGGCTTGAAAGGAATCTACGTCAAAAGCTTTGAGTTTGAGCGTGACGGTGACTACTCGCAGGCCGACATCGAATCCATTCGTTTGCAGTTGCGCAGTCCCGCCTGGAGCAAGATCCTGAATGTAAGCAGTAAGAAAGAGGGCAGCGTCGAGGTCTATCTAATGTCCAACGCGGCTCAAGTCGGAGGGCTGGTGGTAGTGGCCACAGATCTGAAGGAGCTAACCATAGTGAACATTGTCGGTCCGGTGGATCTGGAAAAGCTAAGCCAGCTCGAAGGGCAGTTTGGCGTTCCCGAGCTGGGAATAGAGAGGACGAAACCTAAGCCGAAGAATTGAGCAGGAACAATGAAGAGATTACTAGTCCCAACGCTGCTACTTACCTTGCTTTGGTCCGCCCGGGATTCGGTGGCGGAGGCCAAGGGCGATGATTTCGGCGCCGTCGTGAAGGTAGTGGAGGAGTTCTATGGCGTCAAACACAAGGGCATTCCCTTTCTCGCTAAGGCTGGAATTAAAGCCGCAACCGCTGCTGCGCATCTCGCCGGCGGATCCAAGAAGAGATTGGCCGAAGCGGGCAGTGTGAAACTGGCGTTCTTTGAAGATCAGGAATTCAGCGCAAAAGGCGGCTTCTCAGACTTCAGGGCGACCCTTAAAGCAAGGCTTGCGGGAAGATGGCTGCCCTTCATCCAGGTACTCTCACTAAATGACGAGGCACAGACCTACGTCTTTCTCCGGGATGCTGGTCCTAAGTACACGGTTCTGGTGGTGACCATCGAAAAGCACGACGCCACGGTGGTTCAGGTCAATTTGGCGCCCCAGACGCTGGCGATGCTTATGCAGAACCCCAACGATATAGGAAAAGCAATAATGGACGACGCAACGACAACTGACGATCAGGAGTAAAGATTATGAGATCGAAGAACATTTTTGGCGCCCGGACCTTCATGTTTGGACTGGCACTGCTTTTCCCGGTAGCTCAACCCACGCCAACGATGGCCCAGGATGTTGCGGACACTATCCGGTTCCACACCCGAGTGGTATTCATGGATGCCCTCGTCAAAGATAAACGCACCGGAGTGCCCATCTCTGATCTCAAGCCTGAGAACTTTGAAGTCTTCGACGAAGGCAAGCCTCGCCCCATTTCTTACTTCACTCGTGAGGGTGAGGCGCGTAAGCCACTCGCATTGGTGTTGATTCTTGATCTCAGAGATGACGGCGCCGGGAGATTTCTCAGGCGCCCGGAGGTTCTTGAAACCATCGCTGGCGAGCTCACAAAACTCTCGCCGGAAGACGAAGTGGCAATTATGGCCGTCAATTTCGATGAAGATCGAAGCCGAAAGATGCTCACGGACTTCACACGCTATCGGAACCAGATCGCCGCCGCTTTGAAGCGGGTGCCGGCTCTAATGGTCTCAGAAGACGAACGGATCCGCGCGATGATAAACGTCAGCGGAAAAGACACACCCGCGTCGGACGACACTTCCGACCGCATCCAAGGAGACAGAACCGAGGCTGACATGGGTGCGGTGCCCTCCCAGTTAGAGCTTAATAAGCCCGCCGAGACCCCGGCCTCCAATCAAAACATCCTTTCTGTCGAAACTTACAAGGACCCTAGGACTGGCGTGACCATTACTCGCACCATCATGAAAGATGGCGCGGTCGCCACGAGGCGCGAGAGTAAGACTGGCAAGGTAAATGTAGCAACCGGCGAAGAGTACAGCCTGTACGCCGCAGCGCGTGAAATTTCGGGGATTGCGACTGTTCAGCGGCCCAACTCCCGGGCTGCAATCGTCTGGGTGACGGATGGAATCATTCCGATAATCGTCGAATACCGCAATGCCACCGCAGATCTTCTAATACGTTCGAATGTGACTTTTAACTCACTGACAGTCAGCACGCGAACTCTCTACAGGTTTCTGCTTCCCTTCGCCAAACCAGTCGGCAACTGGATTGGCATGAGTTTCTCTGGCAGTGCCAAGTATCTGGCTAAGCAATCCGGTGGCGAAGCAGTGCAGGTCAGCCGCACAGGGGACTATGCGCGCGGTCTTAGCAAGATCATAGGAAATCTTACCGCCCGCTACAGTCTGGGCTTCACGCTCACAGAGGAAGAAAAAGATGATGGTCGGCTACACAACCTGGAAATTCGAGTTAAAGCGCCGGACGCTAAAGGCAAGCAGCGCAAACTGGAAGTAAACTCGCGACGGGGTTACTACATGACAACAGCTACGGAGAAAGAGGCGACTGCTGCTAGAGCGCAGTGAGGAAAGTCAACGACCTGTAAGGGCGCGACGTTAGCGAGCATGAACATGCCTGAAAGGCATGAAGTTAATAGCCAGGGGCAACGCCCGATATGCGACGCTCTTAGTCCCGACCCTGAAAGAGTCGCAGTCTCGATGAACATCACACAATAAGTTGAATCTTTGTTTGGCGCGGGTGCGACCCTTTCAGGGTCGGGGAACATTACGAGTTTTCCGGGGGCGTTGCCCCGGCTATTGACTTCGTCCCTTTCAGGGACAAAGCGAACTGCGATTTCAATTTACGACACTCTAACGGGCTGGATATTTCACCGCTGGTCGATAGGCACATAGACGGCGTCTCGCTGGCCAATGTATTCCGCGCGCGGGCGGATGAGCTTGTTGTCGGCGTATTGCTCGAGGATGTGGCCGGTCCAGCCGGAAATGCGGCTGAGGGCAAATATTGGTGTGTACAAGTCGAGCGGGATTCCCATCATGTAGTAAGTCGAGGCCGAGAAGAAGTCGACGTTGGGATAGAGACCCTTCTCGCGCATTATCACTTCTTCTACCTTGCGAGATATGTCGTACCACTTCTTATCGCCTGACAACTCGCCCATCTCCTTAGAAAACTTCCGCAAGTGCGTGGCCCGCGGGTCTTCGGTACGATAGACAGCATGTCCGAAACCCATAATCTTTTTCTTCTCCGCCAACGCGTTTTTGATGTAGCTCTCAACGTTAGCCACTTCGCCTATTTCCAGCAGCATCTTCATGACGTTTGTGTTGGCCCCGCCGTGCAACGGACCGGACAGGGCCCCGATTGCCGCCGTGACAGCCGCATACATATCCGCGAGTGTGCCGGCAACTACTCGGGCGGTGAAGGTCGAAGCATTTAATTCGTGATCCGCGTGAAGGATGAGCGCGATATCAAACAAGTGAGCGTCATGTTCGGAAGGTCTCTCGCCTTTGAGCATGTACAAAAAGTTGGCTGCGATATTGAGATTCGGATCAGGAGCAAATGGCTCCAGGCCTTTGCGAATCCGCTCAGCGGCGCCGACCAGAGTGGGAAACTGAGCAGTCAGTCTAATCGCAGTCTTGACGGCCACCTCACGCGAAATATCTCGCGCATTTGAATCGTAAAACTCGAGTGCGGAAATGTTGGTTCTCAGCACGTCGATCGGATCGGCCTCGCGCGGGAAACGCTTCATCAGATTGATGATCTCTTGCGGTATTGCATAGGACGCGATGAGCGAGCGCTTCAACTCATCAAGTTCCGCGCGTTTGGGAAGACGCTTGTTCCAGAGAAGAAATACAACTTCTTCAAAAGTTGAATGCGCAGCCAAATCATGAATATCGTATCCCTGATAGATCAGCTGGCCTTTATCGCCAATGACGTCGGAGACTGAGGAGGTGGCAGCCGCAACTCCTCTAAGTCCGGCGGCAGAAGTAGCGGTGGGTGCGTTTGCTTTTTCGGACATAAGGTTCTTTTAATGTGAACCGAAGATAACAAACAGACGGACCAGTGACAAGCAGCGCGCCGAACGGGCACTATATTTCGACTGACCTAAGCGATCCACGAAATCACACGAACCTCACGAAAATTTTGTTAGTGGCATTTTCGTGTTCGTAGATCGTATCTAACGCTACGCTGAGTTGGGTAACGGGAGGGGCGCTCAAATAAGGACAGTAATTGAGACTTTAAAGAATCCGTAACTTACGACGGGTATCTTTCAGTCGTTTGGCAGCCGAAGAACTACCTGCTGACCTCGCTTCGCTTTCAAGATCTTTGCGGCGGATTTGTCCTTCGCGGCAAGCTCAAGAAAACCGGCGCTACCCCAGATACCGAAGACTTCCCTGCTTCGTCCACCCTGCTCCGAAAAAAAGTTCCGAAACGACATTACCTTAGCGCCATTCGCGACCAGGTAAGCCCCACTAGCGATCATTTTCTCAGTTAGCTCGCGGGGCGTGAGATTCGTGATGCAGTTACCAAAGCGGTCGATGTGGATAATCCGCGCTTTTACTGTGCCATTCTTCAACTTCTCGGGCAGAAGCGACGCCAGCAACCGCGGATTTGTGATCTGCTTTCCGAATTCTGATGGAAAAATACCGGTGGAAAGCGCGGCAGCCACCGGGGCAAAGACGTCTCGGCCGTGAAAACTCGAACTCACCGGCGCGCCGAAATAGTCCTTATTCGTAACTTCGAAAACCCTGGCCAGGGGTTCACGTTCGCAGACGTAGCTGAAGATCCCATTATCCGGTCCGACAAAAAACTGACCGCCAGTCTCCACAAGAATTGCTCGACGGGCTGAACCCACGCCTGGATCGACGACTGCCAAGTTAATGGTTCCGGAGGGAAAAGAGGAATGGGCAGCAAGTAAAGTAAAAGCTGCGGCTTCGATGTCTCGCGCTGGTATTTCGTGAGTGATGTCAACCACGCGCGCATTGGGGTTGATTGAAAGAATCACGCCTTTCATGGCGCTGACGAAGTAGTCGGAAGTGCCGAAGTCGGTGAGGAGGGTGACAAGAGGGAGCGGGGAGCGGGAAGATGGGGAGATGGGAACTCGGGACCTAAGAGAGATCGTCTCTCCCCGCCTCCCCTTCTCCCGATCTCCCCGTCTCTCGCCCCCTCGATTCACTGAATTCGCGTCTCAGAAGCAGTTCGAATTCTTAGTTGTCGCCCACGGTCAAGACGAATGTCCTGGCCGCGTTTGGTTAGAACCCTGCCAGTCCCGGCAGCGCCGCCGACAGCTGCGCCTATCGCTGCCCCTTTTCCGCCACCAAAAATCGCGCCAATTATCGCGCCAATTCCAGTCGCGGCTCCCACCTTGGAAACATCATCCTTGGTGGAATCCTCGCCCTTCACACCACCTTCTGAATCTACGCCCCCGTCCCGGTTTCCCATGTCAACGAGCTCGACAACTTCCGCGCTGAAATTGCTGCCACGATTATCAGGAAGGCGAATCTGATCAAAAGCGAGTTGCAGCTCGGCAACACCTTTAACTTTTCCAGGTCGCTTCACTCGCGTGACACGACCGTCGATGATTGCTCCCGCGTACTCACCCGGCTCCATTACCCGCGCCCGAAAACGATCGCCGCGCTGGCTGCTGTCGGTAGAGAGACTGGTGTCCATCTCGATCATCAATAAAGCTCCGCTGGGAATCATAACTGGCCCGCTTATTGTGACACGCGAACTGGAACTTGAAGATGTGTTCGCAGCATTATCGTCGGGCTGAGTGGTACTCTGCGTGCTGGTTTGAAGGGGATCCTCCGCACCGCGACGTGCCAGTCCCGAAGGGATTGAAGAATTGAATGGCTGGCGGTCGTACCCCGCTGCGTAACCTGATTCAAAACCCTGCTGATATCCGTCCCGATAGGTTTCTAACGTGCCCCACGCTTCGTTGTAGGAACGGTCAGCACGCTGATATTCGTCTTTGCTCTGATAGTCACGAGTGGCTTGATCCGCTACATCCCGGTAACCTGTGTTATAGCCGTCTGAATAACCGGTGCGATACCCGCGCTCGAGAGCAGTCGATTGGGTCTGCGCCATTGCCCTGGCCGCATCGTTTGACACCACGTTGAACCAGGAAGTCAGTGCTAAGCAAAGTAGAACCACCACGGGAATTCTCAGATGTTTCATTAGTTTTTCCTTCCAGAGAGTATGGGGCCATGATGGCCGTAAAGTCTTTGGAGAGCCAACCCTCGTGCGAGGGTGATGCTAACACCGCAGCCAGCCCGTAACAACGTTGAGTTGCTTTTTCGGGCGCTTGACCGAGTATGGCTGGAGCCATAGACTCCTTACTGCATTGCTCCTAGTCAGAGAGCTAGCTCTCAGATGCTTGTTTATGAGTTACTGGTTGGCAGGAACCGAATTTGAATGTCTTCTACCCGCCGAGTCTATTTAGACCATAGCGCCACTACCCCGGCTGACCCTCGGTTCGTCGCGGCGATGATGCCCTACCTGACTGAGCGGTTTGGTAACGCTTCCAGTGTGCACTTCTTTGGCCAGGAGGCCCGGGGTGCTGTGGATCGCGCCCGGCGCGAGGTCGCGGGATTGATCGGAGCTAGATCCAATGAGATTGTTTTTCTCTCGGGCGGAACGGAAGCCAACAACCTGGCAATCCGAGGACTTTGTGAAGCTGTCGAACCACGGGGGCGCCATATCATTACTTCCTCGATTGAGCACTCCTCCGTTCGCGGCATCTGCGAGGCTTTAGAGAAGCGGGGATGGGAGATCACCCGCCTTCCCGCTTATGAAGACGGCATTGTAAAAGTGGAAGATGTTCGCTCAGCACTTAGAACAGACACAGTACTGATCTCGGTGATGCTTGCGAATAATGAGATTGGTACCATTCAGCCGATCCAGGAAATCGGACCCCTCATACGCCAGGAACGTGCGCAGGGACGCAAGCATCTTTGGCTGCATACCGACGCAGTCCAGGCAGCCGGCCGAATACCGATAGAAGTCGAGCAACTCGGATGTGATTTGCTCTCGCTTTCCGCTCACAAACTCTACGCGCCCAAAGGCGCAGGCGCGCTTTACGTTCGCCGGGGCGTACGAATATCAGGTCAGAATGTAGGTGGCCACCAGGAGCGGGAACGAAGAGCTGGCACCGAGGCGGTACCTGCAATTGTCGCGTTCGGAACTGCTGCCCGAATCGCGGACGAAGAGCTAAGTGTGCGAAACAGCCACACCGCGGGTCTGCGCGAGAGGTTTGAGTCAACCGTTGCTGAACGCGTACCCGACATCGTTTTCAACGGACACCCCGACCGCAGGCTGTCGCACATTTCAAATATCTCTTTTCGCTTTGTTGAAGGCCAAAGCCTTCTGATTAGCCTGGACCTCGAAGGCATCGCTGTCTCGACAGGATCCGCGTGCTCCTCCGGGACACTTGAGCCTTCGCCCGTGATTCGGGCGCTCGGCCGTAACGATGAACTCGCACGTGGGTCGATTCGTTTCAGCTTCGGTAAGGACAATACCGTGGCCGACGTTGATTACGTGGTCGACGTTTTGTCGCGGGTTGCGGAAAAGCTGCGGTCGCTGTCGCCGCTCAATCCGAAAGCGATGGCGAGTCGACGCTTTCCACAAACAGTTGGCCGAGATTAGATCACATGCCCCTTCGGATTGTTCAGACTCTTCTGCTGGTTTCGCTGTCGGTTTACATCGCCCCTCAGGATCCGTCAAATCTGAAATCTGACTGCCATCAACCAGTGGCAGAACAGCGTTCGCTCATCCGCCAGGCTGAAAAGAACAGATACACTCTCCGCCGCGTGGAGTTCTCCGGCAATCAGTACACAGCTGATCAACTATTGCGCCACAAACTTACACTTAATGAGGGCAATTTCTTTGCTCGGGCGAGCTTGATCAGGTCGCTTAGGCGTTTGAGCGCACTTATGATGATCAAACCGGTTCGCTTGTCGGATGTAAAGATTCGACTGGATCACGGCGAGAAGCTTGTCGATGCGCGGATTTGTATCGAAGAACGTCGACATTGATTCTAGACTCTCACCTTGCCTTACTCTGAAGCATTTAAGGACCACCTAACCAACCCGCGCAACGCAGGCGAACTTTCGGACGCTAATGCGGTTGCCGAAGAGACTAATCCCGTCTGCGGCGACCGGTTGCGCCTCTCGCTGCGCGTAGTTGACGGCAGCATTGAGGTGGCACGTTTCTTGGCCTATGGTTGCCCGCCAACGCTTGCCTGTGGTTCAGTGCTGACCGAGATGATTCAAGGAAAGTCTGTAGAAGAGGCCCGGCAGCTCACACGGGCCGATCTCTTGAATGCGCTGGGCGGACTTCCTTCGCACAAGCAACATGCAGCGGCACTCGCCGTTGAAACCTTACGTACTACACTCGAATCAGGGTGTAGTGGACTCCTATCGTGGTGACTCGGAGTAGTAGCGTGACTGCAAAGGGTTCGGTTTGCTCAATAGGCGGCAATGTCAAGCAAGCACAGAATCGAGGAGACGTAGGGCTTTAAAAACCCAAACAAGACATACGTAATTTGCAGGTCGGCTTCGCAGCCCGCCGAAGCGGCGAGCAATATCAATTTAGAAACTCTTTAGCCTGTAATAAAATCAACAACTTACAGGCGAGTTTCTAAAGACGAAGCTTGAAAGCCACTCAGGAAGGCCTGCGAGATCAAGGTTAGACCCTTTCAGACTATGTGAGAAGCTCCTTTTGAGGGTGAGAATGAATTGAAATTGTAGTCTTAACGATTCTTGTTTCCGTCGTAAGAGCGGGACAGGGTCCGCCTTCCGTACCTGCAAATTACCGGGGCTTGAGTCGTCCTTTGGGATTGGGTCTATGCTTGTGACAGTCGAATGCCAGTTACTGCCCAGGTTTATCGACGAGGAGTTGCGACCACGCGAGGTCGTAAGGCGGCCGGGTCTACAGTTCTGCCGCGGTGATATTCCGGCCCGCAGTAAGTTCTGGGCTCGTTACCAATAACAAAAGTTTTTGTGCGAATTACCGGGCAGGTCTCAACTGCAATTAGGCCAGTACTTGGATCGATATCGAGCGTGATAGAACCCTCCAGGCGCGCACCCTCTTCACCCGCTCGAGGCGCCGGTCTGAGTCGAGGGGTAGCTGTCGGGTCTAGCTCGGGTGTTGGCCCAATGTCTCCGCTCTCAGGAATCGTCTCCTCTTCCCCTTCGGGAGTAGCTTCCTCTGCGGGAGCCTCAATCGACGTCGGCGTCGGCAGAGTTCCATTAATAAACAACTCGGTGCGTCTAGCGGGATTATCGGCAGTAGTCAACTGTCCTGCATTTAGTTCGATGTCTGCCTGCTGGATCCCTTCCGGCATCTGCCAGTCACCCTGCCACTCGGGATGCTCGCTCAGTGCCACCTGCATGAAGTCGGTCCAGATTGGCAGTGCGGAATTCGCCCCGGTCAAACCGAGCTGCGAGCCGTCATCAAAACCAACCCAGACGACGCAAACCAGATTTGGGGTGAAGCCGGCAAACCAGCCGTCGCGTGAAGTACCAGTTTTGCCGGCGACATTGGCCTTCAACCCACGGGCCCGAACCTTAGCGGCGGTACCTCGATTGACGACGTCCTTCATGAAAGAGTTCATAACGTAAGCAACGTCGGGACGCATTACTTCACTCCGCTGTGCACTGGGCGCAGCAATCGTCACACCGTCTCCGGTGGTAATGCGATTGATTGCCATCGACGACGTGCGTGTGCCCAAATTTGCAAAAGCAGTGTAGGCGCTCGCCAGTTGCAGCGGGGTGGCTTCACTTGTTCCCAAGGCCATTGCCGGATAAGCTCGTGCGGGCTTTGGCAATCCGGCTCTCCCTGCGAGATTCATTACGCGCCCGATGGTGACTTCCATCGCTACCTCGACCGTAATCACATTAAGACTGTTTACCAGCGCATCGCGTAGTGTCACTGGACCACGCGAGTAGCTCTGGCCAAAGTTTCCCGGCGAATACTCCTGATTGTCGTAGGAGAAGGTCTTTGGTTCGTCGACATAAGTCGTTGCCGCAGTGATCACACGGGGCACGGGATCGTACGCTGTATTCAACGCGGTCGCGTAGACGAAGGGCTTAAAGACCGACCCGGGCTGGCGCAAAGCATCCGAGGCACGGTTGTATTGGCTCTTCGAATAGTCGCGCCCGCCAACCATCGCCACGATCTCCCCAGTCTTGGCATTCATCGCAACCAATGAGGCCTGAAGTGTTCCGGGTGCGAAACGCCTGGTCTGCACCTTGTCCAGCGCGGCGATTTGTTTTGTCAGGGCCGCATAAGCGGCCCGTTGTAAATCCATGTCGATAGTCGTGTAGATGCGAAGATGCTGAGCAGTGCCTGGGCCCGCGATAATGTCGCCTAGCTGGTTTTGAACGTAGTCGGCAAAATATGGCGCGTCAGAAGCGTCGATGCGACCTCTCACGGCCACGACCTTGAGCGGTTCCGCCTTGGCCCGGTCGGCTTCCTCTCGAGTGATCGCCCCTGTGTCTGCCATTGAATCCAGAACTTGATTACGACGGGCGGTGGCCGTGTTCATTTCCTGGTACGGATTGTAGCGGTTCGGGCTGCGAATCAGCCCGGCCAGAAACGCAGCTTCCGGCAACGTGAGGTTGGTCACGTCTTTCCCGAAATACGCATCAGCGGCCTGGCCAAAGCCATGTATGGAAAATCCTGCCTGTTGGCCCAGGTACACCTGATTGCAGTACAGCGAAAAAATCTGTTCCTTGGTGAGCCGGGTCTCGATAATAACCGACATGTAAGCCTCGGCTACCTTGCGCCGCAGTGTTCTTTCCGGAGATAGGAGCAGATTCTTCACTAACTGCTGAGTAATACTCGACCCACCTTGTCGCGCTATGGGTGAATTCATATCCGAGTTGTCATACCGCCTGATCAGAGCTCGCAGGATCCCGCGAATGTTTACGCCGTAGTGCTCGAAGAACGTTCGATCTTCAGTCACGGTGATCGCCTTAACCAGAAGGACTGGCAGATCATTGAAGCCAATCACTTTCCGTTTCTCGCGCTCCTGTCCCGTTACGGAACTTATCAGTTCCGGCTCGAGCCATGTTTTGTCCAGCCGCTTGTTTCCTCCCAGTTGGAATAATGAGCTGATCGACTTTGCATTCCGCGAAAACTGGACTCGCACGCTCTGAAACTGGTTCTGACCATCGACGGACGAATGTTGGCTGGGTTCAATGTCAATGGTCGAAGCATTGAGGGAATACCGTCCCCGCGCAGTGTCTGCCTGTTGAGTCTTCTCGACGTAGCCTGCGCGCTTCAGGTAAGCGATGAGGTCGTTCTGAGAGAGTGTTTCTCCGGCGCGAAGTTGTTTTGGCGCCGCATAGATGCCGGCTGAACGCGTAAAGACCTCGCCTCTGAGAAGGTTGTCGACGCGTCCTGAGAAGCTCGTCCAGTAGTAGACCAGCACTACAAATACTGAGGCAGCAATCAAAACGAGAGGGATTATTACCGGAGCGCTCAGAAGCCGTCCCCCGACCCGGCGCCCGAATCCGGGACGCGGCTGCTCATAGGCAACTATCCGCTGTTGCCGCGTGGAACCTCTTCCGCCGCGACCGACGGCGGGCACTCTGTCCGGAGGTGGATAGCGAACGGGCATAAAGCTTAGGTGATGTGTGATGGGTGATAGGTAGTAAGTGGTTGTTTACAAGTGAAAACTGTTGAAGAGCTTACGCATGTCGTCACTTGACCGTGAAATCATCCATCATCTTATTAACTATCACCTCTAATTTGCCCTGTCCAGCCAGTAGGCAATCTAAACCCATCTCCTATCACTATTAGCATCACCCTATCAATTGACACCCACTTTTCCTTTGGTTAACGTGGCAGCGCTCCGAAGCAGCCACTTTGATGCGATTTCTAGCGTATGAGTCTATCATCCCCCGCGTTGAGGAAACTTGCGGGTAACCGCTTTAGAATTCGGTATGCGGTTCTGGCAGTTGCCTTAGCAACTGCGCTGGGGACCCTGGGATTCCATTTAATTGAAGGCTGGTCGATGGTCGACAGCCTCTATGCGGCCACTCAGACAGTTACCACGGTAGGCTACGGCGACCTCGCGCCCGCGACTATCAACGGTCGCATTTTCGCCACCATCTTTATGTTCGTCGGGGTGGGCGTCGTGCTCTACTCGCTTACCGCTACGGTTCAATCAATCGTGCAGTCGGAGTTGCTCGCGACTTTTGGGCAGCGGCGGCAATTGCGCAAGATGAGTAAACTGAGAGACCACTTTATTGTCTGCGGGGCC
>Ga0136617_10000910_pt1 | contig 25840 bp, 24 predicted proteins | sample AntDrymUQ3222106_2_FD_129672 | JGI IMG/M metagenome (GOLD analysis project Ga0136617, IMG submission 129672) | Polar desert sand microbial communities from Dry Valleys, Antarctica - metaG UQ322 (21.06) | ecosystem: Environmental > Terrestrial > Soil > Desert | place: Antarctica: Dry Valley...
AGAAGCCGCCGTTGCGGTCGCCGGTCCACTGCATCGGCGTGCGCACGCCGTCGCGGTCGCCGAGGTAGACGTTGTCGCCCATCGCGATCTCGTCGCCGTAGTAGAGCACCGGCGAGCCGGGCAGCGAGAACAGGATCGCGTGCATCAGCTCGATCTCGTCGCGGCCGTTGTCGAGCAGCGGCGCCAGGCGCCGGCGGATGCCCACGTTGAGCTTCATCCGCGGATCCTTGGCGTACTCCGTGTACATGTAGTCGCGCTCCTCGTCCGTGACCATCTCGAGCGTCAGCTCGTCGTGGTTGCGCAGGAACAGCCCCCACTGGCAGTTGTCGGGGATCTCCGGCGTCTGGGCGAGGATCTCGTACATCGGCTTGGCCTCCTCCCGGCGCAGGCTCATGAACATGCGCGGCATCACCGGGAAGTGAAAGCACATCTGGCACTCGTCGCCGTCGCCGTAGTAGTCGACCACGTCGGCGGGCCACTGGTTCGCCTCGGCGAGCAGCACCCGGTCGGGGTAGTTGGCGTCGATCTCCGCCCGGACGCGCTTGAGGTACGCGTGCGTCTCGGGCAGGTTCTCGCAGATCGTCCCCTCGCGCTCGAACAGGTAGGGCACGGCGTCCAGGCGCACGCCGTCGAGGCCGACGTCGAGCCAGAAGCGCAGCACCTCGAGCATCGCGTCGCAGACGTCGGGGTTGTCGAAGTTCAGGTCGGGCTGGTGGGAGAAGAAGCGGTGCCAGAAGTAGGCGCCCGCCTGCTCGTCCCAGGTCCAGTTCGAGGTCTCCGAGTCGACGAAGATGATCCGCGCTTTCTCGTAGCGGTGCACCGTGTCTGACCACACGTACCAGTCGCGCTTGGGGTTGTCCGGGCTCGAGCGCGACTCCTGGAACCACGAGTGCTCGGACGACGTGTGGTTCATCACGAGGTCGGCGATCACCCGGATGCCGCGCTGGTGGGCCTGCTCGATGAAGTCGCGCACGTCCTCGACCACGCCGTAGTCCGGGTGGATCATGAAGTAGTCGGAGATGTCGTAGCCGCCGTCGCGCAGCGGCGACTTGTAGAACGGCAGCAGCCAGATGCAGTCGACGCCCAGCCACTGCAGGTAGTCGAGCTTCTCGGTCATCCCGCGGAAGTCGCCCGAGCCGTCGCCGTTGCCGTCGAAGAAGCCGCGGATGTGGATCTCGTAGAAGACCGCCGTCTTGAACCACAGCGGCTGCGCCTCGAACCAGTGCCCCGGGTCGCTCATCCACCCTCCACGGCCAGCACGTGGGCCTGGCGGGCCCGCGGGTCCAGCCGGACGTAGTTGGGGCCGATGCGCCAGTCGAAGCGCTCGCCCGAAAGCTGATCGGTCACGGCGAATGCGGGCGGCAGGCCGAGATGGGCCGGCACGGTGGCGCTCCCCTCCTGGGCATGGTGCGGGTCGAGGTTGACGACGCAGATGACCGCGTTGCCGGCGTACTGCTTGACGTAGGCCATCAGCTGGTCGTTGCGGGTGTCCAGCCAGGCGACGTCGGAGAGGTGCTGCAGGGCCGGGTTCTCGCGCCGGATCCGGTTCATGCGGGCGATGAACGGGAGCATCGGGCCGTCGAGCGCGCGCTGCTTGATCTCGTACTTCTCGGAGTCGAGGTACTCCTCGGAGCCCTCCTTGAGCGGCGTGTTCTCGTAGTGCTCGAAGCCGGAGTAGATCCCGTAGGACGGGCTGAGCGTCGCGGCGAGGACGAAGCGCGTGTAGAACGCCGCCGGCCCGCCTCCGACGAGGTAGGCGTTGAGGATGTCGTGCGTGTTGGTGAAGAAGTTCGGGCGGAAGTACTCGCGCTCGGGCCCCCACGCGAGCTCGTCGACGTACTCCGTCAGCTCGTGGCGGGAGTTCTTCCAGGTGAAGTACGTGTACCCCTGCGTGAAGCCGATCTTCGCGAGCCGGCGCATCATCGCGCGCTTGGTGAACGCCTCCGAGAGGAAGATCACGTCGCGGTCGGCCGCGTGGACCTCTGCGATCAGCCACTCCCAGAACGCGATCGGCTTGGTGTGCGGGTTGTCGACGCGGAACACCTTCACGCCCAGCTGCACCCACTCGAGCACGATCCGCCGCAGCTCCTCCCACAGCGCGCGCCAGTCCGGCGTGTCCCAGTTGACGTTGTAGATGTCCTGGTAGCGCTTGGGCGGGTTCTCGGCGTACTTCAGGGTGCCGTCGGGGCGGCGATGGAACCAGTCCGGGTGCTCGGCGAGCCACGGGTGGTCCGGAGAGGCGTTGATGGCGAGGTCGAGCGCGATGTCGATGCCGTGCTCCGCCGCCGCGGCGCAGAGCGCGCGGACGTCCTCGTGCGTGCCGAGGTCGGGATGCACCGCGTCGTGCCCGCCGGCCTCCGAGCCGATCCCGTACGGCGAGCCGGGGTCGTCCGGAGCCGCCACCAGGGCGTTGTTGCGGCCCTTGCGGTTGGTCTGCCCGATCGGGTGGATCGGCGGGAGGTAGAGCACGTCGAAGCCCAGGTCCGCGAACGCGGGCAGCTGCGCCTGGACGCCGGCGAGGCCGCCCCAGGAGCGCGGGAACAGCTCATACCAGGAGCCGAAGCGCGCCCGCACGCGGTCGACCTCCAGCGTCAACGCCGGCTCGAGCTGTGCGAGGCCGTGGCGCTCGGCGCTGCGCTCGACCGCGGCGTAGAGCTCCAGGCCGAGCGCGGCGTCGTGCTTGGCGGCCTCCAGGATCTCGTCGTCCCCCAGCACCCGCAGCGCATGCTCGATCAGCTTGCGGTCGGGGCCCTTTGCCCGAGCGGCGGCCTGCTCGAGCAGGACGGAGCCCTCGCTCAGCTCTCCGGAGAGGTCGTGCTGGCCCGCCTCGAGCTTGCGCCGCAGCTCGTCGCGCCAGGTGGCGAACACGTCGGTCCAGGCCTGGATCGAGAACTCCCAGCGGCCCGGCTCGTCGACCACGAACGCGCCGGCCCAGCGCACGCCGGTGTGGTGCGCGTCGAGCGCATGCAGCTCGGCCTCGGCCCACTCGTGGGCGCCGGCGCTCCGGTGGACGACGACGGCGCGGAGCTTGTCGTGGCCGTCGCGGAAGACGTCGCAGGAGACCTCGACGAGGTCGCCGACGGTGCGCTTGGCGGGGAAGCGGCCGGCGTCGACCACCGGCTGGGGGTACTGGATCTGGATCCGCGGCGGTGGAGGGGTTCGCTTCGGCGTCGGCACTTCGCCGCGGAGTATCCGCTGGGGCGGTGCGCAAACGTCGCATCGTAAGCTTGCGCCGCGTGCAGCTCCCCCGCTCCGCCGGCGTCCAGCTCCACCCCACCTCGCTGCCCGGCGGCCGGCTCGGGCGCGACGCCTACGCGTGGGTCGACTGGCTCGCCCAGGCGGGGCAGACGTGGTGGCAGATGCTGCCGCTCGGGCCGCCGGACCGCTACGGCTCGCCGTACAAGGCGAAGTCGGCGTTCGCCGCCTGGCGCGGGCTGCTCGCCGAGCCGGCGGCGCCGGTGTCACGGGCCGAGGAGCTCGACTTCCGCGAGCGCGAGGCGAGCTGGATCGAGGGCTGGGCGGCGTTTGCCCGGCGCGGCGCGGTCGCCGACCAGGTCCGCTTCGAGCGCGAGTGGAACGCGCTGCGCGCCTACACGAGCGAGCGCGGCGTGCGGCTGATCGGCGACGTGCCGATCTACGTCGCGCCGGGCTCCGCCGACCAGCGCGCCCACCCGGAGCTGTTCCGCCACGACGCCGTGGCGGGCACGCCGCCGGACGCGTACACCGACAAGGGGCAGCTATGGGGCAATCCGCTCTACGACTGGCCGGCGCTGCGCCGGAGCGGCTATCGCTGGTGGACCGCGCGCCTCGCGCGGACGTTCGCGCTCTACGACCTCGCGCGGATCGACCACTTCCGCGGCTTCGTCGCCTGCTGGGCGGTGCCGAAGGGGGCGCGGACCGCGCTCGCGGGTCGCTGGAGGCGCGGCCCGGGGCGCGCCGTGTTCGACGCGGCGAGCGCCGCGCTCGGCCCGCTGCCGGTCATCGCCGAGGACCTCGGCGTGATCACGCCGGCGGTGCAGCGGCTGCGCGACGACCTCGGCCTGCCCGGGATGGTCGTGCTGCAGTTCGGCTTCGCGGCGGGCGAGGCCGACAACGTGCACGACGTCGCCAACCACGCCGAGCACCGGATCGCCTACACGGGCACGCACGACAACGACACCCTGCGCGGCTGGTACGAGGCGCTGCCGGGCGAGACGCGCGCGCTGGTCGACGCGGCGCGGCCGGGGGTGGAGCAGGAGGTCTGGTGGGACCTGATCGCGCTCACGCTCTCCTCCCGCGCGCGGGTCGCGATGGTGCAGGCGCAGGACGTCCTCGGGCTCGGCACGGAGGCGCGCATGAACCAGCCCGGCGCGGCGTCCGGCGCGTGGCGCTGGCGGCTGGACGCGCTGCCCTCGCGCGACGCCGCGCGCCGGCTGCGGGCGGCGGCCGAGGCGGCCGGCCGCGTGGCATGACGTAACGTCCGCTGCCCGTCTCCGCATCTAGGGGTCGATGACCACCACCACCGATGCCGAGCTGCTCGCCGCGGCCAGAACGGACCCCGGCGCGTTCCGCACCCTCTACGACCGCTACGCGGCGCGCGTGCTGCGCTACCACGAGCGCCGCACGTCCGACGCCGACGCAGCCCACGACCTGACCGCCGAGACCTTCGCCCAGGCGTGGCTCTCGCGCGGGCGCTTCCGCGACAAGGCCGGCGGCTCCGCCGCTCCCTGGCTGTTCGCGATCGCGCGCCACGTCCTGCTCGCCTCTTTCCGCAAGCGCGCGCTCGAGCAGAGCGCCTGCCGGCGGCTCGGAGTCGAGCTGAGCGGGCGCGAGATCGAGCCGGAGGAGCGCTGGCTCGACGGCCTCGACGAGGCGCTGGCCGAGCTGCCCGCCGGCCAGCAGGAGGCGATCCGGCTGCGGGTCGTCGACGACCTCGCCTACGACCGGGTCGCCGACCGCCTCGGCACCACCCCACAGGCCGCCCGGGTGCGCGTGCACCGCGGGCTGGCCACGCTGCGCCACCGACTGTCCCACGATCCCGGGAGCACACGATGACCGACCTCACCCCACGCCTCGCCCGGATGGGCGACGAGCTCGAGCGCGCCGCCCGGCGCGACCTGCGCCCCCGCCGCCGGCGCTCGCGCCGCGCCGCGCTCGCCGCCGTCACCGCGCTGATCGCGGTGCCGGGCGCGGCCGTCGCCGCGGTCGAGCTGATCAGCGAGGACGACGTCGCGCGCAGCGTCCCGGCCGGCACGCTGGCGCTGGCCGGCACCGACCCGACCTGCACCGTCGTGCGCCAGGACGTCGAGTACCACTGCGTGCTCGCGCGCCCGCCCGCGCCGGAGATCGGGCCGAAGCCGAAGCCCGGCGAGATCCCGCTCGTGCCGTGGGATCCCGACGGCGTGAAGCTCGGCAAGGGCACCGCCGAGGCGACGCTCGACGCGTCCGGGTACGTCAACGGCGGCTGCCGCGCGCTGAACGCCGACGCAACGGAGTGGCAGTGCTACGTCGGCGAGGAGGCCGTGAAGCAGCGCATCATCGGCCCGGACTTCCTCGGGAAGCACGCTGTGCCCGGCGTGGGATAGCGCGATCCCGGGCGGGCGGAGGCCTAGACTCCCGCCCGCCCATGGCCGCGCCCGACACGAGCGAGGAGATCCTCGACGTCAACCGCCGCTACCACGACGCGGCGGCCGCGGAGTACGACGCGAAGTGGGGCGTCGACTTCGGCGCCGTCGGCCGCGCCCAGGTGCTCGGGAAGGTTGAGAAGCTGCTCGGCCGCGGGCCCGGCCCGTTCGCCCGCTCGCTCGAGATCGGCGCGGGCACCGGCTACTTCACGCTCAACCTGATGCAGGAGGCTGTGATCGAGTCGGGCGCCTGCACGGACGTCTCCCCCGGTATGCTCGACGCCCTGCGCGAGAACGCCCGGCGGCTCAGCCTGGAGGTGGAGTCCGCGGCGTGCGACGCCGCGGCGCTGCCGTTCGAGGACGCCTCGTTCGACCTCCTGCTCGGCCACGCCGTCCTGCACCACCTGCCCGAGCTCGAGCGGTCATTCACGGAGTTCGCGCGCGTGCTGCGGCCCGGTGGCGTGCTCCTGTTCGCGGGCGAGCCTTCGCGCCACGGCGACCGGATCGCCGCGGTCCCCAAGCGCGCCGGCATGGCCGCCGCGCCGCTGTGGCGGCGCCTGGTCGGCGCGCGCGCGCTCAACGGCGGCGGCGCGCCCGACGACCACGCCCTGGAGGGCATGGTCGACGTGCACGCGTTCACCCCACCCGAGCTCGGGCGCCACGCCGCCGCGGCGGGCTTCGAGGGCGTGCGCGTGCGTGGCGAGGAGCTGCTGGCCAACTGGTTCGGCTGGTTCAACCGGACGGTCGAGGCCAGCGCGGTGCATGCGGACATCCCGCACGGCTGGTTCCGCTACGCATACCGCGGCTACATCGTGCTGCAGCGGGTCGACGCGACGGTGCTCGAGCCGCACCTGCCGGCGGCGGGCTTCTACAACCTGATGCTCGCCGCCCGCAAGCCGGCCTGAGCGACCTGCCACCATCGGCGACATGAGCCTCTCCCTCGGCACCGGACCGCTCGCCGGCCAGCCCGGCGGCGCCTTCAACTTCGACCTCTCCGACGCGCCCGCGCACCGGATCTTCTTCGCGGACTACCCGCGCCGGCTGCGCGCGCTGGTCGGCGACCGTGTCGTGCTCGACACCACCGCAGCGAAGCTGCTCTACGAGACCGGGATCCTGCCGGTGCCCTATCTGCCGCTGGAGGACTTCGACCAGGAGCTGCTCGAGCGCACGGAGCACACGACGCACTGCCCGTTCAAGGGGGAGGCGACGTACTGGACCGTGCGGGCCGGCGACGAGCAGCTGGAGAACGCGGTCTGGGCCTACGAGGATCCGCTGCCCGAGGCGGGCTGGCTGAACGGATACGGCGCGCTCTACTGGAACAAGGCGAGCGCGTGGTTCGTGGAGGAGGAGCCGGTGCTCGGCCACCTCAAGGACCCGTTTCACCGCGTCGACGTCCATGAGAGCTCGCGCCGGGTGAAGATCACCAGCGACGGCACGGTGGTAGCGCGCTCGGAGCGGCCGAAGCTGCTGTTCGAGACCGGCATGCCGGCGCGTGTGTACGTACCGCGCGCCGACGTCGCAGCGGGCGTGCTTGCGCCCGCGGACAAGCGTACGGTGTGCCCGTACAAGGGCCAGGCGAGCTACTGGTCGCTGCCGGGGATCGCCGACGCCGCCTGGAGCTACGAGGCGCCGCTGCCGGAGGCGATCAAGGTCCAGGGCCACGTCTGCTTCGACGCCGAGGGCGTCGAGATCGACTTGGGCGAGCCGAGCGCCCAGGTACCCCGAACCTGAACGGGTCAGGCCCTCTTCATGTTCGGCCGAAGCGGTCGGGGTCGAACGGGGAGGGGTCGGCTACGGGCCCTGCGCTCGCGGCGAGCGGAGCGCTCCACGGGACCGCGACGGCGCGCCGGGCCGCTCAGGCCCGGCGCGCCAGCGCGATCCGCAGCGCCTGCTTGCCCTGCCGGTAGACGTAGGTCACGTCCCCGCGCAGCCGCTTCCAGCGCGTCGTCTGGTACGCGATCAGCGTATGCGGGCGGACCTGCACCGTCATCCCGTCGGCGGCGAGGACATCCAGCGCGCGCTCGGCGATCGCGAGCTGGCCGAACGCGGTCGGATGCACCGCGTCGGCCATCACGCGGTTGCGTGCGCCGAAGTCGCGCAGGTCGACGAGCAGCGCACCGGCCTGCGCGGCCGCCCGCTCGATCAGCCCGTTGGCCACCTCGACGCTCGGCCCCGGGCGCGGGCGGCCGAGATCCAGCGGCAGCGTGCACGCGAGCACCCGGTCGCAGCGCTCGCGCAGGAACGCCAGCGCGGTGCGCAGGTCGCGCGCGTAGGCAGCCGGATCCCAGTCGTGCGCGCGCACGTCGTTGGCGCCGACGTACATGCAGCCGACGTCGTAGCGCGCCTCGGGCGTCGCGCTGCGCGCCGCGAACCCGGAGATCTGGTCGCGCACGACGTGGGAGGCGGTCGCGCCGTCCATCGCGCAGCCGGTGTAGGGCAGCCCGAGCCCGCGCGCGGTCCACAGCGCCCAGGACTGCAGCGCGACTCCCCATTGCAGCTCGCCGCCCCCGTTCGTGATCGAGTCCCCGAAGGCGAGCACGCCGAGGCGATGGTCCATCGCCCGGAGGCTAGTAGACCCGTCCGCAAGTTCTGCGCATTCCGGCGGGCCCGGCTCGCGTCTGCCGACCCGGACTGCGCCGGGTTATGCCCAGAACTTCCGGACGGGCCCACTAGTGGTTCCTCCGAACCTGCCGGAGGGCCACTGCTCGTGCCATCCTGGACTGACATGCCCGACCCGACCCGCACCGCGATCGGCACCTGGAGCGGCGGCCGCTTCATGCACTTCGGCGAGCCGCTCGACGACGCGCGCATGGTCGCGCTGCTGCGCCCCGACGACCGCGTGCGCACGGTGATCACCGCCGACGCGTACGGCGCCGGCGAGGCCGACGCGCTGCTCGGCCGCGCGCTGCAGGGCCGCGACCGCGGCGCCTTCTGCCTGGTCGGCGCCGTCGGGCACGACTTCTACGAGGGCGAGCGCGAGGGCTCCAAGGGCTTCCCGCGCTTCACGGACCCGCGCCTGCGCGGCCAGGACGGCTACGCGAGCTACCTGCGGATGGCGACCGAACGCTCGCTGGAGCGCATCGGCGCCGACGCGTTCGACCTGCTCCTGCTCCACAACCCCGACCGCACCGGCTACACCAGCCCCGCGGTGTGGAAGGGGATGGCCGCGCTGCGCGACGCCGGCCTGACCCGCCGGCTGGGCATCGCCCCCGGACCGGCCAACGGCTTCACGCTCGACCTGCTCGACTGCTTCGAGCGCTTCGGCGGCCTGCTCGACTGGGCGATGGTCATCCTCAACCCGCTCGAGCCGTGGCCCGGCGAGCTGGTGCTCGACGCCGCCCGCCATCACGGCGTCTCGCTCATGACGCGCGTGGTCGACTACGGAGGGCTCTTCCACGACGACGTGCTCCCCGGCCACGCGTTCGCCAAGCACGACCACCGCGGATTCCGCCCCGCCGGCTGGGTGGAGCGGGGCCGCGAGAAGCTCGAGCGGATGCGCCCGATCGCCGACCGCCACGGCTTGTCGATGATCCAGCTCGCGTGCCAGTGGAACCTCGCCCACGCGCCCGTCCGCTGCGTCGCCCCCACGCTGATCCAGGAGCCGGGCGCGCTCGCCCGCCCGATCGAGGCCAAACGCGAGGAGCTCGCCGCCCTGCCCGAGGCCGACCTGCTCACCCGCGAGGACGTCGCCGCGCTGCGCGCGATCGGCGACAACACCGGCTCGATGGCGCTCAAGGGCGCCGCGCCCGACTTCGAGGGCGAGCCGCGGCCGGACCGCTGGGCGCTCACGCCGGAGCTGGCCGAGCTGGCGGCCCGCTGGGGGATCGAGCCGGCGCGCGACCTGCAGCCGGCCTGATGGACACGCTGCGCGGCAAGCTGATCCTCGCCGGTCCCACGCTCAAGGACCCGAACTTCGACCGCGCCGTCGTGCTCATCACCGAGCACTCCGAGGAGGGCGCCATGGGCCTCGTGCTCAACCGCCCGTCCGGCGCCACCGTGGGCGAGGCGGTGCCCGACCTCTCGTGGGTGGCCGGGGCGGGTGAGATCGTGTTCGTCGGGGGTCCGGTCGCGCCGAACGGCGTGATCGTGCTGGCCGAGTGGGACGATCCCGCACAGGCGATCGTCCTGGTGGAGGAGGACCTCGGCTTCGTGCCGAGCGACGCCGGGGAGGCCCTCGCGACGGCGATTCGCCGTGCGCGCGTCTACGCCGGCCACGCCGGCTGGGGACCCGGCCAGCTCGAGGACGAGCTGGCCGACGAGGCTTGGATCGTCGAGACGCCACGCCGCGAGGAGCTGTTCGGCGACGACCCCGAGAACCTCTGGGCGGTCGTGCTGCGGCGCAAGGGCCGCGAGTTCGCGCTGCTCTCGACGATGCCGCCGGACCCGTCGCTCAACTGACGGATCGCGCGACAGGCCCTTTAGCCGCAGGCGCGCCCGTGCCACATCCGTCCGGCACGTCAAGCGGCGCCTGACCGGGCCGATTCACGTGGTCCATGGCCCGCCGCGTGATCCTCACCTGCCTCGCCGCGCTCCTGGCCATCTGCCTTCCCGCCGCCTCCGCACGGGCGGACGCGAGCGTGGAACAGGAGATCGTCGTCATGCGCGCCGGCGGCCTCACGCAGGTGGAGCTCGCACGCGCCGGCGTCAGGGCCGAGCGCGACCTGCCGCTCGACGGCGTCGAGGTCGTGCGGGCGCGGGAGGGCCGCGCGGCGGCGCTGTCTGCCCTGCGCGCCGACCCCGACGTGGCGTGGGCGGAGCCCAACCAGCTGCGCCACGCGACCGCCGATCCGCTCGCCGGGCTGCTGTGGGGACTGCAGAACACCGGTCAGTCCGTGTGGTGGCGCCACGGCACCCCGGACGCCGACGTCGACGCGCCCGAGGCGTGGGCGACCACCCGCGGCGCGGGGGTCACGATCGCGGTCGCCGACACCGGCGTCGACCTCGGGCACCCCGACCTCGCCGGGCGCCTGGTCCCCGGCTACGACTTCGTCGAGGACGACGCCGAGCCGGAGGACGCGCACGGCCACGGCACGCACGTGGCGGGCACGATCGCGGCGGGCGAGAACGGCATCGGCGTGATCGGCGTGGCGCCGCAGGCGACGCTCATGCCGCTGCGCGTGCTCGACGCGCAGGGCACGGGCAGCGCGGCCGACGTGGCCGCCGCCTTCGCCTACGCGGGTGACCGCGGCGTGCGCGTGGTCAACGCGTCGCTCGGCTCGAGCTCCTCCTCGCTCGCAGAGCGCGCTGCGATCCGCGATCACCCGGCGACGCTCTACGTGGTGGCCGCCGGCAACGGCGGCGGGGATGGCGTCGGCGACGACAACGACGGGCCGGCGAGCGAGTACCCGTGCGCGTACGACGAGCCGAACGTGCTCTGCGTGGGCGCGACCGACGCCGACGACGAGCGCGCCGGGTTCTCCAACTTCGGCGCCACGAGCGTCGACCTCTTCGCGCCGGGCGAGAACATCGCCTCCACCTACCTGCGCGGCGGCCCCACCTACCTGGACGCGTACTTCGGCACCGGCGACGGCTACGAGATCATGGATGGCACGTCGATGGCCGCGCCGCACGTCGCGGGCGCCGCCGCGCTCGCCGCCGCCGTGCGCGCCGATTGGGACGCGGGCCAGCTCAAGGCCGCGGTGATGGACGGCGCCGACCGCCTCCCGGGCCTGGCCGGCGCGGCCGTTGCTTGCGCGCGCCTCAACGCCGCGGGCGCCGTGCGCATCGCCGCCGGCGGACCGGGGGCCCCCGCGGTCGAGGCGCCGCTGGGGCCCGGCGTGCCGGGCCCGTGCGCGGCGGCCGGAGCGGCGCCGCCCGCGCCGCCCGCGCCGGCGGCAGCCGCGCCAGCGCCGCCGGCGGCACCCGCGTTCGCGCCGCCGGTTCCGCGCATCGGCCTGGTGCGCTTCGCCGGCCACCCGCGCGTCTGCCGCGCTCGCCGGGGCTGCCGGGCGCGCACGGCGACGCTCTCCTTCACGCTCGCCGCCGCGGCCGACGTCACCGTCCGCCTGCAGCGCAGGCGCTGCCTCCACAGCCGCTGCGACTGGCGCGCGACCGGCACCCGCAGCCGGCGCCGACCGGCCGGCCGGACCGCCTGGCCGGTCGGGCCGCGGCTGCTCGGCATGCCGCTCGGCCCCGGTGCCTGGCGCGTCACGCTGACCACGTCGGCCGGCCACGCCCAGCGGACCTTCCGCGTGCGCGGCGCCTGACTCGGAAGTCTCGCCCGGAGCGAAATCGGGAACGGTCACTGCGATGGCCACCGAGGTGGACACGCTCGAGCTGACCCGCGTGCTCGCCCGGCTGGGCGAGGTGCTCGCAGCCGTCCGGCTGCCGCTGCGCACGCCTGCGGCGGCCGACGGGGAGCGCGTTCGGTCCGAGCTCGCCGGCCAGATCGGGGACTACCTGCTCCCGCGGCTGCGCCAGATGGACGCGCCGCTGCTGATGGTCGTGGGCGGCTCGACGGGCGCCGGCAAGTCGACGCTCGTCAACAGCCTGATCGGGACGGAGGTGAGCCCGGCCGGCGTGCTGCGGCCGACCACCCGGGCGCCCGTGCTCGCCTTTCACCCGCGCGACATCGGCTGGTTCGAGGACGACCGCATCCTCCCGGGGCTCGCCCGCACGAGCGGCGGCCCGGCCGGAGCGGGCGGGCTGGAGCTGGTCGCGACCGATCGCCTGCCGCCCGGCCTGGCGCTGCTCGACGCGCCGGACATCGACTCGGTCGTCGTGGCCAACCGCACGCTCGCCGGGCAGCTGCTGGCCGCCGCCGACTCGTGGCTGTTCGTCACGACCGCGGCACGCTACGCCGACGCCGTCCCGTGGGACCTGCTGGAAGCGGCGCGCGAGCGCGGCACCTCGCTCTCGCTCGTGCTCGATCGCGTGCCGCCCGAGGCGATGAACGACGTCGCCGCGCACCTGCGGGCGATGCTCGAAGAGCGCGGGCTGGGCGGCACGCCCGTGCTCGTGGTGCCCGAGACGGCGCTGCAGGAGGGCCGGCTTCCGGCGCCCGCGCTGGCGCCATTGCGCGGCTGGCTCGACGAGCTCGCCGCCGACGCGCAGGCCCGCGCCGGCCTCGTGCGCCGCACGCTGACCGGCGCGCTCGACAGCGTGCCCGCGCGCGCCGCTCAGGTGCGGGTGGCGCTGGCCGAGCAGGAGTCCGCGGCGGCCGAGCTGCACGGCGCGGTGGCGCGCGCCTACGCGGAGGCGCACGACGAGGTGGACGAGACCGTGCGCAGCGGCGCGCTGCTGCGCGGCGAGGTGCTCGCGCGCTGGCACGACGTCGTCGGCACGGGCGACGTGATGCGCGCGCTCGAGACCCGGATCGGCTGGGTACGCGACCGGCTCAAGGCGCTCGTGACAGGCGCACCGGCAGCTGAGGCCGAGCTCCGCACGGCCGTCCAGACGGGCGTCGACGCGGTCGTGCTGACCGCCGCCGACCGTGCGGCGGAGCGCGCCGCGGCCACGTGGCGGGCCGACCCCGCGGGCCGCGCGCTGCTGCAGGACGCGGGCCGGCTCGACGCCGCGACGCCCGATCTGCCGGCCCGCACCGGCGAGGCGGTGCGCGCGTGGCAGGGCGAGGTGCTCGAGCTGGTGCGGGCGGAGGGCGCCGGCAAGCGCGCCACCGCGCGCATGGCCTCGCTCGGCGTCAACGGCGCGGGGCTCACGGTCATGATCGCCGTCTTCGCCAGCACCGGCGGACTGACCGGCGCCGAGGTCGTCGTCGCCGGCGGCACGTCCGCGCTGAGCCAGAAGGTGCTCGAAGCGGTGTTCGGCGACCAGGCGGTGCGGTCGCTCGCAGCCCGTGCGCGGGAGCGGCTGATGGCCCGCGTGCGCGGGCTGCTCGACGAGGAGGCCGGCCGCTTCGAGCACGTGCTCGGGCCGCTCACGCCGCCGGCCGACCACCTCGACACGCTCGACGCCGCGGTGGGCGACCTCGAGCGCGCGCGGTGAGCGGCACGGGCGACGGGCTCGACGGGCGCCTGGCCGCGCTGGCCGACGCGGCCGCGCTCGCGCGCGGGCGGCTCGGGGAGGAGGCGGTCGCGGCCGCGGAGGCGGTGGTCGAGCGCGCCGGTCGGCGGCTCGGGCTGGGCATCGAGGCGACCGTCGTGGCGCTCGCGGGCCCCACGGGCGCGGGGAAGTCGACGCTGTTCAACGCGCTCGCCGACGCCCAGCTGGCCGCCGCGGGCCACCGCCGCCCCACGACGTCGGCGGCGACCGCGGCCGTCTGGGGCGACGTCGGCGACGCGCTGCTGGACTGGCTCGAGGTCCCGCGGCGTCACCGGCGCGACGGCGAGCCGTCCGGCCTCGTGCTGCTCGACCTCCCGGACTTCGACTCCGTCGAGCGCGCGCACCGCGTCGAGGTGGAGCGGGTCGTCGGCCTGGCCGACCTGATGGTGTGGGTCGTGGACCCGCAGAAGTACGCGGACGGCGTGCTGCACGAGCACTACCTGCGCCCGTTCGCGGCCTACGGGGAGGCGATGCTCGTCGTCCTCAACCAGGCCGACCGCCTGGACCCGGCCGGTCGAGCCGCGTGCGTGCGCGACCTTGACCGGCTGCTGGAGGCGGACGGGCTGCCCGAGCTCGGAGTGCTGCCCGTCTCGGCCGTGACCGGCGAGGGCCTCGGCCCGCTGCGGGAGCTGCTCGAGCAGCGCGTCGGCGCACGCGAGGCGGCCGTCGCCCGGCTGGCGGCCGACGTCGCCTCCGCGGCGGCCGCGCTGGCCGGCGCGTGCGGTGGCGGCGCGCCCGGCGGCGTCGACCGCGGCGATCGCGCGGCGCTCACCGCCGCGCTGGCCGGGGCGGCGGGAGTCCCAGGCGTGGTGCGCGCCGTCGCCGCCGCGCACCGCCGCGGGGGTGCCCTGGCGACGGGATGGCCCTTCGTCCGCTGGGTCCGGCGCCTGCGGTCCGATCCGCTGCGCCGGCTGCGCCTGCGCGACCGCGAGACCCCGGCGCCGGCGCCGGCGCTCGAGCCGCCCGCTATCCGCTCTTCGGTGCCCGCGCCCACCCGCGTCCAGCACGCGCAGGTCCAGGCCGCCGCGCGTGCGCTCGCCGACCGCGCCGCCGGCGGGCTCTCCGCGCCGTGGCCCGGGCTGGTGCGGACGGCCGCGCTGAGCGGTGACGACGTGCTGCCGGCGCGCCTGGAGGCCGCAGTCTCCGGCACCGACCTGAAGCTGCGCACGCCGCGCTGGTGGCGGGCGGCCGGGCTGCTGCAGACGCTGCTGGCGCTGCTCGTGCTCGCCGGCGCGCTCTGGCTCCTGGGCCTGGCGGGCCTCGGCTACCTGCAGCTGGGCGACGCGGCGCCGACGCCGGACGCGGCCGGCGTCCCGCTGCCGACGCTGCTGCTCGGCGGCGGCGCGCTCGTGGGCCTCGTGCTCGCGTTCCTCGCCGGCGTGGCGATCCGGGCCGGCGCCCGGCGGCGGGCGCGCGTCGCCGAGCGGGCCCTGCGCGTGCGCGTGCAGACGGTCGGGGAGGAGGTCGTCGTCGCGCCGGTGGAGGCCGAGCTGGAGGCGCACCGGCACCTGTGCGCGGCGCTCGCCGCCGCGCGGCCGGGAGAGCGCCGGCGGAGCCGCGTCATGCTCGCGGCGGCCGGATGATTCGTAACCTCATGCTAAATCTGCAGCGCTGCACGCGCGGAGGTTCCACAAGAAGCCCGTGCCGATGTGCGCCAACCTGCAAGCCATGACCAAGGCTGAGCGCATCGCGAACATGACCGGAGTGGTGATCCCGTTCCTCGGGCTGATCGCCGCCGTCGTCCTGCTGTGGCAGAGCTGGGTCGACTGGATCGATCTCGGCATCCTGGCCGGGCTCTACCTGCTCTACGGCATGGGCGTGACGGTCGGGTATCACAGGCTGCTCACCCACCGTGCGTTCAAGACCTACAAGCCGGTCGAGTACGGCTTCGCGGTGCTGGGCTCGATGGGACTCCAGGGCGGCGTGCTGGACTGGGTCGCCGACCACCGCAAGCACCACGCCCACACCGACCAGGAGGGCGACCCGCACTCCCCGCACGTCGGCCACGGCGAGGGCCTCGCCGGCCTCTGGCACGCGCACACCGGCTGGCTGTTCGAGACCCACGGGCAGGCCGACTGGAAGAAGTACGCCAAGGAGCTCTACGAGGACCGCGGGATGAAGAAGCTCAACCGCCTGTTCCCGATGCTGGCGCTCCTCAGCCTGCTGGTCCCGGCCGCGCTCGGCTTCGCCCTGCACGGGTTCACGGCCGAAGGCGCGCTGCGCGGGCTGGTCTGGGGCGGCCTCGTGCGCGCGTTCTTCCTGCACCACATCACGTGGTCGATCAACTCCGTCTGCCACTACTTCGGCCGGCGCCGCTTCGACGTCGAGGACCACTCGACCAACGTCGCCTGGCTCGCCCTCCCGTCCCTCGGTGAGGCGTGGCACCACAACCACCACGCGTTCCCGCGCTCGGCCAGCCACGGCCTGCGCTGGTGGGAGGTCGACGTCTCCGCCCTCATCATCGGCGGGCTGCAGCGCGTCGGGCTGGCGTGGAACGTCGTGCGCATCTCGCCCGAGCGCCAGGAGGCCAAGACGGCGCGCGAGAAGACGGCTGTCCCGGTCTGACCTACCAGGCGCCGAGCGACCCGTGCTGCTCGCGCCGCGCCGGCAGCTCGCGCACCACGGGCGCGGCGAACGTCCGGACCGCTGGACGGCTCGGACGCGGCGGCTCCGGAACGATCGGTCGCCACGGTCGCTGCGGATGGCAGGCGAGGGGGCGGGGCTCGGGAATGATGACGTGAGGGCGCATGTGTGTCTCCTTGTCCCGATAGGACGGCGCCCGGCCGAGTCGTATTCCCGCCCTACAGCGCCGCGGCCAGCACCTCGCGCGCGATCGGGGCGGCGGAAGCGCCGCCCTGCCCCGCGCCGATCAGCATCACCGCGACCGACACCTGCGGGGCGCCGGCCGGGGCGAAGGCCACGAACCACGCGTCGGTGTTGGCCGGATCTGCCGGCCCGTCGGCGGTCGGGACCAGCTCCGCCGTGCCCGTCTTGCCCGCCACCTCGACGCCCGGCAGCGCCGCCGCTCCGCCCGTGCCGCTGCGGACGACCTCGAGCATCATGTCGCGCACCTGGACGGCGATCCGGCGCTTGACGACCCGCCGGCGGGCGACCGCCTGGCCGCGGACCAGCCGCGGGCGCGCGCGCACGCCGCCGGCGGCGATCGTCGCGCCGGCGCTCGCCATCACCAGCGGCGTGGCGAGGTCGCGGTCCTGTCCGATCGCGCTCGCGCCAACCGCGAGGTCGTCCGCGAGCTCGGCGGCGGGCGGGATCGTGCTCGGCTTCGCCGACGGGATCGGCAGCTTCTCGTTGAAGCCGAACGCCTCGGCGTAGCGGACGAGCCGCCGCGCCCCGAGCCGCGCGCCGAGCGGCGCGAAGACCGAGTTGCAGGAGTGCGCGAACGACTGGATCAGCGTGCCGCCGCACGCCTCGTCGCCCGCGTTGCGCAGCCTCACGCCCTCGAGCGTGGCGGCGGTCTGCACCGGGAACGTCTCGGAGGGCCTGGTGATCCCCGCGTCCAGCGCGGCCGCAACCGTGATGATCTTGAACGTCGACCCGGGCGGCTGGGGCCCGGAGACCGCGAGGCCCGAGAGCGCGAGCACGTCGCCGTTGCGCGGGCGCACCACGGCCACGCCGCCCAGCCGCTCACCCAGCGCCGCGGTGGCGGCGGCCTGCAGCGACGGGCGGATCGTCGTCCGCACGGACGCGCCGGGCACGACGTCGACCTTCGCGATCACGCGACGTCCGTAGCGCAGCTCGGCGCCCGGCTTGCCGCCGAGCCGGGCGTCGTACTGCGCGCTCAGCTCGTCGGCCAGCCCGGCCGCCGCCGGCTCGCGGTCGAGCCGCCGGCCCGCGGCGTCGAGCACCGGCGCGCGCTCCGGCTCGCGCAGCACCCGCCGGCGCGCACGCTCCCCGGCGCGCAGGCCCGGGAGGCGCAGCTCCGGCGCCCACGCGACCGCCGCCGTCTCACCTGTGCGCTCGACCGGGAACGAGAGCACCCCCCGCAGCTCGCCGAACAGGCGCGTGCGTACGACGGCCGGCACCGGCACGCGGCCCTCGCGCGGCGCGCCGGCGCGCCCGACGCGGACGGCGGTCGCCGTCACCGCACGCGCCGCCTGGCGGTAGCTCTCCTCGAACCCCGCCAGCGGCTCCCTCGCGCGCGTCCCGGCGGTGGTCAGGCGCCAGGCGGCCTCGATGTCGCCGCGCGCCCATGCGTCGGCGAAGCGCTGCGCCACCGCACGCGAGGGGTCCGCGCCGTCATCGCGCCAGCGCACGAACGCCACCGCGCCGGCCGCCAGCGCGAGCACGGCGCCCACGAGCAGGATCGGGCCGAGCGGCGCGCGCCGCCGGCGGCGCCGCTGCACGGGCTGCAGCCAGCGCACCCCGCCCGGGCCGGCGGAGGAGGCGAACATGGAGCGGCGACGGCGGCTGCGCACCCGTGGGTCCTACCGGATCGCGCTCGCGGGCACACGGGCTGCAAGCGCTGGATCACCGGCGCGGGCCTCCCCGATGCTGCCATCCTGCACGCCATGCGGCAGAACCCCCTCGGCCGCTCGGAGCTCACGGTGTCCGCCGTGGGCCTGGGCTGCAACAACTTCGGCCGGCGACTGGACGGCGCCGGCACGCGCGCCGTGATCGACGCGGCGCTCGACGCCGGCATCACGTTCCTCGACACCGCGGACATCTATGGCGGCGACGGCGCTTCGGAGCGCCTGATGGGCGAGGCGCTCCAGGGCCGCCACGACCGCGTCGTGCTCGCCACCAAGTTTGGCATCGAGATGAGCGGGGACACCGGGGAGCCGCGCGGCGCGCCGGCCTACGTGCGCCGCGCCCTGGAGGCGTCGCTCGAGCGGCTGCGCGCCGACCGCATCGACCTCTTCTACTACCACGAGCCCGACGGGACCACCCCGCTCGCCGAGACGCTGGGCGCCCTCGGAGAGCTGGCCGACGAGGGCAAGATCCGCACGTTCGGCGCCTCCAACCTGGACGCCGCGCAGCTGCGCGAGGCTGCGGCCCACGGCGACGAGCGGCTGGTCGCGCTCCAGAACGAGTACAGCCTGCTCGAGCGCGAAGCCGAGCGGGAGGTGCTGCCGCTGTGCGTGGAGCTGGGCATCGGGTTCGTGCCCTACTTCCCGCTGGCCAGCGGGATCCTGACCGGCAAGGTGCGCCGCGGCGAGGCGCCGCCCGCCGGCACCCGCATGGCCAACCGGACCGGCGAGCTGACCGAGGCGGTGTTCGACCGCGTCGAGGCGCTCGAGGCGTTCGCGGCCGAGCGCGGGCACACGCTGCTGGCGCTGGCGATCGCCGGGCTCGCGTCGCGGGCCGGCGTCGCCTCCGTCATCGCCGGCGCGATGCGCCCGGAGCAGGTGGCGGCCAACGCGGCGGCCGGCGACTGGCAGCTCGGCGAGGACGACCTCGCCCAGCTGCACGGTCTCTGACCGCGAGCCCGTGCCGCCGGACGAGCGGCCTCTGCGATCATGGCCTGCGTCTTGGCACGGTTGACCCACCTGCGTCGCAGCTCGCTGTTCGAGCTGATCTTCATCGTCGCCGTCGCGCTCTCGCTCGCGCTGGCGGTCCAGGCCTACGCGGTCAAGCCCTACCGGATCCCGAGCCGCTCGATGGAGCCGACGCTGACCGTCGGGGATCGAGTGCTGGTCAACCGCGCGGCGCACCGGCTGGGGGCCGAGCCGAAGATCGGCGACATCGTCGTCTTCCACCCGCCGGCCGGCGCGGACGCCGAGCCGGCCGCATGCGGCTCCGAGCGCACGGGCGAGAGCACGCCCGCGCCGTGCGAGCGACCGACCGCCGAGCCGTCCGAGCAGACGTTCATCAAGCGCGTGGTCGCCCTCGGCGGCGACACGGTCGCGCTGCGCGACGGTCACGTGGTCCGCAACGGCCGCCGCGCGGCCGAGCCGTTCGCGGCCCATTGCGGCCACGGCGGCGACTGCGACTACCCGCGCGCGATCACGGTGCCGCGCGGCCACGTGTTCCTGCTCGGCGACAACCGCGCCGGCTCGCTCGACAGCCGCTACTGGGGCCCGGTGCCCGTGGCGTGGGTGATCGGCGAAGCTGTCGCGGAGTACTGGCCGCCGCGCCGCGCCGGAACGCTCTAGCGTTGCCGTAACCGCCGCCCGAGGAGAGCTCATGAGCCGTCCCGTCACCTTGTTCACCGGCCAGTGGGCCGACCTCCCGCTCGGCGAGCTGGCCGCGAAGTGCGGTGAGTGGGGCTTCGACGGGCTCGAGCTGGCCTGCTGGGGCGACCACTTCGACGTCGCCGCGGCGGTGCGCGACGCCGGTTACGCCGAGGACCGCCGCCGGCTGCTCGAGCGGCACGGCCTCGGCGTCTGGGCGATCGGCAGCCATCTCGTCGGCCAGGCGGTGTGCGACAACATCGACGAGCGTCACCAGGGCGTGCTCGACGCCGAGGTCTGGGGTGACGGCGACCCCGAGGGCGTGCGGCAGCGCGCCGCGGAGCGGATGAAAGACACCGCGCGCGCCGCGGCGCAGCTCGGCGTCGAGCTGGTGACCGGCTTCACGGGCTCGTCGATCTGGCATCTCCTGTACTCGTTCCCACCGAACGACTTCGCCGCGGTCGAGCGCGGCTATCAGGAGTTCGCGGATCGCTGGGGGCCGGTCATCGACGTGTTCGAGTCCGAGGGCGTGCGGTTCGCGCTCGAGGTCCACCCGACCGAGATCGCCTACGACTTCGTCACGACGCGCAAGGCGCTCGAGGCGATCGGCGACCGTGACGGTTTCGGGATCAACTTCGACCCGAGCCATTTCGAGCACCAGTTCCTGGATTCGGCCGCGTTCATCGTCGAGTTCGGGCCGAAGGTCTTCCACGTGCACGTCAAGGACTCCAAGCGTCGCCTCGACGGGCGTTCCTCGATCCTCGGCGGGCACCTGGACTTCGGCCGCCCGGGTCGTGGTTGGGATTTCGTCTCGCCCGGTCATGGCGACGTCGACTTCGAGTCGATGATCCGGGCGCTCAACCGCGTCGGCTACGACGGGCCGCTCTCGATCGAGTGGGAGGACTCGGGCATGGACCGCGAGTGGGGCGCGCCGGATGCGCTGGCGTTCGTGCGCCGGACCGACTTCGCGCCGTCGTCGGTCGCGTTTGACGCGGCGTTCGCGAAGGAGCGCTGATGTCGGCCGGCGAGGTGGCGCCGATCGGCGTCGGGATGCTCGGCTACGCGTTCATGGGCAAGGCGCACTCCAACGCGTACAAGACGCTGGCGTACATGACCTGGCCGCCGCCGCTGATGCCGCGGCTGGTATCGATCGCGGGACGCGACGAGCAGGCGGTCGCCGAGGCGGCGCGCCGCTACGGCTTCGCCGGGCACGTGACGGACTGGAGGGCGCTGGTCGCCGACGACCGGGTGGGGTTGTTTGACAACGCCGGCCCGAACAACCTGCACGCCGAGCCGACGATCGCGGCGGCCGAGGCGGGCAAGCACGTGATCTGCGAGAAGCCTCTGGGCCGCGACGGCGCCGAGTCCTATGAGACCTGGCAGCGCGTCGCGGCGACGGGCGTGAAGCACATGTGCGCGTTCAACTACCGCTTCGTGCCGGCGGTGCGCCTGGCGCGCGAGATCATCGAGTCGGGCGAGCTGGGAGACATCCAGCACTTCCGCGGCGCCTACCTGCAGGAGTGGGGCACGACCGGGGGCGAGCTCTGGCGCTTCGACAAGGCGGCCGCCGGCTCGGGCGCGCTGGGCGACCTCGGCGCCCACGTGATCGACCTCGCGCGCTACCTCGTCGGCGAGATCGCCGCGGTGTCCGCGCTGATCGCCACGTTTGCGCCCGGGCGCGACGTCGACGACGCGGTCGAGTCCGTCATCGCGTTCCAGAGCGGCGCGGTCGGCACGATCGAGGCGTCGCGCGTGTGCCCGGGCCGCAAGAATCACTTCACCTGGGAGATCAACGGCTCCGCGGGCTCGCTCGCGTTCGACCTCGAGCGGCTCAACGAGCTGCAGTACTCCGAGGCCAACGCGGGCTTCCGCACGGTGCTGGTGTCCGAGCCCGAGCACCCGTTCTCAGAGCACTGGTGGCCGCAGGGCCACCTGCTCGGCTGGGAGCACTCCTTCGTGCACGAGCTGCACCACCTGCTCACCGCGATCCGCGATGACAGCGACGTCGCGCCACATGGGGCGACGCTCGAAGACGGCTACCGCGCGGCGGAGATCTGCGACGCGATGCTGCGCTCGGCCGAAGCCGGCACGCGCGAGACCGTGACCTACCGCTGATGGCCGCCGTTCTGCTCATCGGCACGCTCGACACCAAGGGCGACGAGCTCGCCTTCGTGCGCGAGCGCCTGCGCGACGCCGGCGTCGACGTGCTGGTGGCCGACGCGGGCACGGGCGGCCCCCCGCACGGGATCGAACCCGACATCACGCGCGAGGCGCTGGCGGCGGAGGTCGGCGCCGACGTGAGCGCGCTGACCGATCGCGGGGCCGCGGTCGGCGCGATGGCCGGCGCGGCCGCCGCGCTGGCGCGACGGCTGCACGCCGAGGGCCGCATCGACGGCGTGCTCGGCGCAGGCGGCTCCGGCAACACGGCGATCGCCACTGCAGCGATGCGCGCGCTGCCGGTCGGCGTACCCAAGCTGATGGTCTCGACGATGGCCGCAGGCGACACGCGCGACTACGTCGGCGGCTCCGACGTCGCGCTCATGGCCTCGGTCACCGACGTGGCGGGGCTGAACACGATCTCCGCCCGCATCCTCGCCAACGCCGCGGCGGCAATGGCGGGGATGGTGGGAGCGCCGGCGCTCGAGCTCGGCGAGCAGCGCCCGCTGATCGCCGCCACGATGTTCGGCGTCACCACGCCGTGCGTCACCCGCGCGCGCGAGCGGCTCGAGGCCCGCGGCTACGAGGTGCTGGTCTTCCACGCGACCGGCACGGGCGGCAAGGCGATGGAGGGGCTCGTGCACGCCGGCTTCCTGCGGGGCGTGCTCGACGCGACCACGACCGAGCTGTGCGACGAGCTCGTCGGCGGGGTGCTGTCGGCGGGCCCGGATCGCCTCGAGGCCGCGGGCCGGGCCGGGGTTCCCCAGGTCGTCTCGCTCGGCGCGCTCGACATGGTCAACTTCGGCGCCCGCGACAGCGTGCCGCCGCGGTTCGCGGATCGCAACCTCTACGTCCACAACCCGTCGGTGACGCTGATGCGCACCACGAAGGAGGAGTGCGCGGAGCTGGGCCGCCGGATCGCGCTGAAGCTGTCGGCCGCCACGGGCCCGACGGCGCTGTTCGTCCCGCTGCGCGGCGTCTCGCTGATCGACGCCGAGGGGCAGCCGTTTCACGACCCGGAGGCCGACGCGGCGCTGTTCGACGCCCTGCGCGCCGGCGTGGGCGAGAACGTGGAGCTGGTCGAGCTGGACTGCGACGTCAACGACGACGCGTTCGCCGACGCGATGGCCGCCAAGCTGGACTCCTACGTGAAGGTGAGCGCATGACGGGTGAGGAGGCGCGCGCGAAGCTGTGCGCGACGCTGGACGCCGGTCGGGTCATCATCGGCGCAGGCGCAGGCACCGGCCTGTCGGCCAAGTGCGCGGAGGCCGGCGGGACCGACCTGATCATCATCTACAACTCCGGCCGCTACCGGATGGCGGGGCGCGGCTCGCTCGCCGGGCTCATGCCCTACGGCGACGCCAACGCGATCGTCGTCGAGATGGGCGCGGAGGTGCTGCCGATCGTGCGCGACACGCCGGTGCTCGCGGGCGTGTGCGGGACCGACCCGTTCCGGCTCATGCCGATCTTCCTGCGCTCCCTGCGCGACGCCGGCTTCGCGGGCGTGCAGAACTTCCCGACGGTCGGACTGATCGACGGCACGTTCCGGGCCAACCTCGAGGAGACCGGGATGGGATACGGGCTGGAGGTCGAGATGATCCGCGAGGCCGCCGCGCTCGGCCTGCTCACCGCGCCCTACGTCTTCGATCCCCAGAGTGCGACCGCGATGGCCGGCGCCGGCGCCGACGTGCTCGTGCCGCACATGGGCCTCACCACCAAGGGCACGATCGGAGCGCACACGGCCAAGACGCTCGACCAGTGCGTGGAGGAGATCCAGGCGATGCGCGACGCGGCCGTCAAGGAGAACCCCGACGTGATCGTGCTGTGCCACGGCGGCCCGCTGGCCGAGCCCGAGGACGCCCGGTACGTGCTCGACCGCACGGAGGGGATCGTCGGGTTCTTCGGCGCCTCCAGCATGGAGCGCCTCCCCACCGAGGTCGCCGTGACCGAGAACATGCGCCGCTTCAAGGCGCTCGCCCATCCCTGATCGCCGAGGAGCCGCCGAGGCCGTCCAAGCTGATCGACCCCGCCGACCTGCCGACGATGATGTTCGACTGGGGCGTGATCAAACCGCTGATCTCCCAGGACAACACCGACGAGGCCCCCGGCGTCAGCCTGATGCACGTCGTGCTGCTCCCCGGCCAGGGTCACGAGCGCCACAACCACCCGGACGCTGACGAGATCCTCTACGTGCTGGCGGGCGCGGGCGACCAGATGGTCGACGACGGCCAGCCGTTCGCGGTGAGGCCGGGCCAGGCGATCTGGATCCCCAAGGGCGCGTTCCACTCGACCGTCAACACGGGCTGGGAACCGATGGTCCTGCTCGCGATCTACGCCCCGGCCGGCGCCGAGCAGGTGCTCAAGACGCTCGCGGACTACCGCGAGGTCCCCGCCGGCGACGCGCCGCCGATCGTGCGCTCGTAGCTCCGGCGCGGTCGCCGGTCACTGCTCGGGTCGGCGCACGGGCGTGAGGTGACGCGGACGGTGACCGACCCCGACCAGATGCGAACTGCGAGGTGGAATGCGTCTGGTCGGGGACCGGCACCGTCCGCGTTGGGGCGTCGTCGGGCGACCAGCGCCTCCTCTTTGCGTGCACGTTGGTGGGCGCCTCGTTGTGCGGTATGCGACAACCTGGCGCTCGATGGTCCGGTTCCATGGAGTCTGTGCGAAGCTGACTCGGTCGAAACCGTCGCGGAGACGTGCCATGGAGATGGTCGAGGTCGACGGACTCCACATTGCCTATGAACGCGCGGGAAGCGGGCCGGCGCTCGTACTCCTCCACGGCTATGTGGGAGACGGGCCAACGACGTGGCGGCGGCAGCTCGACGGGCTTTCCGACGAGTTCACGGTCGTGGCGTGGGACGCCCCGGGGGCCGGTCGTTCAACCGACCCGCCTGAACCGTTTGGCCTAGATGGCTACGCCGACTGCCTCGCCGGATTCCTCGCGAAGTTGGGTCTCGGCACTGCGCGGGTGGCCGGACTGTCATTCGGCGGCATCCTCGCCCTTGCGCTCCAGCGGCGACACTCCGCCATGTCGAGCGCCCTGATCCTGGCGTCGGCATACGCGGGGTGGGCCGGTTCGCTGCCTCCCGAGGTCGTCGAGCAGCGCCTTCGTCAGGCGCTCGCATTGGCCGATGGCGCGCCGGAGGCGCTCGTAGCTGCGTTGCTGCCGACGATGTTCTCCAAGACGCTGCCGCGTGAGACGGTGGACGACTTCCGCGCCAGCATGCAGGCGTTCCATCCGCGCGGGTTTCGCGCCATGGCGCCGGCGTCCGCCGAGGACGTCCGCGTGGTCAGAAATGACCACGCGGCTGCCGCCGCAAAGTTGGTGATTCCGAGCGATGCCGCCGGCCGCCGAGCGCCGTAGCGTCGGTCACCCCCGACGACCGAAGGACGGCGCAACGACATGGCGACACAGCGGACAGCGATGGGCAGGCAGCTCGACGCGCAGGAACGCGGCGGGCATTCCGCCGGCGAGGACGTCCGGGAGCGGCTGCTGGCCGGGATCCCGGTCAAGGAGCGACGGCTGCGGCTGGCCGGCGTCTCGACCGCGGTGCTCGAGGGCGGTGACGGCCCGCCGGTCGTCCTGCTGCACGGCCCCGGGGCAAACGCGGCCCATTGGCTGCGGGTGATCCCGGGCCTGGTGGCGACGCATCGCGTGGTCGCGCCAGACCTGCCCGGCCAGGGCGCCTCGAAGGGTGGCCGGCGGCCCGCTGGACGCCGAGCGCGTGCTCGCGTGGCTCGGTGAGCTGATCGAGCGCACGTGCCCGTCGCCGCCGGCGCTGGTGGGCAACACGCTCGGCGGCGCCATCGCGGCCCGCTTTGCCGCCGATCAGGGTGACCGGCTCAGTCGGCTGGTGCTCGTCGACGCGCTCGGCCTCACGCCGTTCGAGCCGGCGCCCGAGTTCGGACGCGCCCTGCAGGAGTTCCTCGCGCAACCGACCGAGC
>Ga0136617_10000911_pt1 | contig 25824 bp, 20 predicted proteins | sample AntDrymUQ3222106_2_FD_129672 | JGI IMG/M metagenome (GOLD analysis project Ga0136617, IMG submission 129672) | Polar desert sand microbial communities from Dry Valleys, Antarctica - metaG UQ322 (21.06) | ecosystem: Environmental > Terrestrial > Soil > Desert | place: Antarctica: Dry Valley...
AACCCGACCTCGCCCGCCGCGAGCTGCTCGACCGGCGTCGGCTTGGGGGTGAAGACGCCGACGTTCTCCACGAGATACGACCCGCCCGAGGCCATGAGGAGCACCTTCATCCCCGGCTTCAGCGTGCCATCGACGACGTGCACGAGGATGACGACGCCGCGGTACTGGTCGAACCAGGAATCGAACACGAGCCCGCGCAGCGTGGCGTCCGGGTCGCCCTGGGGCGAGGGCATGCGGTGGACGATCGCCTCGAGGATCTCGTCGATGCCGATGCCCTGCTTGGCGGAGGCGAGGATCGCCTCCGACGCGTCGATGCCTATCACGTTCTCGATCTGCTCCCGCGCCTTGTCCGGCTCGGCGCCCGGGAGGTCGATCTTGTTGATAACGGGCACGATCTCGAGACCGGCGTCCACGGCGAGATGGGCGTTGGCGAGAGTTTGCGCCTCGACGCCCTGCGATGCATCGACGACCAGCAGCGCGCCCTGGCACGCGGCGAGTGACCGCGAGACCTCGTAGGCGAAGTCGACGTGCCCCGGGGTGTCGATGAGGTTGAGGATGTAGTCCTCGCCGTTTTTCGCCTTGTACTCGAGCCGCACGGAGTGCTGCTTGATGGTGATCCCGCGCTCGCGCTCGAGGTCCATGGAGTCGAGGAACTGCTCGCTCATCTCGCGCGAGGTCAAGGCGCCCGTGCGCTCCATCAGGCGGTCGGAAAGCGTCGTCTTGCCGTGATCGATGTGGGCGATGATCGAGAAGTTGCGGATGTTCTTCATGTGGGCGATCCATCAGTCTATCAAGGCGATCGGGCGGCACGAACCAGGGGGACTGCGGCCTGTATGATCGCGGGGAGATGACCCCGCGTGCATGACGGACTGACCGCGCTCGCCGCGCTGCTGCTCGTCGCGGCCGCGGTGGGATTCGGCGCGCGGCGGCTGGGCGTCCACTACAACATCGCGCTGGTGGTGGCGGGGGCGGCCCTGGGCGCGGCGCAGGTGCCGCGCATCGCGCTGGACCCGGATCTTGTCATCCAGGTCTTCCTGCCCATCCTGCTGTTCGAAGCCGCCATCTCCACCGACGTGCGCCGGCTGCGCGCGGACATGGCCCCCGTCATCCTCCTCGCCGTGCCCGGGATGCTGATCACGGTGTTCGTGACCGGGGTCATCCTGCGCTTCGGCCTTGGGGTGCCCCTGGTGGTGGCGTTGCTGCTCGGCTCCATTCTGGCCACCACCGACACCATCGCGGTGGTGGCCACCTTCCGCAAGGTCAAGGCGCCCCCGCGCCTGCGCACCATCGTCGAGAACGAGAGCCTGTTCAACGACGGAACGGCGCTGGTGGCCTTTGCCACCATCCTTACCGCCCTGCAGGTGGGAAGCTTCGATCCCAAAAGCGGGCTCACCAGCCTGGTCTGGGTGTCCGTGGTCGGGATCGCCGTGGGCGCCGCCGCGGGCTGGGGCGCGGCGCAGCTCATCGCCCTCACCGACGACCACCTCATGGAGATCCTGTTCACGGTGGTCGTGACCTACGGGTCGTGGGTGGCGGCGGAGACCGTGCACGCGTCTCCGGTGCTGGCGGTGGTGACGGCGGGCATCACCGTGGGCAGCGTGGCCTGGCGGCAGATCACGCCCGGGGGCAAGGTGGCCATCCGCTCCTTCTGGGCCGTGGCCGCCTTTGGCATCAACAGCGTGTTGTTCCTCATCATCGGCCTGCAGTTCGACTTCGCGGCCTTTGGCGCCGCGGGTATCGCCATCGCGTGGGGAATGCTCGCCTTGACCGCCGGGCGCATGTCGGGGGTCTACGGAAGCCTGTCCGTGCTACCGAGGGGCGCGAAAGTGCCCTGGGCCTGGAAGCACCTGCTGGTATGGGGCAACCTCAAGGGCAGCCTCTCGATGGCGCTGGCCTTGAGCCTGCCCTCCGATCTCGAGCACCGCGGACTGATCGCGTCCGTGGTCTTCGGCTGCGCGTTCATCACCCTGACCGTGCAGGGGCTGACCCTCGCCCCTCTCGCGCGCCGGCTGGGCATCGGCCGCGGCAGCGAGGCCGAGCGCCTCATCGACCAGAGCCAGGGACGGCTGCTCGCCGCCCGCGCGGCACAGCGCGAGCTCGATCGCATGCAGCAGATGGGGGTGGTGCCGCTCGGCACCTTCCAGCGCATGCGGGCTGCTTACCAGGGCGCGATCGCGCGATCCGAGCGCCAGCTGCGGGATCTCGTCCCGTTCGCGGCGGCCGAGGATTCCGAGCACCTGATGGCGGTGCGCACGCGGCTGATGGAGATCGAGAAGGCGGCCCTGCAGGACGCGGCGGGCTCGGGGATGATCGCGGAGGACGTCGCGGACGAGCTCGTGGAAGAGCTGGACAAGGCGCTCGCGGACCGCATCGACGAGAGGAGCTAAAGGATGTACGTGCTGGTGGCGGGCGGCGGGCACATGGGAACACACCTCGTCACCCGGCTGGTGGCGGAGGGGCACGACACCGCCGTCATCGACATGGACAAGCAGGTCACCGACCGGATCTTTGCCGAGCACGGCGTCGTGGTCTTCCCCGGCAACGCCACGGACCTCACCGTGCTCGAGCAGGCCGGCCTGAAGCGCGCCGATGTCGCGGTGGCGATGACGGGCAAGGACGAGGTCAATCTCGCGTTCTGCCTGCTCGCCCGGTACTTCGGCGTGCCCCGGGTGCTGGCGCGGATGCTCAATCCCCAGTACGAGGTCCCGTACCGGCTGGTGGGCGCGACGAAGATCCACAGCGAGGCGGACATCCTCGTCGGCTCGTTCCTCACCTCGATCGAGTACCCCGAGATCGGCTCACTGATGCCCGTCGGCGTCGGCAAGGCGGAGCTGGTCGTGTTCGAGCTGCGGCTACCCGCCACCGCGCCCGTCGCCGGCAAGACGATCGCGGAGATCGTGCGCCAGCCCGACTTCCCCAAGCCGTGCCTGTTCATCGGCGTCGAGACCGCGACCGGCCTCGACGTCGCCGACGGCAACACCGTCGTCCAGGCCGGCACCACGGTGCTGATGGCCGCGCGCCGGCCCGATCTTCCCCGCGTACTGCGCTGCCTCACCGACGTCGGACCGGACGGGCACGATCCCGACCGCGCGCGCGCGATCCAAACGCTGTCCACGGTCCCGTTTCTCTCCGGCGTCGCCCACGACGATCTCTCCGACCTCCTCATGGGCTCGCGCTTCGAGCGGCACAAGAAGGGGGCGACGCTCTACGCCGAGGGCCAACCCGGCGATCGCCTGTACGTGATCGCGTCCGGCGCGGTGGAAGCGGAGACGAAGGGCGGGCCGCCGGTGGTGCTCAAGACGGGGGAGTACTTCGGCGAGCGCACCGCGCTCACCGGGCAGCCGCGCACGCGCACGATCCGCTTCATCGATGACGCGGAGATCCTCGCCGTGGAAGGCAGCTCACTGCGCAACGTCGTGCTGCGCAATCCGTTCCTCGCCATGGAGCTCGCCAAGGCGCTGTCCGGCCCGACGCGTTAACGGTCAGGGAGCCGCGGGCGCTCCGCGATAACGCTCGGCGAGCACCTGATAGCCCCGCGACCGTCGACGAGCGTCGCCAGCGACGAGCCGAGCAGCCGGTAGAACGTCCTCAGGCCGTCGGCTCCCCCGCCGGGCCGCCGACCACGATGACGTCGAGGCGCGGACGCGCGACGAAGAGCCCGCGCCCCTGCGGGTCGATGCGGTACGCAGCCTTCCAGCGCAGCAATCGGTCGACGAGGACCTTGAGCGGGGGATCGACCTTGCCCTTCAAGGCTTCGGCATCGGGGCAGGCGACGACCAGGGCCACGCGCTCGTTCAGCACCGCGACCAGGAACTCGTCGTCCGTCCAGCCGGAGAAGGCGTCCTCCATCTCGTCTCCGGCGGCGAGGGCCTTGGCCAGGCCGAGGATCGGGACCGCGCGCGCTTCGATGACGCGGCGGAGCGCCTCGGTCGGTCCGTCATCCGGCTCCGGCATCTCGAGCACGATGCCGCTGCGCTCGAGCAGGCAGGCGTAACGGCCCCCGCCCAGGTCGAGGATCGCCGCCATGAGGTCGATGAGATTTTCCTCGAGCTTGTCCTTCGCTTCGAACACCGTTCAATTGTGGCCGAACATACAATCGCGGCGCGAGGTGGCCATGAGAGCTGTGAGCGCCGTCATCGTCCTGCTCGTCCTGGCCTCGACGCCTTCGGGTGCGGCGGAAGGCCCGCGCATCTTCATCTCCGTAGACATGGAAGGCATCGCCGGCGTGGTCAGCGGTGACCAGCTCTCGGCGCAAGGGTTCGAGTACGAGCGCTTCCGCGAGCTGATGACGGAAGAAGCGAACGCCGCCATCGCCGCCGCGCGGGCCGCGGGCGCGGGCGAGATCGTGGTCGCGGATTCCCACGGCAGCATGCAGAACCTGTTGGTCGAGAAGCTGCCCGCCGACGTGCAGATCGTGCGCGGGGCGCCGCGTCCGCTGGGGATGATGCACGGCATCGACGCGACCTTCGCGGGCGTCATCTTCGTCGGGTATCACGCCGCCACCACGAACATGGAAGGCGTGCGGGCGCACTCGTTCTCGAGCGCGAACCTCGCCGACCTACGGCTAAACGGCGTGTCCGTCACCGAGGGGGCGTGGAACGCGGCGCTGGCCGGCCACTTCGGCGTGCCGGTGCTGGCCGTCAGCGGTGACGAAGCCGCCGTGCGCGAAGTGTCGTCCCTGGTCGCCGGCGCGGAGCCGGCGATCGTGAAGTGGCCCATCGGCTTTCACGCCGCGCGTTCGCTGTCGCCTTTGGCGGCGCGGGAGGTGATCGCGGCCGCGGTCCGCCGCGGCATGGAGCGACGGGCAGGCATCGCGCCGCATCGCGTGAAGACGCCGGTGGAGATCGAGATCCGCTTCAAGAATTACCGCCCGTCCGAGGTGCTGTCATGGCTGCCCGGCGTCCGGCGCGTCGACGCCCACACCGCGGCCTACACCGCGAAGGACATGGTCGAGGCGTACCGGTTCCTCGAGTTCGTCCTCACCTACCAGGCCGGGCTCGAGCCGTAGCGCCTCACGGTCAGTCCCGCGCTCAGTGATCGTCGGTCTCTTTGCGTTCCGGACGGGTGATGCCGAGGGCGACCACCTTGGCGTGCAGGTAGGTTCGCTGCAGACCCAGGGCCCGTGCCGCCGCCGCCAGGTTCCCCCCTAGCCGCTGCAGCATCGCCTCCAAATACTCGCGTTCGCATTCCGCCTTGAAACGGCGGAAGGGCACCGGTGGCGCCTCGGCCAACCGCTTCGGGCTGAGCCAACCACCCTCGAGGACGCGTCCGGGCAGGGATAGGCCCACGGGGAGCTGGTCGGATGTCAGGGGATCGGAGCCGAGGACGACGAGCCGCTCGCAGAGGTTACGGAGCTCGCGAACGTTACCCGGCCAGTGGTAAGCCAGCAGCGGCGGATAAAGCGTGTCGCACAGCTGCTTCGGCCGCAGGCGATGGCGAGCGCTGGCCGCCGCGACAAAATGGCCGAACAGCTCCGGTACGTCCGATGGGCGATCGCGCAAGGCGGGCACCCGGATCGGCAGGTGAGCCAGGCGGAAGAACAGGTCGGCCCGGAAGCGGCCCTGTTCCACCTCCCGGTCCAGGTCGCGATGCGTAGCCGACAGGACGCGCACGTCCACGCTGCGCTCGTGCGACTCGCCGAGCCGCCGCACGCGGCCGTCCTCTAGCACGCGGAGCAGCCGGGCCTGGACCGCCGCCTCCATGTCGCCCACCTCGTCCAGGAAGAGGGTGCCGTGGTCCGCTTCCTCGAAGAGACCCGCCCGCGCGGTGCGCGCGTCGGTGAAGGCGCCGCGCGCGTGCCCGAACAGCTCGGCCTCCACCAGCGGAGCCGGAATGGCGGCGCAGTTGAGTTTGACGAAGGGTCTGTCGGCACGGCGGCTCTGCCGGTGGATGCGTTCGGCGACGAGCTCCTTGCCGGTGCCGCTTTCCCCCATGATCAGCACCCGCGCCTCGGTGGGCGCCACGAGGTCGATCTGCTGGCGCAGCGTGGCCATGACTTCCGACTGGCCGAGCAGCTCCCGGCCTGCATCGAGCCGCCGCTCGAGGTCCTTCACCCGACGCCGCAGAAGGTCGTGCTCCAAGGCGTTCGAAACGGACTGGAGCAGCCGTTCCCGAGACACCGGTTTTTCGATGAAGTCGAACACGCCCAGCCGAACTGCCTCCACCGTTTCCGCGATGCTGGCTGCCCCCGAGACCACGACGGTGACGGGCAGCCGTCCTTCGCCGGCCAGGCGGCGCACGAGGTCCACCCCGCTTTCCGTGCCGAGGCGAACGTCCAGCAGCACGACGTCCGGAGGAGGCCCCGGCGCGAGAAGCCGCGCGTCCGCCTCGGGAAGCGAGCCGGCCGTCGTCACGCGGTAGCCGCCATCGCGCAGGGTCATCGCCATCGCGGCGCGCAGCCGCGCGTCGTCCTCGATGAGGAGGATCTCGTTCATGCGCCCTCTGCGCGCCCGGGCGCGGGCAGCGACAGGCGGAACGTCGCACCCGCCTCCGAGGGAAGGTGCTCGAGGTCGCCACCGTGATCGAGCGCGATCTTGCGCGAGATTGCGAGTCCCAGGCCGGTGCCGCCGGGCCGGAAGGTCGCGTAGGGCTGGAAGAGGCGCTCCTCCGCCGCGGAGCCTATCCCAGGACCGTCGTCGGCGACGTCGATGGCCCAGCCTCCCGACACCGGCGACAGCTTGAGGCGCACGGAGCCGCGCGCGACACCGGCGGGAAGCCCCGCGGAGGCCGCGTTGTCGCAGAGGTTCACGAGCACCTGCCGAAAGAGGTCGGGATCGATGCGCGCCGCGCAGGCGTCGTCGGGCGCCTCCGCGGACAGCTCCAGCTCAGGCCATGCCCGCGCGAATCGGCAGACGAATTCGCGGACGACCTCGCCGAGATCCACGTCGCGCAGCTGCGGAGGGGGCAGCCGCCCGAAAGCAGCGAAAGCCGCGGCGAACTGACCCAAGCGCAACAATCCGGATTCGACGTCGCCGACGCCTGCGGCCAGCCGGTCGCGCAGCGGGGAATCGGCGACCCCCGTCAGCGATTCCTGAACGCCCTGCAGGTCGAGACGCGCGGCGGCCAGGGGCGTGCGCATCTCGTGGGCGTGGCGTCGCGCCGCCTCCTGCCAGCGCGACAGATCCTCCAGCGACCGGAGTCGCCGCCGCTGGCTCGCGTGCGCCGCGGAGACCTGCTCCACCATGCGTGCCACCTGACCGATGACGTCACGTCCGGCATCGCGCACTTCCACGTGCGCGACCCCGTCGGCCAGGTCGCGCAACGCGGCCTGGAGCCGGGCGAGCCGCCGGTCGCGCCGGCCCTGCCGCCAGGTGTATAGGACGCCGGCTCCAACCGCCACGCCCACGGCGCCGGCCAGGAGCAACATGGCGTGCCGACGCGCCAGGGCGGGGCGGCTCAGCGAGAGGACGTTGAGGTGGCCGAGCAGCGCCTGCGTCCGGTCGAACCGCGATCGCCTCTCTACGGTCGTCGCAGGCACCAGACGCGCCAGCTCCCGCTGGTCGGCCTGCGACTGTTCGAGCTGGCGAACGAGCTCCGACTGGAGGGCGGGCAGGAACCAGGCGCGCGACAGCTCGCGGGCGAGAAGGCCGGTCACGGTAGTGGTGGCCAGCACGAGGGCAAGCGGAAACAGCCATCGAGAATGGACCATCATGTCCTCACGACGCGGGCTCGACGTGGGCCGACCACGAGAAGCGCAGCACGCCCTTCCGCTTGATCGATGTCAGGGTCATCGCATCCAGCGCCTCGCCCAAACCGAGTGACGGCGAGGTCGCGGGGCCGGCCTCGCGGAGCGCCTCAGCATACCAACGGCGCGTGTCGGCCTCTTCCTCCTCCGAGAACGGGATGACCACCAGCTCGAGTCGCGCCTCTCCGCGCGGGCTCGCCCCGAGAGGCAGCTCGAGTCGCAGCGCCCGCCACCAGTCACCGAGGGCGGCGTCCGTGGCGAGCCGATGACGCTCCGGCGCCTTGCCGGGCACCCGCACGGCGACGAGGAAGACCTCCTCCCACGGCTCGAAGCGAACCTCGACCGCGGCCGAGGCGGAGAGGCGGGCGCGCCCGGGATCGCGTCCGGACAGTGTCAGGAGAAGGGTGGTGGTCAGGCCGCTCCGGAGGTAGCGGGCGACCTCGCGGTCGGCGACGGTGGGTGGTAGGCGCGAGACCGCGCACCGGCCGGCGGCTGCGCACAGCACACGCGGCAGCGGCGGCTCGCTTGCCTCCCCGGGCGCCGATGCCGTCGCCGCGAACACGAAGCCGAGGATACGTCTTCGCCCCGCCCTCACTCGAGGTCTTGCAGGAAGGAGAGCGCCACTACGGCGAAACGCGTTCGGAGCCCGACGCTCAACCGAAGTTCGACCCGATTCGTCCTCACCGGAAATGGGGAGTCCGGCTCGTCCAGACGGAGGAAGCCGGAAAAGCCGGCTTCGGCGAAGGCGCGGTAGCGGTTTCGAGAGCCCGCCTGTACGAGACGCAAAGCGGCGCTAGCGCCGGAGATGCAGCCATCGGACAGGAACCCTTCGCTACACTCGGCCGACAGGCCGCCGACCGCGGAGAGGTTGCCCGCGAGAGGCCTTGTGACCGTCAGCGCGGTCGATACGTCCGTCCCCGTGTCGCTGCGATCCAGGAACCCGCGCGATCGGAAGGAGCGCACACCGAGAGCCGCCCAGGCGCGCAGTCCCTCGCGGGCGGCAAAGGGGTCGTCGGTCGTATCGAACACCCAATCGACACGGGCGGATCGATATGCGGTCGAGGCCTCTCTTGTGCCGCCGGGCCCTTCGGCCGGCAGGAAGGCGCGGGCGTCGGTCGTGGACCGCTGAACCGTGGCGAGGAGGCCGACGGAGTGGTTGCTGCCGACCGGTATCCGGAGTACGGCGTTCAATCCGTGGTAGTCGGAGCCGGCGGTCGAGCCGAAACTGGCGTCGACGTGCAGTCGGCTGGCCTGCCCGAAGAGGTCATAGCGGGAGAAGCCCAGGTGACCGGAGCGCGAACTCGGGCCGGGCCCCGTTCGATCCGAGACCGTTGCCGACGCGGAAACCTGCGTCGTGGCGCCGAGGAACTGGTTCGCTCCCAGCGAAACGACTCCGCTCGCGGAATCCCCGAAGAACGTGCCATTGCCGGATGCGACGACGACGGAGGTTTCCTCCACCTCGATCACGAGCCGGTACTGGCCGGCCAGCGAGCCGCGGCGCAGCTCGGGCCGGGCGTCGAGCAGGAACGGGAGGCGCTTGACGCGCCGGATCCCGAGACGAATCGCTTCCTCGTCGTACACGCCACCCTCGACGAGCCGTGACTCTCGACGCACGATCCGCCGCACCGACTCCCGTGAGGTGCCCTCCACCACGATCGACTCGATGCGGAACTGCGGCGTCTGCGCGGACGCGGGTACTGGTTCAAAGGCGGCGAAAAACGCGAGACCGACGCAGGCGAGGAACGTCTTGCGACACGTGTGGGATCGGTTGCCAGTCATTCAGTGGTTCTCCCCGCCGGCGTCCGGCGACTTGTTCGTCACTGCACGATGACTGGCAATCGCTATGCCTGCCGGTCCGCGCTCGCCCCCAGACCCGGATTCTCTATGCGATCCGGAGACTTGGCCGAGTCCGCAGTTCAGGATCGCGATCGCAAGGAGCGCGCATCCGTCAGGTTTCCCAGACACCCCTGTCTGCCGAGCCCGACATGTCGATGGCGGTGCGACCGACCCCGTCATGCCTTGCGCGGCAAGCCTATTCAAAACATACTCAAGACGTGGAACCCATCCGCGTCGTCGTCTCCGCGTGCCTTCTCGGGCAGAACGTGCGCTGGGACGGCGGCCACAAGAAGGACGCATTCCTCGTCGGCATGCTCGGGCGCTACGTGCAAACGGCGTACTCGATCCGCACCGCCCGCGAGCTCGCCGCGCGCGACCTGTGCGGCCTCGTCCTGAAGAAGGATTCCCCGAACTGCGGCCTCGAGCGGGTGCGCGTCTACTCCGAGGCGGGTGGCCCCGCGGCCCGCAATGGGCGCGGGCTTCGCGGCGGAGCTCGTCCGCCTGATGCCTCACCTGCCCATGGAGGAAGAAGGGCGCTTGCCGGACGCGAAGCTGCGCGAGAACTTCGTCGAGCGTCTCCAAGCTCTACCTCGAGCCCAACCCGCGCGAGCTGATGCTGCGCAACCATGCCTGAGAAGACGTCGGACGCGACCGGCGCGCGCCTCTCCATCGGCGCCCTCTCTCGCGCGGCGGGCGTACCCGTTGAGACGCTGCGAACGTGGGAGAACCGTTACGGGTTCCCTGTCCCCGAGCGTATGCCCTCAGGCCACCGGCTCTACCCGCTTTCCACAGTCCCGCGGCTGCGTCGCATCGCGGAGGCGCTCGCGCGCGGCCATCGCGCCGGGCAGGTGGTCTCCGCGTCCGACGCCGACCTGCAGAAGCTCCTGGCCCAGCCGCGGCAGGGGGCCATCCGATCGCTTCCGGATACGGCCGCGTCGGCGACTGACGTTGCGCATCTTTTGAAGCTGGTCGAGTCGTTCGAATCGGAAAAGCTCACCCTTGCCCTGTTCAGCGCTTCTGCGCGGATGGGGCCGCTGGCCTTCGCGGAAAAGATTGCCGGCCCGTTGCTGCGCGAGGTGGGGGAAAGCTGGGCCGCGGGGCGCCTCGAGGTGCGGCACGAGCATTTCGTCTCCGAGCGGCTCGGAGACGTCCTGCGCTCGCTCCGGCTGCCATTGGAAGATCGCGCCGCCGGGCCCCTGATCGCATTCGCTACCCTCCCCGGCGAAGGCCATGGTCTGGGGTTGCAGATGGCCGCCCTGGTCGTGGCCGCAGCGGGGTGCCGTGTGTTGTATCTCGGCACGGAGACGCCCGAGGGCGATCTCGCATCGCTGGCCCGCGATCTCGGAGCGCGCGCGGTGGCGGTGAGCTTCTCCGCGTCGAGCGCAGGCAAGGCGCGCGCGGGAAACGCGCTGCGCCGGCTGCGCGCCGCCCTGCCTCGACGGTGCGCCTTGATCGCGGGAGGCGATGGCGCTCCCCAGGCGCTGCACGGCGTTCACGTCTTCCGAGACCTGGCTGGGTTCGATCGCTGGGCGGGTGTCCAAATGTGATTTCAAAACCTATTCAATAGCTTGACAAAAACGATGGAGCGGGGCTAATGTCTTTCTTGTGCCCGGCGCGTCCGCGGATTGGCCGCGGAGCAGGGCCCGAGGAGATCCCATGAACATCGATCGCATTTCCACCCGCGCCGTTCTCGCCGCGGGCCTTCTGTCGCTCGTCGCCGCCTCGCAGGTCCAGGCCGCGCCTGCGAAGCCCATGGCGGACATCGTGGACACCGCGGTGGCCGCGGGCACCTTCAAGACCCTCGCCGCGGCGCTGCAGGCCGCGGGGCTGGTCGACACCCTCAAGGGCGAAGGTCCGTTCACCGTGTTCGCGCCTACCGATGAGGCTTTCGCGAAGCTCCCCGCCGGCACCGTCGACGCGCTGCTGAAGGACAAGAAGAAGCTGACCGAGATCCTCACCTACCACGTCGTGTCCGGCCGCGTGATGGCGTCCGATGTCGTCAAGATGAGCACCGCGAAGACCGTGCAGGGCGGCACCATTGCCATCGGCACGAGCGGCGGCGTCACCGTCGACGCGGCGCGCGTGTTGAAGACGGACATCAAGACCAGCAACGGCGTCATCCACGTGATCGACACCGTCCTCATGCCGCGGCAGTGAACATCGTGCCCCGGGGCCGCGCGGCGGCCCCGGACACTTCAGAATCGCCTTACATGGGCACGGGGACGGGCACGGGCACAGGCACAGGCACGGGCACGGGCACAGGCACGGGCACAGGCACGGGAACAGGCACGGGAACAGGCACGGGAACCATCCTCGTCACCGGGGCCACCGGATACGTCGGCGGGCGGCTCGTCGCCGCCCTCGAAAAGGCGGGCGCGGACGTGCGGTGCCTCGCGCGGCGGCCCTACGCGCTCGCGGGCCAGGTCGCGGCCTCGACCGAAGTCGTGCAGGCGGACTGCCTCGATCCCGCGACGCTGCCCGGCGCGCTGGCGGGGGTGGAGACCGCCTACTACCTCGTGCACTCCATGGGATCGGGCGGCAACTTCGCGACCCTCGACGCCGCCGCCGCCCGCAACTTCGGGGAGGCCGCGCGTGCGGCGGGTGTGCGCCGCATCGTCTACCTCGGCGGCCTCGGCGCATCGGAAGGAGCCGAGCTCTCCGAGCACCTTCGCAGCCGCCAGCAGACGGGCGACGTGCTGCGCGCCAGCGGCGTGCCCGTAGTGGAGCTGCGCGCGTCCATTGTCATCGGGTCGGGCAGCCTGTCCTACGAAATGGTGCGCGCGCTCGTGGAGCGGCTGCCGGTGATGATCTGCCCCCGCTGGGTGCAGGTCCGCACGCAACCCATCGCCATCGACGATCTCGTTGCGTACGTGCTCGCCGCGCGCGACCTGCCGTCGGGGGCATCCGGCGTCTACGAGATCGGCGGGCCGGACGTCATGAGCTACCGCGACATCATGCTGGAGTACGCCCGCCAGCGCGGCCTGCGGCGGCGCCTGATCCCGGTCCCGCTGCTCACCCCGCGCCTGTCCAGCCTGTGGCTGGGACTGGTGACGCCGCTGTACGCACGCGTCGGGCGAAAGCTCATCGAGAGCATGCGCAACCCGACGATCGTCACGTCGGACCGCGCGCGCATCGCTTTCCCCGGTATCCGCCCCCGGCCTCTATCCGAAGCGATTACCCGTGCGACATCGCGGGAGGACGCCGAGCTCGCGGCCACGCGATGGTCGGACGCGTTGTCGTCGGCCGCGCTCCCCCCGCACTGGGGCGGCACGCGATTCGGAACGCAGCTCGTGGACAGCCGGTCGCGCGTCGTCAAAGCCAACGCCCGCCGCGCCTTTGCCCCCGTCATGCGTGTCGGAGGCCGGTCCGGGTGGTACTGGGGCAACATCCTCTGGAAGCTGCGGGGCGCCCTCGACGTGGCTGCGGGCGGCGCGGGGCTGCGCCGCGGCCGGCGACATCCGGAGAACCTTCGTGTCGGCGAGGCGGTCGACTTCTGGAGGGTCGAGCGGTACGAGCCGGACCGGCTTTTGCGGCTGGCCGCCGAGATGCGGCTTCCCGGCCGGGCCTGGCTGCAGTTCGAGGTGACGCCTCTGGACGCGGAGCGCTCGGAGCTGCGCCAGACCGCCATCTTCGATCCCGCCGGCCTGAGCGGACTCCTTTATTGGTATGCCCTGTACCCGGTGCATGCGCTGATCTTCTCCGGCATGCTGCGCACGATGGCCGAACGCGCCGAAACGGAGATCCCGCCCGCGGCCTGACCGCCCTGCAAAATCCCGAATTCCGAATCATTCGCGAACCCCTCGAGAGCCCCGGCGGCCTAGCTTCGCGGCATGAAACTCATGCTGTCGTCCGTCCTGATCGCGTCGCTCGCCGTGGCTTCGCCGTCCGCCGCCGGCCCCGCATGGCAGAGCATCGGGCCGAGCCCGCCGGCGGTGGAGGCGCCCATCGCGGTGCACGCCACGAGCGGGACCGTCTACATCGGATCCTTCGGCGGCGGCGTGCTGAAGAGCACCGACGGCGGCGCGACGTTTGCCGCCGCCAACGCGGGTCTCACCAACCTCGCCATCGCGGCCATGGCGATGAACCCTGCGGATCCCGATCACGTGGTGGTGGGGACCTTCGGCGGAGGCATCTTCCTCACCGTGGACGGCGGACAGAGCTGGTCCATCACCGCCGAACGGACGGGCGCGGTCACCTTCATCGCCGTCGACCCGGCCAATCCGCAGACCTGGTTCGCGGGGTACATGGGCGGCGCGACCCTGAAGAAGTCGCTGGACGGCGGCCGCACCTGGCTGACGTCCGCCACCGGCATCCCCTCGACTTCCGTGTGGTCGATCGTCCCCGATCCCCGCAATCCCGGCGTCGTGTACGCGGCCACGGCGGGCGCGGGCGCCTTCAAGAGCACGACCGGCGGCGCCAGCTGGACGCCGATGCCGATCCAGCCCGTCGTCTGGTCCCTCGCCCTCGATCCGTCCGATTCGAGCGTCCTCTACGCCGGCGTCAACGGCGACGGCGTGTTCAAGAGCATCGACGCCGGTGCGACCTTCGCCCGCGTCGGGTCCCCCGAGGTCGGCGTCGTCCTGTCCCTCGCCGTCGACCCGACCGATCCCCGGCAGGTGTATGCGGCCACGGCGTCCGGCGGGGTCGCCTTCAGCAAGGACGGCGGGGCGAAGTGGAAAAAGACGAGCCTCGGCGACGGCATCGCCATCGCGGTGACGATGGCCGGAGACGGCCGGGTGTTCGTCGGCACGACGTTCCAGGGCGCCTTTGCCTCGATGGACACCGGCAACAGCGACCGCGTCCTCCGCGAGATCGCGGGCCCCGAGCTGCGCGCCATCAATGCGCATAACGTCATCAACATCGTCCTCGATCCACGCGACCCGCAGCACATCCTCCTCGGCACCAACGACGGCGGGCTGCTTGGCTCCGTCGACGGGGGCCAGCACTGGATCGACGTCGGGAACGGCTTCCTGAGCCGCTCGTCGCGGCGCGCCGCCTACGATCCCAACAACCCCGGGCGCGTCTACGCGGGGTCGTTCAACGGCGGAGGGCTGTACCGCAGCGACGACAACGGCTTCACCTGGACCCGCCACCCCATCGGCTCGCCGATCGCGTACGTGTGGTCCACCGGCGTCGACCCATTTTCGGGCGCCGTCTATGCGGGCATCCAGACCGGCGAGGGGTTGTGGCGCAGCACCGACGATGCGGCCACTTTCGCCCGCGTCGACCGGGGGCTGATCAACGTGCCGCGCGACATCGTCTTCGACGCCTCGACGGCGGGAAAGATGTTCGTCGCCTCGATCCAGGGGCTGTTCCGGTCGCTCGACGGCGGGACTACCTTCGTCCGGGTGGCTGCGGGGGCATTCAACACCGTCACCATCGATCCCACCAACCCGAGCGTGGTGTACGGGGGATCGCAGACCGCCGGCGTCCTGAAGAGCGTCAACGGAGGCGCAAGCTTCGCGCCCAGCAACGCCGGCCTCGTCACCACTTTCGCGACCGGACGCGGCAACGGCGTCGCTGTCGATCCGACCAACTCCGCGACGTTATACGTGACCACGGAAGGAGCAGGCGTGTTCAAGAGCCTCGACGCCGGAGCGACGTGGTTCGCGATCAACGACGGGCTCACCGACCTGCGGCTCTTCGGCCTGGCCCTCGATCCGACGAATCCGTCGGTGCTCTACGTCAGCAGCTCGTACGGAGTCTTCAAGACCATGACCGGCGGCCAGTAGGGAATCAGCCGTTGCCGACGCCGATCATCCCGACGCGGGAGGCGCCCACCACGCCCGCGTCGGAGCCGAGCTCGGCGAGCCGAAAGGTGACGTCGGCGAAAACGTGGGGGAACGTCCGGCGCCGGGTCTCTTCCGCGATCCGCTCGAGCAGGAAGAACCCGGCGGCGGCGATCCCGCCGCCGATCACAACGCGGTCCACGTTCAGGAGGTCGAGCACCGCGGCCACCCCGACCCCGATCGCCCGCGCCGCGCCGTCCACCACCTCGAGGGCGACCGCGTCGTCTCCTCGCGCCGCTTCCACGATCACCTGCGGATCGAGGAACGACTTCGCGGCGAGCGTCGAGGCGCGCCCCGAATCGATGAGGATCTGCGCGCGCCGCGCCCAGCCCGGCACGCCGGCGATCGTCTCCAGACAGCCCCAGGACCCACAGCCGCAGGGGATGCCGTCCGGCTCGACCTGGATGTGGCCGATCTCTCCCGCGTAGCCGTTGCGCCCCATCCAGATCCGGCCCTCGAACACGAGCCCGCCGCCGACGCCCGTGCCGAGGGTGACGAACAGCACGTGGCTCGCCCCGCGCCCCGCGCCCAGCCATGCCTCGGCGAGCGCGGCGGCGTTGGCGTCGTTCTCGGTGAACGACGCGCGGCCGGTGCGGGCCTCGAGCTCCTCGCCCACCTTCAGGCCATCGAGCGCGGGAACGTTGGGCGCCGTGCGCACCCGGCCGCGCGTCAGCTCCACGATGCCGGGCAGCCCGACGCCGACGGCCAGGGCCGGCCCGCCCTCCTTCTCCAGCGCCTCCACCGCGCCCGCCAGCTGGCCGAGGATCTCGGCCGGCGTCGCCTTGCGGATCGGCTCGTGCAGCCGCGAGAGCACCTTGCCGGTGGCGTCGATGCGCGCCCCCTTGAGGAAGGTGCCACCGACGTCAAGGCCGATGTACGCGCCGTCTGTCACGGGCATTTGGGAAATTATGTCCCATCCGCACTTGACAGGTCGGCGGTGGGCGGGCGAGATACGTTGATGCGAACCTTCGTCGTACTCGCCGCGGCGGCACTCCTCCTCGCCCCATCGGCGCAGGCTGCCGTCCGCGTGACGGGCATCGTGCAGGATTCCTCGGGGCAGCCGATCCCGGTGGCGATCGTCTCCGTCCGCGGGGGGGGGCAATCGGTCAAGACGTCGTCGGACATCAAAGGCCGCTTCTCCTTCAGCTGGGAAGGCCCTGACGAGGTCGACGTCACCGTCGACGCCAAGGGTTACGCGGAGCGCCGGCAGTCCGTGCGTCTGGGGGAATCGGGCGCCCTGACCCTCGTGCTCACGCGGATCGCGTTTGGCGAGGAGGTGACGATTACCGCCGGCCGGCCGCAGGGCCTCGGAGAGACTCCGGCCAGCATCCACGTCGTCTCCTCCGAGGACCTGGCCGCGACGGCCGCCCCGGTGCTCGACGACGCGCTCCGCTACGTTCCGGGCTTCACGCTGTTCCGCCGGACGGGAAGCCGCGTGGCGAATCCCACCGCGCAGGGCGTTACCCTGCGGGGCCTCGGCGGCAGCGGGGCAAGCCGCGCGCTCGTGATCGACGACGGCGTTCCGCTCAACGATCCCTTCGGGGGATGGGTGTACTGGGGACGGGTCCCGCGCGGCTCGCTGGATCGCATCGAGGTGCTGCGCGGCGGCGGTTCGCACCGTTATGGCAGCGGGGCCCTCGCCGGCGTGGTGAATCTCGTGCGTCGCACCGACACCGAGCCGCGCGTCGACGTCGACGGCTCCTTCGGCTCGCAGCGGACCTTCCAGGGCGCGCTCAACGCGCAGGCCGGACAGGACCGCTGGATCATCCGCGTGGCCGCGGACGGGCTGACCACCGGCGGGTACGTGCTGGTGGACGACGCCATCCGGGGCCCCGTCGACACGAGGTCGAGCACGCGGTTCATCACCGAGGAAGTGGCGGTCGACTACCTCTGGACCGGGGGCACGCGCCTGTTCGCCCGGGGGAACATCTATTCCGAGGAGCGCAAGAACGGCACGCCGCTGCAGCAGAACTCCAGCGAGGTGAAGACGGGCGCGCTCGGCTTCGATCGTCCCGGGGCGGCGGGCGCTTTCTCGGTGCGCGCCTACCTGACCGATCAGCTGTTCGATCAGACATTCTCCTCCGTGGCCTCGGACCGCCGCAGCGAGGCGCTGACCCGGGATCAGACCGTCCCCTCCGAGGCCTCGGGCGTGGTGGCGACATGGACGCGCGCTTTCGGCGGCCGCACGTTGCTGCTCGGCGCGGATCGGGGCCGCGTGACAGGCCGTAACGAGGAGATCGTGTTCAGGACCGGGGTCGCAGTGCCCAGCGTCGCCGAGGGCACGCAGCGCACCATCGGTGTCTTCGGCGACCACGCCTGGGGGCTCGGCGGCCGCGGCGCCCTGACCGTCGGCGCGCGCTTCGATCAGTGGAACAACGTCGAGGCCAGCCGCACGGTGGGGGCGGTGACCACGCCCCTGAACGACCGCCGCTCGCGCTCGTTCAGCCCGCGTGCGTCGGTGCTGTTCCGCGTCGCGCCTTCCTTCTCGGTGACGTCGTCCGCGTATCGCGCCTTCCGCGCCCCGACGCTGAACGAGCTGTACCGCACGTTCCAGGTCGGCGACGTGGTCACCCTCGCCAACGAGCGGTTGATCGCGGAGAGCGTCGAAGGCGTAGAGGCCGGGTTCCTGGCCGGCGGCGGGGGCTTCTCGCTGCGCGCCACCGCATTCCGCATGCATCTCGGGGACAACGTGGCCAACGTCACGCTGTCCTCCGCGCCGCGTCTCATCACCCGCCAGCGCCAGAACCTCGGCTCCATCCGTTCCCAGGGGATCGAGATCGACGCGGAGGCGCGCGTGGGGGACCTCGCGTTCTCCGTGGGCTGGCTGCGGTCGGATGCGCGGGTCCGCTCGTTCTCGGCCGACCCGACGTTGGTCGGGTTACGCGTGCCCCAGTCCCCCCTCAACCAGGCCTCGGCCACCCTGCGGTATGTGGGCGAGGCCGGCCAGACCGTCGCCATCCAGGCCCGCTGGGCGGGGAGCCAGTTCGACGACGACCGCAACGTCTTCCCCCTGGACACCATGCGCCACGTGGACGCCTTTCTCGCCCTCCCCGTCGCCGGGCCGGTGGTGGTCTTCGTCGCCGGGGAGAACCTCATCGGCGGCCGGTACGAGGTCGGCCGGACTCCGCTGCTCACCCTGGGTCCGCCCCGCGCCGTGCGATTCGGCGTCCGCCTGCGCCTGACCCCGGGCCGGCGGGCGGCCACGGATTGAACCCCACCGTCTTCGGTGGTACAAACCGCTAACGGGCCACGACTTCGGGCGACAGGAGATGAGCTGATGCTGCGGAAGATCCTCGCGGTGGACGACTCCGCGCTCATCCACCAGATGTACAAGCTCTTCCTCTCCCGCTACAAGAACTGCAAGCTCGTGAGCGCGATGAACGGTTTGGATGCACTCGACAAGCTCGCCCAGGAGGAAGGGATCGACCTGATCCTCCTCGACATCAACATGCCGGTAATGAACGGGCTCGAGTTCCTGCAGCGGATCCAGAAGGAGCCGGCCTACCAGCCCATCCCGGTCATCATCATCTCCACCGAGGGGAAGGAAGAGGACACCATCCGGGGCCTGAAGATGGGCGCGAAGGGGTACGTGAAGAAGCCCTTCCAGGCTTCCGAGCTGCACGGTCTCATCGAGAAGATCACGGCAGCGACCGTATAGGGCTGTCCGAGGGGGGGCGCGTGTCGTCCGACTTCCAGGTCTCTCCCGAGCTGCTCGCCATCTACCTCGAGGATGCGCGCCAGCACCTCGAGGCCCTCGACCATTGCCTGCTCTCCCTGGAGCGGGACGGCGTGGACGGCGACATCGTCGCTCAGGCCCTGGGCCCGCTGCACACGCTCAAGGGCAACAGCGGGATGCTCGGGTTCACCGCGATCAAGGACTACGTGCACCGGCTGGAGGACGTCTTCGCGCGCATCACCGAAGGCGCCCTCACCCCGACCCCGGCGATCTACGACGCGCTGTTCGCGGGCGGGACCGCGCTGCGGGACGCCGTGGAGCAGGCCGGGCTCGGCGAAGGGGAACGACGCGACCTCGGCGCGGAGACGGCGGCGCTCGATCGCATGCTGGCCCCACGGCGCCGCGGTGGGGAATCGATCAAGCCCGCGCCGGTGGCGGAGGTCCCGGTCTCTGCGGTCCCGGCCGTGCCGGCGGCGGTCGAGCCGGCCGCGTTGGCCCCCGACGGCGCCCCCGAATCCAGCGCTCCCCGCGACGTCGCCCAGTACGCGGGCGCGCGGTCGAACATGGTCCGCGTCGAATTCGGGCAGCTCGACCACCTGCTGAACCTCGTGGGCGAGCTGATCATCCACCGCACGAAGCTGCAGCAGCTGGGCAAGCAGATGGCGGCCGATATCGGAGGCGGGGCGGCGGGGCGGGAGCTGCTGGCCGCGGTGCACCAGGTCGCGACCGTGTCCGCATCGCTGCAGGAAACGGTGATGGACGTGCGCATGTTGCCCATCCGACACGTCTTCGAGCGCTTCCCGCGGCTGGTGCGCGACCTCGCCCGGCAGACGGGCAAGGACATCGAGCTCATCCTCGAGGGCGAGAACACCCGCATCGACAAGGCGATCATCGACGAGATCGGCGAGCCGCTCGTCCACCTCATCCGCAACAGCGTCGACCACGGCATCGAGGCGCCCGACGAGCGCGTGGCCCTCGGGAAGACGCCGACAGGCACGATCCTGCTCTCCGCGGCGCAGGAGTCGAACCACGTCGTCATCACGATCATGGACGACGGCTCGGGCATCGACGCCGCGCGCGTGAAGGCCAAGGCGGTGTCGCGCGGCCTGCTGCGCGGGGACGAGGCGCTTTCCGAGCGCGACATCGTGCAGCTCATCTTCGCCCAGGGTTTTTCTACCCGCGAGGCGATCACGGAGGTCTCGGGCCGGGGGGTCGGGCTCGACGTGGTGCTGAAGTCCATCGAGAGGCTGAACGGCCTGGTCGAGGTGGAGACCGTGCAGGGCGTGGGCACGAAGTTCATCATCCAGCTCCCGCTCACCCTGGCCATCATCGCCGCGCTGCTGGTGGAGGCCTCGGGGCGCCGCTACGCCGTGCCGCTCTCGTCCGTCGTCGAGAGCATCAAGTTCACCGCCGACCAGGTTCGGACCATCAACGGGCGGGAAGCGCTGCGCATCCGGGATCGCATCATCCCGCTGGTGCGGCTCACCACGCTGTTCGGCCTGGAGCCGGTGGCGGAGCCGGGACGGCAATACGCGGTCGTGATCGGGCGCGGCGACAAGCGGGTGGCGATGGTGGTCGACAAGCTGCGCGGCCAGCAGGAGGTCGTGATCAAGGCCCTCGACCCTTCCATCTCCGGCGCTGCCACCGGCCTCGCCGGCGCGACGATCATGGGCGACGGCCGCGTCGTGCTCATCCTCGACGTCGCCACCCTGTTCGAGACGCGCCGCCACACCGTCCTGCAGGGACGCCTCGACGCGCTGGCGGACCGCTAGTGCGGGCCCGCTGATGTACGCCGAGTACTTCGGCCTCGCCGACAAGCCGTTCCGCAAGACGCCCGACCCGCGCTACCTCTTTCCGAGCGAGGGGCACGAGGAGGCGCTGGAGCAGCTCCTGTTCGCGGTGGAAGAAATGGAGCTGGCGCTTCTGACCGGCGAGGTGGGCGCGGGAAAGACGCTGCTGACGCGCGCGCTCGTGGATCGCGTGGGCGAGTCGCACGAGGTCGGCATGATCCTGAATCCGCGCCTGCCCCCGCGGCAGTTCCTCTCCGCGGTGGCGGGGGAGCTCGGCGTCGCCGAGCCGCGCTTCCGGTCCAACGAGCTTCTCGACCAGATCCACGAGCGGCTGCTCGCCCTGGACGAAGCCGGCCGTCCCGCGCTGCTCATCGTGGACGAGGCCCACCTGATTCCCGGGCGCGCGACCTTCGAGGAGATCCGGCTCCTCACCAACTTCCAGCTCGACGACCGGAACCTGATCGCGGTGGTGCTGGTGGGCCAGCCCGAGCTGCGGACGCGGCTCGAGAAAAAGGCGTTCCGCCCGCTGACCCAGCGCATTGGCGCCGATTTCCACCTGAGGCCGCTCGATGCCGCCGAGGCGGGCGAGTATGTCCGCCATCGCGTGCGTGTAGCCGGCGGCGCGGAGGATTTGTTCAGCCCCGCGGCGATCGACCGCCTTCACGTTGCCTCGGGCGGCGTCCCGCGCGTGCTCAATCACCTTGCCACCCAGGCGCTGCTGGAGGCGATGGCGCGCGGGCTCTCCGCGGTGGACGAGCCCTCGGCAGTGGCGGCGGCGCAGACGCAGTCTTTCCGCGGCGAAGGTCGCCCGGTACCCGTCCCCGATCTCCACAAGGCGGGCCGATGGGGCGGATGACCGACGCCCGCAAGCGCGCGAAGAGCAAGTCCAAGGAGAGCGACAAGCCCGCGGAGACGGCCGCGCCCCCCGACGAAGAGGAGATGGTGTTCGCGGAGGATCCCGAGCCGGACGCCCCCGCGCCCCGGCTGGCCCTGCCTTCGTCCGGCCTGGCCGCCGACATCCTCGCGATGGCGGATGCGGCCGCCGTCTCCCCGTCCATCCCCACCGCGATGGCGCCGGAGCCGGCGCACCCCGCTGCCCGCGCCCACAACATCTCCTTCTTCGCGTCGCCCGTGCGGGAGGAGCGCAAGGCCGCCGAGGCCACCGAGCACCTCGCGACCTTCTTCCTGTCCCGCGAGGAGTACGGCATAGACGTGCGCCTGGTGCAGGAGATCATCCGCATCACCGAGATCACGCCGGTGCCGCGGGCGCCGGAGTCCATCAAGGGCGTGATCAACCTGCGCGGGCAGATCATCCCCGTCGTCGATCTCAAGAAGAAGCTCGGGCTCGGCGACGTCGACCTCGGGCGCCGCGCGCGGATCGTGGTCGTGAAGCTCCGCGAGCGGCTGGTGGGGCTGCTCGTGGATGCCGCGTCGCAGGTGCTGAAGGTGCCGGTGTCGAGCATCGATCCGGCTCCCGACGCGGTGGTCGAGATCGAGGCGGATTACATCCGCGGAGTCGCGAAGCTGCCCGACCGCCTGATCATCCTGATGGACCTGCACAAGATCCTGTCGTTGGAGCTGCGCGAGGGCGGGGCCGCGTGAGCGTCACCGTCCTTCGGCGCGAGTGGAGAGACTGATGACGAGAATCCGGAGGCTGGGCGTCGCCCTTGCCGGGGTGCTGCTGGCCGGCGCGCCAGGCGCAGGGGCGGCCGAGGTGGCGGTGCTGAAGAGCTCCGAAGTCGCGGCGTGGCGTCCCGCGATCGAGGCGCTGAAGCGGACCGCGGCCGGCCACACCGTGACCGAGTACGACTTCCGAGGCGATCGCGCCATCGCGGAACAGGTGCTCGGCACGCTGAAGGGCCGGCCCGTCGTCCTGGTGGCGATGGGCAGCCTCGCTGCGCAGGCCGCACGCGCGATGGCCCCCGAGGCTCCGCTCGTGTTCTGCATGGTGCAGGATCCGGTGAAGCTCGGCCTCACTGCCGCTCCGGGGGTCACCGGTGTCGCGTTTGCGCTCCCGGTCAAGAACCAGCTCGCCGCCTTCCGGATGGTCAACCCGCGGGCCAGCCGTATCGGCGTCGTGTTCAATCCGGAGAACACCGGGGGACAGATCGCGGAGGCCACAAAGGCCGCCGACCTGTTGCGCATCGAGCTGGTCGCGCGCCCCGTGCCTTCGGTGAACGACATCCCGCAGGCGGTGCGCACGCTTCTCTCCGGAGACACGGTGGATGCGCTCTGGATACCGGCGGACCCGATGCTGCTCACCGATGCCACCCGGCGGTACCTCCTCACCGAGTCGCTCAAGGCGGGGAAGCCGGTCTACGCCTTCTCCGCTTCGCTCGTGTCCGAAGGCGCGCTGGTCAGCAACGGTCCCGACGTCGCGTCCATCGGCACGCAGGCGGGGGAGCTCGTCAACCGCCTGGCCGCGGGCGACAAGTCGCGCATCGACGTGCAAGTGCCCCGGGCGGAGCTCGTCATCAACAACCGCATCGCGGGCAAGCTGAAGATCGCCGTGCCCGCGGAAGCGCTCAAGGCGGCAGGAAAGGTGATTTGAATGGAGACCGCCGGACGCTCGGTGCGCGTGAAGCTGCTGCTGCTCGTCGCCGGCGTCGCCCTGCTCGTCGGGCTTCTCTCCGCCGCCTTCCAGTTGACGATGAACCGCCAGCTGCTGCGCGAGCAGCTGGTGAAGCGCGGCCGGTACATCGCGCAGAACCTCGCCTACAACGCGAAGTACGGCGTCATGACCGAGGACAAGACGCTGCTGAACGGGCTGCTCACCGGCGCGTTGTCCGCGGGGACCGCCGACGGGTCGCAGACCCCGGACGTCGTGGGCGCGATGGTCCGCGACGCGAAGGGCGCGACGCTCGCCCACCGCGGCATCGCGGTGAAGGACCTGCCGGCCACGCCGGCGGCGGCCCCGACGGAGGTCGACACCGAGAGCGACGGCGGCGATCCCATCATCCTCTTCCGCGCGCCCGTCACCACCGCCTCCGGCGACGACATGGCGGCCGAGCTCGGCCTCGCCACCACGCCGAAGTCGCGCACCGCCGAAGAGCAGAAGGGCGGGGTCGAGGTCGCGATCAGCAAGTCGTTCATGGCCGCCCAGCAGCGCGAGATCTTCCTGCAGACGGGCCTGCTCACGCTGCTCCTCTTCGCCGGGGGGGCCGCCATCGGCTGGCTGCTCACCGGGCACTGGATCGCGCCGGTGCGCAAGATGGTCGAGATCTCGAGCGCGGTGACGAAGGGAGACCTGACCGAGAGCCTCGAGGTGACGTCCGACGACGAGCTGGGGTCGCTGGCCCACAGCTTCAACGACATGGTGGGGAACCTGCGGCGCATCGTGGACAACATCCAGGAGACCTCGGTGCAGGTCGCGTCGTCGGCAGGGCAGATCTCCACCAACGCGAAGCTGATCACCCACGGCGCGCAGAGCCAGGCCCAGGCCGCGGAGGAGACGTCGACGTCGATGGAGCAGATGGCGGCCTCGATCCAGACCGTGGCCGGAAACACGCAGAGCCTGGCCAGCTACGTCGAGGAGACGTCGAGCTCGATCACGGAGATGGGCGCGTCCATCGAGCAGGTCGCGAAGTCCAGCTCGACGCTTGCCACCACGGTGACCGAGGCCTCGGCGACGATCGAGGAGATGACGGTGTCCATCGACCAGATGGCGCGCAACCTCGAGAACCTCGCCGGCACCGTCACCGAGACCTCCGCCACCGTCGAGCAGATGACCACCTCGATCGAGGGCGTGGCCAGGAACGCGGAGACGATGGGCGCCGCGGCGATGCGGACAAGTCAAACCGTCACCGAGATGGCCGGAGCCGTCAACGACGTGGCCAAGATCGCCGAGGAGGCCGACCGCATCAGCCGCAAGGCGTCGGAGGATGCGAGCAGCGGCGGGGAGGCGGTGGCGCGCACGATCACCGGGATGAAGACGATCTCGGAGACGATGGAGAACACGGCGCGGGTCATCACCGGCCTCGGCAAGCGCAGCCAGGAGATCGGCAAGATCCTCGAGGTCATCGAGGAGATCGCCGACCAGACCAACCTGCTCGCGCTGAACGCGGCCATCGAGGCCGCCCGCGCGGGCGAAGCCGGGCGCGGCTTCGCGGTCGTCGCGGACGAGGTGCGCAAGCTCGCCGAGCGCTCCGTGGAAGCCACGAAGGAGATCGGCGAGGTCATCCGCCAGGTGCAGGAGGAGACGAGCGACGCGGTGGATACGGCCAAGGCCGGCGCCGCGGAGACCAAGGAAGGGATCGCCCTCGCCGACCGGGCGGGCATCGCGCTGCGCAGCATCATCGAGTCCGTCGGGCGGTCGAGCGGCCTGATGGCGCAGATCGCATCCGCCACCGCCAAGCAATCCTCCGCGTCGGCGGAGGTGCTGCAGACCGTCACCGACATGAACGCGGCCACCAGCAACGTCGCCACGATGGTGCGCGAGCAGGCGGAGGGAAGCCGGCAGATCCGCCAGGCGATGGAGAACATCAACAAGGTGATGACCCAGGCCGCCTACTCGACCAAGGAACAGGCGCAGGGCGGGCGGCAGGTGCGCATGGCGGTGGACAACATGAACCGCATCGCCTCGCAGGTGAACATCGCGACCAAGGAGCAGGCGGAAGGCAGCCGCCAGATCATCACCGCCGTCGACAACATGAACCGCATGACCCAGCAGGTGTCCTACGCCACCGCGGAGCAGAAGCGCGGCGGGGAGCTGGTCGTGAAGGCGATGGAGAACATCTCGGAGATCGCGCGCGACAACCTGGCCACGGTGGAGGAGATGTCCAAGGCCTCGGCCAACCTCGCGCTGCAGGCGGAGAACCTGGCCAAGCTGATCTCCGTGTTCCGGGTCCACAGTAAATCGAAGTGATCCCCTGAATCAGGGGCCACAGAGACACAGAGACACAGAGAACGGAAAGAGAAAACGGACAACGGGACACAGAGAACACAGAGGAGTCACAGAGGACACAGAGAACGGAAACGGCCATGGAGGCTCATTGAGCTGAGGGTGCAACGGACTGAAGAAGGTCGCACACAGAGAACGGCATCAACGGC
>Ga0136617_10000912_pt1 | contig 25797 bp, 28 predicted proteins | sample AntDrymUQ3222106_2_FD_129672 | JGI IMG/M metagenome (GOLD analysis project Ga0136617, IMG submission 129672) | Polar desert sand microbial communities from Dry Valleys, Antarctica - metaG UQ322 (21.06) | ecosystem: Environmental > Terrestrial > Soil > Desert | place: Antarctica: Dry Valley...
GCCAAGCGTCAAAAGAAAACAAAAAACCAATAGAAAAATTTTTCCAAGCAATTTCATATAATAGTCCTCCAACTACAACATTCATTAACAGAAACACCGGGAGAGTTATTTCTATGACACAAATACTCGCTTGAAATGAATAAAACTAATAATTTACGCCGCCACTTTTCAATATTTGCGCGAAGTCTCAATCAACTGTTTCGCCAAGCGTGATGTTCACTCCACGCGCTCCAGACTTCGCGCGCCCACTCTCGGACACGCTCGCAGTGTTCGTCTGCACAGGCGGCGCTATGAATAAAAGTGATGGTCAACTTTCCTCTCCGGCGCGGAAGCCCGACGGGTTTTTCGATCTTTGGGTTTGCGTTCAGCCACTTTCGCATCGTTCGATTAAGGGCTGATGCGTTTTCGGATTCGAGTGCGGCATAGATGCCGGTCAGATGCGCGGCAAACGATTTGCCGGAACGCATATACGCATCGGGATGTTGCAGGGAATACGCATCTACGGTCAATCGGTGAATGTTGCCATACTGATAATCGCTGAATTCTCTGGCGATGACTTCTTCAAACAGCTCAAGACAACCGGCTTTGCCTTCCGCCACCACCGCGCCGCAATCATTGCAAATATCAATTGATTTGTTTTCGTTTTTAGAGTCGTTCACGGTTTTTTATAATTCACACGCTGATTACACAAGTTTTCCCACACGAAACGGTACAACGACCGAGTTAGCAGGCTGTCAGGAGCTTACAATCGTTGCAGTCGTGGCGGCTGCGTTAAAGTGACCAGATAAACATCAGGATTGGTCAGCTTCTGCCAATCGATGAAGCCAACGGCATCGTCAAAATACTTTAGAAGCAACGCCATGAGATTGCCGTGCGTCGCCAGCAAAGTGGTTTCAGCCGGGTGCTTCCGTATTTCGTCCACGACAGAAACAATCCGGCGCATCGCCAGACGGCTTGATTCGCCGCCTTCCAAACAAAAGTCTAAATCACGAAAAGAGGCTTCGAGATGTTGCTGCCAATCGGTTATGAACCCGGCGCACAACACACGCTCGACAAGTCTCTCGTCAAGTTCAACCTGAAGTTTGAGTCGCCCGGCAAGTGGAGCGACGGAATCTTTTGCTCTGATGTATGGACTGGAAATAATGCGCTCGATTTGACTGTCTATCAACAAATCAGCCAAGCGGTCAGCTTGCGCCAAACCGTCTGCTGTAAGCAGAGCACTGGCTTCCTGACCTTCAGCTTTACAATGGCGAACGATGTAGATTGTCTTCATTATCCTAAAATATGACACGCGACTAAGTTTCTCGCAGCGGTATAACTATTGAGTTGACGTGGGGCGAAACCGCCACCGCGCAAACAAACGGTAAAAAGACCCGTAAAAATAAAGCCGCCGCCCGCGCCATCACATCCATTGAGGCGTTCAGCTTTTCGTAGAACGTTCCACACATTTTTACTTGACCGGTTGCGGACGCGGCGGTCTGATTCCCGTGTATTGCGCCGAATTGATTTTCCACGAGCCTTTTTCCTTGCGGCACACGAGCGCGACTCGCAAGCTGAAAGGCGGACGCGCCGGCGGTTCGCTGCCGGTTTGAGCAAAGGTAATACGTGCAATGACAATCGCAAAATTATCGTATGTCCGAATTGAAAATTCGTCGGTTGTGACGGTTGCCTTCATTTTATCGCGGTCAGGATTAGCTTCCGGTTTGTAAAAACCGATGGTTTTTTCTCGCGGGTCAACTTCGCCGACCGGAGAAATCTCAATGAAGTCGGTGGCGTAAACTTTCTCAAGTGTCGCCGTGTCGTAATTTGTTTGAGCATTGACCATTTGTTTAACCAACTCGGTTAATGCCTGCTTGTCGGAATTTTGTTTGTTCCTGCTTTGCGCTCGAATGCCGGTTGTCCCGGTCAGCAATAAGAAGGCGACTAATGAAGTTAGTAAGAAACTAGAAACTCGTGTATTTTTTCCCATAATTATTTCGTTTTCTTAATCATTTGATAATGTCGATTTGATAACTATTACCATTTGGGTTATAGTCAAAGCGGATTATAGATGATGAAAAATAAAATTACAAATGAGGAAAAATCATTGACGCTGACGCCGACGATTTTTCATATTTTAGTAGTCTTGTCGGGTGGGGAGCGTCACGGTTACGCGATTCTGCGCGAAGTCCAAGAAATAGCCGAGGGCAAATCAAGCCTCGGTCCGACAACGCTTTACCGCTCGATCCGAACGATGCTTGACGGCAAGCTGATTGAAGAATTGGACGAGCGTCCCGATCCCGAATCCAATGACGAGCGGCGGCGTTATTACCGCCTGACCGATCTCGGCGTAAAGGTTTTAAGCGATGAAGTCGAGCGGCTCGAAAGTTTGGTGAAAATCGCGCGTCAGAAGAATGTTTTGATCGGCAGTCGCCGCGTCGCCGTGTGGGAGAAATAAAGCGTGAAACAACCGCCTTCCGATGTTTGGCTCATCCTTTCCGCGTGGGTCTACAAAAGTCTGATTTTCACTTTGCCAAAGGAATTTCGCCGCCACTATGCCGCAGAGATGACGCTGGTTTTTCGTGATTGCTGCCGCGACGCGTACCGCCGGGCAGGTTTTTATGGGTTAATCGGCGAACTTTCAAGCAGCGTTCTCGATTTAATAGTCAATGCCGCCAAAGAAAGAATTTTGATTTTGATCAGCGACAAGTTTGACCGGTCATTTTTTCTTGCAACGGCGGTATTAGCAGTTACGGCGGGCATATTCGCCGCCTTCACCGATTTACACAACAACAATACCGAAACACCGCTCCTGCTCATTCTGACTTTCGGTTTCGCGCTGGGATTCGTTCACCCGCGCGTTTTCTGGCTTTCCGGTTCGTTAATCGGATTAATGATGCCGGCGATTCATTTTATAGCCCTTGTCAGAGGCTGGCGAGTTGAATATCCGAACGACAGTTCGACACCTTTATGGGCTTTTTTAACGCTGCTTCCGGCACTGACAAGCTCTATTACTGGGGCAGGCTTTCGTTTGATTTTGAAGATTATTTGGGGTCGTCTCAACTAACCGCAGTTTATTGCGAATACTTATGAATTTGACTGCGAACACAATCAAGTTACATTCTGTCTTAAAAACGAATGAATACTGTAGCCCAATTCATTCCTGCTGTTTTACTAGTCTCTGTAAAATTACAAGACTAAAACACTACCAATCCCTCCAATAACAATACTTGCTTTAAATGATAAACTCCAAAGCATTACTGCCGCCTTTACCGCTCCATTGCACGGATCACAAGGATTTCCCCATATTAATAAAAGCCCCGAAAAAAAGCCCAGGAGACTCCCGCCTATAAAAACAATGAAAAATGTAAGTAACACAGTTAATAATGGATATTTTAAGGCAAGGTTCTTCATATTTGGCTTTTCACTTTGCTTATCTCAAAAAGGGTTCGATACTGCTGTCCTATTCGAGACTTTACCTGCCTGTCGGGATGTTTGATTTCTGTTGACGAGAAACTGCCACACCGCGCAGCCGATGAAGACGAGAATACCTGCCAGCGAGAAGCCATAGGTCAAAAGACGATTAACCGGATAAAGCGCCGCGCTCCCCAGACACAAAACAAACCCGGCGAGCCATAAAGCATCAATCATCGCGTAGCCGCGCCGCAATCGCGTCTGCCGCAGCTCGCGCACATCGTCAAAAAACAAAAACTTGATTTTGTGGTAATCGGCGGCGAGCAAAAACAAATTCAAGCCGAGCAGAAAACCGTTGACATACGGCGTTCCTTGCCATTTCAGTGACACGGTAACGATTAAAATGTTGGTAATCATCGGCAACAGCATAATCGCGCCGACAGTTGCAAACCGCTGTGATAAAAGCAGCAGCCCGACCCCGACCTGCGACCATGCGACGAATTTGACCCACAAACTTAAGCCGTATGGCGCGAGCCATTCTTCGAGATGAACCGGACCGATTAAACCCGGATAATCGCCGCCCGTCAGTTTTCCCATCCCGGAAGTAAAGAAAATCAACCCGAGAAAAAGCCGTGTGCCGACGACGGCGAATTTAAGTAAACTTCTTTTCAGATTCATTTTTTACGTATAGTTTGAACCGAACAGTTCTCAAGTCCTAATCCTGATTGTCTTCAAAACCCGGTGATCTTTATAAAACGTCGCGACGAGTCATTTCCCAACAACCGATAATGCCCAGGATGATACCGCCAACAATGCCGTATGCGACGGCGAACGGCATATTCTTTCCTTCTCCTGCCATTGTAGTCATCGGCAATGCCCACGGGTAAAATTTCCCCCATTGCTCAGACTGCATCACAATAAAGCCGACGACCGTTCCCGACATCCCTATTCCGACGGCGAGAGCGAAGCTGCGCCACCGCAGGCTAATCCATGTCTGGAGCGCGATAATCAGCCACGAGGCAAGCCAGGTCAATAATGCCATCTGAAGCATCGCCCACCACGGCGGGATGCCGCTGTTTCCCCATCCGGGTACAAGATGCTGCAAAACTAAACCCGCCGCAACGGTTCCCGCCCATAAAACAATTGTGCTCGCGGCAATCAACGCCGTGCAGATCAGAAGTTTCGCCGTATAAATCGTCCAACGAGGCACGGGCAACGCGAAAAGCTGTTTCCATTGCTTCTCGACGTGTTCAAGTCCTCCGAGCAGCGCGGTTTCAAGTGTTATATAAAGCGGCAGCATCAAAAACGCCCACAGCGTGGTAATGCCCATCGCAAGCCTCAGCCAGGCTTCGTCCGCCGAAGCCTGTAGCTTCTTAGGAGCTCCCTGCATATAGATTTGGAGAAACGATAAAACAACGACGACCATCGGCGCGATAAATACCATCCATAAAGCCAGGGTGCGTTTCATCTTCAGCATTTCTGCGCTGACTGCTCTCAGCAACACGTTCATTTAGCATTTACCTCAGCGTTTTCGGTTCTGCCGGTTAAGTTCAGAAAAATTTCTTCCAGCGACAATCGTTCAAGGCTCAGATGTGAAACATCTATACCGGAACGGACGAGCGAACTGTTAATTTCCGAAGCCTCGTCAGGCGTATTAGCCAGAACCGCAAGCCGCGAGTCGTCGTGTTCGATGCGCCAGCCGTTTTCCGTCAAAATTTTCAATGCTTCATCAGGCTGGTTAACTTTTAGTATTACCCTTTCACGGCGTTGCGCCTGTAATTGGTCGAGCGTGCCTTGAAAAAGCAGTTGCCCGCCGCTAATGATGCCGATATGCGTCGCTATATGCTCAATTTCACTTAACAAATGGCTCGATAAAAAAACGGTCGCCCCGTGTTCTTCCGGCAAACGGCGAATCAAATCGCGCATCTCGTGAATGCCCGCCGGATCGAGTCCGTTGGTCGGCTCATCCAATATCAGCAGTTCCGGCTCGCCTAACATCGCGAGAGCCAAACCGAGTCGCTGCCGCATTCCGAGCGAGTAACCGCGAACCGGTCGGTTCGCATCTTTTTCAAGCCTGACTATGGCGAGAACGCGGTCAATATGTTCGCGCCCGACGGCGAGCAGCCGACGCGTCACTTCCAAATTTTCGCGCCCGGTCAGATGCCCGTAAAGCGACGGCGCTTCAATCAACGAGCCGACTTTGTTGAGCAGTGATTTCCCTCCGCTCGCCAGAGACTTATCGAATATTTTCACTTGCCCTTCATCAGATCGGATGAGTCCGAGCAGTATCCGAATCGTCGTCGTCTTCCCCGACCCGTTCGGTCCTAAAAATCCGTAAATGCATCCACGCGCAACCTCGATACTTAAATCCTTTACCGCCGTTAGCTTCCCGAAATGCCGGGTTAGATGGTGCGTTTTAATAGCAGTATCGTTACCAGCGCTAGTCGAATCAAAAGCATCTAAATTGTTTTGGGACATTGATTTCAGTAATGGCTGAGACGAGTCGGAATTTGACGCTTAAAATTATTTGCGCCACGGACGTTTTATCGGCATCTACAAATATAAACGTGCGCCGCGACGAATTATTAACAACTGTAGAGAAATAAATTTGTCTTAAAAAGGTTAATTCAGTGACAAATATTTTGAACAAAATATTTGTCACTGAAAGGAGCGAAATTAAGATAAAGATTAATTTGCTTTTAAGGATGGTGCTGAGTTCCGGTCATTTCTCAGTCAATAAAGCCTTTTGGTATAACTTTCTTCGATCCGTTGTTCCAATTCCTCGACAGAGGTATCGGGCAAATCCACCTGATCTTTCAGCATCACGGCTAAAGAGGGTAGATTCGGCGACTCCGTTCGAGCGGCATAATTCCATATCTGTGACCGCTTGATTGCTTTACCGCAATGAAGAAAGCATTCCTTAATTTCGACGCCAATTCCCAACAGCGGTCGTTTCCCTCGAACGGTCATTTTTTCCAAAAGCGATTCATCTCGAATAACCCACGCATTGCCGTTGACGCGCAACATCTCTTCGACGCCCGGAATCATAAACACAATGCCGATTGATCCGTTCTGCAAAATGTTTCGCAGCGAATCAACCCGCCGATTCCCGGGGCGATCAGGAATGACGAGCGTGTGTTCATCAATTACAAGAACAAAGCCGGGAGCGTCCCCGCGCGGCGAAACATCAAACTCCCCATTCGTGTTACAAGTCGCAATATGAAGAAATGGAGAAAGAGAAATAAATGTCCGGCAGTGCCGGTCTAGTGCTGAAAGCTGTTTGCGTTTAACGAGTTCGGAAGGCTCCCCGATCAGTTCACGCAATTCCGACTCCGTAGTAATAGGTGCTTTGAAAGGCAAATGATTTTCCACAAAAAATTTCCTCGACGAATATGATAACTTATCAACCAATATTGCTGTAAAAACCGTTAAAAGGAGTTGTTTTTTGAGTTAAGCTATTGAGAAGATTACAGCAATTGAGGAAAGCGGCGCGAAAAACATTCAGGTTGTTTGTAGATTTTGTGAGTTTGCTTTGCGCTCACCTTCATTGACTCGTTCGGCGGCGCGTTATTTTGGAAAGATGCCGTGTTTGAACATCTCAAACCAAACTTTTCTATCGGCTTCGTCATTGATTTCTAACCGCTTTCGGAAAAAAGCTAAATAAGCGCTTTTGCCAAACGCTCGACGCCGTTCCTGATTTGTCCGGGACTGAATGCCGTGTAGCCTAAAATCAGTCCTTCGCGCGCCGGTTTTGTTGAGCTGTACGCTGAAAGCGAATTGGCGACGATGCCTTGCTCCAGTGCTTTTTGCGAAGCGGTTTTATCGCTCGCGCCTGCGGGAAGCCAGCCGATTAAATACATCCCGGCTTCGTTTGGCTGAACTTCTAAAAAACCGCCCAATTCGCTTTTGGCGGCGATTACCAACGCCGCCTGTCTTTCGGCGTAAAGCGCGCGCATTTTTCGGATGTGTCTCGCAAAATGTCCTTCTTCGATAAAATCCGTCAAAACGGCTTGGTCAATTGACGGCGAATGACTGTCCGTCAAAGCGCGGGCGGCGGTGAAGGCATCAACCAGATTTTCGGGAACGATAATATAGCCGAGCCGCAGGGCGGGAAAAATCGTTAAGCTGAAAGTTCCGACATAGATTACGCGGTTTCGAGCTTGCTCGTCGAGTCCCTGCAAACAGGCGAACGGCCTGCCCGCGTAGCGGAATTCGCTGTCGTAATCGTCCTCGACGATCCAGGCGTTTGCAGCGGCAGCCCATTTGAGCAGAGCCAGTCTTCTGGCAAGACTCATCACCGTTCCGAGCGGGAATTGATGCGACGGCGTGACGCAGACCAGCCTGGCTTTTTTGTTTTCTTTGAGCGCGAAAGACAAATCAAAACCTTCCGCGTCAATCGGAACGGAAACAATGTGCGCGCCCGCCGCGGCAAACAGATTTCTTGTGCCTAAATGACCGGGATTTTCCATCCAGACCGCATCGCCTTCATCAACTAAAACCTGTGCGATTAAAGCTAGACCCTGCTGCGCTCCGGCAACGATAAAAATTTGTTCGGGCGAGCAACGTGCCGCCCGCGCCGTTTGCAGGTAACCGGCGACCGAACGGCGCAGCGGTTCGTAACCCATCGGATTTCCCGAACCGAAAAGGGAAACCGACATTCGTTTCAACCGGCGCGACACGAGGCGCGACCAAACATCGAACGGGAAGGCATCTATCGCCGGAATGCCCGGATGAAAAGCCGAAAACTTCCGGTCGGTGCGCGAGGCTCGAAGATGCGTATGATCGAAAGATGCCAGCAATCGCCCGCGTTTTGAAAGTATCGGCGAATTCTTGGCAGGCATTTCATTTTCAGGCGTTTTTTCATCTCTGATTTCGAGCATTTCTTCCGGCAAAACCCGCGCGACAAAGGTGCCCGAACCGGATACGCCTTCGATATAGCCTTCAGCGAGCAATTGGTCATAAGCATTGACGATTGTCATCCGAGAAACGGCAAGCTGCTTCGCCAGAGCGCGCGTTGAAGGCATTTTTGATTCGGCGGGTAATTGTCCCGAAAGAATTGCGCGGCGCAGGGTTTCGTAAATCTGACGATAGACGGGGACGCCCGCTGCGGCGAGGGAAACGGTGATAAAAGGCGCGGCGTTTTTTCGTTGATTCGTCATGGCTTGTGGCGGAAGTTTTCAAAAGCGGTCTATCTCCAAAACCCGAAAGCGGCACTTGTTCAGAGTCCGCTTTTCTTTATTATTACATTTTAGATTGTTTCAGAAGAAAGAATAATGAGAAAACTCGAATATTGTTTGGTGGACGTATTTACCGAGAAACCGTTCGGCGGGAATCAACTCGCCGTTTTTACCGCTGCTGCGGACGTTTCGGCAGAGTTAATGCAGAAAATCGCCGGAGAATTAAAACTCTCGGAGACGACTTTCGTGCTGCCGCCCGAAGACCGGAAAAACGATTACCGCGTCCGCATTTTCACGCCCGCCGTCGAGCTTCCGATGGCGGGACACCCGACCATCGGAACGGCGTTCGTGCTGGCGCGCCAAAAGATGATCGAGCGACGCGGCGGCGAGGCGCAAACGGTTGTCAATCTGGAGGAAGGCGTGGGGAATATTCCGGTGACTGTTCAGTGGCGAAACGACGAGCCGGATTATATTGAAATGCGGCAGCCGCTGCCCCGTTTCGGCTTGCGTTTTACCGACCCTCGGAAAATCGCCGAGATGCTTTCGATAAATCCCGAAGCCATTACCGACGCGAATCTGCCGATGGAAGTCGTCTCGTGCGGCGTGCCGTTTCTGTTTGTGCCAATCGTGAATCTGGAAACAGTCCGCAAGATAAAATTTCGGCTCGACGTTTGGGAACGAGTGCTGCGCGATTTTGAAGCGCCGAACTTTTTCATTTTTACGCGGGAGACCGAAAACTCTTTAGCCGACAGTCACAGCCGGGCATTCGCGCCCGCATCGGGAATTATGGAAGACGCGGCGACGGGCGGCGCGAGCTGACCGCTCGGTTGTTATCTCGCGCGGCATAAAATCTTTCCGAATGCCCCAATCACCGAACTGACGAGCGAGCAGGGTTTGGAAATGGGCAGACCGAGTTTTATCAAAATCAAAATCGAGCAGGCGGGCGACGAAATTACAGGCGTCAGAGTCGGCGGCAAATGCTACTTTATCGGCGCGGGTTATTTTGAATTGCCGTGAATTTATGAATACCAAAATCGTTTTGGCTAATGAAGAACAGGAAATCTTAGATTGCTATCCGGTGATGGCTGAGCTGCGTCCGCATATTAAACCGGAAGATTTTTTGTCGAAAGTTAAAAAATTAGCGGAAAACGCAAATTTTCAAATGGTTTATTTGACCGATGACGGAGGCGTTAAAGCCGTCGCCGGATTTAGAATTTCCGAATGGCTCGGCGGCGGAAAATATCTCGAAATCGAAGACCTGGTAACAGCAGGCGGCAGCCGCTCGAAAGGTTACGGCGGGCTTTTGTTCGATTGGCTGGTGAATCACGCCACAGAAAACGAGTGCGATCAGCTTCGACTGGTTTCGCACGTCAAACGTTTCGACGCGCATCGTTTTTATCTGACGAAAAGAATGATTATCGAGGCGCATTATTTTTCGATGCCGCTGAAATAAACGGCTGGCGATTTACAAAATTTTTAGTTCCGCTTAATTATGCCGCAGCATTTTGATTTCAACTCGCCCGTTCATTTTCTCGGACTCGTCGCGCTCGGCTTCGCTTTGCTGGCGATGTCGATGAAAAACATCCTGATTCTGCGAATTTTTTCGTCCGTCGCCAATTTCGTCTACATCATCTACGGATTTCTGCTCGGCTCGCCGCCGCTGATGATCGGCGGCGCAATCGTGATCGCAATTAACGGCTATCACATCCGCAAATTGCTGCGAAACTCGCAACCGAACAGCGAAACAAGCTAAAGTTTGCGCGAGCGGGAAACTGGGGCGGCAGAAAATTAAAACGAAAGAAAATCGCTTGCCGGCAAACGATTTATTTTTCAAAACAGGAGCGTTTAAAAATGAACCTATCTATCTTAATGTTCTTACTTTCGGCTTTGAGTTTTTCCGTTTTCGGGCAAACGCCGAAAGCTCCCGATGGCTGGCGTTTTCCGAATGCGAAAGATTACACGGGAGAATGGAAAGCTCGCCGACCGGACCGAAGTCGTCCCTTTAAAGCTGCGGGCGATTTTAACAACGACAACCTTAGAGACGAAGCGTGGATTTTAATCCCGACGCGCGGAACGGGCGCGGGTTTGTTCGTGTTTTTAGGACAATCGAACAAAACTTTTCGAGTCGTCCAGTTCGATTATTTTGAAGGCGAGAAAGCGCAAACTGTTTATGTCGAAGCAATCTCCAGAGGCGAATACGCGACCGCCTGCGGCAAAGGTTTCTGGACGTGCGGCAGGGGTGAACCGGCGAAATTGAGTCTGAAATTTCAGGCGATTTCCTACGGCGCGTTTGAAAGCGCGGCATCAATTTATTACTGGGACGCGCAAAGAAAAACTTTTCGGAATGCGGCGACGAGCGATTAAGCCGGTAATTTTGAAGGCTGGAAAAGACTTTTTAAGTAAATAGCCGCGCGTACCCGAAGTCATTGAAGTGTCAGATGCGTCTTTTAGAACAACTTCATAAATCGTTTGGGTTGTTCGGAATAACCTGCTCGAACATAAAATCTATGCGCCGCCTCTCGCGCCGAGCCGCTCGTCACCTCAACGCGCCCGCAACCCCGATTGCGGAAAATCGACTCTGCCCCTTCGATGAGACGCGCTCCGACGCCGCGACTGCGATATGTTTCGGAAACGACCAATGACACGATGCGTCCGTCCGGCACGCGGTGAAGAAAGCGCGTCCGGTGCAAAAGCGCCATTCCAATAACCTTTGATTGATCTGCGGCGACGAGAATGCAATCGCCCGCGCCGATTAGGTGGCTAATGCGTTCGCACACGAGTGAAATTTCAGTCGGATAGTCGAATCCGCGTTCGGCAACAAGCGAAGCGAGGGCATCCGCGTCCGACTCGTCCGCATGCCGAATTTTTATTTTTTCTTCCATGAAACTTGATATTTGCATTATATTCGACACGCTCTAATTAAGCGACCAGAATCCCCCTAACGACCGAAGTAACGTGGGGCGATAACGCCACCAAGACCGCCGCATTTTAACGGATGACATTCACAAAGAAGTCGTCGCCCGCGCCATCATGTTCATCGGATTATTGAGCTGCTCCGCGCCCGAACTCGCGCTGCCAAATCGCCCTTCCGACAAATGCAAATATCAGAAGCGCTACGCCTGTAAGCCACGCGCCCGTGCTGAAACTCTCCGACCAATATAATGCGATGAGAATGCCGCCCCCGACAAGCAAAGCCGCGAGTATCGCAAACATCCGCATTCCGTAAAGAAATACGAAAGGCAGATAATGCGCTCCCAAAAGAATCATCATCGCCGGGTAAAACCAGTTCAGGCGGTAAAGCCCGACCGGAACGAGCAGCGGCATTGATGCAGGCAGAACAAAGGCGACCTGCATTCCGAGTTCTCGAAGAGAGTTGTCCGCGCTAAGTCGTTCCTTCACTCCGCTCACGCGAACCAGCAGTACGACAAGCGGAAAAATGAAGAAGCCTCCCGCTACCAGCGTTGTGATGCTCGCGCGGGGACTGCTCCAAGTTGCAAGACTCGCCGACACAAGCCACAGGATACCCGAAACTAATTGCCCGTAGAAACCGCCGACAAAATGGGAACGCATTTCTTTTTGTGCGTCGTTAATTTTCATAATTTGATTACACACGAAGCAGATCAACGGTTGAGTATCTGACGTGGGGCAAAACCAGCTACACGCAACTCTGAGCTATGAATTGTTCGGCGGCGGGCGGCTATAAAATCAATCCTTTTCACTTAAAAGGCTGGTCATATTTCAAGAAGCATCTAACGCTGTCTTAATCTGTTCAAGATGATGCTCGTTGTGCGCGGCAACTTTGTCGAACTCTTGCCTCAAGGTTCGGACTCCGGTTTCGTTATGCACAAACTCAAGTTGACCGCTGCTTTCGTAATGCAGGCGGGCGTGGTAGATGATTGCATCTCTTACGGATACATAAATACGTTTCGACAATTCCAATGGTAGGTTGGCATAATCCAACTCTTTCGCCCAAGCCCTTTCGTCGAACGCCCAAAGCACTTGCTTCGGCTCACTGATAATTCGCCTTACGCGATCATAAAGGACGGTTTCGGCATCCGCTAGGTGGTGTAATAGGTATCTAACCGTCCAATTATCTGAACCGTATCTCTTACTAAGTTGCTCATCGTCCAAGTCGTAATACACGGCTGTTGACACTTTTGTCGCTTCAAGTTTTTCGATAATTTCCATTTAAAAAGGGTCTTTTATGAAACTATGAACCAAACCATTCTAAACCCTTACGATTGGGTCGTGAAAAGACACTCATTATCATTTCTTATTTTTGCCGTCCCAAATTTTTGGTTCCCAAAGTTCGATCTTGTTTCCATCGGGATCAATAATCCAAAGGAACGCGCCGTTCTCGTGATACTCCGGACCTTGCTGGATCGAAACTCCTCCGGCGCGGAGTTGCTCGATCATTTCGTCCATATTGTCGATCCGATAGTTAATCATAAAGGATGATTCACTCGGACTGAACCGTTTTGTATTCGGCTCAGCGACGTGCCATACCGTCACACCATTATCTTCCGCTTGATGCTCAGTCCACCGAAGGATGCCTCCTCCCCACTCTTCGAGCTTGATGCCGAGATACTTTTCGTACCATTCGCGCAGAGCTTTATCGTCGGTTTTCGCTTTAAAGAATACGCCGCCGATTCCTGTTATTTTTGCCATATTTGTCTCCTAAATTTCTTTCATTTTCTTCACGGGAAGAGCCAGTTCCAGATCGAAATGACTCCAATCCAGTGCTTCCTCTTTATTCAAAAAAATTTCAAGCGCAGGCGCATGATCCGGCTCATAGCTGCTTTTGACGAGCCAGCCTTGAAAAAGATAATCCCAAGCCGTTGCCGCCAGTCTGATGTCGCCGCTGATTCGTGTTACTCCGTATGTTCTGGGCGGGATCTTCATTTTAGAAATTCCGTCTGGACAATTGAAGGGAACGTCCGCCGCAAAACACACTTCATAACGGTAAAGATGCTTAGGTGTAACCGTCGGGTCATCAATCGACATGCCGAAAAGAGTTCCTTTGTCATAAATATTTTCCGCCTTCAGCCACCTGATCATCTTTTCAAATGCTTCGAGGACTCTGTCACCAGCAAATGAATTTGAAACTCGAATATAAGCCACGTCCCAGGCAGGAAATTTTCTTATTTCCACCGGGAAAGCGGCTTTTTTCTCTTCCTCAGTCATAGGAAGAAGATATTCGTGTTTCGAGAATAGTTCTTTGCAAATCTTGCTATTTTTAATCTCCCCCGACTTTCTGTATCGGGTAGGCGACGTGCTGAAAGCCTTGTTGAATGATCTCGAAAATGCAGCCGATGAAGAGAATCCGCACTCCAAAGCTATTTCGGTAGCGCTTTGACGAGTCTTTGTTAAAAGACGCGCCGCTTTTTCCAGCCTCAGACGATTCGTAAAATCATTCAGAGTTTCACCACTCATCGCACCGAAAACGCGGTGGAAATGATACTCTGAAAAACACGCGACTTTCGCCAGGTCTTCAAGCTTTAACGGCTCGTCGAGATGGTCTCTCAAATAATCAATGACCCGGTTAATTCTCTTCGTATATTCGTGACTGGCGTTGCTCAATTGTTACCTCTTCAGTTTTAAGCGCAAAATCAGACTTTTAATTTGGATTCGATTCGCTGAGACATTTTTGCAAATTTAATAGAAGCGGCGTAACAACGTCGTAAAAAGAACTTTTCCATAAAAATCCGCCGATAACATACCACAGAGAAATGAATTTGTTCGACTTGTAATTGCTTAAATAAAACTCGAAAGCCGAAAGAAAACCCATTATGCCCCAAACGACAAAACCGATTCCGACGCTTTTCCAGGGAATTTTCACGGTTAAACCTTTCTTTTCTTTTGTTGCCTTCAATTGTTCGGGACATTGTAAAAAATTCTGTTTGCTTAATCGGCATCGTTCATTCGGAATAGTATATGAGATGGCTTGTAATATTTTAGAGCGTTTATTTAGTCTGTACGCTGCAAACGAGTTCGGCGAGAATCTCAGCGGCTTGTCTTTGACAGTTTGCGCCGAGCGATTTTAACCATTCGTCCGGCGATTGACAAATTATCGGAAGCCTGTTCAAAAGCGCGTCGTCAATGCCTTTGGCAATCGGTTTCCAAGTCAGGATTTTGACTTCGGGTTGAAAATTTAATTTGACCGAGCTGAGCCGCAGCAAATTAATCAATCTGGCAACGGCGCGCGCGACGTGCGGGTTTTCATAGCAGTCGGCATCAAAAGCGATAAACGACGGGCGGAATCTGACGGCGACCGCTATTTCTTCGTGCGAACAGGTTACGCCCGCGCTCGCCAAAACATTCAAATCGGTTTTAAACTTCCTGACGGTTTCTGATTTTAACGCGCCTTCGGTGATTAAAACCGGTTTATTGAACGAAGCGGCATCATAAGCGGCGAAATGCAGCGGCGAGCCGCAACTCATCCCGTTCGTCTTGTCCGGCGCGGAAAGCCAAACGTAACGGATGCCGTCGTCTGCCGCGTTTCGCCCCATAAAACGAATCTGGCAAGCCTGTATCAGTCCTTGCGCGTCGCGGTAGGGAATCAGCATCAACGGACGCGAGTAATCTTTGTCAGACCACAAGCGCGCCCTGCCATTTTTGTCGAGCCAAAAACCGGGAAGACCGCTGACGGCGGATTTCTGTTTTCTCACATAGTCGGAAAATGTTCGATTTATAGAATTACGAATTTCCTGAGCGAGTTCGCGCCGTTCAGATTGAGTTTGCGGCAGCGCGCCGTAATTTTCAAAGTCGAAAATCTTCCGCACTCGTAAGCCCTTTTCGCCGTCAATGATTTCTTTGGAATCAGTCGCGGGCGCAAGCTCAATCAACTTCCGGTAAGCGAAATCTCTGATTTCGAGCGGTGCCAGTTCCGCACGTCGCGGCGGCGGGCGGCGCGGAAAGGGAAACGGCTCGACTGGAAAAAACGATTTTTCGTGATAAAACACGCCCCAACCCGTGCGGCTCACGCGATCTGCGCTGTTCGTGACGCGGGCGCAAAACGACGTTTTTTCATCGGGCGCATAGCTACACCAATCGGGCTTTCCGCAGATGCGGCAAATTCGTTTTCGACTGACGCGCTTATAATTTACATTCGCCATAACAACTCAGGCAATTTTTTCCCAACCGACCGAAATTATCAGCCGCTTATTTGGCGGCGCGTTTCTTCCAATCTGAAACTTCACCTAAAATTTAATACTTGGGTTTCATTTCTTCGAGACGGCGATCCATATCGCGGAAAAAGCCGGAAACGACAGTAGACATCATCCGCAAATGAGCGGCTTCCGATCCGGCTTTCTGGTTGATGTCGGCGGCTTCGATGCGACCTTCAAAATTTAATTGGTTCGACTGTTTTTCCATAACTGCCGACTGATTTATTCCGCCGAGGTTTATTCCCGCGCCTTGTTTGGCGGAACTTGCAGCAATGTTCGTTCCGGCATTAATCGCGCCGACGGTTTGGCTCGCTTGATTTTCGAGTGCCTGATTGACGCTGCCTTGGTAATTGGTTGAAGCGTCAATTTTCTGCTGCGTAATATAATTCGTGTTTTCATTTTGCAGTCCGGTCGTGTCGGTCGTCGTATTGTTCATCGAGCCGGTTGATTTTTGCGAGATGTGTTCGCCTCTGTTGAAATCATAAAACTCAACGCCTTTTCTAATGGGAAGCGTCGTTCCGGCTATTTGACTGCCGCCCGGAATCGCTTCGTATTTGAGCATCCCGAACTGCTGATTCGTCCCTTGACTGCGAAGGCTGTTTTCTTTCGCCATATCGAGAATCCGACCTGAGTTTTGCCCCTGCGCTTCCGCCTGCATATTGGTAATCTCGCGTTTCGTCGCCGCCTGACTGCTCATAATTCCGAAGGTTTTATTGGCGTTCGTGATTAGAGTTTGCGTTACCTGATTGGCGCGCACTTGTCCGAGACTGCTGACCAGTCCGCCTTCGACACCGGCGACGCTCGATACACGCCGAGCGTCGGTTGAAATGTTGGCGGCTTCCAAACCTTTTTTCGCGCCCGCTTGTTCGGCGTTATAAATTCCCTGAATTTGCGTATTTTCCGCTTGCCGACCCAAGGCTGCGCCCGCGACGAGTCCGTATGTTTCGAGAGCCGTGCCTATGCCTGAGAGCATCCAGCCCATCGAGATTTGCGACACGCCTTCAAATACTTGCCCGCGCAGGACTCTGTAACTGAGCCACGGAACTAAAATATAACAAAGACTGGAGACGAAAAAGAGAAGCGTTACAATTAATGCGCTGCTCGCCGGATCATAAGCACGGCTTGTAATAATCTGCGCCGTCGCTGGGTCTAGCGTGAACGCGGTTTCACCGTTATAGATTGAAAGTCCGATAAGCCCGATGCCGTAAGCGACATACATAGTAACTTCTTTGACAATCGGAAAAGCAAGCGAGAACGTCGCTACGCCCCAGCAGAAAGGGTAGAAGATTTGACCCGCGAACTTTTCGTCGAAACCGAAAGCGGAAAGCACGGGCGCGGCGAGTTTCAGTCCAATTAAGATAAAGAGTCCGGCAATCGCCAGAAAAAGTCCGCCGAATTTGATGATGTTCTGCCCGATGACCATTACGGTAAACATTCTCGGCATATTCCAACCTAAAATGTTCATTTCGCCCGTGATGTCTTTAACGCTCGATTCTTTGTCAGTAATTATGCCGACAAGTCCCGGCTCGCCGTTCGGAAGTTTTTCGGCTAACAGTTCATTCGGGTCTTCGACGGCGAAAGTCGCCTTGACGTATTTTTTCATCTTTTCGTCAAACTCGGCGACCAGACTTTGATTGAAACTTTTTACGGGGCGGGCGAAAAACTTGCCCGTTACGGTCAGTGCGTCAATAACGAACGGGCTTGCGCCGATGACAACCATAAATACGACTGACCGAACCGCCCAGCGAACCAGACCTTCGGCATCAACGCCTTTGTTATCGGCAAACCGCCGCATAAATCCGACAATTAAAACGAAGCTGCCGATAATCCACGCGAAGAAAATCAGCATCGGCATCATCGGTTTGATGATGACATCGAGCAAAGATTTGAAAAGCCATTCCTGCCCCGTCTTCATCATATTCTGAATCTGAATGCTGAAACTTGGCGCAACCGGCTTCGGCGTAGTCGTCGGATTCGGTGTCGGGTTTGCAGTCGAATTCGTCGGGTATTTCGCTTCAAATTGCTGCAAAACGGGAACGGGGCTTCCGTCGAGCGGCGGCATAAACGGTGAGTTGTTATCAATCATCAAAATCAAATCGTTGCCGGTAATGGGCTGACCGTTAACTGTCCCGACAGTGGTCTGTCCTTCGACGCGCGGCGGACGCTGAACGCGCGTTCCTTGGGCGAGAATCTGGGTCGCGCTCGCGAGTAAAACGCCCGCGAGAATCGCCGCCGAAGCGAATCGAAATAGTAATTTTCCGTAAATCGTTTTCATAAATTTTGACCTTTTATTTTCGCCGCAAACATTTAGGGCAAATTATTGTCGTAGATTTCCTCGCGCCAAACGTCCCAGTGTTCGAGTTCCTGCATAAATTCGTCGCTTGCCCGCGTGATGCCGGTCATCATCTCAGACGATTGACGGATTTCCTCGCCGAATTTGGTCATTTGCTCTATTTTTATGCCGTATTTGACGAATTTTTCCTGAATCTTTGCTTCGAGTTCGCGGAGCTGTCCTTCGACAGTCGTGATGCGTAAATTGACGGCGAGCATCTGGTCAATCAGAGACTGCACGCCGTCCTGATTTGCCGGATCGGTCGTATCAATCGCTCTGGTTTTGTCGGCGATTTTTTCTCGCTCCTCATAGAGCTTGGCTAAATCGAGCAGAATCCTTTCGCGGTCGTAAAGCATTCGCTCCAATTCCGAATCTAGTTTGGCGAGCCGTTCCAAATTTGCGAACTGCGCGTCCGCCCGCCTGCCGATTGAATGGCGCAGAAAGTCGTCGAGGTCGCGCTTATTTGCGTCCATATCGAAAATGCCGTTTCGCAAGCGGCGCGAGATATTGACGACCGATTGAATCTGACTCGTTATCGTATTTTCGATTCGCCGTTTTAACTCATATGTGCCGCGAATCAGTTTTCCCAGCTGCGCGTATGTCGTGATGAGTTGTTTATGGCGCATAACCTGCTCGTCAACCTTGTCTAAAATGCCGCGCAAATTCGTCACGCTCTCGACCATCTTTTGATATTGCTGCGCGGCTTTTTCATACATTGCAACGTAGTGATTTATCGTTTCAATCCACCGCGCGGCTTCCTCTATTTTTTTCGCCACCTGCAATGTATATTGCGTCGGGTCAAAAACCGTAAACTGCGCTCTCGCGGGTTTGACATCGAAGCCGAGCAGAATCGAAGTGAAAAGCAGGCTCATCAAAATTTGTTTCGGAAAACTTAAAGTTTTGTTTTTCATCAACGGATTCCTCCCGTTTGTATTTCCGCCAAATCCGTCTCTCTCAAATTCGTCAGTCCCGCCGCCGTCAGCCCGCGCGGGTATTTCTGCGCGAGCCAACTGACCACAAAAGCGAGCGGCAAATCCGGTCGCACGCTTTCAACCAATCGGCGAGCGTTGGCTTCGTTGGTGTCGTTGGTGTTCGCCCAGACCATCGTCGGCGAAGCGTGGACTTCAGCCATTTCAATTATCTTGTCGCCTCCGCTTCCGACGACCATCAGCCATTGCGTATATCTGCCGTATTGATTATTGATGGCGCGAACGGCGGCGATTGTTTCTTTTGAAAGTTCGCAGTCATCAGCTAATCGCTCGAAGCCGCCGATTTGTTTGCCGATGATTTTCACGCCCGAATTTTTGACTAAATCAATTCCTGAAATATTCGGGCGTTCCGGCGTGCCGGTGAAGTGTTCGTAGGCTTGCGAAAAGAGAATTGTCACCAAGCCTTCTTTGCGTCCCGTAACGCTTGCTTCCGCCATCAACTCCTGAATCGCCGGAAAGTGTTTATTGATTTCGCGCACTTCGTCGCAGATAAAGAGAATCGGCGTTTTTTGCCCGTCAGCGTCTTCTTCGCCGATTTCCTGCATAATCTGCGCGCTGATTCTAAAACCGACACTTTCTCTGATTTTTTCGTCTAGCTGGCTGATGGTCGAAAGCTCGAAAACATCGAACATCGAATTTGTGTCGTAATCGGGATGCGTCGGAGCGTTAAGCCACGGGTCTTTGCGGTAAATGTTAAGTTTCAGATAAAGCTCGTCGGCTCGCGCTTTCTGCGCGTCCGACCAGTGGTAGCTTTTTAGCACGTCGAGAAAATGTCCGAGTGTCGGTTGAAATTTTGGTCTGCCTGCGCCGTTTCTCGCCGTCGCCATTTTATAAACTTCGTCAATTATAGTGGAGGCAATCGCGCTCGTTATCGCGTCGGTTTTCGGCGTTTTGCTCAAAATTAAAATATCAGTCAAGACCATCGCTAACTGCCGTTTGGTCGGTAATTTTCCGTTTTCGATTCCGGGGTAATTCCAAATGTTAATCGGCTTCGGTTCATTCTCATTAAATTCTATATGACGACCATTGAAAAGTCGGCAAATCGGCTTAAAGGAGTAGCGGTAATCCATCACGCGCACTTTCACTTGCCCGCGATGAGCGCGAATGTCGGTTATCAACATTGTCGCTAAAAATGATTTGCCTTCGCCCGACGCGGCGGTCACGATGACAGTCGGCGACTTGATTAGCGAGCGGTCGTATAAATCTAATCCGAACATCGCATTCGTCGGTGTCGTGAAAATGCTGTGCGGTCGCGGCGAGCCGCGCCAGTTCGTTTCGGTCGGCACGAATGCAATCACCGAATCGGCGGTTTCAACGAGTTCCTGCCCGGTTTTGCGATGCGATAATTCACCGGCGAGCATCCGCGGGTAAATCGCTCGTTGTCTGGGTGCGTCTTCACGAATCGCGTCCGCGCCGGTTCTTTTCCGAATGGAAGCTATAAGCGCGTCGCAGCGGTCGTCGAGTGTTTTGATTGCTTCGAGAAGCTCGTTTTTACTGTGCGTTTTGCCGCCGTAAACAATGACATTGAGGCGAATCTGACAGATTTCCTCGTTATCGCCTTCGACTTGTTCGAGCAGATTTTCTAAATCGGCTTTGATAACGACGGCATCTTTTTTTAATTGCCGAAAACCGAGCCAAGTGTTTTTGCTTCCGTCTATACGATCAATGCGTTTCTGCAAATCTTTTTTCGCCGCCGTTTTTTCAACCGTCGTTAAATCAACAATGATTTCGTGCGGAAATCTTAAATTTCGGGTCGCCGTCAAATAGCGCATCGTGTCGGCGGTGACGAAGCCCTGCGGCAGAGTTTTTAAGCTCACAAGACTTGCGAGCGCGCCGTTGTGCCGGACGTAATTCGTTTCATCGCACTTGATTTCCGCACTTGTCAAATAACGCCGGAGGTCAATTCGTTTTTGTTTAGGAAGGCGCGGAGTTTCGATATGTTCGTGCCGGTGACTCGAAAACATCTCGTCGAAAACCTCCTGCGCGATTAGCTCGCGCAAGTCTAGCTCTTTCGGAAAATTCGCTTCAAACGCCTGAAAGACTCGCGCCGCTTTTTCACGGCAGTGTTTTTCGGCGTTTATTTCGCGCGCCAGAAATTCCTGCGCCAGCGCGTTTTTGCCCGTGATAACGGGTTTTATTAAGAGCGTGAAAAAGCCTGCCTGTTTTATCTCGCGTACAAGCCTTGGCACAAAACGCGACAAGATGCTTTTATCGTTCAGATGTTTTGTCGGCACTCGAATCCAAACGGTCGCGGTTTGCGTTTTTATCTCGCCGCTCTTTATCGCTTCTTCATAAACGGCGAGATTCGTCGCTTGAAGTAGGGAAGCCAGCGAATCGCTTTTTTCGGCGTTGCGCGTCCGCAGATGATTTCGCAGCGTTCGTCCGTCGTCGGGCTTATTTGAAAACCGAAATTGAACGATTGTTTTTTCCGGCTTCTCGAATTTGAGCAGCGTTTTTAATTCTTCGACGCGGTGTTCGGTCAGCAGCTCGTCGTCGTAAAGCGTGTTCGCCGGTTCAAAACGATAAGCCTTAGCGAAACTGCCGTCGCGGTAGCGGACGACATTTCCTTCCAAACCCAGAATTTCAGTCGGAAAAAGCCGTCCGTCGCCCGTGCGAGTTAAGTCTTTGCTCGCAGGTTTATTTTCAGATTTCTCGCCCAGTTCGGATTCGGGAAATTTGCGGCGGCTCTTGGCAATCGGCAAGATTTTCAAACCGATTGCCAAACCGATTCCGCCTAAAAAGAAACTTCCCAAAACGGCGAAAAGCGTTTGCGCCAGTGTTAGATTTGCGGTGTCCATTTTTTATTTACCTTTTTTGCCCGTTACCCAATCCGTTTGTCCGAATTCTTCATTTATCGGCGGGCGAAAATTCGCCCACCTGTCAGTTGCCGCATCGAATTTGTTTTTCAGCCAACATTCAGGCTTGCTCGCCCGCAGGAAATTGAAAATCCCCAAAAGGGCGATGAATGTGAAAAGTCCGAGCGGAAATCCGAGCGGGACGTAGTAGAACCACAGCCCGAACGCGAACGGCAGAAAATAAGCCGCGGCGGTTGGAATAAGAATGAATTTCCAGTCGCCCTGATAAACGCCGAAGCGTTTTAACTGACGAAAAATATTGGGTCGTGTAAATCGTCTTCGCATTTTATTTCTAAAAGTTGGTGTCAACGCTCACCGCGCGTCCCTGAGCGATTTGCCAGAACACGGCAACGACCGTTCCGAAGGCGAAAGCCAAAATCGCGCCGAACACCTGACTGCCCCATTCCTTGCCGGTCATCTTGTTAAAGATTCCCCACGCCACGCCGACCGCGCCGAGACAAAAAAGAAGAATCGCCATCAGCTTTAATCCTTCGCGGATAATGTTCGAGAGATTTCCCGCATCGCCGGAGAAAATCGGACCCTGCGCGAAAATGGCTTGGCTCAAAAGTAAATTCACGCCGATTATTGCCAGAGCCGGAAAACTCGCCTTGCCGCATTTCAGGAAGGTTGCCGCCGCTCCCGAAATTTTTGCTTGTAGTTGAAGTGCCGCGCACACGGCGACCGTTCCACAGTTTTTCAATTTTCTGTTCATCATTTTTCCTCAAAATTTTTTAAGTTTTGTTTTGTTCGAGCTTTTCCCGTTTTTGAGATTCGCTCGAAGGTATCGTTTTGGGTTTAGTGCAAGAGGCGTGCCGATGAGTTGAAGTTAAAGAGTTACCGCCTTTTTACGGGGCTTCGGTCGTTAAGGCATAAAGGTTGCGCTTGGTGCTTTTTAGCAACCGAAGAGAACTCAAATCTTCTCAAGATTCTTGTTTCCAATTTAATAAATTTTTCGAGGTAATTAGAGAAAATGATTTTTAATTTTGCCGCCGGACGCTACCGGCAAAAGCGTCTGCGCCCAATTCTTTTTTTGTTTTTCGCCGCTTTTTTTGCCGTCGGGTTTCAGGCAGCCGCGAACGCTCAAACCGTTTTGACCAGACAACAATTTTCGCGTCTGAATGTGCTGTCGCGGGCGGCTTATTTTGAAAGAGAAATTTTGCAGGCAAGCGAGAAGGAAGGCGTTGACCCGAATATTTTGTGGACGATTGCCTATAACGAAACGCGCTTTCGCCCGTGGCTGAACAGCCAAAAAAATGCTCGCGGAATGATGCAGTTTATTCCTTCGACCGCCGCGCGTTTTGATTTGTCCGATCCGTATCAACCGATTCCGGCAATTCGCGCCGCAGCCCGTTATGTGAAGTATTTATCGAATCTTTTTGGCGGGCGCATTGATTCTATTCTCGCGGCATACAACTCCGGCGAAGGCACGGTGTCTGCTTATCTCAATGGGCGAACTCTGCGCGATGGGCGAAGAGTTATTAACGCGGGCGGGCAAAAAACTATCGGCGGCGTTCCTCCATATTCGGAGACTGTCGGCTACGTCGGGCGCGGACTGAAGATTTATCGTTGGTTGCTCATCCGTCAAACTTTCGCAAACGCTTCTTTCAGAGCAAACTTTCCGGGTGTCATTTCCGCATCGGTGGCTCGCGCTTCGCTTTACGACCCGGAACTCGGACAAGTGCCGAATTTTGTTGTTCCCGTTCCAAGACAGACCGTTCCGAGCCAAGTCATCACAGCGCAAAACCAGCCGGTTCAAAGCGCAAACAACGAGCAGCCGAATGAATCAAAAACGCAGGAAGTTTTTTACGACGCGCGTTCAGGCAGCCGCTACATCGCGGGCGAAAACGGCAAAGTAAAACTGGACGACGGCGTTGTCGTTGTCAGCCAAGACACCCGCCAAACGGCGAATATCGCTCGCTCGACTCTTTTTACCGCGCCAATCAAAAAGTAAATACAAGCAGCGAAATTTCGCGCCTTGCCCTAAAAGCGTTCAAGAACAAACCTCCGGCTTTTTTATTTATGAAACTCGAACTTCGTGAATACCAAACCGAAGCTCTTTGCGTCCTTCTCGAATACGCGAAGAGGGCGGCGGAAACAAGAGATTTAAGCGGCGAATTATCCCAAGAACTGCCGCGCCGCCTGCTTTGCATCCAGCCGACCGGAGCAGGGAAGACCGTTTTGATTTTGGCTTTTGTCGCGGAAGTCGCGGCGCGCTTCGGTTGGAAAACGCTGCTCGTCGTGCCGAGTCGCGCTCTAGTCGCGCAGACAATAGAACGCGCTCGACAGTTTTTCCCCGATTTGAAAGTATCGAAAATCAGCGAAGGCAGTTTTGATTTGAGCGGCGATTTCGTCGTCGCAACAGCAGCGTCGGTCGCCGGTGAAAAATTGCGGCGTGTGCCGCCCGATTATTTTTCCGTTCTCGTAGCGGACGAAGCGCATCACGCGGCGGCGCGTTCCTATAAGCAAATGCTTGATTACTTCAGCTCCGCTCGTTTGCAAATCGGCGTGACGGCGACGCACATTCGCGGCGACGGCGAATCAATTGCATCTCCCGATTATTTCGGGACGGTCGCCGTTTGGAACACGATCTCGCAGCTCACGCGAGCAGGCTACCTCGTTCCCGCCTTTGGCTTTTACGCGCAAACGGCGACTTCGCTCGAAGGCTTGAAAATCAAAAACGGCGATTTCCTAGAGCGAGAGCTTTCTCGAACCGTTAATAATTCGGCGCGAAACGATGTGGCGGTCGCGGCTTATTTTGAGCATTTATTGAATCGCCCAACGGTTTGTTTCGCCGTTGATGTCGCTCACGCGCAAAGTTTAGCCGTAGCCTTCAACGACAACGGGATTAACGCCGAAGCCGTTTGGGGCGCGATGAGCCGCGAAAAATATGAAGAAATTATGCGCTCGTTTTCGGGCGGCGAAACTAAGGTTTTAGTCAACGCCAAACTGCTCGTCGAAGGTTGGGACTGCCCGCAAACCAGCGGCGTAATCGTCGCGCGTCCGGCAACCGAAACTTCGGCTGCGGTTCTCGGTCCGCAGATGATCGGACGCGCTTTGCGTCCCAGCGTTTCGACCGGAAAAAAGGATGCCGTGATCGTCGAATTAAAAGACGCGGATAGTTCTAAAACTTCCGGCGTGCGCCGAGCAACCTTGCTCGGCGCAATTAGCGAATCAAGCGACGACAATAATATTTCTTCCTGTGTTTCACTGCACGAGCAAGCCGATTTTAACCGCGCCATCTCCTCGTGGAAAGCGCGCGAAAATTTGCGCTCGTCGCTTTTGAGCGGCGAAGGCGCGCTACATTTCTTCGATGTCATCGAAGAAATCGAAAGAGCGTCGCGTTTCGCCTGGGTTCCGTTGGGAGCGTGTCTCTATATGCCGCTCGAAGACGGCGACTTTTTAGAAATCGTCGAAACTTCATCGGTTTGTTTTGAGATTCGCGGCTGTGTGAAAGGAGATTTTCACGTCGTCGGCTGCGGCAGCTCGCGCGTCCAAGCCCTCGAAATTGCCGACGCCTGGCTCGCCGCCGGGCAACAGACAAGCAAACTCATTCGGCGCGACGAGCCGTGGCGAAATCGCGGGGCGTCGGAAAAACAAATTCTGCGGGCGGCGGAACTCACCGGCTTGAATGTAACTCAGCTTTCCAATTTAACGAGCGGGCAAACCAGCGATTTAATTCGCAGTGCTTACGCGCTCTCGTTATCGCCCGAAGAGTTAGTTTTCGCCCGCGCCGGTTTGTCCGTCGGCGCAGAACGAGCGCAAATTCCTCACGCATGGCAAATCAGCGGTTCAAACTCGGCTTGAACGACTGGCGAATTTTTGCACCATTGGTGCATTTTTGCACCAAGCTCTTTTTAGGTGCGCCTTAAACCTATATTTTACCAA
>Ga0136617_10000913_pt1 | contig 25779 bp, 28 predicted proteins | sample AntDrymUQ3222106_2_FD_129672 | JGI IMG/M metagenome (GOLD analysis project Ga0136617, IMG submission 129672) | Polar desert sand microbial communities from Dry Valleys, Antarctica - metaG UQ322 (21.06) | ecosystem: Environmental > Terrestrial > Soil > Desert | place: Antarctica: Dry Valley...
CACGTGCACAGCGAACCCGAGCTGCATCAGTTCGACGACGGCGACAAGGCCTACACGTTCGTGCTCGCGCACACCACCGACCACCACCACAGCGGGCACTGGGAGCTGCAGTTCTACACCGTCAGCATCTGGGCGCCGTTTGGCAAGCCGTTCATCGACACCGTCCAGATCGGGCAGCGGATCGTCGTCACCGGACGACTGGACAGCGTGTACCACGAGACCTTCACCGGCTATCAGCCGATCGTCTCGATCATCGCCGAGCGCGTCATCACGACCAACGCCCCCGCGCAGGACACCAGCACCACCGAGCCCCTCTTCGCCTGACCACCGGGCCGGAATTCGTAACGACCTCCTTTACGTACTCAAGGGACACGATCACCCATGGCCACCAACGCCTCGCAGCAGCCCAGCAGCCAGTCGCGGCAGCACACGCTGCTGATCGCGACCACCGACCCAGACCAGCGCGCGTTCCTGACCGCGCAGCTCGATGCCGACGGGCACACCGTCTACGAGGCCGACAGCACAGCGGCGGCGATCGCCAAGCTCTCCGCGCACGCGATCGACGTCATGCTCCTCGGCTACCTAGAACGCCCAGCCGACGGCCCCGCGCTGCTACGTGCGATCCGGGCCGGCGAGCACCCGCGCGTCCATCCAGCACAGCCGGTCATCACCATCGGCGACGACAACGAGCTCACCGTCCTGCGGGCATACGAGAGCGGAAGCGATCACCACCTGACCGACAGCATCGGCTACGTGCTGCTGCGCGCGGTCGTTGAGTCGGTCGCCAGGCGCACAGTCGAGCAGCTCACCAGCCGCCATCTGCACGTCGGCGACATCCACATCGACCTCGCCGCCCGAGCGGTCGACGTCGCCGGGACCAGCGTGCACCTCAGCCGCCTGGAGTTCGAGCTGCTCGTCAAGTTCGCCACAGATCCCGTCCGGGTGTTCAGCAAGCACGAGCTACACCGCTGCATCTGGCGCGGCGAGCAGATCAGCGGACGGACCGTCGACAGCCACGTCGCCCGCCTCCGCTCCCGCCTCACCCACGCCGGAGCCGGACCGGTGCTCGCCAACAAGTGGGGCCAAGGCTGGTCGCTGAGCACCACGCCCTAGCCCGAGCAACGCGAGCCGCCGCCCGATCTATCTAATCCACGATCGGTGCCGGTTCGTCCTAGCCGCCGGAGGCATCGCCAGACTCCGAAGCGATGGAAGCCCTCCTCCTCGTCGTCCTGGGCGCCCTCGTCGGTGCCCTTTCCACCGGTGGCGTTGCGGCGTGGGACGCCTGGCGTCAGCGACAGGAGCGGCGTAGGGTCGCGGCCCGCGTGATCCTGGGGGACCTCTACGTGCTGGGGGACGGCCTCAAAGTCATCATGAAGGTCGGACGGTGGCCCGACCGACTCGACCTGCAGGCAATGATCGACACGTGGCGCGGAGTGCGCGAACCATTCGCTTCCGGAGTTGCCGCCTGGGAGTGGGCGCTCGTCGACGGCGTCTTTAGCAATCTCCACCGCGTCTCGCTCATGGTCCGCCTGGGCGAGCCGTTCTCGGACGATGACCGCGACGTGCTGGCCGAACTGCTGGGCCGCATTCCTCGCGCCCAGGCCGTGGTCTTGACGCACGCGACGAGTGAGCATGAGCGCGATGAGATGGCAAAGCAACTCCGCCCACAGCAGGAAGTGCAGTCGTCCTAACGCTGTTCCTGAGTCACGCGACCGGCGTGACTCAAATTCGTGACTCACGGCCGGCGAACACCGGCTCGACCAACGGTCCAGACAGCCGCCCACAGCGAGTGCTTTCCAGGCTCCGCACGAGCTGACTCCCCAGCACACGCCGCGAATCGTGGTCCGTCGCGGCCCCGGCCGGACCATCATGGTCCCACCGGGCCGACTATGGCGGGGGCAGGATTCGAACCTGCGAAGGCAGAGCCAATGCGTTTACAGCGCATCCCCTTTGACCGCTCGGGAACCCCGCCAGGGGTCGGCCAGTGTACCGAGCCGTGCGTCGGCGACGCCGGCCAGCACTGCTCGCGCTCGACCTCGTAGGCCGCGTACTTCGGCCGGCCCGCGCGGATGCACAGGCGAGCGCGGGAGCGCGCGCAGCCACGCCGAATCGCGGTCGTGTCGACGGGGGGCGCTCGATCCGCACGCGAGTCGCCACGACCAGGGCGCGAGCTGCGGTCGTGGCGAATAGGGGGCGTCATACGCACCTGTGGCGCCACGATCGATCCGAAGAGGCGGCCACCGGGCAGCCCACCGGTGCTCCGGCGGTTCGCCAAGCGGCGAACCCGCCGCGGAAGCCGCACGAGCCACCCATGGCGTACTGGCTCGCCGAGCATACGTTCGGTCCGCAGCGACGCCCCTACAGCAGCCGCTCGATCCGTCGCACGAGCTCAGCGACGTCAGGCTCCGTCCCCGCGCCGTAGCGCGCGACGACGCGGCCGCGGCGGTCGAGGAGGTACTTGTTGAAGTTCCATTCCGGAGCGCCGGCGGCGGCCGCGAGCCGGCGGAAGAGCGGGTTGGCACCCTGGCCGACGACCGCCGTCTTGGCGAACATCGGAAAGCTCACGCCGTAGTTGGCCTTGCAGAACTCGGCGATGTCCTCGTTCGAGCGTGGCTCCTGGCCGGCGAAGTCGTTGGCCGGAAACCCGAGCACGACGAGGCCGTCGCCCCTGCGCTTGCGGTACAGCGCCTCCAGGCCCTCGAACTGTGGCGTGAAGCCGCACTCGGTCGCCGTGTTGACCACGAGCACGACGTCGCCGCGGTAGCGCGCGAGGTCGTCGCGCTCGCCGTTGAGGCGCGCGTACGTCCCGCGCAGGACGCCGGCGTCGCGGCGCGGGTGCTCGGCACCGGGCGCGGTCGACCGCGGCCGCTGCACAGTCTCATCCCGCGCCGCCGCAGGCTGTGCTGACCTGCCCTCGTCACCACCGCCGCAGCCGGCCAGGGCGACACCGGCGGCGCACAGCGCACCCACGACGAGCGGCGCGACATGTCGCATACCCGGCACGACGCTCGCGGCGCGCCGCCGCGTCCTCGGCTTCAGGACGCGTCGCGCAGCTTCTGCGCCTCCGGCAGCGACTCGAGCTTCTTCAGCGTGTGATTCTCGATCTGGCGGATGCGCTCGCGCGTGACGTTGAACACCCGCCCGACCTCCTCCAGCGTTCGCGGCCGCTCACCGGTGAGACCGAAGCGCATCTCGATGACCTCGCGCTCACGCTGCGGCAGCGTCGCCAGTGCTCGGCGCACGTTCTCGCGGCGGAGGTTCTCCGATGCGAGCTCGAACGGCGACGCGGCCGTCTCGTCCTCGACGAAATCGCCGAGCTCGGACTCCTCCTCCTCTCCCACCGGCCGCTCCAGCGAGATCGGCTGCTGGGACATGCGCAGGATTTCCCGCACGTCCCGCGGCGTCCACTCCAGGTTGGATGCGATCTCCTCCGGCGAGGGCTCACGGCCCAGTGACTGGACGAGCTGGCGCTCGACCTGCACGACCTTGTTGAGCTTCTCGACCATGTGGACCGGGATGCGGATGGTGCGCCCCTTGTCGGCGATCGCACGGGTGACGGCCTGGCGGATCCACCACGTCGCGTACGTCGAGAACTTGTAGCCGCGCCGGTAGTCGAACTTCTCGACGGCGCGGATGAGCCCGAGCGAACCCTCCTGGATGAGGTCGAGGAACGTCAGGCCGCGTCCGAGGTAGCCCTTTGCGATCGAGACGACGAGCCTGAGGTTGGCCTCGACCATGTGCTGCTTGGCCTCCATGTCGCCGCGCTCGATGCGCTTGGCGAGCGCGATCTCGAGGTCTGCGGTCAGAAGCGGCACGCGGCCGATCGAGCGCAGGTACAGGCGCAGCGAGTCGAGGCTCGGCTCGACGGTGAGGTCGACCTCGGGCTTCTTCGGCGCGTCCGGCACGCCGCCGTTGGCGCGCGCCTTGCGGGCCTCGGCGACGGCCTCCACCCGCGCGCCCTCCGTGGTCACCTGGCGCCCGTCCGCGCCGACGACGTCGATGCCCTGTTCGGACAGATATGCGTGCAGCTCTTGCAGCTGCTCCTTGGTGACCTCCGCCTCCTCCAAGGCGGTGGAGATCTCCTCGAATGTCAGAAAGCCCCGCTCCTGACCGTCCGTGATGAGCGTCCGAAGCTCGTCCAGTTCGTGGATCGGCGCCTCGTCCGCCAGAAGAACCTCGTTCTTGATCGTACGGCCCTCCCTTGAATGCCACTCCGTGCCTCTGCGGCCGACCTACCCCCCGGTCGTCCGATCGGCGGGAACTACTTCGTGAGTGATAGCACAAGAAACCCGCCCCGTCAGCGTGGATTTCGGACAGGCCGCTACGCTCACGCCATGCCGGAGAGCCTCAGTCTGTCCAGTCCTGACGTTCAGGCACAACCACCGGCCGTCCAGGTCAGCTTGTCGCGCGTGGGAGTCACCGGCGTGGAGAAGATCGTGCGCGTCCGCCAGAATGGCGAGGAGCAGTTGTTCTCCGCCCGGCTGAAGTGCTTCGTCGACCTCGGACCGCAGCAGAAGGGCGCGCACATGTCGCGCTTCGAGGAGGTCGTCAACGAGGTCCTCGGCGAGGTCGTCCTCGGGGAGGTGACGTTCAAGGCCGAGGCGCTCGCACAGCGCGTCGCCGAGCTCGTGCGCGACCGCCAGCAAGCCGCCCGCGCCGAGGTGACCGTCGCGGCCCGCTATCCCGAGCACAAGCCGGCGCCGATCTCGGGAATCGCGACGCAGGAGATCTACACGCTCTACGGCTCGGCGGTCGCCTCCGCGAGCGGCACGCGGCGACTCGTCGGCGTCGCCGCTCAGGGCATGACCGCCTGCCCCTGCGCGCAACAGCTCGTCATGGGCGCCTCGCGCGAGCGACTACTCGACGACGGCTTCAGCGAGGACGAGGTGCGGCGCATCTTCGACCACGTCCCGGTGGCGACGCACAACCAGCGCGGCCTCGGCACGCTGCACATCGGCGCCCCGGAGGGCGCCGGCACGGAGATCGAGGCGCGGACCCTGCTGGACATCGTCGAGGGGTCGATGTCCTCGGAGATCTACGAGCTCATGAAGCGCGACGACGAGGGCGCCGTCGTCGAGAAGGCCCACCGCAGGCCGCGTTTCGTCGAGGACTGCGTGCGCGAGATGATCGCGGGCGTCCTGGAGCAGCTCCCCGAACTCAGCGACGGGCATTTCGTCAGCGCCCGCCAGGAGAATCTCGAGACGATCCACCAGCACAACGTCGTCGCCGAGCGCTTCGGCCTGCTCGGCGAGATGCGCCACGAGCTTGCGACCGGGGAGCACGCGACGCATCACACGTCGATGCGCGACTGGCTCGAAGGGACGGGCGGGTAGTTACAGCGGCCCGCCGGGCTTGACCGGAGCGGGGGCCGCCGTCTCGGCGCGCCGCGCCTCGGCTTCGCGCAGCACGCGCCGCAGGCCGAAGAAGTAGTCGATCCCGCTGACGATCGTGATGGCGACGGCGAGGTAGACCAGCCCGTCGACCCACGCCGGCGACGGCTCGCCGACGGCGATGAGGGAGAAGATCGCCGCGACCTGCACGATCGTCTTCGCCTTCCCCCACGAGTTCGCGGCGATGACGACGCCGTGCTGGGTGGCGTGCATCCGCGTCACCGTCACCGTCAGCTCGCGGGCGATGATGACCATCGCGACCCAGCCGGCGAGCCGGTGCAGCGAGACGAGCGCGACGAGCGCCGCGATGACGAGCAGCTTGTCGGCGATCGGGTCCATGAGCTTGCCGAAGTTCGTGATGTCGTTGCGGGTGCGCGCGAGGTAGCCGTCCATCGCGTCGGTGGCCGTCGCCACCGCGAAGACCATCGCCGCCAGTAGGTCGCCGTTGGCGGTCTCGTCGAGGAGCGCCACGACGAGGACCGGGACGAGCAGGATCCGCAGCAGCGTCAGGACGTTCGGCGGGTTGAGCGCGAACACGGCAGCCCAGCCTACGTGGCGAACGTCACGAACGCATCGCGCACGGCTACGCCTTGAGCCGCCGTCCGGAGCGGAACATCGCCGCGCTCCACAGCACGCAGGCCAGCGCGAGCATCGCCGTGATGGCAAGGGCGGTCCCGACGGGCACGTCGCTCGTGCCGAGGAAGCCGTAGCGGACGGCGTTGATCATGAAGAAGATCGGGTTGACGTGGCTGAGCTCGTGCAACGGCGAGGGCAGCAGGTCGACGGAGTAGAAGACGCCACCGAGGAAGCTCAGCGGCAGGATGACGATGTTGTTGACGAAGCCCGCCTGGTCCCACGTCTGGGCATAGACGCCGACGATGACCCCGAGCGAGGCGAAGAGCACGAGCACGAGCGCCAAGACGAGCGCGAGCACGAGCGGCTCGCGGATCGGCACACCGGTGACCGGCCGCGCGAGCACGAGCAGCGCCGCGCCGATCGCGACTGCGCGCACGACGCCGCCGAACGACAGCCCGAGTTGCACCTCCCACGATCGCATCGGCGCTGCCAGCACGTCGTTGATGTAGCGGTCAGCCCTTGCCTGGAAGACCGACGACGCGTTGTTGCTGTAGGCCGCCTGCGCCATCGCCATCGCGAGCAGGCCCGGCACGATGAAGGCGTCGTAGTCGATGCCGCCGATGCCGCGGATCCGGCTGCCGAGGGACAGCCCGAAGACCACGATGAAGAGAAACGAGGCGAGGACCGGCGCAGCGATCGTCTGCGTCCAGAGCTTCAGCACGCGCTCGGTCTCGCGGGCGGACAGCGCGAGCAGCCCGCGGTGGCGGTCGACGAGAACCGTCATCGCTTCGAGCGTACGGGCTTGCTGAAGCGCACCGTGGAGACGATCTGCTGGGCTTCGAGCACCCGCCGGCGCGACGGGCGCCCGCCGGTCAGCAGCGTCACCGCGTATGTCCGGTAGCGCGTGCTGTCGACGAGCACCTGCGCGCGCACGGTTCCGGACTTGTCGCGCCCCTTGAGCTCGAAGCTCGTCGCCGTGCGATCGCCGAGGCGGCCGGGGCCGTCGCGGACGATCTTCGCCGGTGCGAACTCCTTGCGCAACTGGCGTGCAGCCGCGGCCTTGACGAGGGCCCGCGCGGGCCTCGCGACCGGCGAGGAGAAGAACACCAAGACCGAGCCGCCCGGGCTGCTCAGCCTGATGACGCGCTTGTCCACGGTTCGCGTCCAGCTCGTCGGATGCGCGAATGCCATCCCCAGCGGTGGCACCGAGACGAACCGGATGGATGGCGCCTTCGGGCGGCCGCGACCGTCGTCCCCGCCGGGCCACAGCACGACCGCCGCGACGGCGATGCCTGCCGCCAGCAACACGGCGCCGCCGAGGCGGCGCCGTGTCAGCGCAGCGGTGATGCTGTCCGGCATCTACCGGACGGTACGCACGCCCTCCCGGCGGCGCAGCAGCAGGCCGCCAGCGAGCATGAGTAGGCCGGCGAGCGCGACGCCGATGACGTCGGTGCCGGTGAACGGGAGCGCCCCAGCCTTGAGGTTCCCCGCGCCCTCGCCCTCCGAGTCGTCGTTCGCGTTGTACGACGCGGCGTTGTTCGGGTTGCCGTCGGAGTGGCAGCCTGGATCCTTCGAGTCGATGACGCCGTCGCCGTCGTTGTCGACCCCGTCGGCGCACTGCGGTCCGCCGCCGGCGCCGCTGCCCTCGTTGCCTTCGCCGCCCTCGTCGCCGCCGCCCTTGACGCCGCCGTCGTCCTTGCCACCGGAGCCGGTGGTCGGGGCCTTGTCGGTCTCGTCATTGTCGCTCGGGTTGTACGAGCTCGGGTTGTCCGGCTTGCCGTCGCTGTGGCAGCCCGGGTCGGAGGCGTCGATCTTGCCGTCGCCGTCGTTATCGACCTTGTCCGAGCACTGCGGGCCCGTCTCGCCGGCCGGGGCCACGCTCAGCGACTCTGCGGCCGCCGTCGTCTCCTTCAGCAGCGAATTCGCGCCCGCGCTCAGCACGAAGACGTCGAGCGCCTCGCGCACGGCGGCCGCGCCGACAACCTCGTCCGCGTTGCAGACGATCGGCAGGAGGCCGGGAATCCCGGTCACCGTGTCAGGCGTGCCGTTCGCGCACCCGGGAGCCGGCAGCGGAAGGCCGTTCTGCCCCAGGGCGATGACCTGGGAGGTGTTCGTGACCTCCGGGGCCTGGCCGCGGCAGGACTTCGAGGTGCTGCCCGAATTGGCGACCGAGGCCACCGCGCCGCCGCCGGCCGTGACGTTCACGGTCTTCGCGGCGCCGGCCGACGTCTGGCAGCTGGAGTCCTGCAGGATGGTGCCGTTGCTCTCGGCAGCGCCGACGCCGAGGTCGCCGACCTTCGCCCGCGCAACCGCGAAGTCGTTCGTTGAGCCCGACGCGGTCGTCTTCGAGTTCGCCGTCAGGAGGCTGAGGCAGACCTGCTGGTTCGTCGACCGGCAGATCGGATCGAGGATCCCGGTCTGCAACGCGTCCAGCGGGCCGGCCTTCGTCTCGCCGGGCGCGCTGTCGACGCCCGCGAGCTCGTTGCCGAAGAGCGCCAGAATCGTGATGTGCCCGTGGAAGGCGCCGTCGGCGCCCTGCTCACCACGCGCACGCCCGACGACGACCTCCTCACCGGAGCCCGAGCCGTCCGGCTTGGCGTCCAGCGGACGATCGTTGCTGGGGTCGATGTCGGCGACGACGACGCCGCCCTGGCCGTGCGGGTTGGCGCCGTGCAGCGGCGGCTGCCTCGGCGGATCCGTCGCGGTGGCGCGCGTCTTGGCCGTCCTCACCTTCTGGCGGATTGAGCTCTTCGTCTTCTCGACGACCGCGGTCGTCTTCTCGCCGGTCTTGGCCACCGTGTTCTTGAGGCCGGCCTGCACCTGCTGACCCGCTTGGACGAGCGCGTCTCTCGCCTCACGAAGATCCACGGACCCGGCAAACGAGCCGGCCGGCAAGACGAATATCACGACTGTGCTGACGAATAGCGCAAGCACCCCAAGCCTTTTGCGGGTCATGCGGGTCCCCTCCCGTCGTCGTTACGCCCGCGCCGACCGATCCCGCCGCGGGTGCGGATCACCTCGCCTACCAATCGAGGTGCGGGAAACGTACAGGATGTTGCGGCGACAGGACAGTCAGCCTCCCGTTGCGCTGCCCATCGCCCGCACGTAGGCATCGGCCAGGGAGTCGGCGCCGTAGGCGGAGCGCAGCCCGTCGGCCGAGTCGCGGGCGATGAGGTGACCACCGCGGATGAGCGCGATCTCCTCGCAGAGCTCGTCGGCCTCCTCGAGATAGTGCGTCGTCAAGAGGATCGTCGTGCCCTCGTCGTGGAGACGGCGGATGTAGCGCCAGAGCTCCATGCGCAATTCGAAGTCGACGCCCGCCGTCGGCTCGTCGAGGATGACGAGCCGCGGCTCGTGCATGAGCGCGCGGGCGAGCAGCAACCGGCGCCGCATCCCGCCCGAGAGCTTCGGCGCGCGGACGCCGGCCTTGGACCGCAGGTCGAAGACGTCCATCATCTCCGTGGCGCGGCGGCGGGCCTCGGCGCGGCGCATGCCGAAGTAGCCGCCGTGGTAGAGCAGCGTCTCCTCGACGTCGAGGAAGCGGTCGAGGTTGACGTCCTGCTCGGCGAGCCCGACCATCCGCCGGGCGTCGAGTGCGTCGTGCGGCAGGCCGAAGACGTCGATCTCGCCGGCGGTGATGCGGATGAGGTTGCAGACGGCGCTGATGATCGTCGTCTTGCCGGCCCCGTTGGGACCGAGGAGCCCGAAGAAGCTGCCCGCCTCGATCTCGAGGTCGAAGTCCTCGACGGCGAGGAAGCCGTCGTCGTAGCGCTTCGTCAGGCCGCGGATGCCGAGGGCTGGCGACACCGCATCAGGCTACCCAGGGCCCGCCGGAGCGATCTGGCAGGATCCCCGGATGCCACTCATTCCCTCGGTCGTCCAGCGCAGCGCCCGCGGCGAACGCGAGTACGACATCTACTCGCGCCTGCTCAATGAGCGCATCGTCTTCCTCGGAACGCCGGTCAACGACCAGGTTGCCAACCTCATCGTGGCTCAGCTCCTGCACCTCGAATCCGAGGATCCCGAGAAGGACATCTCGCTTTACATCAACTCCCCGGGCGGCTCGATCTACGCAGGCATGGCGATCTACGACACGATGCAGTTCGTCAAGCCCGAGATCCAGACGATGTGCATGGGCGTCGCGATGTCCATGGGCTCGCTGCTGCTGACCGCCGGAGCGAAGGGCAAGCGCTTCTCCCTGCCCAACAGCCGCATCCTCATCCATCAGCCATCGGCGGGCTTCGAGGGCCAGTCGACCGACATCGAGATCCACGCCCGCGAGATCCTCAAGACGCGCAGGCGGATGGACGAGATCTACGCCAAGCACACCGGGAAGACGGAGGAGCAGGTCCGCGCCGACATGGAACGCGACCGCTTCTTCAAGCCGGAGGAGGCCGTCGAGTACGGGCTGATCGACCGGGTGCTCGATCACCACTAGCCTAAAGGCTCGACGCTCGGCTTCGTCACGCTCGCGTCAACGCTGTTCCTTCAACTCCTTGCGGCTGGCCATGAGCTCCTCGTCAAGACGTCGCGTCGGACCCGGAAGTCCTACGCGGTGTTGGATACGTTAGCCGCGTGTCGCGGCGCCCGCCTCAATACCGCGGCTCGCGTCTGCGCCGCTGCGTCGCCGCCATCGCAGCGCTGCTCGCGGCCGTGCCGATTGCCGCTAGCGTCATCGGCGACTCCGAGGGGCCGCGGCCAGTCGAGAAAGGCAGAAGCGGCCCGTCCCTTCACCGTCGGGCGCGGCGCCAGGAGCGCGCGCGTGCTTCCGTTTCGTGGCGCATAGCGGCGGGCCACCATCGTGTTCCTGCACGGGTGGGGCCTGACCGGGCCGAAGGCCTACGACGGCTGGCTGCGCCACCTCACGGCCCGCGGGAGCACGGTGATCGTGCCCCGATACCAGAGCAGCTCCGGCACCAACTCCGAGGACGTGCCGGACAGCGCGCTCGCCGGGGTCCGGTCGGCGTTGCGGCGGCTGCGTCCGCGCCCGCGCCGGGTCGTGGTCGTCGGCCATTCCGTCGGCGGCATCCTCGCCGTCGACTACGCGGCCCGCGCGAAGTCGCTTGGCCTGCCGGCGGCCGAGTCGTTGATGATCGTGTACCCCGGCGGCGCGCTGCGCGACATGCCACCCGTGCCCGAAGAGGATCCCCGGCTGATCCCGGCAAGCGTCCGCCGCGTGGTCGTCCTCTCGAGCGCCACGGACGGAGTCGTCGGGATCGCGCCCGCCGAGGCGATTTACGCCGGCGCGATCAAGGTGCCGGAGTGGCGCAGACGACTCGTGACCGTCGACGATCCGGAGGCCGGGGATCACTTCGCGCCCGCGCTCGAATCGCCCGCGGCGCGCCGCGCCTTCTGGTCGCCGCTCGACCGGCTCGTCCGGCTCACCGGATGACACGGCACGCGGCACGCGGGGCTACACCTACAGTATGTCGGAGTGCCAATGCTCGAGAAGAACTGGAACGACCACGTCGCCCACGCCGAGGAGATCGCGCGCAGCCTGGGATTCCGTGACGTGCGCGATCGCATCATCGAGCTCGCGCAGCCGCGCCCTGAGGACGTCGTCGACGACGTCGGGGCGGGGACCGGGCTGCTCTCGCTGGCGCTCGCGCCAAAGGTGAGCCGCGTCTGGGCGATCGACATCGCCGCCGGCATGACGGAGTACCTGACCGCCAAGGCCGCGAGCGCGGGTCTCGATAACATCGAGACGGTGACGGCTTCGGCGGTGAGCCTCCCGCTCGTGGACGCGAGCGCGGATCTGGCGGTGTCGAACTACTGCTTCCATCATCTGCCCGACGACGGGAAGGAGCGCGCGCTGGCCGAGATCCGCAGGGTACTGCGCCCGGGCGGCCGGCTGGTGTTCGGGGACGTGATGTTCCGCGTAAGCCTGAGGGAGGCTCGGGACCGCGACGTCGTGCGCAACAAGATGCGGGCGATGCTGCGCCGGGGCATCCCAGGAATCATCCGGCTGGCCAAGAACGGCGTCCGCTTCGCGGGCCGGCGCTGGGAGCAGCCGGTGCGCGCCACCTGGTGGCACGAGGCGCTCGTACACGCGGGCTTCGTGGAGGTCCAGGTCGAGGAGCTGGCGCACGAGGGCGGCGTGGCCAGCGCGCGGCGGCCCTGAGCGGCAGGCCGATGTCGCGGCCGCGTTTCGCGCCCTCGCTAGGCGTGGTCGTGTTCGTCGTCGGCACCGGTTCGTTGGGCGCCGAGATCGCGGCGGCGCGGCTGCTGGCGCCGTACTTCGGCGCGTCGACGCTGATTTGGGCGAACACGATCGGCGTGGTCCTGGTGGCGTTGAGCGCCGGCTACTGGTACGGCGGCAAGCGCGCCGACCGCGATCCGTCGCTGGCCGGGCTGTACCGGATCGTGCTGGTGGCGGCGGCGCTGACGGCACTGGTCCCATTCGTCGCTGACCCGTTCCTGTCACTCGCTGTGGACGCGCTGGACAGCATCAGCGCGGGCGCGTTCGCGGGGTCGTTGTTTGCCGTCCTGGTGCTCATCGCGACGCCGGTCTTCGTGATGGGGATGGTCTCGCCCTACGCGCTGCGCCTCGCCGTCCACGCGGTCGGCGACACCGGGACGACCGCCGGGCGGCTATACGCGCTGTCGACGATCGGCTCACTGACCGGCAACTTCGCGAGCGCGCTGCTGCTGATCCCGCTGATCGGCACGCGGCGCACGTTCCTGGTGTTCGCGCTGGCCTTCGCGCTCGTCGCGCTGCTGGGGCTGCGCCGCCGTCCGCTCGTTGTCGCTCCCGCCGCCGTGCTTGCGCTGATGGCGCTGCCGGTGGGCACGATCAAGGCCGCGGAACATCCAGGGCTCCGGATCGTCGACGAGGCCGAGACGGGGTACCAGTACGCGCGCGCGGTCGAGAACAGCGACGGTGACCGCTTCCTCGAACTCAACGAGGGCCAGGCCGTCCACTCCGTCCTCCGCCGCGGCTCGTATCTCACCGACGACATCTGGGACGAGTACCTGATCGCGCCGTTCACGGCGCGCGACACTCCTCCCCGGCGGATCGCGATCCTGGGCAACGCCGCAGGCACGACCGCCCGCGCCTACGGGCGGTACTTCCCCGGCACCTATGTCGACGGGGTCGAGATCGACGGCGAGCTCACCAACATCGGGCGCAAGCACTTCGACATGACCAACGCGCGCCTGGAGACCTTCACCGCCGACGCCAGGCCGTACCTGCGCCAGACCGGCCGCCGCTACGACGCCATCCTGGTCGACGCCTACCGCCAGCCCTACATCCCCTTCTACCTCGCCACCCGCGAGTTCTTCCAGCTCGCCCGCGAGCGGCTCAACCCCGGCGGTGTCGTCTTCGTCAACGTCGGCCATCCCGAGCGCTCCGACGATCTCGAGCGCGTGCTCGGCGCCACACTGGACGACGTCTTCGACAGCGTCCTTCGGGACCCGGCCGAGCCGACGAACACACTCTTGATCGCCTCCGACGCGACCATCTCTGCCGCCCGCCTCCGCGCATCGGTTCCGCGGCTGCCGGCCGACCTGCGACCGCGCGCGCTCGCCGCTGGCGCCCGGATCGGACCGCGCCTGCCGGGCGGTACCGTCTACACCGATGACAAGGCACCCGTCGAATGGCTCATCGACGCGTCAATCGTGCAGGTCGCCGCGCGTGGCGAGCGCTGATGCCTGACCTAGCGCGTGGGGCATGAGGATGGTCGGCGTTGGCGGGTCGGCTCGCCCTCGCGATGGTGCTGCTCGAGATCGCGTATCTGGCAGATGGACTTCGGGGTCATCGACTACGCGACCAAGGTCGCGCTTGGCTGCCCGATCTCTGAGAAGAGAGCCGCCAAGCGGCCCAACCGGGCGCAGAGGGCGTCGCGCGAGGAAGCGGACGACCGGCTCGCCGGGTTGTTGCCCGAGGGCGAGCTTGAGAAGGCGTTGGAGGGGCTGGCTCCGGAGCAGATCACCGGCCCGGGCAGGCTGCTCACGCAGCTGGCGGGCCGCGTGATCAACGGGTCTTGCCGTACGCGCGCACCATGCAGCGGAACTGCTTGATCTCGCGCGTCTGGGTCGCGATCTGATCCATGCAGACGTGCTTGAGCTCGTGGTGCTCCGCGCTCGTGAGGCACTCGCGGGAGCGCTGGATCTGCATCTCGTGGTGCTCGATGAACATGCGTGAAAGGGCGATGTCGAAGCTGCGCCCGCGCTTGGCGTCGAGGTCGCGCAGCATCCGCCGGTCTGCGGCGCGCATGGCGGGATGCTTCTCGACGCCGTACCAGCCGAGTAGGAAGTCGTCTCGCATGCGGACGTTCTCGGCCGACTGGCTGACGACGATGGCGGTGCAGATGTCGCCAAGGCGACGCGTCCGTGACTTGTCCATGCAGAGCCGGCCCATCCCCACGCCCATGAAGTGGTGGTCAATGATCTCGGTCAGGAAGGATCGCTCGAACTCGGCGGCCTTCGGATCGGCGGCGGGTCCGACTGCCAGTGCCGCCGATGGAAGCGTCGCGGCGCCGACCGCGAGGAGGACTGCGGTTGTTCGCCGGAGACGGCGACTCGAGGGTGGGAGCTGAAGCGTTGGTACCCGCGTTGGGTGCGCCCGACGCGCGCCGGTGTTCGCAAGCAGCCGCTACGCGGGCGTCACGGCGCACGTCTGGCGCGGGCGCAGGCGCAGCAGCCGCCCACGCGGCGGGTCCGAGGCCGAGGGCGCCGATGAGTGGCTGGAGCGGCCCGAACCAGTTGAGCGCCCCGGAGGTGCCGATCAGCGCCACGACGGCGCCGCGAGCGCGCTGCCGGCCACTGCCGCGGCAAGCCGCGTGATCTGAGTCCACCGCCGGTCGCGGGCAGTGGGCGCCCGCAGCGCGGACAGCCGGATGGGGGTGCCCGCCGCGGCGGGGTCCATGGTCCGACGGAGTGTAGGACTGGGCTACAGGAACGCGTGGGCCGGGTCGACGACGGCGTCGCGCAGGCGCAGCTCGAAGTGGGCGTGGGGGCCGTAGGAGTTGCCGGTGGAGCCGACGCGGCCGATCAGCTGCCTCGCGGCGACGCACTGCCCCTGCCGGACCGCGACCGAGGACAGGTGCGCGTACCAGCTGGTGACGCCGAGGCGGTGCTCGATGACGACGAGGTTTCCGTAGCCGCCTCCGTCCCCGCCGGCGGACCTGACGCAGCCGCGGCCGGCGGCGCGGGTGGGGACGCCGGCGCCGACAGTGAAATCGATGCCGGAGTGAAAGCGGTTGCCGCGTGGCCCGAAGGCGTCGCCGAGCGGGCCTTCAACCGGACGGTAGAACCGCAGCGGCGAGTCGGGGGGTCGGCGGCCGAGCGCGGCGCGCGTGGCCGGGCCGGCGACGCCGACCGCCGGCAGACCCGCCCAGGTCTGGAAGCGCTTGAGCGCGGCCTGCAGCCGAGGCCCGAAGCCGCCGTCGAAGTTGCCGGAGGGAAAGCCGCGGCGGGCGAGCTTGAACTGCAGAACCGCCACGTCCCAGCCTTCCATATCCGCTGCGAGCGTCCGGCTGCCCCAGCCCGGCCTGCCGCGGCGACCAAGCGCCCGCCGAGTCAGGGGACCGGCGACGCCGTCGGGGGTCAGGGGGTTGCGGCGCTGGAAGGCGCGGACGGCGGCGCGGGTGGCCGCTCCGGCCACGCCGTCCACGGTGCCGGCGTAGTCGCCGGTCGCGCGCAGGGCTACCTGCAGCGCGGCCACGTTGCCCGAGACGGCGGCATGGGCTTGCGCCGCAGGCGGCCAGGCGAGCACGGACAGGACGAGCAGCAGGCGTCGCACCGATCTTGCCTTCGAGGACGCCTTGCGCTTCCCTGCCTGCTGGACCTCGACGCACGGATGCGACTCTTCGTGCGTGGGTCGCCGGCTTTCACTCGGGATCGCGGCCGTCGTCGTTGGTGGGTTCGCGGCGGGGTGCGGTGGGGATCCTGCGCAGCCGGCGTCCGGGAATGCCCTCGCAGGCGAGACCCGCGCCACCGGCGGTCCGGTCGAAGCCAGAGGTGAGACGACGGCGCTCGTGGCGCTCGAAGGGCAGGCCGCCGTGGCGGTCGTGACAGGTCCGCGGTGGCGTCTGGTCCGCCGCACGCGGGTCGCTGCCGGGCCGCACAACCTCGCGGCCGATCCGCACGGTCTGGCGGCTGCGGTCACGAGCCCGCCGTCGGATCGCGTCACCATCCTCGATCCGGCGGGACGAGTGCGAGCCGCCGTCCGGGTGACGGGAGGGCCCCACGATGTGCGCTTCACGCCGGACGGCGAGCGGCTGTGGGTGACGGTCGAGCGTGGTAGGCGCCTCGTCCAGATCGGCGTGCGGCGCGGCCGCGTCCTGCGCTCGGTCGCGGTCGGCGCCCGGCCGCACGACCTCGCCGTCTCACGTGACGGGCGCCGCATGTGGGTCACGATCGACGGCTCCGGGGCCGTTGAGGAGCGGTCGACTCACACCGGCCGGTTGCTCGCCTCGCGTCGTCCCGGCGGCACGCCTCACGACGTCGGCTCCGCACCGGGGGCGGCGAGGTATGGCTGAGCAACTGGGGCTCGGGCCTGCTGACCGTCGCGAGCGCCCGCACGGGCCGGCGGTTGGCCGGCGTTCCAGTCGGCGCCGAGCCGCACCACCTCGCGTTCGGCCCCACCACGGTGTGGGTGACCGACAACGGCGGCGGGACCCTGGTGCGCATCGCGCGTCGCAGCCGACGCGTGTTGTCCCGGACGGAGGTAGGGCGCGCGCCGCACCACGTCACGGTCGAAGGGGAGCGTGTCCTGGTGGCCGTCAACGGCACCGGCCGGCTCGTCGTCGTCTCCAGTGCGGGGAAGCGGCAGGCGTCCGTTCGGGTCGGCCGCAACCCACACGGCATCGCCACGCTGGTTGCCGGAAACTAGATGCGCCGCGTGCCCAGACAGTCGTCGGTGGTCCAGCGCTGGCCGCGGCGCTCGGCGTAGACGCCAGCGCTCGCCGCGTCGCGGCCGCCAGTCGATCGTCACCGAGGATGGATACGGCACGGCGGTCACACGGACGACGGCGCCGCGCCGGACGGCGCCCTCGCGGATCCGTTGGACCCGGAACCGGGCCGAGGCGCCGCTCTCGCTCACGGAGACGACGCGTCCGACGAACACCGCATCGGCACGCTCGAGGCGCTGACGCTCGGTCAGCGGGACGCACGAGGCACCGGCGGCGCCGCGAGCGCACCGGCGAGGACCACGGTCAGACAGAGGATGCGAGCGGTCATGCCCGTACTACGTACAGCAGGAGCCGCCGTCACGGCAACACGCGCCGCGGAAGCTACCGGGGCAGAGGTTGCCGGGGACGTCGTGATGCGGGCGCGGCTCGTACCTGCCGCACGCCCCGCTGCCCGTGACCATCGCCTTCGGCCTCATCCTCGCGCTCGCATCCGCCGTGGCGGCGAACCTCGGCAATCTCCTCAAGCACCGCGGGTGCGGCGAGGCGCCCCCGGTCGACCTCCGGCGCCCCGTCACCACCGCGGCCGCGCTCTGGCGGCGCCGCTCGTTCGCGCTCGGCATGCTCGTCGGGGGCGGCGCATGGGCCCTGCACGTCGGCGCCCTCGCCAAGCCGACGAACTTCCAGACGCCTCGGTCAGTGAATCGGCTGATTCGGCCTCACGCGACGGCATGCTCGATGTGGCCGAGCGACTCGATCTCGATCCTGATGACGTCGCCGGAGCTCAGGAAGCGGCGCGGGTCCATCGACATGCCGACGCCGCTCGGCGTCCCGGTGAGGATGAGGTCGCCGGGCTCGAGCGTGCACGTCTCGGAGATGAAGTCGACGAGCTCCTGCGGGCCGAAGATGAGATCGCTCGTGGAGGCGTCCTGGCGCAGCTCGCCGTTGACCTGCGTCGTCAGGCGCAGGCTTCTCGGGTCGGGCACCGCGTCGGCGGTCGTGATCCACGGACCCCAGGGGCAGAAGCCGTCCGCGCCCTTGGCGCGCGTCCACTGCGGCTCCCGGCGCTGGAGGTCGCGAGCGCTGACGTCGTTGGCCACGGCGTAGCCGGCGATCGTGGCGCCCGAGCCCATGACGACGACGAGCTCGCCCTCGTAGTCGAGCCGGCGCACGACCTCGGGGCAGCGCACGCGCCCGTTCGGCGGCGCGCTCGAGCTCGGCAGCTTCATGAAGACGATCGGGAACTCCGGCTTCTCCTTGCCCTGCTCCTCCGCGTGCGCGGCGTAGTTGAGCCCGATGCCGAAGATCGCCCGCGGGCGTGGCACCGGCGCCAGCAGCGTGACGTCGGCGAGCGGATAGGCCTCGCCGAGCGCCGGGTCGTGGTCGTTCGTCTTCAGGCGCTCGAGCACGGTCTCGCGCTTCATGACGAACGAGACGACCTCGTCGTCGCGGATCTGGCCCGCGCGCGGGGTGTCCGACCCAGGCGGGAGGAAGGTCGTCAGCCGCATGCGCCGCAAGGCTACGAGTTCGCGCGCCGCCGTGCCCGGAGCCTGGCTCCGGGCACGGCGCGCCGGCGGCTACTTCACCCGCACCGTGTAGGTCACACTCGACGCGGCGACGGCGGGGTTGCCCTTGAAGGCGACCTTGAGCTTCAGCGACCTCAGCGTGCCGATCCGCGACCGCCGGACCCGCAACAGCTTCTTGTACCTGCATTTCTTCGAGAGCGTGGCTGTGGCGCTGGTGAGCGTGCGCTTCTTCCCCTTGGGCGTGCTCACCGTCAGCGCGACCTTGCCCTTGCATGCGGCGGCGGAGGCGACCCCCGCGGGCCGCTTGAGCGACCCGGACACGTCGATGCGCACGAACCTGCCCCTCTTGCGGGCGGCCCCGCCGATGACCGGCGGCTTGGATTTCGGCGCGAAGGTGAAGGTCGGCTTCCGCGGCTTCAGCAGTGGCGGTGGCGGTGCCGGCGGCGGGCTGACGTTGCCGGCACCGCCGGCGGTGCCTGGGATGACGTTCGCGTTGGCCGAGACGATGAGCTTGCCCCCGGTGCCGCCGACCGCGGCGTCCTTGGCGCTCGCGAGACTCACGCTGCGCCAGTCCTGCGTCGCCACCGTGCCCCCGGCCGGGTCGAAGTAGAAGGTGTTCCCGTCGATCGACTCGACGATCATGCCCGCCGAACCGACCGCCGTCACCGTGCCGCCGCTGAAGTCGACGCCCTCGGCGCGGGTCAGGCTCCCCCGGCCGGGGTTCGCGACGACCCAGGCGCTGCTCGTGCTCCAGCCGTCGGTCGTGCGCGAGTAGAACGACGCGCCCGCGTCGGCGGACGTCACCGCCCACTGCCGGTTCGGATTGCCCGGATCGCCCGCCACGCGACGGATCCCGGTAAAGCCGTTGCCGGCGTCAGCCGGCTTCTGCGCAGCGGCAGACGTCAGCGCGTTGGACGAGAAGAAGACCGCCCCGAAGGACTTGGAGATGAAGTACACCGAATCGGATCCGGGAACCGGGAACAGATCGTCGATGTCCTTCGTGATCCGGCAGCCCGCGTCGCCGTTGTTGATCGGCACCCAGCCGAGCGCTGCGCTGCCGATGTTCGCCGCCGTCGCACCGTCGACGGTCCGGTAGATCTGCGACCCGCCGGCAACGAGCCATGCGCGCGCGTTGCCGGCGAAGCGGACGCTGTCGACGTCACCGATCGCCTGGCCGGCGCTGGTGCAGTCGTTCACCGTCGTCGGGTGCCCGCCGGCGATCCCGGGAACTGCCGCCCAGCTGTCGCCGCCGTCGGGACTGCGCGCGACCGTGCCGTTGGTGCCCACGGCGAACCCGACCTGCCCGCCGTCCTGAAACTCGATGTCCTTGAAGACCGCCCCGGGGAACGACGCCTTCTGCGCAAAGCCGCCGCCGACGCGCCGGAAGATCTTGCCTGCGCCCGTCGCGAACCAGAACCGCTCAGGTCCCTGGTATTCGATCGCGGTGATGTCCTCCGCCGTGTTCGACGGGATCTCCGTCCAGGTGGCGGCCTGGGCGCTGGGCGCAAGCCCTCCAACCCCGACGACGGCGATCAGCAGACAACGTCGGGTCCAAGACATCCACGGCCTCCTGGATTCAGGTCAATTGGTCCATCCTCTTGAACCTGTCAAGGCGCCCACGATCCGTGGGGGCACGCGGCGGGCAGCTACACGACGAGCAGCGTCTTGCCGACCGTCGCGCGCGACTCGATCGCGGCATGCGCGTCGCCCGCACGGTCGAGGGCGAACGTCTGGCCGACGACGGGCCGCAACCGACCGGCGGCAGCCAGCGCGAGCGCCCGCTCGCTGAGTGCGCGGGCGCGCGCTGGCGTCAGCGCGAGCGCAGCCACGAGCGTCACGCCGAAGTCGGCCGCAACCGCGTCGGAGATCGGCGAGAACGCGCCGCTGGCCATCCCGTAGCTGCAGAAGCGCCCACCTGGTGAGACGAGGTCGCAGGCGGCAGCGGCGAGCGCGCCGCCCACACCGTCGAACACGACGTCGACAGCGCCGGCGCGCGGCGCCCAGCCGGCCTGCGTGTAGTCGATCGCACGCTCGGCGCCGAGGCGACCGGCAAGCTCGCGCTTGCGCGGACCGGAGGCGGCCGCGACGACGGTGGCGCCCGCGTCACGCGCGAGCTGCACGAGCAGGCTGCCCACGCCGCCGCCGGCGGCGAGCACGAGCACGGTCTCGCCGGCCCGCGGCGCAACCGCATCGACGAGCGCGAGCGCCGTGCGCCCGTCGGCCAGCAGCGCGACCGCATCTGCCATCGCGAGCCGGCGGGGCACCTCGATGAGCGCCTTCGCCGTGACGGCGACGCGCTCGGCGTAGCCGCCCGACCCGCCGGTCGTCGTGACGACCCGGCGTCCGACGAGCGCGGCGTCGACGCCATCGCCGACCGCCGTCACGCGACCTCCCACGCCGTTGCCGGGCACGACCGGCAACGCCGGCGACATCGCAGGATGCGGCGGCCGGCCGGCTCGCACCTGCGTCTCGGCGAACGTCACGCTCGCGAGCTCGACCTCGACGAGAGCCTGACCCGGCCCCGGCACGGGGTCCGGCAGCCGGTCGACGACGAGGCCCGCGGGCGGGCCGAACTCGCGCAGGACGACGGCTCGCATCACGGCAGGATGAGGTGGACGTCGCCGAACTCGTGCCAGCGGTAGCCGCAGCGCAGCGCGGCGCGGTAGGAGTCCGCGACGAGCGCGCGGCCACCGACGGCTTCGAGCATGAGCAGGTGCGAGGCGTCGGGGTCGTGCCAGCCGGTGAGCAGGCCGTCGACGGCGCGCACCCCCCGCTCGGGCGTGACGACGTGGTGCGTCCAGCCCGCGCCGGGCTCGATCTCGCCGTCGTCGCGCGCGACGGTCTCCAGCGCGCGCACGGCGGTCGTGCCGACGGCGACGGCGCGGCCCCCCGCGGCGCGCGCCGCGTTGACGATGCGCGCAGTCGCCGCGGGGACCTCGTAGCGCTCGGGATAGGGCGGCTCGCCGGCCTCCAGGGAGGAGACGCCGGTGTGCAGGAGCAGCGGCGCGACGGCGATCCCGCGCGCGACGAGGGCCGTGACGAGCTCGGGCGTGAAAGGGCGCCCGGCGCTCGGCATCTCGGCGCTGCCGGGATGCAGCGCGAAGACCGTCTGGTAGTCGGCCAGCGGCCACGCGCGCGCCACGTAGCGGTAGCGGATGGGCGCTCCGTGGCGAGCGAGGTAGTCCAGCAGCGGGACGCCGCGGGTGTCGAGCTCGGCGAGCCACAGGCGGGCGCCCGCGAGGTAGGGCGCAAGCAGCATCGCCGTCGCCGAGCCGGGCAGCGAGAGCGTCTCGCCGGCGCGCCCGCCGCCGAAGCGCTCGCCGTCGCGGCGCAGCTCGACGACCCAGCGCCGCGTACTGTCCGGCGTCGAGAGGTGCAGCCCCAGCGCCGTCCCGTCCGCACGGCGCGCGGGCAGGGCGGCGGGCAGCGTCGCCGAGGTGTTGACGACGAGCACATCGCCTGCGCGCAGGTACGCAGGGAGATCGCGCGCCCGGGCGTGCGAGAGGCCCCCGCGCGTGGCGACGAGCATCCGCACCTCGTCGCGCGCGAGCCCGCGCGCCTCGGGCGGCTCATGCGCCTCGCGCCGCTCGGCCAGCGCCGCGGCGACGCTCACGACCGCACGCCCTCACTCGTCGAGGCGTGCGCGGCGACGCTCACCCGGGCACTCCCGCCGCGAGCTCGGCGGCGCGGTAGCGCCCGCTCGGCAGCTCGCCCTCGACGAGCGCGAGCAGCCCCGGCACGCTCTGCTCCGGCGGCGGGCGGTCGGAGACGTCCTCGCCGGGGAAGGCCTCCTGGTGCATGCGCGTGTTCATGTCGCCGGGATCGACGGCGTAGACCCGCAGGTCCGGCCGTTCGGCCGCGAGCACGCTGGAGAGCTGCTCGAGCGCCGCCTTCGACGCGCCGTAGCCGCCCCAGCCCTCGTAGGCCTCGACCGCCGCGTCGGATGTGATGTTCACGATCCGCGCCCCGGGTGGCAGCAGCGGCAGCGCGAGCTGGACGAGCGCGAGCGGCGCGATCGCGTTGACGCGGAAGACGTGCTCGAGCACGTCGAGGGGGTACTCGGCGAGCGCCGGCAACGGCGAGGCGCCGAGCGTGCTCGCGTTGTTGACGACGAGCTCCAGCCGGTCGCCGGCGACCTCGACGAGCAGCCCGCGGTGCCACGAGTCGGCGATGTCGCCTGGGACGGCGACGACCTCCGTGAGCGCGGCCAGCTCGGCCCGGGCGGCCTCGAGCTCGGCCTCGGTGCGCGCGTCGATGACCAGGCGCCAGCCGCGCCGGGCCAGCGCCCGCGCCAGGGCAAGGCCAAGCCCGCGCGAGGCGCCGGTGACGAGCGCGGTAGCGGTAGGTGAAGGCGTGTCCATGGCGGCCACGCTACGGCGGGGCTTGCCCGGCCCGCCATCGGGAATTGGTCCTAGGACCCCTCGCGCACGTCAGGGAGCCGGCCAGCCGCCGCCGCCGACCCGGCACTTGCGGTCGGGGACGGTGTCGATGAGGTCGCGCGGCTCTGGCGAGGTCGACTGCGCCTCGGCGAGCCAGTCCGTGTACTCGCCGACGGCGATCCGCGGGATGCTGATCGTCACCGTGTTGGCGGTGACGTGACCCCAGACGCGGTCGCCCTGCGGCGAGCTGCCGGACGGCACGTCGCGCAGCTCGACGCCGATCGCGCCGCCCGGCCCGGTGCGGGCAGAGAACCTCTTCGCGGCACCGATCTTGGACCGGAAGTCCACGAGGTACAGCGCCGACCCCGGAGGGGCGGACGCGACGAACCGCGCGACCACCCGCTGATCCTCCGTCCGCACGCTCACGCGTCGCAGATCGAGGTCGGGCCGCGCGATCGGGCGCGTGGAGGGCGGGCTGAGCACGTCGTTTGCGGGATCGCCGCGCTCGTCGGGAACCCGCCCGAACCGCAGACCGCAGCCCGCCGCGAGCGCCACCGCCAGCAGCACGACCACGAGTGGGAAGACGCGCAGCATCACCGCGCTATATCGGCACCCTCACCGCGATACACGAGCGGCGACGGCCCGACCTCGCCGAGTGTCGTGCGAGATCAGCGCCCGGGACCGGCGGGCGCTAAGCAACAATCGTTTCGCGCCTCGATCACCGGCTCGCCGCGTACGACGTGCCGGCGGCCACGGACTTCCGCGAGGCACTGGCCACGCTCTGAATCGCACGTCCGGACGCGCAGCCGCGGTGCGGCGAGAGAAGAGCCTCACCCCAGCCTCTCGCGCATGGCGTACAGCGCCGCCTGCGTGCGATCCGACAGCCCGAGCTTGCCGAGGATGGTGCCCACGTGCGTCGTGACGGTCTTCTCCGCGAGGCCGAGCTCGAAGGCGATGTGCACCCGCATGCACCTCACCATCGGCCGTGAGGAGTGGCTTGGTCTGACCCGACACAAGCGGCGGCAGGTCGTGGCGCGGTCGTGGGAACCTGCAGAACCGACGGATCGAGCATGCGTCGGGATCGACACGTCGATTATGCATGACATACGTGCAGAGGTGACGGTTCGCCGAGGACGCACGGAGCAGCGGTCAGTTGTGCACGCGACTTGGGTCGCCCAATCGGTCATAGGCGGATCTCTGCGCGCGAGGGAGGAACGCTGCAGTCGATCCGGCCCTCGGTCGCGGTACGCGCTCGGCATCGCTCAGGCCACCAAGTCCGATGTGACCATGCGGGCGCTCAAGCGCCTCGATCACCGGCTCGCCGCCTACGACGTGCCGGCGGTCGCGGACTTCCGCGAGGCACTGGCCACGCTCTGACCGCAAGTCCGGGCCTCGCAGCCGCGGTGCGGCGAGCGCCTCACCCCAGCCCCTCGCGCACGGCGTACAGCGCCGCTTGCGTGCGATCCGACAGCCCGAGCTTGCCGAGGATGTTGCCCACGTGGGTCTTCACGGTCTTCTCCGCGACGCCGAGCTCGAAGGCGATCGCCTTGTTCGCCCGGCCGCGGGCGACGAGGGCGAGGACCTCGCGCTCGCGCGGGGTCAGCAGCTGGTGGCGCTGCGCGCGATCGCCGTCCTCGACAACCTCGCGCAGGACGCGCGCCGCGACCGCGGGATGCAGGAGCGCCTCGCCGCCGTCGACGATCCGGATCGCCCGGACGAGCTCCGCCGGCGCGGCGTCCTTGAGCAGATAGCCGGCCGCGCCCGCGCGCACCGCGGGCAGGACCTTGTCCTCGTCGAGGAAGCTCGTCAGCACGATGACGCGAGCGGGCGAGCCACGCTCGCGCAGGCGCTCGATCGCGCCCACGCCGCCGAGCCCCGGCATGACGAGGTCCATGAGCACGACGTCGGGCTCCAGCGCCGCGACGGCCTCCAGGGCCTGCTCGCCGTCCTCGGCCTCACCGACGACGTCGATGTCGTCCTGCAGCTCGAGGAAGGTCCGCAGGCCCTGGCGCACGACCGCGTGATCGTCGGCGATGAGGACGCGGATCACGCCGGAACCTCGAGGCGCACGGTCGTGCCGGCGCCGGGCGCGGTCTCGATCGCCAGCGCGCCGCCGGCCGCGCGCGCCCGCTCGGCCATCGTCGTCAGGCCGAGGCGGCGCGAGCGCACCGCGCCGCGATCGAAGCCGACGCCGTCGTCGCTGACGCTGAGCTGCACGCGGCCGGGCTCGCAGCGCAGCCGCACGTCGATGTGCGCGGCCTGCGCATGGCGCAGCGCGTTGTGCAGCGCCTCCTGGGCGATGCGAAAGACGTCGGTCTCGATCGCCGCTGCGACCGGCGCCTCGCCGTCGACCTCCAGGACGATCTCGCGCCGGTGGGCGCGGCGCAGCACGTCGACGTGCTTGGCGAGGGCGACCGCGAGCCCCTCGGCCTCGAGCGCGGCGGGGCGCAGGTGGACGATGACCGAGCGCAGCTCCTCCATCGCCTCGCGCGCGAGCTCGCGCACGAGCGCGAGCTGGGCGCCCGCCTGGTCGATGTCGCGCTCGAGCAGCGCGGCGCCGGACTCCGCTGCGAGGACGACCCCGAAGAGCTTCTGCGTCACGGCATCGTGCAGCTCGCGGGCGAGCCGGTTGCGCTCCTCGACGATGGACAGCTCGCGGCTGCGCTCGTGCAGGCGGGCGTTCTCGAGCGCGAGCGCGGCGTGTGCCGCGAACGTCTCGATGAGCGCCTGGTCGGCGTCGGAGAACGTCGCGGCGCCGTCCTTGTCGGTGAGGTAGAACGCCCCGACGATCGCGCCGCGCGAGACGATCGGCACCCCGAGGAACGACGCCATCGAGGGGTGGGCGGCCGGCCACCAGCCGCGAAAGCGCTCGTCCTGGCGGATGTCGTGCGTGCGGTAGGGCTCGGCGGACTCGAGCATCGCGCCGAGCAGGCCGTGCGTACGCGGCAGCTCGCCGAGGCTCGTGATGAGCCCGTCACTCATGCCCGAGGTGATGAAGCGTGCGAAGCCGCCGTCGCCGTCGGGCACGCCGATCGCAGCGTAGCGGGCGGCCGCGAGC
>Ga0136617_10000914_pt1 | contig 25778 bp, 22 predicted proteins | sample AntDrymUQ3222106_2_FD_129672 | JGI IMG/M metagenome (GOLD analysis project Ga0136617, IMG submission 129672) | Polar desert sand microbial communities from Dry Valleys, Antarctica - metaG UQ322 (21.06) | ecosystem: Environmental > Terrestrial > Soil > Desert | place: Antarctica: Dry Valley...
CGAAACGGGCATGCGGAGGATCGCCGTTGCCGCCCTGATCGCCGTGGCCTGCGGCTCGTCCGCACCGACGCCGGTGGCGCCCGAGCCCTCCCCGCTGCCGGAGCCGTCGCCCGCCGTGCGCGGCTGCGGTCTGCCCGCGGGGGGGCCCTTCCAGCGGTGCGCGCGCGAGCTGCCTTTCTTCAACCACGAGCTGAACGCGGCCATCGCGCAGGTGCAGGACGAGGTGCCCGAGCTGTTCGATTTCTCGGATGGGCACGGCGGCCTCAGCTTTCGCGTGCTCGACCGCGAGCGGTACCACCACGAGGTGGTCGCGCGGCTCGATGGGATGGGGTTCTGCGCTTTGTGGGACGGCGAAGAAGTCGGGGTGAAGAACAGCAACGACTTCAACGAGCAGTACCAGGTGATGACCTCGCTCGGCTACGTCCGCTGGGGCGGAGGGTCGTATCGGTCGACGTGCTTCCCGGCGTGGTTCTAGGCCTTCACCGCGGCCGCCTCCTCCAGCGACCATAACCAGGCGGCCCCTCGCGCGCCGCTCGCCGGCCCGTGGCGCGGCGGGACGAGCCGCGTGTCCACGCGATCGGAGAACGCGTACTCGGTCCAACGCGCGGGCACGGCGGTGTAGAGGCGATCCAGGCTCGACATCCCGCCGCCGAGAACGATGACGTCCGGGTCGACGACGTTCATGATCGTGGCCAGGCCGCGCGCCAGGCGGTCCTCGTACCGTAGCAGCGACGCTTCGCAGGCCCGATCGCCGGCGGCGGCGCGGGATGCGATGGCCTCCGCCGGAAGGTCGTCGCCCGTGCTCTCGCGGTGGTCGCGGGAGAGCCCCGGCCCGGAGAGGAAGAGCTCGATGCATCCGCGACGGCTGCAATAACACTCGGGCCCCGGCGACTCGGAGGCGTCCGGCCAGGGGAGCGGGTTGTGTCCCCACTCCCCGCCGATGCCGTTGCGGCCGGAAAGCACGCGCCCATCGATGACGACGCCGCCGCCCGTGCCGGTGCCGATGATCGCGCCGAACACCACCGGCGCGCCCGCGGCCGCACCATCCGTCGCCTCCGAGAGCGCGAAGCAGTTGGCGTCGTTGGCGAGGCGGACGCGTCGGCCGATGGCCCGCTCGAGATCGGCATGGAGCGGCCGCCCGTTGAGCCAGGTGGAGTTGGCGTTCTTGGCCAGGCCGGTCGCCGGCGAGATCGCGCCCGGGATCCCGATGCCCACCGAACCGCGGCGGCCACACTCCGCCTCGACACGCGCGACGAGGGCCGCGATGGCTTCGAGGGTAGCGTCGTAATCGTTCCGCGGCGTGGGAACACGGTGGCGCGCGCGGATGGACGAGTCGGCGCCGAGGGCGATGGCCTCGATCTTGGTCCCGCCGAGATCGACGCCGATCCTCAGCAGGTCACTCATGGGACAAGCCACGGAGGCACGGAGTCACGGAGAAACGGATGAAAAGAGCCACAGAGACACCGAGACACAGAGAAACAGAGACGGACGTGCCACGAGCACGACCCACGGGAACGGGAATCGGCGGTCGCGAAGGGGAGCGCGCGGAGCGGGGCGTTGAATTCCCGTAAGCGCGTCGCCCCGCGGAGTGCGTCTCCCCGCAGCGGCCGCCGTCAGAGGAACGGGACCGGGAACGGGACAGGGGAGCGGGAATGCGCCGGGGGGTTTGGGGGGGAGCGAGGCTCCGTTCGCGAACGCCACCGTTCCCCCCCGGCTACTACTTACTTGACGAAGTCCTTGAGTGCCTTCAAGGGGCGGATCTTGACGATCTTGCGGGCCGGCTTGGCCTTGAAAATCGTAGGCTCCTTGGTAAAGGGGTTGATGCCCTTGCGCGCCTTGGTGGCGGCCTTCCTGATGACGCTCATCTTGGCGAGCCCGGGCAGCGTGAACGTGCCGGTCTTGGCCATGTCGTAGGCGATGAGCGCGGCGAGCGCGCCCATCACGCCGGCGACTTCCTTGCGGCGAAGGCCGGTGGCCTCGGTCACCGCGTTCAGCACCCCGGACTTGTTGCGGGGGCCGGCGGTCTTGGGGAACGAAAACGACTGGGCCTGCTTCTTCTTCGTAGCCAAATAGTCCTCCTCGGACAAACGACGGTGGGTGAGATTATCTCTTCTCGGCGACGACGCCGCCGATGACGAGGTCGAGCGGCACGCCATTTTCCTCGCGAAAGGTCTCCATGCCGTTGGCGAACAGCTGCTCGAGGAAACGGACGGCCTTGGGACCGACGTGGTCCAGCGCGGGATGGGTGGCGTACCCGGAGTTGCGGATCCAGAACACGGCCGCGTCGCCGGATTCGAACCAGAGGCGTATGGTCTCCGTCCAGGTGTCGATGGGGACGAGGCCGCCGGCAGCAAGGCGGCCGGCGACGGTGTCGGCGGAGTCGGGCACGGCGATGAACCGGCCGTCGGCGAAGGTCTCGCGCAGGTTGCGGAACATCTTCCACGTTTCCGGGAGGTCCCGGTGGTTGTGCTTGTACAGCTTCCACACCGCTTCGAACGACCCGCGGGTCTTCTCGTAGAGCTGGTAGAACTGGGGCACGCTCGCGCTCACGCTGGTGAGAACGCCCACCCGGCCGCCGCGCCGCAGCAGCCTCGCGGTGCGCGGCAGCACTTCCTTCCAGTCGATGTACGCGAGCACGAAGCGCAGCGAGACGACGTCGAAGGTCCCCGGGGTGGACTGGGCGATGAACTCCTCGGCGCGCGCGTGGACGAGCGTCAGGGAGAGCCCCTGCTCCTCGGCGCGTGCGCGGGCCCCGGCGAGCATGCCTTCCGAATAGTCGACGGCCACGACTTCGCCCGGCGCGGCCGCGGCCGCCATCTCCAGGGTGTAGACGCCGGTGCCGCAGGCGAGATCGGCGACGCGGTTGCCGGGAGAGATGAGGAGCGCTTCGGTGAGCCGCGCGTTCGGCCGCACGACCTTCGGGCTCCAGAGGTCGTCATAGGCCTCCGCCACACGGTCGTACGTCATCTGCGTCAGCTCGGCGGACTTCGCGGATTTGAAGGCCAGAAGGCGCTCTCCCTTTAGATGCACTGTAGTTGAAAACCCGGCGGATTTGGCGCTTCCTACTGCAGCTCGGCGATCTTCTCGAGCTTCTCCCGCTGGCCGAGGCGATAGAACCGGCGGCATTCGCGCGCCAGGTCGGCGAGGCGGGACGGCTTCAGGAACCGCGACTCCAGGTACCCGCAATAGCGGTAGGCGAGATGGCTGGCGGCGCGGTACCTCTCCGCGCGCTCGTCCTCGACGGTGTCGGGGATCAGGTAGTCGCGGAACAGCAGATCCTTGAGCCGCGCCGAGACGGCGCCCTCGTTCTGGAGAGAGAGAAGAAAGACCGCCGAGAGGTACTTGTCGACCTCCCCCTGCAGCTCGAGCTCGAGCTCCGTCACCGTGCGCGCCGTGCGCGCGCAGAAAAGCAGGTAGACGAAGTGGCTGACCTCTTCGGTGGCAGCGCAGAACGAATCGAGGTTTCCCCGGTCGAGATGGACGCGCGGGTCCCGGTCGGCCAGGAGCGCGCCGACCCGGGGATCGAGCACGACGCCTACGGAGGCGCCGTCCCCATCCTGGGCGATCAGGGTGCGGCTGCCGCCCCCGGGGTACACGCTCGCATCCTGCGCGGAGAGCAGGAAGTCGGAGACCGGCGCTTCCGGCTCGAGCGCGTAGAGGGATTCGAGTCGGCGCTGGACGTCGACGAGCAGGCCGGGGACGCTCATTGCGGGCGGCCGTCCCCCGGAAGCACGGGCGCGATCCCGCGCTCGGCGAGTAATGTCGCCGCGCGCCGGCTTCCCGTCTGCACCCAACGCTCGTAGAGGCGCAGGACGGACTTGTTCGTGCTCAGGTGGCTCGCTTCCGAGACCTCGGCCAGCACGTCCGCGAACTCGGAGAACCGGCCCGCGAGCTCGGAAAAGACCGTCGACCCCACACCGTGGGGCGAATCCTCGCGGCTGAGTCGCGCGTACGCCTGGCCACCCATCGCCTTGTAGTATCCGAGGTCGACGAGACCGCTGCTCAGGCTGTCGGAGAAGAAGCCCGATACGAAGAGCGCCGTGTCGCCCATCGTCCGCAGCAGGCGCGTGCGCTCGCCGCGCGAGGCCTGGACCGCGCGCACGTAGAGGACGGCCAGCGGCGTCTCCTCGAAGCCGGGCTCGGACGGCGGAAGCTCGCCATGGACGGAGGCGCTCAGGAGGTTCACGAGGTAGTACTCGGTGAAGGCCGACGTGGAGACCTTCTGGTGCTCCATGGCCCTCTCGAGTTGCTCACGGAAGAACTCCATCGGCGTCTCGTCGCGGACGAGGTCGCTCATGCAGTCTCTCCTTGCCGGGCCGGGGGCCGGCGATGCCGTTGGTGTTGCACGAACCATGCGCGCAGTGAGGCGGGGAGAGTGCCAACGGCAAGGCGAGGGTACGAAGGAAGTTGCGGGAGAAAGAGGCGGTTGGTGATCCTAGACACCGTCACCGTGGGTGGGCGACTGTGTCCCGCTCATGCCACGAAAGTGACCTTGTTGATCTCGCGCAGCGTGGTCACGCCGGCGAACACCTTCTCCAGGGCGGCGTCGCGCAGGAAGGACATGCCCTCCTCGCGCGCGGCCTGCTTCATCTCGACCACCGGCCGGCGCTCGAGGATCATCTGGCGCATGTGGTCCGACATGTCCAGCAGCTCGGCGACCACCGTGCGCCCCACGAACCCCGTCCCCGCGCACTCGTCGCAGCCGGCGGCGTCGAAGAACGACTGATCCGCGTACACGTCGGGATCGAGCCCCGATTCCCGCAGCAGGCTCTCCGAGACCTGGGCCGGCCGCCGGCACGCCGCGCACAGCAAGCGCACCAGCCGTTGGGCCATCACGCAGTTGAGCGCGGAGACGAAGTTGTACGGCTCGACGCCCATGTGGGTGAAGCGGCCGATCACGTCGAATACGTTGTTGGCGTGAACGGTCGTGAACACGAGATGGCCGGTGAGCGCCGACTGCACCGCGATCTGCGCCGTCTCCGGGTCGCGCACCTCCCCCACCATGATCTTGTCGGGGTCGTGACGGAGGATCGAGCGCAGTCCGCGGGCGAAGGTCAGCCCCTTCTTCTCGTTCACCGGGACCTGGGTGATGAGCGGGATCTGGTACTCGACCGGGTCCTCGATGGTGATGATCTTGTCCTCGGGGGTCGCGATCTCGCTGAGCGCGGCGTACAGCGTCGTGGTTTTTCCACTGCCGGTCGGGCCCGTGACCACCACCATCCCGTAGGGCTCGGTGATGTACTTGCGGAACTTCCGGAGCTCGGCGTCGCCGAAGCCGAGGACGTCGAGGCGCAGGCGCTGGAAGGCGGCGTTCAGCGACTCCTTGTCGAGGATGCGGATCACCGCGTCCTCGCCGTGGATGGACGGCATGATCGAGACGCGGAAGTCGATGGTGCGGCCCTTCACGCGCAGGCGGAAGCGCCCGTCCTGGGGCACGCGCTTCTCCGCGATGTCGAGCTCGGACATCACCTTGATGCGGCTCAGGATGGTCTCGTTGTGGCGCTTGTCGAGGGGATCGACCGCGGGGTAGAGCACGCCGTCGATACGGTACTTGGCCAGGACCTCGCGGTCCTTGGTCTCGATGTGGATGTCCGACGCGCGGCGGTCGATCGCGCCGAGGATGAGGGAGTCGACGAGGCGGACGATCGGGCTGTCGCCGGCGGACGTGGCGAGGTCCACATTCCTCTCCACGTCGTCGTCGCCCACCAGGTGGACGCGAAGCGACTCGCCCGCGCGCTCGAGGAGCAAATCGCCTCCGCGATGCCGCTTCAGGATCTCGGCCACGCGCGCGCGCGGCGCGAGCACGGCTTCGATCGGGCGCCCGAGATGGAACTCGACCTCGTCCACCACGAGGACGTTCTCCAGCGCGGCAAAGGCGAGCACGAGACGTCCGCCGTCGCGACGGACGGGCACGCAGGTGTGCCGGACCATGAGCTCGAGGGGAACGCCGTCCCACAGGGTCGCGTCGTCGGGGGCGGGGTCGAGCGGATCGAAGGGAAGCGGAGGTCCCTCGTCGGCGAGTGATCCCGTGGAGGCGGGGGTCCCGGGTCGGGGCATCGCTGGGCAGGATGGTAGCACGCGCCTTCCGGCGCGGCCGAGCCGTTCCGGGGACCGCCTAGACGATCACGACCTCGACGTTGTGGGCCTTGAGGGCGGCCACCATCTCCGGGGAAACGCGGTCGTCGGTGATGACCTTGTGGACCTGGTCGAGGGGCGCGATGACGGAGAGGCTGCGGCGCTGGAACTTGGTCGAGTCGGCGACGACGACGACCTCGCGCGAGACGCGGATCATGCTGGCGTTCAGCTGCGCCTCCAGCACGTCGGGGGTGGAGAGGCCGATCTCGGGGTCGAGCCCGTCCACGCCCAGGAACAGCCGGTCCGCGTTCAGGCCGCGCAGGGTCTGTTCGGCGTGCGGGCCGACCAGGGAGTAGGACATGTGGCGCAGGATGCCGCCGATCATGATCACGCGCACGTGCGGTAGGTTCGCGAGCTCCATCGCGATGTTCAGGGCGTTGGTGATCACGGTGAGGGACTTCAGCTTCAGGAACTTGATGTGACGGCTGACCTCGGCGGTGGTGGTCCCCGAGTCGAGCATCACGGTCTCGTTCTCGCGGATCATCTGCGCCGCCGCGTGGCCGATGCGGACCTTCTCGCCGTGGTGCAGCGTCTCCTTGACGTCGATGGGCGTGTCCTGGAGCTGGCCCACGCGCTTCAAGGCCCCGCCGTGCGACCGGATGACCGCGCCCGCGCGGTAGAGGGTGTCGAGGTCGCCGCGCACGGTGACCGCGGAAACGCCGAAGCGCTTCACCATCTCGTCCACGGTGACGCGCCCCTGCTTCTCGACGAGGTCCAGGATCTTCTGGCGCCGTTCCTCGACGAGCAGGCGCGGATGCGCGGTCATGGGTTGGGAATCATAGCAGCCACCGGTCGCGGTGCTCGGCCACGAAAGCGTCGTCGGCGAGGGACGGATGGGCGGCGAGCACGCGGTCGATCTCCTCCATCTGTCCCGGCGACAGGTCCTCGGCGGGATCGAGGCAGAAGCGGCCCTGCAGCAGGCCCTGGCGGCGCAGCACCTCGTGCAGGCCCGCGATGCACCCGACAAAGGCGTGACGCACGTCGAAGAGGGCGGCGTTGGCGTCGGTGAGGGCCGCGCCCATCGCCATCAGCTCCAGCGCCCCCGCGCCGCCCGTCGCCCGGCACGCGCGCACCGCCTCCAACGTGCGCACCGCCTCCCGGGTCCATACGGACCACTGGCCGAGCAGGCCGCCCGCGAAGCGGACCGGGGGCGCCCCCGCTCCGGGAAAGTCGGTGAGCAGGTCGGCCACGATGCTGTCGTCGTTGCCCGTGTACAAGGCGACGTCGGCGCGGCCGCTCGCGGCCAGCGCCCGCGCGACGTCCAGCGTCCGGTAGCGGTCGAACGGCGCGACCTTGATCGCGACCACCCCGGGAATCTCCAGGAACTCCCGCCAGAACGCGTAGTCGAGGACGCGTCCGCCCACCGCCGGCTGAAGGTAGAAGCCGAACAGCGGCAGCACCCCGGCGACGCGCCGGCAGTGATCGAGCAGCGCCCGGTTGGAGGCCTCGCGCAAGGCGGCCAGGCTCAGCAGCCCCGCGTCGTAGCCGAGGCCGGCCGCCAGCTCCGCCTCCGCCACGGCCTGGGCGGTGGGCCCGCAGACGCCGGCCACCGCCACCAGGGGCTTGCCCCCGTCGGCGGCGTGGCGCCGCAGGACGTCCATGGCGATCGCGAGCACGGGGCGCAGGAGACCGACCGCGGGATCGCGGATGGCGAACTGCGTGGTGTGCACGCCGACCGCCACGCCGCCCGCTCCTGCCGCGCAGTAGTAGCGGGTGAGCGCGGCCTGCCGGCGCTCGTCGAGCCGGCGGCTTTCGTCGAGGGCCAGCGGGTGCGCGGGGATGACCAGCCCGTGGAGGAGTCGCTCAGAAACGCCCATCGGTCCTCTCGAACTTCGTCGGCTTGCCGAGGGAGCGCCCGCCGTGCTCGACCCAGGCCGCGCACCACTCCATGAGCTCCGCCGTCGAGACCGCCGGCGGCCCCAGGAGGCGCACGGCCAGGCCGGCGTCGCCGAGCAGGCACGGCCCGCCCTCGCGACCGGTGATGATGGCCTCGCGCCCGAAGCGGCGGGCGAAGAACGACGCCGCCTCCCGCACGGAGATCGCGTCCGGCCCGGTGACGTTCAGCGCGCGCGCGGGGGACTCGCACAGCGCGAGGCTGCGCAGCGCGTACGAGTTCGCGTCTCCCTGCCAGAGGGCGTTCACGTGGCCGACGGTGACGTCCACGGGGTCGCCGGCCCGGACCTTCCGCGCGATGTCGGCGAGCGTGCCGTAGCGGAGATCGACCGCGTAGAAGAGGCGGAAGATGAGCACCGGTGTTCCGGCCTCTCTCGCCGCGTACTCGAACACCCGCTCGCGGCCGAGGCACGACTGCGCGTACTCGCCGACGGGGGCGGGGGGGACGGACTCGTCGCACCCGTCCGTCTCCCCGGCGACGAGGGGGTACACGTTGCCGGTCGAGAAAGCCACGATCCGCGACGCCCGATACCGGCGCGCCACCAGCGCGGGGGCGACGGTGTTCTGCATCCACGTGAGGTCGGGGCGGCCGCTGGATCCGAACTTCATGCCCGAGAGGTAGAGCACGTTCGCGCAGTCGGGGAGGGCGTCGACCTGCCCCGGGTCCAGCAGGTCGCAGGGAATGCACTCGATCCCGTCCGCCCGCAGCGCCTCCGCGATCGCGGGGTCGGAGAAGCGCGACACCGCGACGACGCGCGTGCGCGCGCCGGCGGCGTCGGCGGCGCGACGGATGCGCCGGGCCAGCGAGGGCCCCATCTTGCCGCCGGCTCCCAGCACGGCAACGTCGCCTTCCAGGCGCCGCAGGAGCCCGACGTCGCGCGCGTCCGGCTCGGAGAGGGCTTCCTCGAGCGCGGCCTCGTTCTCGGGGGCGCGCACGCTAGCCGAGCTCCGGGCCGAAGGCGGCGAAAACGAGATCGGTCCAGCCGGGGGGGCGGGACCCCGCGCGATACATGCGCGCGAACGGCCTCTGCTCGCGCAGCCCGGCGTCCTGGAGCGCGGCCGCCCAGCCGGGGGCCGCGGTGGGAACGTCGAGAACGATGGCGCGCGTGCCGGCGGCGGCGGCCGCCCGCGCCACCAGCGCCCGCGCCGTCGCCACGTCCGGCGCCACCACGGGGCCGACGTGCACCGCGCGGTCGCCCTCGCGCCCGAAGCAGTAACCCACGACCGTGCCGTGATCGACCGCGCACCACGCGAGGGCGGGCGACCGCGCGCGGGCCCAGCGGAGCGCGCGCGACCGGTCGGCTCCGAACGCCTCGGGATCGACGGCGACGACCGTCTCCAGATCGCGGGCATCGACCGTGCGCGTCTCCACGCCGGTCGAGCCGAGCGCCGCGTCCGTGGCCGTTCCGCCGAGGCGCGCGAGGGCGGACGACGCCACGAAGCCGAGCCGCTCGTAGACCGGCCGGCCGCTGGGAGTGGCGTCGAGCCCGACGGTCTGGACGTCCGCGACGCGCTCGAGGACGGCGGACACGAGCGCGGACCCGAGGCCACGGCCGCGCGCGCCGGCATCGACCAGGATCATGCACACCCAGGCCAGGCGCTTCCCGTAGCAGGCCGCCCCGCCCGTCCCCACGACCTGGCCTTCCCGCACCGCGGCCACGAACCGGCCGGGGTTCTCCTCGAGCAGGAAGCGCCAGTCGGCCTCGGTCTGGTTCCACCCGCTGGCGCGGGACAGCCGGAGCGCGCCCGCGACGTCGTCGGGCGTCATCTCCCGCAACGCCACCCCGTCCGCGCTCACCGCCGCGTCACGGCGCCTTGAAGACGAGATCCCGGAACGACGCCGGCACGTGGAAGCTCGGCGAGCCGGGGTCGGACCATGCGATCTCGATCGCGCCCTCGAGCGGTCGCTCCTTGCCCCCGGGGCGCTCCACGCGGAACACGTTGAAGCGCCACTTGTCCCCGGGACGGGGAGGCAGGGCGATCCGCTTCGCGGAAGCGAGGGTGCGGAAGCCGTTCCAGGGCAGGCGGGCGAGGGCGGTCCAGCCGATCGTCCTGCCCGCGTCCTGGAGCGGCACGACACGGGTCTCCAGCCCTTCCAGGTTCCAGGTGAGGTCGTACTTCTTGTTCGGATGCGGCCTCACCATGCGCACGTCCGTCACGACGTTCGCGGGGCTGATCTCGATCTCCGCGTAGTCCCGGCCGGAGCGGTCGAGGTCGAGGAACGCCTCCACCACCTCTTCGTCCCAGAGATGCTCGTCGCGCTGCGTCATCGTGTGCCACGGCGCGGGGTCGCGGGCGTCGAAGCGCAGATAGAGGGCGTCCCCCGACCACAGCGCGGCAAAGGCGGTGACGTAGGGCGCCGGCCCCCACTGGATGCGGGGAGCGGCCTTCCACGCGGCGGCGTCGCCGGCGAGGAGCGCATCGGACGACGCGGAGGTCGCGGCGACCTCGTACCCGGCCTTTGCGGGCGCGGCCATGGGAGCGGCCAGCGCGAGTCCCATCGCCAGGGCCGTGATCACGAGGGCAGCCCCAGGAAGCGCACGGCATTGCTCTCGTACACCTTCTCGAGGATCGGCTCCGGGAGCCCGATGCCGTAGATCCGCCACCGCCCCTGCGGCGGCACGGGCGCGGGCGCATAGTCGAAGTACTCGTCCTCGGTCTCCAGGAACCGGTAGTAGATCTCGTACAGCGCGTCGCCGAAGACCTGCTGCGGGGTCTCGTTCCCGAAGGGCGGCGGCACGGCGTCCGTGCCGAAGAAGATCCGGTCCTGGTACTTCTCGAAGAACTTCCGGGACGCGCGGGGCTGGCGGCCCAGCTCGCCGACGCGCGCGCCCATCTCCACGGACGTGTTCGGGAAGCGGTCGAGGGTCTGGGAGACGAAGCCGAGGTTCTCCGCGTCGTTGCCGACGTGCAGCACGCAGAACTTCGTCTTCGGGTGGCGCGCGAATACGCGATCACGCGCGGCCATGATCTCGGCGTTGGACGGATAGTCCTTCCCGTGGAAGGACCAGTCGGGATGGTTCGACAGCTCCTCGTAGCGCTCGTTGAAGCGATCGGTGGGGAGGAAGAACGCCTCCGGGTCGGAGACGTGGATCCACACCGGAATGCCCAGGCTGCCGCAGGCGTCCCACATCGGATCGAAGCGCTTGTCGTCGATCTTCACCAGGGGCCCGGTGGTGAGGTCCTCGCGCAGGAACAGGCCGAGGGTCTTCAGGACCTTCAGGCCGCGCGCGCCCGCGTTCTTCGCCTGCTGGATGGCGTCGGCCTGGATCTGCGGGAACCGTGGGTCCTTGAAGGACCCGTACGACGGCTCGGTAAGGGTGGCGAAGCGGCCGGGGTACGCGCCCTCGAAGGTGCGGATGCTCGCCGCGAGACCGGCGCCGGTGCCGCCGGTCAGGTTCACCATCATGCGCACGTTCTTGCGGTCCATGACCGCGATCAGCTCCTCGGGCTTGGCGAGGAAGTTCATCTCCTCGCCGCGCGAGACGCCGCCGCCGCTCGTCTTCGCCCACGACAGGTGGGTGTGCATGTCGATGGCGGGGAAGCGCGAGCGCTCCACCTTCGTTTCCGGGACGTGGAGCATGCTCTTCGGCTGGTAATCCTTCAGGGCCAGGGGAGCGTCCGCGGCCGGCGACGCGGCGGGCGACGGCGACGGAGCGGCCTCCTGCGCCCCGGCGCGACGGCCCGCGGCGAGCCCGGCCCCGGCCGCGCCCAGGCTCGACAACCACTGCCTACGGTTCCACCCGGTCACCTTCATCTGAATCCTCCGCCTTCTCGACAGACTAACGGGAATGCCGCCGCAGGATGGGATGCACCTGGCGGGTGAGCGCGACGGCGTGCTCGAACGGGCGCAGCCACATGTTGCGGCCGAACATCACGCCGGTGGCGCCGCTGTCCATGTAGAGCTTGACCTTGCGCAGCACGGCCTGGTCGTCGTCCTGCTTCACGCCGCCGGAGAAGAGCACCATCACCTTGCCCGCCGACCGCACCACGCGGCGCAGACGCGCCGCCGGAGATTCGCGGAGCGAGCGGTACGGCTCCGGGCAGCGCTCGTTGTCCTCCTCGGGCTCGTGGAGCTTCACGATGTCCGCGCCGAGCTCCTCGGCCACGCGGGCCGCGTAGTCCTGCGCGTACAGCGTGCCCTTGCCGCCCTTCGCGTCCACGGCGCGCCCGCGGGGATAGGACCACATCACGACCGGCATACCGAGTCGTTCGCAGTCCTGGCGGACCTTCTGGAACTCGCGGATCTCCTGGTCCTGGCGGGGCGACCCGACGTAGAGCGTGTACCCCACGGCGTCCGCGCCCAGGCGCACCGCGTCCTCGACACTCGCGGAGAGCGGCGATACGGCCTCCGCGTCGTCGGCGATGTTCGTCTTGCCGTTCAGCTTGAGGATCAGGGGGATGCGCCCGCAATACTCCTTCATGTACTTCTCGGCCAGCCCGATCCCGAGGGCGATGGCGGAGTACCGGCCCTCGAGGGCGAGGCGGAACTGGAAGCTGGTGTCGAGCGCCGCGGGATTGGCGAAGAAATCCGCCGGCCCGTGCTCGAGCCCCTGGTCGAGGGGCAGGACGAGCAGGGTCCCGTTGGCGGGGCCGTGGCCGTACAGCATGCGCCACAGCCGGACGCGCTTCCCGTGTCCGAGGGAGAGGCTGTCGAGCGAGGCCGGCGCGGGTCTTGGCGATTGACTCTTTCGTTTCATTTCGATAGCCTTCAGTCGCTTTCTTATAGGCTCCGTTTCCTTTGCTGTCAATCAGTGGATTGAAGAAGCCATGGAGGAGCTGCACGGCTCCGTCGACGACTGGTTGGTGTCGCTCGCCTCGTTCCCCGGCGAAATAGGCGCCCTCCTCGCCGCTGCGCCCGGCGACCAGGCCTCCCGCGGATATGCCCATACCCTGCGCGAGATCTGCCAGCAGCCGATCACCTGGAACGAGACCGCGTCGCGCGTCGCGGGGCGTGTCGCGATGCTCGAGGAGGCGCTCGCGGCGGTCAACGCCGATGCCCGCCCCGGCGCTATCGTCCTCACCGGCTCCGGCAGCTCCCTGTACGCGGGCGAGTGCCTGTCGCTCGGGTTGCAAGGTGCGCTGGGCATCCCCGTGCAGCCGGTCGCGGCGGGCACGGTGCTCACCGACCCCGCTGGGTCGCTGGCCGACCGCGTGCCCTCGCTGATGGTCTCGTTCGCGCGGTCGGGGAACAGCCCGGAGAGCTGCGGCGCGGTCGACGCGGTTCGCGACGCGATGCCCCTCTGCCGGCACCTCGTGATCACCTGCAGCGGGCAGGGCCGCCTGGCCACCCGCTACCGCGACGACGCGCGTGTGGCCACGGTGGTCCTCGACGAGCGCACCAACGACCGCAGCCTGGTGATGACGAGCAGCTTCACGAACATGGTGCTGGCCGGCCGCCTGCTCGGACTGACCGGCGACGTCGCCGGATACCGGGCCCGTGCCTCGTCCCTGGCGCGGCAGGCGGCGGACCTGCTGATCGGCAGTGGCGACGCCCTCGCCCGCATCGCGCGCAGCACGTTCCGCACCGCCGTCTACCTCGGGAGCGGGAACCGCTACGGGGCGGCGCGCGAAGCCGCGCTCAAGATGCTGGAGATGACGGGCGGACAGGTGAAGACCTTCCCGGAGACGTACCTGGGCCTGCGCCACGGGCCGATGTGCGCGATCGACGACGAAGCGCTCGTCGTGTGCTTCCTGTCCAGCGACCCCGTCATCCGAGCCTACGAGGTGGACCTCGTGCGCGAGCTCAACCAGAAGAAGCTGGGCGCCCGCAAGGTGCTCGTGGGGCCGGGCGTGCCCGCCGATCTCGTCACCGGGGGCGACGTCGTCATCGACCCCGCGGGCCTGGCCTCCATCGCCGACGAGGACGCGCCCGTGCTCGACGTCCTCGCGGGCCAGCTGCTCGCCTTCTTCCGCTGCCTGCACATGGGGCTGCGCCCCGACGCCCCCTCCGACGAAGGAGTGATCAGCCGCGTGGTCGGCGATTTCGCCATCCACCGCCGGCGATGACGAGCGGCAGCAAGCGGGTCCTCGTCGCGGGAGAGCTGAACGTGGACCTCATCCTCCAGGGCTACCAGGCGTTTCCCGCGCCCGGGAAGGAAGTGCTGGTCGACGACTTCGTGATGACGCTGGGCAGTGCGTCCGCCATCTGCGCGATGGGGCTGGCGCGCCTCGGAATGCCGGTCGCCTTCCTGGGCGTGGTGGGGGACGACCCCTGGGGCGCGTACTGCGTCGACGTCCTGAGGACGGCGGGGATCGACATCTCCCGGGTCACCGTCGATCCCCGGATCAAGACCGGCGTGACCGTGTCCCTGACCTCCGCGAAGCGCGACCGCGCGCTGATTTCCTACCTCGGTTCCATCGCCGCACTGGAGGCGTCCGCGATCCCGGACGACGCCTTCCGCGGCTTCGACCACCTGCACGTGTCGTCGTACTTCCTCCAGGGGAGGCTGCGGCCCGCCTGCGCCGCGGTCTTCCGGCGCGCGCGCGCGGCGGGGCTGTCCACCTCGCTCGATCCCGGCTTCGACCCCAGCGAGCGCTGGGGCGCCGACCTCCAGGACACGCTGCGGGAGGTGGATCTCTTCTTCCCGAACGAGGTGGAGCTTCGCGCGATCACCGGAACTTCCGACGTGCGCGACGGGCTGGCGCGCCTGGCGAACGGCCGCACCCTGGCCATTGCGAAGCTCGGACCCCGGGGCGCGGCGGCTCTCGTCGAGGGGGCGCTGATCGAGGTCGCCGCCTTCCCGGTGGACCCGGTGGACACCACGGGCGCCGGCGACTCCTTCGACGCCGGCTTCCTGTTCGCATGGCTCGCGGGCCGGACGCTCGAGGAGTGCCTGCGCTGGGGCGCCGCCTGCGGCAGCCTCTCCACGCGAGGATCGGGCGGCACGGGGCACCAGGCCCATCGCGCGGAAGTGGAGCGTCTGTTGTCCGGTCGGACGTGATCACCGTCGGCGGCTTCAACACGTCTATCGACAAGACGCTGGAGCTGACCGAGCTGCGCGGCGGCGCCGTCAACCGGGCGACCTCCGTTCGCGCCTACGCGGGCGGCAAGGGGCTGCACGTGGCGCGCGCGATCGGCACGCTGGGAACTCCGGCGACCCTCGTCGGCATCGTCGACAATGTCCATCGAGCGTTCTTCGAGGACGCGCTCGCTCCCCACGGCGTGTCCTTCCACGGGATCGCGGCCGCGGGCGTGCGCACCTGCCTGGCCATCCAGGAGGGAGGCGGAGCGCGGGTGACCGAGATCCTCGAGCCCGGGCCCGAGCTGGGCGCCGCGGAGCGACGCGCCCTGTGCGACGCGTTCCTCGAAGTTGCGCGCCGGTCCGAAGTGGCCGTGCTGTCTGGAAGCGTGCCCCGCGGGTTCGGCGAGGATGTCTACGCCCGCCTGGCCGCGGACTGTGCCGCCGCCGGCGTGCGGTGCCTCGTGGACGCGAGCGGCGCCCTGCTCCGCGCGGCGGCGGACGCGCGCCCATTCCTGGTCAAGCCGAACCGGGAGGAGCTGGAGGCGCTCGTGGGCGATCGCATCGACGGCGTCCCCGCGGCGGCCCGGGCCGCGCTCGCGCTGGGCGCCCGCGGGATCGAGATGGTGGTCGTCTCCCTGGGCGCGGAGGGCGCGCTCCTCGCCACCGGCGGCCGGGTCTGTCAGGCCGCGGCGCCGCCGCAGCCGGCGGGGAACACCGTGGGGTCCGGCGACTGCCTGCTGGCCGGCATAGCCGTCGGCCTCTCGCGTGGCCTTCCGCCCGACGAGATGCTGCGCCTCGGCGTGGCCTGCGGCACCGCGAACTCCATGAGCGTCGAGCAGGGCTACGTGCGGCGCGAGCACGTGGACGCCGTCCTGCCCATGGTCGCAGTGCGGTGGCTGGAGGCGCGCGGATGATCGGGCGATACCGCTGGTGGATCGGCACCCTGCTGTTCCTGTCCACCGTCGTCAACTACCTCGACCGGCAGACCCTGAGCGTCCTCGCCCCGCACCTGAAGTCCGAGTTCCAGTGGACCAACCAGGACTTCGCGTGGATCGTCATCGCCTTCCGCCTCTCCTACACCGTGATGCAGGCCGTCTCGGGACGCCTGCTCGACCGCTTCGGCACGCGCAACGGCTTGTCGCTGGCCGTGCTCTGGTACTCCACGGTCGCGATGCTCACCGCCGGCGCGTCGGGGTTCGCGGCCTTTGTCGGCCTGCGGTTCCTGCTCGGGGCGGGGGAAGCGGCCAACTGGCCGGCCGCCACCAAGGCGGTGAGCGAGTGGTTCCCGCGCCGCGAGCGCGGGTGGGCGGTCGCGCTGTTCGACAGCGGCTCCTCGGTGGGCGCCGCGCTGGCCACGGTGATCGTGCCGCTGCTGTACCTGTACTTCGGGAGCTGGCGCCCCGCGTTCCTGATCACGGGCGTGCTCGGCTTCGTCTGGCTCATCCTGTGGAGGCGGCACTACCATCCGCCCGACGTGCATCCGCGGCTCGGGAAAGCGGAGCGCGACGCGATCCTCGCCGACCGCGAGGAGGAGCGCGCGGGGGCGCCGCCGCCGACGGAGGAGACGGTGCCCTCGGGAACGCTGCTGCGGCTGCGCCAGACCTGGGGCGCGATCGCGAGCCGCGGGCTGACCGACCCCGTGTGGTTCATGATCACCGACTGGTTCGCGATCTACCTCGTGAGCAAGGGCTTCGACCTGGAGAAGACGGCGGTCGGCTTCTGGGTGCCGTTCCTGGCCGCCGACCTCGGAAACTTCTTCGGGGGCGGCGTCTCGAGCTGGCTGATCCGGCGAGGATGGAGCGTGGGACGCGCGCGCCGGACGCTGATCGTGGCCGGCGCCTTTGGCGTGCTGGCCCTGATCCCCGCCGCCTTCATGAACGAGATCGTGCCCCTCGTCGCCTGCTTCGCCATCGCGACCTTCTCGTACGCGGTCATGTCCACCATGGCGCTGTCGCTGCCCGCCGACCTCTTCGAGAGCCGCGCTGTGGCGTCGGTGGCCGGGCTCTCCGGCGCGGCGGCGGGCGCGGGCACCCTGGTCTCGACCTTCCTGATCGGTGTGGTGGCGGATCGCTTCTCGTTCCAGCCCATCCTGATCACGGCCAGCCTCATCCCCCTGGCCGCGGCCGCCCTGGTCGTCCTGCTCGTTCGCAACACGGACGCGTCCGGCCGCGGGCTGCTGAAGGCGATCTGAGCGCATGCGTCCCCGGGAAAGGAAGCCGCGCGTGCTCGTGCTGGCCCCCGGGGCGCTTTTCCGCTCCTTCTTCGACGGCGCTCGGCAACGGCGCCTCGGCCGCTCGTTCCAGTGGTCGCGGTCCGGCGCGAGGACGCTGGCCGCGGTGCCCCGCGCGACGCTGGCCGCCGCGGACGCGCTGGTGACCACGTGGGACAGCCCGCGATTCGCGGACGACGCGCTCGACCGCGCGCCGCGGGTGCGGGTGATCGCGCACTGCGGGGGCGAGGTGAAGGGCCGCTTCGCGACCGCGCTCTTCGAGCGCCTCAGCATCACCAACGCGCCGGGGCCGATGGCGGGATACGTGGCCGAGCTCGCGCTGGCCACGCTCCTGTACGGGGTGCGCAACGTCGATGCGCATCGCGCCGCGCTGCGCCGGCCGTCGAACGCCGTCTACGCGCGCATCCATCGCGACGGCGTCGGAGACGAGACGCTCGCCGGCCGGACCGTTGGCCTCTTCGGCTTCGGGCGTATCGGTCGGGCGCTGGCCCTCCTGCTGCGGCCACTGGGCGCGCGCGTGCTCGTCCACGATCCGTTCGTCGGTGCGGCCGCGGTCCGCCGCGCCGGCGCCGATCCCGTTTCGTGGGGCGCGCTGCTCGACCGCTCGCGCCATCTCGTCCTCGCGGCCGCGCTCACGGAGAAGACCCGCGGCATCCTCGATCGGCGCGCGCTCGCCCGGCTGCCCGAAGGGTGCCTGATCGTGAACGTCGCGCGGGGCGCGCTCGTGGACCTGGACGCGCTCACCGCCGAGGTGCGCCGCGGCCGGCTGCGCTGCGCCCTCGACGTCACCGACCCCGAGCCGCTGCCGCCGCGCCATCCGCTGCGCCGGCTGCCCGGCGCGATCCTCACGCCGCACGTGGGCGCGGCCCAGCGGGAGGTGCGGGCGGCGATGGCGGACATCGTGCTGGACGACCTCGAGCGCTTCTTCGGCGGGCGCCGTCCGCGGAACCGGGTGCGGGCGGCGATGCTCGCGCGCATGACATGAAGATCAGCTTCTCGACGCTCGGCTGCCCGGCGTGGAGCCTCGACCAGGTCCTCGACGCCGCCGGGCGTCACGGCTACGACGGCGTCGAGCTGCGGTTCCTCGAAGGGGACGACGCCTTGTGGGCGCGTCCCGAGCTCCACGGCCGCGGCCTGGGGGAGACGCGGGAGCGCCTGCGCGATGCGGCGCTCGCGGTGTCGTGCGTGGACACCCGGTCGTACTTCCACCATCCCCCGGGCGCCTCGCGCGATCGCGCGCTCGACGAGGCCCGCCGATCAATGGAGCTGGCGGCGGCCCTGGGGGCGCCCGGCATCCGCGTCTTCGGCGACCGCGTGCAGGAAGGCCAGGACAAGGCTTCCACGGCGGCTCTCGTCTCGGAGGCGCTGCACGAGCTCGGGGAAGCGGCGGAGCCTCTCGGGGTCGAGGTCTGGCTCGAATCACACGGGGACTTCGCGCGTGCGCGGGACACGCTGGGCATCGTGGAGCGCGCGGCCAGCCCGGCGGTGGGGGCGCTGTGGGACCCGGCGAACGCCTTCGAGCTGGGGGAGACTCCCGCCGATGGCCTCGCGGTCCTGGGGGCGCGGGTGCGGCACGTCCACGTGAAGGACCTCGTTCGGGCGGCGGCGGGCGACGCGGGCGCCTCCGCCTGGTCCCCGGCGCTCCCCGGCCGCGGCGTCTTCCGGCCCGAGCGGATCCTCGCCGCGCTGCGCGCCGCGGGCTACGACGGCTGGATCTCCTTCGAGTGGGAGAAGCGGTGGCACCCTGCGATCGAGGAGCCGGAGGTCGCGCTGCCGCACTTCATCGGATGGGCGGCCGCGGCCATGCGGGCGCCGGACGGCGCGGCACTCTCCAATGGCGCGCGCCGGGTCGCGCGCGGGAGGCTGGACGTCCGCATCCACGGCGACCGCGGATCGATGGGTAGCGCGGCGGCGGAGCGGGTGAGCGCCCATCTCCGCGATGCCGTGGCGCGGAATGGCCACGCGTCGGCGATCTTCGCCTCCGCGCCGTCCCAGGGCGAGATGCTGGCCGCGCTCCGCGCCGATCCCACGATCCCGTGGCCCCGCATCACGGCGTTCCACCTCGACGAGTACGTCGGCGTGTCGGGGGAGCACCCGGCGTCCTTCCGGCGCTTCCTGCGCGACCGGCTGTTCGATCACGTTCCCGTCCACGCCTTCCACGGGCTCGATGGCGAGGCGACGGACCCCGCCGCGGAAGGTGCGCGCTACGCCGAGGCCCTTCGCCGCCACGCGCCCTCTCTGGCGATCCTCGGCGTCGGCGAGAACGGGCACCTCGCGTTCATCGACCCGCCGGAGTGCGACTTCGTCGATCCCCTCGACGTGCGTGTCGTGACCCTCGACGAGGCCTGCCGCCGGCAGCAGGTGAACGACGGCGGGTTCCCGCGGCTGGAGGACGTGCCCCGCACCGCGCTTTCGCTCACCATCCCGTTCCTGATGCGGGTTCCGGAGGCGGTCGCAGTGGTCCCCGGCCCCGCGAAGCGCGCCGCCATCCGCGCCGCCCTGGACGGACCGCTGGCCCGCGACTGCCCCGCTTCCATCCTGCGGCGCCACCCGTGCGCGATCCTGTACCTCGACGAAGCCTCGGCCAGCGACCTTGCGGTCTGACTTTCGTTTGTTGATGATCGCTTGCGATTAGCTGTCGCTTCTTCCTACAATCGGGGTCTTCGGGCTCTGGGGAGGCAGACACGATGACGGCCGGGTCGATCCTCGTCCTCGTGCTCCTCTCGGGCACGCCCCCTGCCGAGCCGGTCTCTGCGCGGGAGGGCTACCTCGACCTGCCGACCTACGAGGAAGGCGCGCCCGACGTGAACCCGCCTTTCGACCTCTTCGAGACGCGACGCCACAACTATCCCTACACGCTGCGGGAGAACCTGACGGACCGGCGGACGACGGCGCGCTGGCGGACGCTCGAGCTCGAGAACGAGTACCTGCGCTGCACGGTGCTGCCCGACCTCGGGGGCCATCTCCACGGCTGCGTCGACAAGGCGAACGGCGCGCAGCTGTTCTACGCCAACACCTCCATCAAGAAGGCCCGCGTCGCGTATCGCGGCGCGTGGACGGCGCTCGGGATCGAGTTCAACTTCCCGGTGTCGCACAACTGGGCCACCGCCTCCCCGGTGGACCACGCGCTCGTGCGCAACGCGGACGGCAGCGCGTCGGCGTGGGTCGCCAACGTGGACCGGGTGTACGGGATGCAATGGCGCGTGACCCTCACCCTGCGCCCGGGGTCGTCGGCGCTCGAGCAGGACGTCGCCCTCTACAACCCGACGGACGTGCGGCACCGCTTCTACTGGTGGAACAACGCCGCCGTTCAGGTCTGGGACGACAGCCGCATCGAGTATCCGATGCGCTTCACGGCGTCGCACGGCTTCAAGGCCATCGACACCTGGCCGGTCAACCAGGCGGGGGTCGACCTGTCGGTGGTGGGCAATCACACCTTCGGCCCCGTCTCGGAGTTCAGCCACGCCAGCCGCGAGGCGTTCATGGGCGTCTACCACCCGCGCACGCAGTCGGGCGTCGTGCATTACTCGTCGCCCGCGGACGCGCCGACGAAGAAGATCTGGTCGTGGGGAAGCGACCCCGACGGCCTCGACTGGCGCAAGGCGCTCTCCGACGACGGGAGCGCGTACGTCGAGGTGCAGGCGGGCCTGTTCCGGAACCAGGAGACGTATGCCTTCCTGGAGCCGCAGGAGACGATCGCGTTCCGGGAGTTCTGGATGCCGGTGCGGCGGACGGGCGGGATCACGCGCGCGAACCCGGACGCGGTCGTCCGCATCGCCCGCGCGGCGGGCGATCCCAAGCGCCTGACCGTGGCCCTGAACGTCAGCCGCGCGGTGCGCGCAGGATCGCTGCGCGTGCTCGACGGGGCGCGCGTCGTGCGCGAGGAGGCGTTCAGCCTCACGCCCGCCGACGCCCTGCAGCGCGAGTTCGCGGACCTGCCCGCGGCGCCGCGCTACACGGTCGAGGTCCGGGACGACGGCGGGCGGCTGCTGCTCACCCACACCGAGGAGACGTTCGACATGGCGCCGGCGTCGGAAGTGACGGTGGGACCGACGGCGCGCCTTCGCACTCCGCCGCCCGATCAGCGGACGGACAGCGACTTCGTGGACCTCGGGCGCGACCAGGAGCTGAACGGCAAGCGGCTTCTCGCCTGGGCGACCTACGAAGAAGGCGGCACGGCCTTTCCGGAGAGCCTCGCCCTGCTGGCCGCGGCGGGACGCCTCGCGGTGGACCTGAATCGGTACGCGGAAGCCGCGGAGTTGCTCCAGAAGGCGGCGTCGCGCGCCCCCACCGACGCCTCCATCCGCTATCACCTCGGCTTGGCAAGGTCGGCCCTGGGCGACGAGACGCGCGCCCGCGCGGAGTGGGAGGCGGCGCGCCCGTTCCGGGCCTTTGCCGCGCCCGCCAACCTGAAGCTCGCGCAGCTCGACGCGCGCGAGGGCAGCCGTGTGCGCGCGCTCCAGCGCACGCGCGAGGCGCTGGCCGCGGACCCGGACGCAGTCCGCCTGGGGACGATGGAGGTGTCGCTCCTCCGTGACGCCGGTCGCGCCGACGAGGCGCGCGCGCGTCTCGCGCGGTGGCGTGCGCTCGACCCGACGTCGTCGATCCTGCGCTACGAGGCCGTCCGCCTCGGCGGCCGCGACGACGCGTTGTGGGAGCACCTCGGGGCCGACCCCGACCGCGTGCTGGGCGCCGCCGTCGAGTACATGGGCCTCGGCCTGTGGGCGGATGCGATCGATCTCCTCGATCGCCGCTACCCGGCGGTGACCGGGCTGCGGACGGAGCCGGGCGCGGTGGCGCCCCAGGACCATCCCGAGGTCGCGTACTACCGCGGGTACGCGCGGGAGAGGAGCGGCCTGTCCGGCGCTGCCGATTACGCCGCGGCGGCGAAGTTGTCCACGCGCTACGTCTTCCCGAGCCGGCCGGAGTCGCTGGTGGCCCTGCGCCGCGCGCTTGCCGCCAACCCCGGCGACGCCGGCGCGCGTTTCCTGCTCGGCTCCCTGATGCTGGCCTCGGGACGAGCCGAGGAAGCGGTCCGCGAATGGCAGGCCGCACGCGCCGCCGATCCTCGCATCCCCGTGCTGCACCGGAACCTCGGCCGCACGCTGCTGCAGGTGACTGGTCAAGTGGAAGAAGCCCTCGCCGTTTTCACCGAAGGCGTGGGCGCGGATCCGACGAACGTGGATGTCTACCTCGGCGCCGAGCAGGCGATGAGTCTTCTGGGCCGCCCGGCGGAGGCGCGCGTGGCCCTCTTCCGGCGCTTCCCGGACGCGCGATCCCTGCCGCCGGAGCTGCGGCAGAAGCTGGCCCTCGCGCTGGCGGAGGCGGGGCGCGCCGAGGAGGGCGAGGCGGCGCTGGCCGGCGGCTTCTTCCCGCGGGAGGAATGGGGCACCAACGTGCGCCAGGTCTTCGTGGAGCTGCGCCTGCAGCATGCGCTCGCCCTCGCGCGGAGCGGGCGGGGCGCGGAGGCGCTCGCCCTCGTGCAGGGATTGGGGACCGAAGCGCCGGATCTTCCCTTCACGAAGGACGGCCTCGAGGCTTTCATCGACACACCACGCGCGCAGTACGCGGCGGGCGAGATCGCGGCCCTCGCCGGCGATGCGCAAAGGGCACGCGCCCACTGGACTGCGGCCGCCGCGGGCAAGGAGGGCTTCTTCCGCGGGCTGCCCTGGGTCCACCTCGCGGAACGGCGGCTGGGGACCGCGGATGACGCGGCCTGGCGGCCGCGCCTCGAGAAGGCGCTCGTCGAATCGGACGCCTTCCTGGCCGGCGGCACGAGCTTCCCCGGCGTGGTGGTCGAAGCGCAGGGGCGCCTGCTGCGCGCGCTCGGGCGCGAGGAGGAGGCCCGCGCGCGGTTCCGCAAGGCGCTGCTCCTGCCCGACCAGCGCCTGTCGCACTTCCTGGCCCGCCGGGCGCTGGCGGAGACGCCGTGAAGACCGTGAACGCCGTCGATTACCTGGTGATCGCGCTCTACATGGCGCTCATGCTCGGCATCGGCTTCTACGCCGCGCGCTTCAACCGGGGGGCGTCGGACTACTTCAAGGGCGGGAACCGTATCCCCTGGCTGGTCGCGGGCCTGAGCTCGTTCATGAGCGGGTTCAGCGCCTGGACCTTCACCGGGGCCGCCGGGCTCGCCTACCAGCACGGCCTCGTCGCCATCCTTATATATGTAGGGAACGCGGCCACCTTCCTCCTCGGCTACTGGGTCTTCGCCGTGCGCTGGCGGCGGGCGCGGATCTCCACCGTCATGGAATACCTGGTCGAGCGCTACGACGAGCGCACGCGGCAGGTCTTCTCGTGGAGCACGGTCTTCTTCCAGCTCTTCACCGGCGCCACCATGCTCTACGGCCTCGGCCTCTTCGTCTCCTCGACCTGCAACCTGCCTCTGGTCTGGACCATCGCGGGGTCGGGCGTGATCATCCTCGCCTACTGCGTGGTGGGCGGGCTCTGGGCGGTCGTCATCACCGACTTCCTGCAGGCCGTCATCCTCATGCCGTTCACCGTCGTCATGCTGGTGGCGTCCCTCCAGCGCGTGGGCGGGGTCTCCGGCCTGCTCGCGGGCCTGCCCCCGGAGATCAAGTCGCCGGCGCTTCCGGGCGACTTCGGCTGGCTGTACGTCGGATGCTGGACGGTGATGGTGACCTTTGGCTACAACACCGCCGCCATGGCTCAGCGCTACTTCAGCGTGGACGACGAGCGCTCGGCGAAGAAGGTGGCGCTGCTCTGCTTCGGGCTGTTCCTGCTGGGGGCGCTCATCTGGTTCGTGCCGTCGCTGGCCATGCGCGTGGTCTACCCGGACCTGGCCGCGATCCTGCCCAACGTGCGCAATCCACACGAGGCGTCCTACGCCGTCGCCGCCCTCACGCTGCTGCCCAACGGGCTGGTCGGGATCATGCTCGCCGCGATGTTCAGCGCCACGATGTCGAGCCTCTCCGGCCTCTTCAACATGCACGCCGCGGTCGTCTCCAAGGACATCTACCAGACCCTGCTGAAGAAGCAGTCGACGGAGAAGGAGCTCCTCGTCGTCGGATGGGCGGCCACTTTCGGCGTCGGAGCGACGATGACCGCGCTGGCCATGGGAATGGCGGCCCGCGGATCGAGCATCTTCGGAGTGATGCTCACGTTCAACACCGTGATGTCCCTCGCCTACGGGCCACCAGCCCTGCTGGGGCTCATCTCGAAGCGGACGCCCAGCTGGTCGGGGCTCCTGACCTTCGCGGTCGGCCTCGCCCTCGGCCTGTATGGCGCCTTTGTCGCGCACTGGACCCCCGTCCAGACGCTCGTGCGCTCCGTGTTCCTGATCATCCCCCTCGCGGCGCTGGCCTTCTTCGCGAGCGCCCTGTTCGAGGGCGACGATCCCGCGCACCGCGAGCGACGGGAAGGGCTGTTCCAGCGGCTGGCCACGCCCATCGACGTCGCGCGCGAGCTGGGCGGCAATCCCGACCCCACGGCGGAAGTGTTCCGCTTCCTGAGCCGCGCCACCGCCGCCGTCGGGCTGGCCAGCCTGCTCCTCGTCTTCGAGGCCGGCCCCGGCGAGAAGGGAGCGGTCGTCTTCTACTCCGTTACGACGATGCTCGTGGCCGCCGCGTTGACGCGGGTCGGCCGGGTCGCGCGCGTGTCTCCGGCCCGGGCGGCATGAAGGCGCGCGGCGTCGTCTTCGACCTCGACGGGACACTGGTGGACAACATGGCGCTGCATGCCGAGGCCTTCGCCCGGTTCATGACCCGGCGCGGCCTGCCGCCGCTCGACGAGGCCCAGCGCGCGCGGCTCGACGGCAAGCGCAACACGGACATCTTCCCCGACCTGCTGGGGCGTGAGCTGCCGCGCGAGGAGCTGCGCGCGGTGTCGGACGAGAAGGAGTCGCTCTACCGCGAGCTGTCCCGCGGGCGGCTCGCGCCCCTTGCCGGGCTCGATCGCCTCCTCGCCATCCTGGCCGCGAACGGCATCCCCGTTGCCGTCGCCACCTCCGGTCCGGCGGAGAACGTCCGGCACACGCTGGCGGAGCTCGGCCTCGCCGAGCAGGTCACCGTCATCGTGCGCGGGGACCAGGTCCCGCGCGGCAAGCCGCACCCGGACATCTTTCTTGCCGCCGCCGATCGGATCGGCGTGCCGCCAGGCGAGTGCGTGGCCTTCGAAGACTCGCCGATGGGGGTGGCGGCCGCGCGAGCGGCGGGGATGGTGTGCATCGCCATCAGCACCAGCTTCTCGGACGAGGCGTTCCGCGCCGCGGGAGCGGCGCCCGACCACGTCCTGCCGGATTTCGAGGCCTTTCTCTCGGGTCCCTTTCACGACTGGATTGCGGGGAGCGTGCCCGCGGAGAGGTTCCGATGACCGCCCGCCTGATCATCCTCTCGGCGTTCGTCCTGGCCGCCGCGGCCCCCGCGCGCGCCGGCGTGGCGCGGGTGTGGGCGGTGAGCGACGGCGAGAAGATCGAGCGCGACGACCTGCGGAGCCGTTACCGGGAGCGGAACTCCGCGTGGGACGGCCGGCGCGTGCGGCTCTTCGGCGCCCGCAACGAGATCGTGGCCTTCCAGGTCATCGTCGAAGCGGACGCG
>Ga0136617_10000915_pt1 | contig 25775 bp, 20 predicted proteins | sample AntDrymUQ3222106_2_FD_129672 | JGI IMG/M metagenome (GOLD analysis project Ga0136617, IMG submission 129672) | Polar desert sand microbial communities from Dry Valleys, Antarctica - metaG UQ322 (21.06) | ecosystem: Environmental > Terrestrial > Soil > Desert | place: Antarctica: Dry Valley...
AGAACCGGAAGGTGCGCAACCTGGGTTATGGCACCGACACCCACGATCCCGAATCGAACAGCCTGCTTCACGGCGAGCGCAGCGGCTGGCGAACGTTGAAGTGATAGCTTCCCCCGGCGCGGAACGTAAGAAAGCGGGTGTTGCTCAACAGAGTGTAGCGCCCCTGCACTCCCAGGGTCAGCGCCCGTATGGGAGCGATATCCAGCCCCGCAACCCCCGCGATCCCCGCGGCAATGTTATCCAATGCACTTTCGACAAACGTGTCCGCAATGAATGGCGATTCCGCGTTGATCACGTGCGCTCCGAATCCGCCGCCCAGATACGGCCTCAGCAGCGAGACTGGACGTGGGGCCCACCGCATATCCGTTTCGAGGGATATGTCGGACACTTTGATGCTTCCGATACGGAGAGTGTCGTCACCAGCCGGATCAGTCATCGCCTCCAGCAGCCGTCGCTCGAACCTCTCCACCACCTGGCGCTCGAATTCGGATCCCCAGTAGGAAACTGTGAACACCACGCGCCAGTGACGCGTAATTTCACCATAGTCCGCATGGACGGAGTATGCTTGCGTGGACACCACTCGCGACGGATTGACTGGGCCAACCATCGCCCCAACGGCGGTGAGGCGGAGAACGTCGAGGTTCAGTCTTTCGAACAATGATCCCCTGCCCTGAGCAAGCGCGCTTTCTCCCGCGGCAGGTGCGAGTACCACCAAGATCGCGCAGCACCGAACAAATCCGCTAATCCACCGTCGCAACGGATGTGCCTGGGTAGTAGGTTGCGAGAATTGTGCGAAAGTCCTGTCCCGTGCGCGCTCGGCCAATCGCGCCCCACTGGCACATTCCGATACCGTGGCCATAGCCAGCTCCGCGTAATGTCAGTAGTGACACAGCACCAGCCGCATCGTGTTCGGCGTGGACGGTAAAATACGTGCTATTCAGAATCTCGCCACCCGGAGAACGCAGGACGAAGCGAATGTCATTGCCACGCAGGGCGTACCGCCGTCCATCAGCCAGGACGCCGAGTGTTCTGACGCGTCCGGAGGGTGTACTGCCATCGACGGTCACATCGCGAGTAATTCCCACGCCGCGTGCCGGCACCGCGGCATACGCGCTCAGATACTTTGCAAGCGTCGCCGAAAGGGCAGGCGCGTCGAAGGATCGCGTCCAGCGGAAGCGGGGGGACACGTCGCAGTAGTAGCGTGCCGTTCCTGGAATTCGATCACTGACGGGGCGAAGAAAGGACTCATCCGGGGCCCGCCAGACTTCCGAGGCAGACGCAGTGCTGCCGCCGCACGTGGAATGATAGGGAGCGCTGACAACCCGTCCGCGAAATGTGAGTACCAGACCCTCGGTGGCCGATACTGCCTGGTCAGCGAGCATTGTCTCCGCGTCGGCACCTCCATACACCTGATCGAATACCGTAGCGACAAGATCAAATGGACGCGCGCGCAGACCACCAAGCCTGATATAGGTATAACTTCGAGCGGCGATCGCTTGCGCAGCGATTGCCGCCGCCTCGCCGGGAACTCTGCGCGTGCCGATCTCGAGCGGCACGACGCCGCGCAGGTAGCTCTCAACGTCGAGGCGGTTCACTACCAGCATACCACTGTCAGTCGCGACGATCGCGATCTCACCCCGATACCGCTTACCGTTAACGCTGATGAGTGCGCGCGAATCCACAGGACGCGCTATCAGTGGTCCAGGCCGAGAAGCTGTCGGCATTGCGTCGGCGCGATTGGCGCGCAACAGAAGCGATCCGGCTGGCTCTATAATCCAGGCATCTTCAGCGCCCGCACGCACAATTGTATTGGCGCCACCGTTGTCGGACAGCTGCCACCCACCACTCGCTGACAGCGAAACTCGTCTCGCATTGGTTTGCAGTGCGACACGGACCTCTCGCACCTGCCCGCGCTCGATGGCGCCACTATCGGTCGTGGCAGTGGTGGGCCGAGCAGTGCAGCTCGCCACGAAGATCACGAAAGGCCACACCGTTGTACCCTGCCAGGCGGGAAGACCCCTAGTGGTCGCCTGTTTGTTCAAACAAGTCACCGACCGTAGCTGCCCGCGGTCGCGGCAAGCATCGGAAGGCGGCGCGAAGGGCGAGGGCGCAACGGATAGGCAGCCACAACTGACATAACCGACGCTTGGAAGTCGTAGTCATCGACCACCGCATCGATGCGCGCGTCTACAAAGCAACCAGCCTCTGCATCTGCACCCATGAGCCAGGTAACACCATCTACGTCATCGGCCTGCCACGCGGCGCGAGCTTGCGCGGCTGTCGTAACGGTCGCCGGTCGGTCGACGAGCAGGCGGACCATACTTCCCAGGCGTTCCTCGTAGCGCTCCGCCGTAAGGGCGCGCTGCAGGTCGGTCAGGCGCTCGAGACGCTCCCGCTTCAGTTCGTCCGGAACGTCATCCACGTAGCCATACGCACGTGTTCCTTCCTGCGGAGAGTAGGTAAATGCTCCCACACGCTCGAAGCGCACTTCCTCGAGAAAGCTGAGTAGCTGTTCGAAATCTTCGCTGGTCTCCCCCGGAAATCCTACGATGCACGTGGTCCGGATGGCGATTCCGGGCACCGCGTCGCGAAAGCGCGCAACTTTTTCGCGAATGGTGCGTCTGCGCTCGGGCCGACGCATGCGGATCAGCACGGAGTCCGCCGCGTGCTGCATCGGCATGTCGAGGTAGCGCAGGATTCGCGGCTCCCGCGCCACGACTTCCAGCAGGCGCGGAGTAATGCCGGCAGAATACAGGTATAGCATTCGTATCCACGGAATAGACGTCTCAGCCACAAGAGCCTCGAGCAGCTCGGGGAGGCCACCACCACTGCGCAGGTCACGACCGTAATGCGCGAGATCCTGTGCCACGAGGTTTACCTCGCGCGCTCCCTGAGCCTCGAGGAGCTGTGCCTCGGCGATCATCTCATCGAGCGCGAACGAACGATGCCGTCCCCGCATGAGCGGGATGGCGCAGAACGCGCAGCCATGATCGCACCCCTCGCTGATCTTGAGATACCGCACGTGCGGCAGGTCGCCGGCATAAAATCGCTCGCCAGGGTGCGGCGAGGGGACGTCCGCCAGCAATCCGCGCGCGGCGAGTTCAGGAATCAGTCGGCCTATCTCGGATGCGCCGATGAACAGATCCACCTCGGGCAATGCTTCAATGAGCTCATTCTTGTGCCGCTCGACCATACAACCGATCGCGACTACGGCCTGACAAGCACCGTCGATCTTGAGCCGTCCCGCCTCCACCAGTGCATCGATCGACTCCCTCTTGGCGGCATCGATGAAGCCGCAGGTGTTAACAACGATGACGTCAGCTTCCTCCAGCACCGCCGTATGCTCAGCACCGTAGTCAGCGAGCTGCGACAGATAGCGCTCGCTATCGACGGTATTCTTGTCGCAACCGAGGGTGATGAGACCGATCTTCATGAAAGCAGGGACAGGGGACAAGGGGCAAGGGACAGTGATGCAGAATCAACTTAGGCTGGCGACTGAGGATGTCCAAGCTCGTTAGCCGGGGGTGGTGCCTGATACTGGTCCTTTGTGCTGGTCCCTTGCGCTGCTGAAGAGTCCCTTGTCCCTTGTCCCTTGTCCTTGTCCCTATCCTTCCTCAGCGATAGTTCCCGAATTTCAGCTCCACTCCGAAATCCTTTGTTTTCAGCAGTGCCATTGCCCCCTGCAGATCGTCCTTCGACGGCGAAGTGACGCGCACCTGGTCACCTTGAATGGCGGCTTGAACCTTTTTGAGCTTCGCGTCCTTGATCGCCGCGGCTACCTGCTTCGCAGTGTCCCCGTCGAGCGCCATCTTGAGCTTGATGTCCCGCCGGACCATGTCGCCACCTATCGCCTTCGACTCGCCGATATCGAGATTTTTCACCGGAACGTTTCGGCGAATCAGCTTGGATTGTAGCACATCGAGTAGCGCCCGCATCTTGTAGTCATCGTCCGCGAGAAGCACGAGGATGCTTTCCCCCCGATTAAACTCGATACTCGACTTCGAGCCTTTGAAGTCGTAGCGCTGAGCGATTTCCTTCTGGGCCTGATTCACGGCATTGTCGACTTCCTGAAGATCGACACCCGTAGTCACGTCGAATGAGCTCGGTTGAACCATGGTGGGGAGTTTGGGGTAAGGAGTGGAAGGTGGTGGTTGTGTTCGACGCAGCGCCGAGGGCACGACGATTTGGGCTACCGGACGAGATTGAAGCCGTCGAATAAAAACAACCATTTGAACTCAGTCCGTTAGTTCCCTAGCTGCTCTCTGAATCGTCTAGAGTGGACGGATGCTGTTTGACCCAATAGCCGGCAATGCCTCTCACTGGCTCGCTCAAGAGCAAGGTGAGACAAATCATAATATCCATGCGCCAATACCGGCGTCATGTACATCGGAGCATACGCGAATGAGCGGGTTTCGATTCTTCGAGGAATATACGGACGCGGCTCGCGCGGAAAGCACCGGCAACGTTATCGCCGTGCAGCTAGGGCTAGGCTCCTTTGTACAACCTGGTCGCATCTGCTTTCAGGCAGTCTGTGCGCCCGCTGAAGCACGTATTCCCAACAGCGTCGTGACGACTACCTACTTCAATGTCGAATACCTCGGGAAAAACTGCAGGCGGGTATCCGAGGCCCGCGCCCGATTCATCCATCCTCGGCTGTTCGAGTATCTCGACCTGCTGTCGTGACTCAGGATTGCGGATAGCGGAAACTGCGAACTGCAAACCAGCTAATTGACCATCAGAGTGCCAGTCGTGAGCCTTTGCCATGCCGAAAGCGCGGCGGCTTCCGCTTCGGGGTCGGAGATTCGCAGATAGTAGTTTTTTCTACCCCAGAAAGGATTCCAGCGAGCGCGCGCGGGAGACGTGGCGAAGCCTCGAGAGCGCCTTCTCCTTGATCTGACGCACTCGTTCCCTCGTAATGCCGAGGAGCGAGCCGATCTGCTCCAGGGTCATTGGCTCCTGGTCATCCAGCCCGAAGTACAGCCGCAAAATTCTGCTTTCCCGCTCGCGCAGCGATGACAGCGCTTCCTCGACGGATTCCGTGAGCGCTTTTCCGAAAGTCAGCTCGTCTGGAGTGGGGTTGAGAGTATCAGGCAAATAGTCGAGCAGCCTGTTGTCCTCTCCGGGCGTCATGGGCGCGTCCAGAGATAGATGCGTCTGCGAAATGGATATGGTCCGGGAGACCTCTTCCTCCGTCAGATCCATCTCTTCGGCGATCTCGCTGTGAGTCGGCTCGCGCCCGAGCTCCTGAAGGAGCGCGTTCGCGCGCTTGCCGATCCGGTGCAGAGTGCCCGCTCGATTGAGTGGCACCCGCACGATGCGAGACTGCTCTGCGAGAGCTTGCAAAATGGCCTGGCGAATCCACCACACGGCGTAGGAGATGAATTTGATCCCCTTGGATTCATCGAACTTGTGGGCGGCGCGGATCAACCCAAGGTTTCCCTCGTTTATCAGATCGGACAGCGCTACTCCCTGGTTCTGATATTTTTTGGCAACAGAGACGACGAACCGAAGATTGGAGCGCACCAACTTGTCCAAGGCGTCCGCGTCGTCAGCCCGTATCAGCCTCGCGAGATTGGCTTCCTCGTTCCGGTCGATTAGTGGGTAGACGCTGATATCGCGAAGATACTGGTCCAGCGAGCCGTCGTCGTACGACGACTTCCGATGCGAACGTGCGGCGGCGGGCATGCGGGGGGATGCTCCTGGGTGCAGCGGAACGGGGCCACCCTCGTCGGCGTGGCTCGGTGCATCGTTTTGCGTGGAATCAGTACTAGCGAATTCTTTCACCAAGCCGCGTCCAACGTATGTTCGTAAGCCAGGGGAAACGGTGCGTTATGTCTCGCGCGTAGCTGTAATACACGACAAGAGGCCGTCCCTTCACAAGGGAGTCGGGGACAAAACCCCAGTACCGGCTATCGTACGAATTGTCCCGATTGTCACCAAGCATGAAGTAGTTCCGCTTCGGCACGATCAGCGGTCCCCAATTATCCCGCGAGGGATAGCTGGTACTGGCCGCGGCCGAGCGAACGAGATAATCGCGTTGCCAACGAAACTCCTCACGAGACGGATCACTCCCAGGCTCGGTATGCACAACATACGGCTCGTTGAGCATCCTGCCATTCAGTCGAACGGCACCGTCTCGCATCTCGACCGTGTCGCCCGGCATGCCGATCAGACGCTTGACGAAGTCCTTGGAAAGATCGCCGGGCCACTCAAAAACCACGACATCCCCACGTTCGGGCCGCTCGATCGCCGGAAGATGCTTTCCTGTAAATGGAACTTCGGCACCATACACAGCCTTGTTGACCAGAAGAAAGTCTCCGACAAGGAGCGTATGCTCCATGCTGCCAGTCGGAATCTTGAAAGCTTCGACCAGAAAAGTGCGAATGATGAGAAACAGTAGAACCGCTATCTGAAAGGACTTCGCCCATTCCCAGAAAAGATGGCGTGCCGAGCGGGAGCGATTGAGTTGACGCAATAGCTCCTTGCGTTGCTCGTCTGAGATTTCGGTAAGTGCTACAGGGCGGTCATTCATGTGCTGCGTGCGTCGGCAGAGTCGAGAAACGTTACGAGATATCCGGGTTGTTCGGCAAGGCGCTCGACCGCGGAACGCGCTTGGACTGAAAGTTCAATTGTTACGACCGTGTGCTGCCCCGCTTGTCCGACTCCAATGCCCATGATCGGAACGTGCTGGGCGTCCAAAAGACGTCGCACGCGCGATGCCAGATCAGGCGTCGAGCGCGCGGAGATCGCGGCGACCAGCGAAGCGACCGGTTGCGAAGCGACACCCACCGTCGATGCCGGAAGGGCCGCTACGACCTGCCGAACCGTCGATTCGATTAGTGTGCGCGAAATGCCGCGGCCCCTCACGCGGCGCTCCACACGCTCACTCAACGTTTGCGCCAGATTATTGGTGTGAGTATGCGTCATCGCCGTCCGCAATTAACAAACGTTCCACAGGTGATTCAAGGGTAGAAACCGCGATTCAAGAATACATAATGCGAACTGCCAACTGCGAACAGCTCAAGCAGGGTAGTTGTCTATCTGGGCCCGCTGCAACGAACCCGAGAAATCGATGTAGCCTACCTTTGTTTCCGAGTAGAATTCATACACCTCCCATCCTCCTTCGCGGTGTCCGTTTCCAGTTTGCTTGACACCACCGAAGGGAAGATGTGCTTCCGCACCGATCGTGGGTGCGTTGATGTAGGTGATACCATTGTCCAGGTCATTTAGTGCCTGAAACGCAGTCTGGACGTCGCGAGTGTACAACGACGAAGACAGTCCGTATTTCACATCATTATTGACAGTGAATGCTTCCTCGGCTGTCCTTACCCGGATCACAGAAAGGACGGGCCCGAAGATCTCCTCCTGCTCAAGCCTGCTGCCAGGCTTTACCCGCGCAAAAATAGTCGGCTCGTAAAAGTGACCCTTTCCCAAACTTTTTCCCTCGGCTCGACGACCGCCGCACAGGAGATCGGCCCCCTCAGCCTGGCCTATGTCGACGTAGCGCTCGACCTTTTTTATCGCCTGGTCATTGATGACAGGCCCTATATCGGTCCCATCCTTTCGCCCGTCTCCCAACTTGAGGGCGCGCACCCGATCAACGAGTTTGCTGAGCATGTCATCGTGAATTCCAGTTTGCAGAATCAGCCTGCTGGTCGCTGTGCAGCGTTGGCCGGCGGTGCCAAAAGCACCCCAGAGAACGCCATCGATCGCCAGGTCGATATCGCCATCATCCAGTACGATCATGGCGTTCTTTCCGCCCATCTCGAGCGAAAGCCGCTTGTGCATGCGGCCGCACGTCTGCCCCACGATCCCGCCTGTTGCGGTCGACCCGGTGAACGAGACGAGGGCGACGTTCGGGTGCTCCACAATCGCGGCTCCGACGGTGGCACCTGCGCCATGCACAAGTTGTATCACCGCGGGCGGCAGTCCGGCTTCCAGTAGAATCTCCACGAAAACCGTTCCCGTGTGTGGCACATCCTCCGCGGGCTTGAAGACCACTGAATTCCCGCACAGCAGGGCTGGGAAGATTTTCCAGGTGGGGATGGCGAGCGGGAAATTGAATGGTGTAATGATTCCCGCTACTCCAATGGGACGTCTGAAACTCATCGCCCACTTGGACCGCAGTTCGCTGGGGACCGTATGACCGAAAAGTCGCCGGCCTTCGCTCGCGGCGTAGTAGGCTGTGTCGATCCCTTCCTGCACGTCACCGCGAGTTTCGGCGAGCGGTTTTCCCATCTCGCGCGTCATGAGATCGGCGATTTCCTCCTTTCGCTGAGCAAGCAGGTCTCCGACTTTCCTGAGTATGTCGCCACGTGCCGGCGCGGGTGTACGCTTCCACTGCTCAAAACCCTGGCGGGCGGATGCCACGGCACGATCAACGTCCTCACGCCCGGAGAGCGGAAATCTTCCTATTACATCGGTGGTATCTGCCGGATTCACGTTGTCGAAGTGAGTTCCCGTGGAGGGTTCGACCCAACTGCCTGCGACGAAGTTCTTGAAGATTTTCATGATTGTAGGATGCAATTCAGTGATCCCATCATCGAACGACCTCCGCGCGTGGCGAATTGTCGCGAATAGATAGTCGCACCGGGAAGGTCGGATCAGTAGCCCACTTGACTCCGAAGGGGGATTGCTTCGGACACTGCGTGTCCTCGCAATGACTTGACTCCGAAAGTGGATTGGAATCCAGCGTCATTCGCAGAACCACGTTGTCGGGTGGTTCAGGTCCGGGCGCGCATAACCGGCGCGCGGAAGAATCTGAGTTGCCGCAAGACCAATTCCCCACGCGATCACCATCAGCGACGCCACATGCGCGGCGCCCGCGCGGTGCCGCCATGTCCATACGCCGCTCCACATACCGGCGAGCGTAATGAGCCCTGTTCCACCGAGGTAGAGAAAGAGATTGGGGCCGCATCGGATCGGGTAGGTTGAGTGCGGCCAAAAGAGAATCCCAACGGCAAGGCCGAGCGCAATCAGAACCCGAAGATAAACCGCCCAACCTCTCGTCGGTTTTACAGCAGGTGCAATCTCGCGCGCGGTCGCCGCGGTGCCTGCTTTCACTTGCGCCGGCGCAGCTGCCTTTACTGGAGGAGTCGCGCTCGCTCGCAAGAGCTCCTCGTCCGACACGGATGCCAGCTGCTTGTCGATCTTCGCGAGTTCCTTATCCCAATCTGTCATGGCACTACCTCCCGCCGCTTGCACAGCACGACCATCGAGAAAAGCAACAGAAGCCTGACCAGCAGTTTCGACTTCGCCGCGATGCCGGTTCAGGCTTGTCGCTCTTCACTCAGCCATTTTCCCGCGCCAGCGAGTACCGCTCGATCTTCTTGTACAGATTCGACCTGGGCATGTCGAGCGTTCGCGCTGTTTCGGAAACGTTCCAGTCCATTTCACGCAGCTTTGCGAGCAGGAAGGCACGCTCCGCCGCATCCTTGAATTCCTCGAAAGTTCGACAGGCCAGCAAGGTGCCGATACTCGCACCCTCCGTTGACCTCCTCCCAACCAGCCGATCGATATCCGCCGCCCCAACCCGAGGGCCGGCAGAAAGAATAAGCAATCGTTCTATGGTATTGCGAAGCTCTCTGACGTTGCCTGGCCAGTCGTTCTCAGACAGCCGCGCAACCGCTTCAGGTAGCACCTGCCTGGGCGCCATTCCCTCGCGTTGCGTGAGCAGGTTGGTGAAATGCGCTACCAGATGAGGAATATCCTCCCGGCGGTCGCGCAGCGGCGGAACCGTGACGGGAACCACATTCAAGCGGTAGTAAAGATCCTCGCGAAATTTGCCATTGGAGATCTCCTCGTCGACTTTCTTGTTGGTAGCGGCAATGACGCGCACGTCCACCGCTATTGTCTTGCTACCGCCAATTCGAGTGACCACCCCATCTTCAAGAACGCGAAGCACCTTCGCCTGTGCCGCGAGGCTCATGTCGCCGATCTCATCCAGAAAGAGCGTTCCGCCTGTAGCCTGTTCGAACTTCCCGGCGCGGTCCGCAATTGCCCCGGTAAAGGAGCCCTTCATGTGGCCGAAAAGCTCGCTTTCTATCAGCTCGCTCGGAATCGCGGCGCAGTTAACCTCAATGAATGGCGCCTTGGCTCGCGGTGACAAGCGGTGAAGCGCCCGCGCCACGAGCTCCTTGCCTGTGCCGTTTTCGCCGGTGATCAGCACACGTGCCGGCGTCGGCGCTACCTTCTCGATCTTCTCGATCAGAGCCCGAATGGCGTACGACTTACCGACAATTTCGTGGCGCGATTCGATCGTCTCGCGAAGCCGGCCGATCTCCTCCTGAAGATCCAGGTGCTGAAGCGCATTTCGAAGCGTAACGAGAATGCGGTCGGTATCGAGCGGCTTCTCCAGAAAATCATACGCGCCGCGTTGCGTGGCTTCGACCGCGGTCTGGATAGCGCCGTGCCCGCTGATCATCACGATCGTCGCCGTCGCGTCCTGTTCTCGAATCTTCTGCAACGCCTCCAGACCATCTATGCCGGCCATCTTGACGTCCATGAAAACCAGATGCGGACGCCAACGATTGTATTCGCCGATTGCATCAACGGCGTTTTCAGCCGTACGAACCTCGTAACCCTCGTATTCCAGAAGTTGACCCAGCGCGGCGCGCACTCCACGCTCATCGTCCACCACTAGAATTCGTCTACTCACGGCACCGCTTTATAGAGCGTGATCTTTCCCTTGGCGATGCGCACGTCGCCGATATAAGGCGGTATCACGAGCGGCAGTGCTTCGGGCGCCAGCCCATCCGGCCGCTTTCCCTCTTCAATTTTGCGAACCAGCCGCGGTATCAACTGCGGGGGCACCGAAAAATCGCGAATCTGAAGCGCCTTCACCCGGTACTGCGCGAGGCCTGGACGAACCACATCGAGCGTTCCGCCAAATTGCACACGCTCCCGGTCGCTCAGCATGGCTCCAATTGGCCCCAGGCTCTGCTTGCCTCCAAAATCACTCAGCTTGACCGAGGCTCGAACGAAAAGCTGGTCGCCGAAGACCGCCGCTTCAATTGATTCAGCCGACGGGGGCAACACGCCTTTGGACAGCTCCTCGAAGACATATGCCGACACGCCGCCAGGTCTGAGGTTCGCGAACACCTGGCCTCGCGGTTGACCCAGCTTTTGTATCGCCGAGCGAGCTTGTGCGGCGGCTGCCGGCGTTAGCGGCTCCCAAACCAGTTCGCTCGTGGACACCACTTCCTCAGCCCGATACTCGCGCCATTTCGGATACAGGAAATATCCAGCGACCGCAAGCGCCGCCAGCACCACCAGGCATCCAATCATTCGAAAGCAACCCAAGCTCAGTGCCCTCCTAGTGGTGCAGAATCGAGCAGTGCGTAGCGTGATCCGGCTCGCGAAAGCGTGGTCTGCATTAGATCCACCGCCGAAACCTCAACCGTTGTCTGAAAGTCAGTATTGCGCGCGGCTTCGCGCAATGCGACGGCCGTCTCCCGCGTAACCGGCCCTTTCGATCTTCCCAACGTCAGGTGTGGCCGGAATGCTCTTCCCTCAACTGCAACCCCGAGCGTTGCGCAGGCTGATTCAATGTCGTGATGCAACAGCTCGAGCCTTGGATCCTGCCCCACGGCCATCCATACGATTCGCGGCTGGAGAAGGTTCGGAAATGCTCCAAGACCATCAATTGTGAGCGTCATCGGCCGAAGTGACGCGGCTATCTCACGCATTCGATCGCGGAATTGAGGTATCTCGCTCTCCTGCCGTTCGCCGAGAAACTTCAGTGTGAGGTGGAGACGCTCCTCGCTCACCCACGATATTGCCGGTGCAGCGGCCCGCATTCGCTCAGTCGCCGTTCTGATCGCTGTGCGCTGCTCGGGCGGCAGATTAATCGCGAGAAAGAGACGCACAAGCGGGAAGCGGGAAGCGGGAGGCGGGAGGCACTGGTTGCGAAATGGTTTTCGGAGATTTTGCGTTGGCCTCCGAGTCTCGATTGCCGCCAGCCGCCTCCCGCCCTTCCCTCCCCGCCTCGCGCTTGCCGTAACCTTGCGGGTCGATCTCAACGCGCATGAATCCAGCAGCCAACACGACCTTCTCGACACGCCGCGCACACTCGGGCGCGAGCCAGAGCTCCAGCTCGTCGCGCCCAATCTCTACGCGTCCCATGTCGCCGTGATGCCTGACACGCAGATCTCCCGTTATGCCGAGGGCGCGTAGACCGCGCTCTGCATTTTCCACCTGGCGCAGCCGTTTGGGTGTGACGGCAAGCCCCTGCGGGAGGCGGGACGAAAGACACGGAGACGATGGCTGCGACCAGGTTGGAATCCCTCGACGACGAGACAGCAGGCGGATCTCAGCCTTGGTGAATCCCAACTCGGCGAGAGGGGAGCGCACATCCTGCTCGCGGCCAGCCTGCATACCGGGACGATAATCGGATAGGTCGTCCGCGTTCGTACCGTCCAGGATCATGGCGATCCCCCGTTCAGTCGCAACGGGCCGCAGCTTAGTCCAAAGCTCCGTCTTGCAGAAGTAGCAGCGATTGGACGGGTTCGCGGCATAGCGCGGATCGTTCATTTCGTCGGTATCGATTTCCAGCACCGAGAGACCGAATTCGTCAGCGACGCGTCTGGCCATTTCCCACTGCTCGGCGGGGTATGACGCCGACCGCCCAATGACAGCGAGCACACGCTCCGGTCCCATCACGCCGACTGCAACGCAGCCAAGGTAGGCCGAATCGACGCCACCGCTAAAGCCGAGCATGACAGAGCTCTGCGCGCCTAGCCAGTCCGTGAGTTTTTCCTCCTTTTCAACGGCAACGGCTTCCGCATCGGACGGGAGAGTGACTTGCATGCTGAAACGTAGTTCGGTATTGCGAGACTATGAAGTGCGACATTTCGCGGTGGGGCAGGATGCACTCATGAACATCCTCCAAGCAGCGCCGTTTTCGATCGCGCCCTTCCGGTGAATGCTCTGATCATGCCGGAAATCATGTCGAAGAAAACAGAAAGAATCCCCAGAATGGTCCCGCTCATCACCGGTGCGGTGATGATGCGGTATGGGCTCAAGTCAGACCCGATTCTCCCGTTCCTGTTGCGTAAAGTCGGTGCGGCGCGATAACCAGCGCCTCCACAGAGGCACTTCGCGCCGAGCCAACTTTGCGATCACGCTGCGGAACGCCATGAGCATTTCCGAGGCTTCGGCATAACGCTTGTCCGCTGACGGCGATAGAGCGCGTCTGATCCACACAGCAACCTCTCTTTGAATTCCTTCGAGATCAGGTCTGTCAGATAGCTGCCGCGCGAGAATGGCTTTGGCATCGTCAGAGCCAAACGGGGGGGAGCCCGTGAGTACATAAACCACTATGGCGGCCATGGCGAAGCAGTCGGCCTGCGGCCCCTGAACTTCGCCAAGCAGCTGTTCCGGCGGAGCAAATGCCGGCGTGCCTGTAGTGCCAGCGGCTTCCTCGCCCGGCAGGTTTGCAATGCCGAAGTCCGCCATGCGCCAACGGCGATAGCGGTCCAGCAGGATGTTCTCCGGCTTGAGGTCGCGGTGAACGATGCCATTGGCGTGCGCTGTGCTGAGTCCGTCGAGAACGAGGTCGATTTGCGGCGCAATGTCCACAAATGCGAGCTTGCCGGATCCCGAGATCAGATCCTCCAGCGAGCCTCCCTCCGCAAGCTCCATCGTGTACCAGGCAACGTCACCACGTCGGTCCCAATCGTAAATGGGGACGATAGCTGGGTGCGCGAGCTGCGCCGCAAGCCGGGCCTCGCGCCGAAACCTGCTCACAGCCCGGTTGTCCCGTGAGACCGACGGGTGCAGCATCTTGAGCGCGACTTCACGATCGAGCGCTAGATCGCGCGCGCGCCAAACGGAGCCGAACGTTCCACTACCCAGCGAAGCTAGCACGTCATAGTCGTCGCCGAGCGCCCGGCGCAGCCGTGCCTCCTCGGCTTCCTCGAAGGCCTGCTTCGGTTCGTCGCCAGTACCGGCGATAAAGACGGAGCGAGACCCGACCGCACGGTCCACAGCACGAAGCAGCCCCGCTATGGAGTGATGTCTGTCTCGCGGCTGCGGAAGGAGTGCGCGATCGAGCGCCCGTGCAACATCCTGCGGTATGTCAGGGCGTACCCACTGTAACGGTGGCACGTCGTCTGTCGGCAGCGGTTCTCCGGTAAGCGCCGCGAAGCAAGTCGCCGCCAGTTGCCACTGGTCCGACATTATCGTCGGAGCCCACTCCGCATTCACCCACTCCGGCGGCACAGGCATCCAGCGCGCGTCCGGCGTCGCCCCCGACGGAATTTCCGCGCGTGGCAGCGCCCATTGCCAGTGGCTGAGCCACACGTGCGCGCTCGGAGTAACCCAGATACAGTCGGGAGACATGGCACCGTAGACACTTCCTGCCTGGTGCATGTAGACAAGTGCCGATCCTGCCGCTCGCAAAACTTGCAGGACGGAGGCGACGTCATTCTCAGCGCCTTCCCGCGTCATGCGCGCGCGAATGGTCTCTCCCGCGATCCAGCGGCGCAAATATCCCGGTCCACGGCGCGCCTCGCGGTGAGAAGTCCAGTAGTGGTACGTGGTCGGAATCGACGGATGCCCGAGATGCGCCAGCTGCCTCGCCTCATCCGCAAGCCATGATGCATGCGTGGGATTTGGCGCTGTAACGAGAGACAGCGATCTTCCAAGCGCGTCGATGATCTCCTGGTAATGACGGAAGTCGGCTGCAAGGCCAGACGCGCCCCATCGCCACGCCGGCGGGAGGCGCCAGTCGGCGAGATGCTCAGGTAGAGTTTCGGTAGCGGTGTAAGGTCCGAGAGCGTTGGCGCTTGGCATCACGCGAAATGTCGGCAAGGACTTGAGATCGCGCTACGGCCAATCGATGCCCGTGTCAGCGTTGCATTGCCAGCAGTCGCGGACCTGACGTTATCACGGCGGGACGATAGCGCAACGCTTCTGCCGCATGCGCGACAGCGATCGCCTCCGAGTTATCGAGATCCGCCACCGTACGCGCGACCTTGATCACCCTGTGGTAGCCGCGCGCAGTAAGAGCGAGGCGCTCGGCAGCGCTTGCCAGCAGCTCGCGCGCGCCGCTCTCGATTCCGCCGTGGGTGTCGAGCCAGCGACCGGATACGTGCGCATTGCAGGTGACACCCGAAAGCGGCTTGTACCGGACACGCTGCAACCACCTGGCACGCTCGACGCGAGTGCGAATGGAAGTTGACGCCTCCGAGGCTGTACTCGAGGACAGAGCTCGGAGCGACACCGCACCAACGTGCACGTTCATGTCGATGCGGTCCGCCAGAGGACCCGACAGCCTGGCACGATACTTCGATACATCCGCCGCCGAGCAAATACAGACGCGCGACGGCTCGGTCGCATTTCCGCACGGGCACGGATTCATCGCTCCAACCAGAGTGAAGCGCGCGGGAAACGTAACGGTACACGCCGCACGGGAAATGACGACACGGCCATCCTCCATTGGCTGCCGGAGCGACTCGATCACATGGCGGGGAAACTCGAGCAGCTCATCCAGAAAAAGAATTCCGTTGTGGGCCAGGCTCACCTCTCCAGGCCGTGGAGGATTTCCGCCGCCGATGAGCCCCGCATTCGAAACAGAATGATGCGGCGCCCGGAATGGCGCTGCGCTCACAAGGGCGTGACCTGCCGTGAGAGCACCTGCGACTGAATGAATTGCCGTCGCTTCCAGCGCCTCCGCTTCCGTCAAAGCCGGCAGAATCCCCGGCAGGCGCCGCGCCAGCATCGTTTTTCCAGCGCCTGGCGGCCCGATCATCAACACGTTGTGCGCCCCGGCCGCGGCGACCTCCATCGCGCGCTTGGCGCTCTCCTGACCTACAACGTCCGCAAAATCCAGATAGTCGCTCGGCTGTATGTCAGATGGCAATGGAGCCGGAGGCGGAAGAGATGAGCGGCGGAGCCATGAGAACAGCTCCGAAAGCGTCGCAGGCGCGCAGAGGGGCAGCGCCGCCACCAGGCGAGCCTCGGCAACATTGCTCGGTGGAAGGACGAGGGTGGTGCCCTCGTGCGACGCGGCGCGAATCGCAATTGGGAGGGCACCACGAATTCCGCGCACCGTGCCATCGAGTCCCACTTCGCCGGCAAATAGCCGGTGTTGTGCGGCGTCGGCCGGAAGCTGACCAGTCGCAATGAGAATTCCGACGGCGATCGGAAGGTCGAATCCGGTTCCCTCTTTCCTGACATCAGCCGGCGCAAGGTTTATCGTGATACGACGCGGCGGGAGCTTGAAACCGGCGTTGACCAGCGCGGCGCCCACGCGCTCTCGGCTCTCCTTGACTGCGCCTGCGGGCAGGCCGACGATGAACCACTGCGGGAGACCCTGGGCCGCGTCGACTTCTACGGTAATATCGTATGCTTCAATCCCGAGAACGCTGGCGGATTTGATGGAGGCGAGCATGGGCGGAGATTAGGCTCGCCCGGGAAGAGCACGTCATCGCTAACACGCGAGGCGAATCAAAGTGGTGCAGGTCCTGACAGAGACAATGGACAAGGGAAAGGGGGACGAGGGAAAAGGCACTTAATTGCTGCCAGGCATGTCGGCGTTGTCCTACCCGCGCAATTCTCCAATCACAGTTTCAACTACGCTCACCAACTCCCCCATCTCTCGCGCGTCGAACACCAGGCTGGCTCCAGCCGTCGAGTAGATTTCTCTGAGCGGCCGCGTGCCCCCCAACGCTAAAGCTTTCTTGTACCGCGATACTGCTTTCGCCGGATCCCTCAGGCTTTCCCGCCAAATCTGCAACGCTCCAAGCTGCGCTATGCCATACTCGATGTAATAGAACGGATCCTCGAAGATGTGTAGCTGCCGGTACCAGCGGGCCGCGCGCTGCACTTCCAGCCCGCTCCAGTCGATTCCGCGTTCAAAGCGCGCTCGGATGTCCAGCCACGCTGCATCCCGGGCGTCGCGACCCTGCGCTTCGGGATGGGAGTAGATCCACGCCTGAAAAGCATCCACGCTGGCTATGTGCGCGAGACTGAACAAGATGTCTTCGAGATGCTCGATTCGCGCGCGACGCAGATCGTCTGGTGCATAGTACCCTTCGGGTCTAGCGAGCAGAGGTGCCGCGAACAGCTCCATCGTCATTGATGCCAGCTCTGCCGCCTCCGAACCGGTTCCGCGTTGCCATACCAGCGGATGCTCGCCGCCAAGAAAAGCATGAAAGCAGTGACCTGCTTCGTGCATCAGGGTAGCAACGTCGTCAGGCACTCCGACGGCGTTCATGAAGATGAACGGTCGGCGACGGAAGCTCAGCCTGGTGCAATACCCGCCTGGCGCCTTACCCGGACGGCTGGCGAGATCGAGAAGTGACTCGTCTGCCATGACGCCGAATTGCGCGCCAAGCTCGGCGTCAACCCGGTTGAACACGCCCCGCGCCCGAGCCACGAAATCGGGCACGTCTGTGAAGGGAATCAGTGGTTGGGCGTTATCCGGATCCACGCCCAGGTCCCACGGCCTCACCGACTCGACACCGAGCCGCTGCCGGCGATACGTGAGCTGACGCTCCACCGCCGGAACTACGGTCGCTTCAACAGCCGCGTGAAATCGTGCGCAATCCGAGGGTGTGTACTCGAAGCGATGTTTGGCCCTGAAGACATACTCATGGTAATTGTCGAAACCGGCGTTGCGCGCAACCGTGTTGCGCAGCTCGAGCATTCGGTCAAAGACATCGGACAGATCATCGCGCACTCCGAGATACGCCCGGTCGCGCGCCAGGTACGCTCGCTCGCGCACCGAGCGATCCGAAAGCTTGAGATACGGCTGCAATTCCGGAATTGTCTTGCGCTCTCCGTCGAACTCGACTTCGAGCGTGCCTGTAATTTTCTGATACCGCGCGGACAATTCTTCGATCTCCGAGAAGAGTGCGACATTCTCCGTTCGAAATATCTCGCTGTCTGTCCGCCACTCGGTGAGCACCGTCTCGAGATCGGGACGCTGGAAGCCGAGGACCAGGATTCGTCGCGCCAGGCGCACCTGCCGCTCATCCATGCGTGGAAAGATTTCGCTGGAGAAACGCAGGTAGGTTGCCTCCTTCTCGGGATCAGACGTGTCACCGGTGTAGGCAATCATCGCTTGGGTGCCCGCTTCGCCGACCAGCTCCTCCAGGCGAGACCACGCCGCAAGCCAGGCGCTGGCGTTGCCGAGGTCGAGATTCGCCGACTCAAGGCGATCGTAGAACGGAGCGATGTTGTCCCACGACGCGCTGGCGAATGCATCAGGTGTACCGGGAAGATCGGTGATCGATCCGGAAAACATGCTCGCCTGATCGCTGACAGCGGTCACGATACCATGCCCTTGCCCTGCTCCGCCTCCATCTCGAATCGCGGAATCTCCGCGTCAAATGCCGAGCCGTCCTCGCGCACGAAATGGTAAGTGCCTTCCATGTGCCCGCGCCGGGACTTGAGAACACAAAAACTCTGGTACTCGTGCACGCCGCCGGGGATGATCGAAGGCTGCTGGCCGATTACGCCATCGCCTTCCACCTCACTATCATCGCCTGCAGAATCGTGGATGCGCCAATGGCGTGTGAGAAGCTGCGCCGTCTTATCTCCCGTATTCTCAATACGAATGAAATAAGCGAATACAAACTGTCTTCTCTCCGCGGACGACTGCTCGGGCAGAAAGAGCGGGCGAACTGTGATGCGGATTCCGTTCGTGATCCTGTAGAAAAAACCTGTGGCGTTCATCGGGCGGAATATAGTATAGCTTGGCGGAGATCAGAGCTTCGCAACTGGAACTGCGAACTGCGAACTGCGAAACTGCGAACTGCGTACTGCGGATTACGGATTGCGTGGTGCAAGCGTGCGAGCGGGCCAAGCTGGGCGAACTGCGAACTGGCCAAGCCGAGGGGACCGCAATCCGCAGTCGCTGTTTAGCGACGCCACCTCGCTCTCGTGCTTGCGGCCGGCACCAACCGATACACTCGGCCATTTGCTGACAGGACATACAGCTCACCGGCCGAGTCCTCACCGAACGAAAGGACATTTCCGAGCTCTCCAACGGGCCACTCGCGCTGGTCGGTTGCGACACCGTCCACGAGCCGAAAGCTTCGCAACCAGCCTGAGCAGTAATCGCTGTAGAAATACGTGCCCGCGAGCGCGGGCATTCGGTTACCGCGATAAACAAACCCTCCCGTCACCGAGCAGCCCTGATCGCGGCCATACTCGAACACCGGCTTGACGAAGCCGCTGAGGTCGCAGGACGGTGACGCGTAGCAGTGATTTCCTTCAGCGATGTTCCACCCGTAATTCAGGCCCGCCGACTGCGTTGACGCCGCATTGACCTCCTCCCAGCGATTCTGGCCGACGTCGGCTACATACAGAACGCTTCCCACACGGTCGAAGGAGAAACGCCAGGGATTTCTCATTCCACTAGCCCAGACCTCGGGACGACCGCCACCGCGTGCATAGGGATTGTCCAACGGGATTCCGTATGGATCGCCACCATCGACATTCAGACGGAGCATTTTGCCCAGCAAGCTCTGCCGATTCTGGCCATGGCCCTGCGGATCGCCACCGCTGCCGCCATCACCCATGCCGATGTACAGCATGCCGTCGGGGCCAAACATCACGAGCCCGCCGTTGTGATTTGCGAACGGTTGGGCGATTGTGATGATCAGCTTTGCTGAACCCGGATCGGCCGCGTTTTTGTTGCCGCTGACACGGTAACGCTCAACGCGAGTGTCACCCTTCAAATCAGTGAAATTCACATAGAAAAAGCCGTTGGAGGCGTACCGCGGGTGAAAAGCCATGCTCAGCAGGCCACGCTCGCCACCGCTTGTGATCTTGCCGGAGATGTCGAGAAATGGGGTAGAAAGAACGCTGGCGTTCTCGAGCACCAGAATACGTCCCCTCTGCTCCACGATGAATCGCCGTGCATCCCCTGCAGGCGCTGTCAGGAACAGCGGATTTGAGAGCCCGGTGGCGACAGTCTCAGTCGCCAGAACCACATCCCCGGCCGGAGGCGGTTGCCGCTGGCTGAGCACCTCATCCTCCGAACAAGCGGACAGCAATAAGGCCATACCCACAATAAGCAGTTCACGCATGACTGGAACCTCTTTATTGGTCCATGGAAAAGGTATTGCAGACCACGACTGGAAAGATGGTCCAGGCGAGGCGATTGACATCCAGTGCTTCCGCTTCCCTTCCGCCAGCGCGTAGCAAGCGCCCCAGCGCGGTGGATAAGACAAGACCGTAGAGGTCCCTACTCCCCAACCAGGAGCTCTATCCTCACGACGGTCCCTTTCCCCTCCTCGCTCTCGATCTCGATCTCGCCGCCCCAGCCTTCAATTAGCCGCCGGGTGATCGCCAATCCAAGCCCGCTTCCGCTGGTACGGGTAGAGAAGTGCGGTTCGAAGATACGCGGCAGTATCTGAGCAGGCACGCCGCCGCCGTTGTCCGTTACCTCAATCACGACCACGCCATCCTTTCGATGGATACGGAGCTCCACACGCTTCGCCGCGGCGAGACGCGCGTTCTCCAGAATATTGAGAAGGGCCTCGTGCAACTCGTCCCGTCTTGCGCGGGCGTTGGCCGGTACCTCCGCGCCACTGATAACCCATTCGACATCATCGCGCCCCAGGCGCTCGAGCTCCACTACGTCGCGCGCTACCGCCGCTACGTCCGTCCCCTCGGCCGGCGTCTGTTCGTCGGCCGCCGTGCCATAACGGCTGAAGGAGCGCGCGATCTGGTCGAGCCGATCGATCTCCGCGAGGATTCGGGTTGCATTACGGTCGAGAATCTCGTCGAAATCCTTGCGCCGGTCGCTGCGAGCACGCACGAGGTGTTGAATACCGAGCCGGATTGGAGTCAGGGGATTCTTGATCTCATGCGCCACCTGGCGCGCCATCTCCCCCCAGGCGAGAACCCGCTGAGCGCGGGACAGTTCCGTTACGTCGTCGAGAGTGAGGACGGCGCCTCCCGCGCCGCGAGTCAAGCGCGCCAGTCGCACATGGAGCTGCTGACGGCCCCAGGTCATGTCAAATTCTTCGTCTTCGAGGTCCGACGCGAGAAATTCCGTAATGTGACCGGTAAGCTCAGGCGGGCCTACCGCCATGACCGCGGAGCCGGACTGAAGCCGCGCGCCAAGCAGGGCTTCAGCGCGCGGGTTCGCGAGAAGTGTCACCCCGCTCCGGTCCACGGCAATTACTCCGCTTGCCACGTTGCGCAGAACTGCCGCCGTACGGCGTTCAGCTTCGAGCAGCGCCACACGACTTTCGCGGATGTCGCTCCCCATACGCCGGAATGCCGAGAAGACGGGAGCAAATTCCGCGGGCGGATTGGAAGGCAGAACTGGATTCAGCTCGCCGCCCGCGATTGCCAGCGCTGCACCACGCAGGCCGCCGATGGGCTTCGCGAGTGAGCGAGCCGCCACGCCGCTCAGCCAGAGCGCTCCGAGAGCACCCGCCACGGTCAGAAACAACACAAGTACACCGAGGTCACGCCGCCGGGAGTCGAGTGTTTCATCATTTCCGCGAGCTGGAGCGCCGACCACGATCCGTTCGTTGCCGATTTCCACCGCTCGAAATCCAAACAGCATCGGCGTGGAGCCAACTTGCAGTTCCTGGCTCGCCTGGGGCTCCGCGTCCGAAGCCAGTCTGTGATATATGTCCGGATGCAGAAAACGGCCGATGGGCGTCAGCGAGTCGAGCAGTGCATCGCTCGTCTCTCTTAACACCCCGCCGCGATACAGCAATAGCGGAAGATCGCCACGTGTCGTGCGTCCCCTCTCTTCGGTAATTGCTCTTTCTCCAGTGACGGACCTCAGGGCTTCGAGGACCAGAAGCTCGCGTGACTGTCGGTCATCGGTGCGTAACCGCTGATAGCTCCACGTCGAGAACGCCGCCGCTGGTATTACAAAGAACGCGAATAGTGCGAGCGTGAGACGTGCCCGATAGCTTCGCGCCCAGCGCGCTCGCCTGGCCGCCAACCATCTCCGGAAGGCGTCATTTGGGAACACGCTTATTGTCCACAGCAAGAGAATGAGCGCAAGGTCGAGCAGGACGATGAGCGTTCCCCGTTGCAACAATACCCCGAGCGAGCGCAGATCGACAACGATGTGCGCTCGTGCGCTTCCCTGCGCGGTCTGAACTATCCGGTGCCCGTGCAGCTCTTCACCATCGCGGTACCAACGCAAATTATCTCCCGAGGAAGCCACCGAGTCGGTGCGCGCTATCGTGAGACTGTAGGGCGGCTCTCCTACCTCGCGTGGCGCTACGCCAAGCAGGGCATTGTATGGCGCGTCAGGGATGAGCCTTGTCCGTGGCGCCAACAGCGCAGTTGCAACTGTCGAATCCGCAAAAGGAACCGCAAGCGCCAGATAGGTTCCGGGTGTGCCTGAAAGCAGATGCACCACAGCCTCACCCTGCCCTCTCGCATCGCGCAGCAATTCCTTCGCCTCGTCAGCCGGGATCTCGAATTGCGCAAGCGCCACGCGTGCCAGCAGTGAGTCGCCGGCCGACCACGTGCCGAACGCGAGGGGGTATCCGCTGCCGGCAAGGTCGGATGCCGCGTATGCCTTGAGGAGTGCCGCCTCCGATCTGGGCGGATCCCCCTCGGCCATGCGTTCACCCAGTCGCTCAAGCAAGGGAATGGAATAGGGCTCCGCTTCCGAAAGCCGGCCAACATCTCGCTGCGCCAGCTGCACCCGCCCACGGACGTCAGCTCGCCAGGCAAGGGTGGTGGCACCGAGAGCGGCAACGCTTGCCGCTGCAAGCACAACCGCACCGTGCCGTCTCGTCACGGCCAGAGCACCAATCGCGAGAGTCCAGAAGACGGGATACCATGAGGGCCAGCTTCCAGGTCCGTCCAGCACCGCGGGTGCAAGGATGGCGGCTATCATCGCGAGCAACGGCGCAATAACTGGAGACACCCCGCGCCGACGGCCGAGCGCCACACTGCCAGCTGACGCCGCCCCAAGTAGCATCGCCGCCGCGGCGAAGAAAAGCGCGATCTCCCACGCAATCCAGACTTCGGCGCGAACACCGGCCGTGGGCGCTGAAATTCCTCGCGACAGGTCGCGCAGGAGAAATGGACCGCCAGCCATGATCACCAGTACAATGGCAATGGCCGGCATGGTAGCAGCGCGCCTGACCCGAGTGCGCAGAACGACGAACATCGCGAGCAACAGGATCGCGCTCGCGAGCATGAGCGCTCCGATGCTGGCAGTGAACGGCCCGCCAAACGTCGCGAAATAGACCGTGGGATCGAAGAGGAAAGATCGGCTCGACACCGAGTTGAGCGGCACAAGCGCCAGGCTACCCAGCGCCACAACGAGAGGAGCTACGCGCCATGGCATCCCTCGCTCGCGCCGCCACACGGCCGCGACGAACAGCCCGATCGCAAGAGCGAGCAGAAGTCCGCAGATAATGCGCGCGCGCTCGAGTGCACGAAGCCGCGCCTCAGCCTGGCTGGGTACGACTGGCGCAAACCACAGGAGAGTGTCGCCGGAGTGGACAAACGGATACAGCTCGGGTCCCCGTAACGACCGCGATGTAACTGGCCTGCGACCTGGAACGACAAAACGGAAACCCAGCAATCCCTCTCTCCGAGCAATCGTCTCGTCAAGCGCGTCCGTGAGGAGGTCCGCGGGAGGCTCTGCGTGCAATACCGCGGTTGCTACCGCGCGTTCGTTACCGTCGCGCTGCTGGGAATGCAGAGCTACATGAAAGGGTGACGTCACAATCATGAGGTCGGACGATTGCGAATCCGCCGACGTGTATACGCGGCCAGCCCACGCTCTGGCGACGCTGTCCCTGTACACAACCACACCCCGTTCGCCCTCGGCGCTCGCAAGGCCATCCAATGCAGCGAAGGCCCGCGGTGTACTGTCCGGTGCGTTCAGCGCCTGGCCGGCTATTCCTTCCAATGCCGCTACGGTCTCGAGCAAAGCACCGCTCAGCGCACTAGCTCCTCGGACGGATAATGCCCCCCGGTATTCCGGCCAGTGGTCACTGATCCTGCCGAGCTCACGCTGAGACAGTTCTGCTGCCATGCAAAACGCTGCCATCATGGCTCCGGTGGCAATCGCCCAACGCCGTCCCAGAGCCGGCAGCGGCAGTACGACCACCAGCGCGATGGCCGTCGCAGCCACCGTCGCCAGGAGGTATCGAACCTCCGGGGAACCGAGCCAGGCAGCCGCGGCGACGATGGAGGCGCCGGCTGCGGCCGTCCACATGGACGCGACGATCTTTCGCTGGCGTGGACCGATTTGCGATGCCGTGAACCAGTTACTAATCCGGGTGCCTACCATCCTTTGCGCTGGGAGGACCTGCACGGCTCCCTGATGAAATGAATGCCGCCAAGGCCGCCCGAATATACCTGTGCGCCGTGCGCGACATTCGATACATTCTCTGGCCAGAACCCGTCAAAGCTGGCAATGTTTTTAGGTGCGACAACCACTGGATGCGTTTATCAGGCGTTTGTTCTCACGGCCACGTCATTCATTTTCTGCACATCTCTGATCGCTCGCGGCGAGGAAGTCCCATGACACCGTGACACCGACAGATGAACGACCCCATTCATACAGATTTTCCTGGCTAAGGGCGAAACGCCGTGTGGCTGCAAATCTACCGCATCTCGTGGGAACGAATACCCACCTCCGGCGCTCGCGCGTGAGATCGGACAGCGCTCGTCACTAGCTCGGTGTCCCATAAGTTCCAGCGTGCAAGCGTGGCTGCCACCCGGTCCGCAGCGTTGGTCCCCGATCACATACCCATGGCTTCTCCCATTCATACTACCGACCGCCCTGTGCGGCTCCTCAAGGAGATGACCCCTGCCGAGGTCGCCGCCATAATCGCCGATGACCCACGTCTCATTGTTCCCGTTGGAACGTGCGAACAACACGGCCCGCATCTACCGATCGGCTGCGCCACGCTGATCGCTGAACGCCTCGCTGACGATCTCTCGGCTGAATATGGCGTGTTGCGAGCGCCGACGATCGAATACGGAGTGAATGTCGATTCGGAGCGGACATTCGCCGGGAACGCCTCGATGCGGAAGAAGACCCTGCACCGAATGTTGAACGATCTCCTCGCGTCCTGGGAAGCCACTGGCTTTCGCGAATTTATTTTGCTCACCGCCCACGACCATGATCCGCATCAGGAATCACTGGCAACTGTGGTTACAGACGTTGCGCGCGTCCGCGTCGTGGACGTGTTTGGGGTAAATATCGCTGACCTCCTGGAAGGCCAGCGCGAACATATGCACGGCGACGAAGCAGACACTTCACTTATGCTGCACCTTGCGCCCCACCTGGTTCACATGGAGCTGGCGCAGGATTTCATGATGACGCGGGAGGCGATGCGGCGTTACCGCCGGGGCTGGTTGCGCGTCCCCCAAGGAAGCCCAGGTTCCATTGGCAAGCCCACGCTCGCCACAAGTGCAAAAGGCGAGGCCATTTACAGGCGGTTAAGGGAGCGCATAAGCGAGCGAATTTTTCTTGCTCCTTCGCTCGAAGACTGAACCACGCCGCTCCGTTCCGGGTATAATACAGCTATGCAATATTCTGCTGCTTTCTCAGCTGCGCTTCTGGTCGCGAGCGCCTCGCTTCTACCGGCCCAGGCGGCTACGGTCGACGAGGGGCGCTTTGTCATCACACGCTCCGGCCAGCGCATAGGTACGGAAGACTTCACCATCCGCCGTCTGGGTGGTCCTGATCGAAATTCCTTCATGGCCAAGGCAAGCGTGGTGTACGACGATGTGCATCTGTCACCAGCCCTGCGCGCCGATCAGGACGGTTCCCCACTCGCCTATCAGATAGAGGTCAAGGCCGGCGCAGAGCT
>Ga0136617_10000917_pt1 | contig 25698 bp, 22 predicted proteins | sample AntDrymUQ3222106_2_FD_129672 | JGI IMG/M metagenome (GOLD analysis project Ga0136617, IMG submission 129672) | Polar desert sand microbial communities from Dry Valleys, Antarctica - metaG UQ322 (21.06) | ecosystem: Environmental > Terrestrial > Soil > Desert | place: Antarctica: Dry Valley...
ACCGATGTTGCCGGCGAACAAGTCGACGCCGTCATCGATGAGACCCTGCACCACGCCCGGCGTGAGCGAGGGGTCGTACTGGTCGTCGCCGATGGTGACTTCGATCTCCACGCCGGGGAGGACGTCGTTCTCGTTGGCGTAGGCGATGTAGGCCTCGAACCCGCGCGCCGCCGGCTCGAATGCCGCGGCGGCGGCGCCGCCGGACAGGGGCATGGCCGAACCGATGCTGATGGTGCCTTCGATCGGCGCGTTGGTGGCGTCGGGGTCGGGACAATCCTCGGTGTCGACGGTCCACCCCGAGCCCTCTTCGGGCTCGGTGCCGGCGCGGGCCGTGCCGATTCCGAAGGCGGTGAGGGCGAGCGCCGAAGCACCAGCCGCAGCAGTGATGCGAGTTGATCGCCTGGTCATGGAGTGTCTCCTGTGGTTGTGGGAAGGAACGGTTCGTCAATGGCGGGGGCTTCGCCCTCGTCGATCTCGGGCAGGTTAGTGCCGGTGCCGGCCGCGCTTGGGACCACCACCACGAAGTAGGCGGCGAGCCGCTTGAGCAGGCCGACGATGCCAAAGGGAGCGACGAACATCATGATCAACAGCAAGACGGCCAGGATGAACGAAGCCGGCGAGCTGCTCATCCAGCCGAACAGGAAGCCGAGCACCCCGCCCGAGTCGGCGCCGGCCTCGCGCGTCTTGTTCTCGACGAACACGTAGACCACCGCACCAACGATCGGTCCCCACAGCGTGGCGGCCCCGCCGAACACCATGATGAGCAGGAACGTGATGCTGCCGACGAGCGTGAAGTTGCGCAGCTCGGGGCTGGCCAGGTTGCCCGACACCGAGAACAGTGATCCGGCCACCGCGCACATGGCCGCCGAGACCCCGAACACGAGGGTCTTGGTGCGCGATCGGTTGACGCCCATGACCGCGGCCGCCACCTCGTTGTCGCGGATGGCGACGAGCGAGCGCCCCACCCGGCTCTTGACGATGCCCCGGCACACCAGATACGACAGCGCCAGCACGAGCAGCGACAGCCACCACATGAACACGGCCCGGCCGTCGCCGCGCCGCAGCTCCTCGAGGAACGTCCACCCACCGATGCGGCCCTCGGGAAGGATGTCGACGTTGAGGAAACGCCATGTCGGCACGTCGTCGTAGCCGATGTCGTTGATGCCGCGGGCACCGTCGGTGAGCCACTCGGCCTTTTGCCACTTGACGAGTTGCGGGAACAGCACCGCCAGACCGAGGGTGACGAGCGCCAGGTACACACCTTTCAAGCGCAACGCCGGCAGCGACGTGGCGCAGCCGACCACGAAGCCGATGGCCACCGCGACGGGCAGGGTCCAGCCCTGACTCCAGCCGTAGTGGTCGACCAGCACGGCCGTGGTGTAGCCGCCGAGTCCGAAGAACGCCGAGTGCCCGAGCGAGATGATGCCACCGAAGCCCATCACCAGGTTCAGCGCCATGGCGGCGATGGCCAGCTGCAGGGCCAGCGTCATGTCGACGATGGTGCCGGTGTTGGTACGGGTCGGCACGTACAGCACGAAGGCCACCGTCGCCACCACCCACAACACCCGCACCGCCACGTGGGGCGGCGAGTTCTGCGGAATTCGCAGCGCCATCAGACCCGCTCCACCTTCACCGTGCCGAACAGCCCGGACGGCCGCACCAGCAGCACCACGAAGATGCACGCCAGGGCCACCGACAGCTTCATCTCCTGGCCGATCCAGCCCGGTGCCCATTCGGCGGCCTGGTTCTCGACCACGCCGATCGACAAGCCGGCCACCACCGCCCCGATCGGGCTGTCGAGGCCACCGAGCGTGGCCGCCGCCGAGGCGTACACGAACACCGTGAACATGAGGATGGGCGTCACCTGGCCCGGGTTGCCCTGGGCCCCGGCGAACATGGTGCCGGCCACAGCGGCCAGCGCTCCGGCGAGACCCCACGAACCGGCGAGCACCAGGCCGGTGGGGATGCCGACCAGCTTGCCCGACTCGGTGTTGCTGGCTACGGCACGCATGGCCAGGCCGATCTTGGTCTTGGCGAACAGCAGGAACAGCAGGGCGGTGATCACGATGGTGACGACCAAGGTGCCGATGTCCTTGTACCGCCACACCGTCCCGAACACCTCCGCGAAGTCGGTGGGGGCGTTCGGGAACAGGCTCGTCACCACCTCGCTCGGTGGGGCGCCCCACAGCCCGGCGTCAAGGGCGTTGATACCGAGGAACACGGCGATGAGGGCGACGAACACGGCGAGGGGTGAGCGTTTGCCGAGCGGCCGCACGATGAGGATCTCGGTGGCCGCGCTCACCAGGAACCCGAAGACCATGGCGACGATGGCGGCTCCCCACATGGGCACGTCCCAGTGCACGATCGGCAGCGTCCACGCCGCGGCCACCGACGCCACGTAGGCCGACAGCGTGGCCATCTCGCCCTGGGCGAAGTTCAGATGGCCCGACCCCCGGAAGACCACCACGATGCCGAGGGCGACGAGCGAGTAGATGGCGCCCGACGACAGGCCGATGAACAGGGCTTCGAAGAAACGGTCCATCGTCAGTACCCCAGGTAGGCCTTGCGGATGCTGTCGTCGGCGGCGATGGTCTCGGCATCGCCGGTGGCCACGATGCTGCCCGTCTCCAACAAGTACACCCGCTGGGCGATCTGCATGGCCAGGTTGGCGTTTTGCTCCACCAGCAGCACGGCGATGCCCCAACGGGCGTTGAGCCCACCGATGATGTTGAACAGCTCCTTGGTGATCAGCGGGGCCAGGCCCAGGCTGGGCTCGTCGCACAGCAGCAGCCGGGGCCGACTCATCAGGGCTCTGGCGATGGCCAGCATCTGCTGCTCGCCGCCCGAAAGGCTGCCGGCGCGCTGGCTGCGCCGCTCGGACAGCCGGGGGAACGTCTCGTACCAGAGGTCGATGTCGAGGGCCACTTCGCCGTCGTTGCGGGTGAAGGCCCCGATGCGCAGGTTCTCCTCGACGGTGAGCTCCGGGAACGTGCCCCGGCCCTGGGGCACCTGGGCGATACCCAGCTTGACGATCTGCTCAGGCGAACGACCCGTGATGTCCTCGCCGTCGAACAAGATGGTGCCTTGGCGGGCGATGGTGCCGGAGATGGCCCGCATGGCGGTGGTCTTGCCGGCCCCGTTGGCGCCGAGCACCACCACGATCTCGCCCGGCTCCACCGTGAGGTCGATGTCCTGGAGCACGTTGATGGCCCCGTAGCCGGCCCGCAGGCCGGTGACTTCCAGGACACTCATGGCCTCGCCTCCGGCGGGCTCACGCCGTCATCACCTGGGAGCTCACGCCGTCATCACCTGGGAGCTCACGCCGTCATCACCTGGGAGCTCACGCCCCGGCCCCCAGGTAGGCCTCGATGACGTGGGGGTCGCTCTGCACCACGGCCGGGATGCCCTCGGCGATCTTGCGCCCGAACTCCATGGCGACGACATGGTCGGAGATGCGCATCACCATCGACATGTGGTGTTCCACCAGCAGCACGGTGAGATCGAAGTCGTCGCGGATGCGCAGCACCGTGTCACCGAGCTCATCGACTTCACGGTGGGTGAGGCCGGCGGCCGGCTCGTCCATCAGCAGGAACGTGGGTCGGGCCGCCAGCGCCCTGGCGATCTCCAGACGCTTGAGCGTGCCGTAGGGCAGGCCGGCGGCCGGTCGGAACATCAGCGGGCCCAGTTCCAGGCGGGTGAGCAGATCACCGGCGAAGTCGCGGGTCTCCCGGTTCTCCTTGGCCACCCCGATGCGGCTGATCGATCGGGCGACCCCGACCCGACCCTGGCTGTGGGCGCCGACCATCACGTTCTCGAGCAGCGACATCGACGGGAACAGGGCCAGGTTCTGGAACGTCCTGGCGATGCCCAGGTCGGCGATACCGTGGGCCGGCACGGTGAGCAGGTCGGCGCCGTCGAAGCGCACAAATCCCGACGTGGGGTCGTAAATGCGGCTGACCACGTTGAACATGGTGGTCTTGCCGGCGCCGTTGGGGCCGATGAGGCCGCAGATCTGGCCCGGCTCGATGGCGAACGTGAGGCCGTCCAGCGCGAGGATGCCACCGAACCGCACGGTGATGTCTTGCACCTCGACCAACGCCACTGACAGAACTCCCCTGGTTCGAACTTGCCGGCCGACGGGCACCAGTCTTGAGAGACTTCCGTCACGGCGGTGGCGGCGACCGTAGCAGCCACGACCGGGACGCCGAAAGCCTTGGCAGACTGGGCGGATGACGCTCGAATCGGCCCTCGCGCCGGCGAACGACGACGACGTCTTGGTGCTGCCGTGGTGGCAGAACCCGCGCAACATCGTGACCATCGTGGTCACCGTCGCTCTGCTCGCCGGCATGAGCGGCTGGTTGATGGGGCGCACCAGCAGCGAGCAGAACGTGGCCTCCTCGGCCGTCGACGTGGGCTTCCTGCACGACATGCGCGTCCATCACGAGCAAGCCGTCGACATGAGTCGCATCTACCTGGAGCGACCCGACACCAGCTCGGGGTTGCGCCTGGTGGCCGACAGCATCCTGTTCGGCCAGAGCATCGAGATCGGCCTCATGATCCAACTGTTGCGGGACATGGACGCCCCGACCGAGGGCGAGGTGGGCCAGTCGATGGCGTGGATGGGCATGGCCATGGCCGACACCGAAATGCCGGGCATGGCCACCGTCGATCAGTTGGAGGCGCTGGCCGCCTCGTCGGGCGACGAGGCCAACCGCCTGTACATCGAGCTGATGACCGCCCACCACCATGGCGCCCTCGAGATGACCGAGCAGGCGGTGGCGCGCGCCGAGAACCCTGACGTCGGCGCGTACGCCGCGGCGTGGAACCAGAGCCAGACCGAGGAGATCGCCGAGTTGCAGGGCCTCTTGCCCGACCCGGCCGACTGAGCTCGGCGACGCCGTCGCCACCCGAAGCGACCGACGCCGGCGGCCCCATCGCCCTACACTCCGGTCTGGTGGCTCGCCGAACCCCCCTCGTCCTCCTCCTCGCCAGCGCCAGCGCCCTCACGGCATGCGCGGCGACGCCGACCGCCTCCTTCACGGCGTCGCCGATTGCGGCCCAGGCTCCCTCCACGACGACGGCCACGGCCACGGCCACGTCAGACCCTGACGGCGCCGGCACCACTCCTCCCGTGGTGCCCACCGCCCCGTCGGCCACGGCGCCGGGAGCGCCATCGACGACACTCGCCGCCGGCCCGCCGGCCCTGCCGACCACCACCCAGCCGGTCAGCGGGCCGCCGATCGAGCAGGTCGTGGACGTCGGCAACGCCAAGCCGGAGCGCTTCTACGACGACTACCTGTCGACCGCGCTCAACGACATCCAGACCTGGTGGGCCGAGCAGTACCCCGAGCTGTTCGGCGACGCGTTCGTTCCACTCGAGGGGGGCATCTTCGCGGCGTACCCGGAGCGCACCACCGCCATACCCGGTTGCGGCGGCTCCGGCGACTCCACGTACCAGGACGTTTCCGACGCCGGTGCCTTCTACTGCCCCATCGGGGACTTCATCGCCTACGACGATGGCGAGGACGGCGTGGTGTACCAGCTGTCCGAGACGTACGGCCCGTCCATCGTGGCCGTGGTGATGGCCCACGAGTTCGGCCACGCCATCCAGCAGCGCCTCGGCACGCTCGATCGCGATGTGCCCACCGTCTACACCGAACAGCAGGCCGACTGCTTCTCGGGCGCCTGGGCCCGACGGGCGTGGAATGGCCAGGCCCCCGGCCTGCCGTTCACCGACTCCGACGTCGAACTCGGACTCATCGCCCTGGTCACGGTACGCGACCCCATCGGCTACGACGTGCTCGAACCTGGTGGGCACGGGTCGGCGTTCGACCGCATCGGGGCCTTCCAGGAGGGCTTCTACTACGACCTCGAGTCGTGCGCCGACCTCATCGACCATCCCCTGCCGCTGCAGCGCAACGAGTTCAACAACGAGTCCGATGCGGCCAACAACGGCAACGCCGTGTTCGGTGATCAGCCGGGCCAGGTGATCGACCTGCTCAACGAGGACCTCCGTACGTACTGGCCCGCCCAGCTGGCGGCCAGCGGCGCCACCATGCCCGAACTGAAGATCACCCCGGTCACCGACCCGACGGTCAACAACTGTGGCGACCCGGTAGGCCTGGCCGAGTCGCTGGCCATCTTCTGTGCCTCGTCCAACGAGATCCTCTTCGATGTCGCCGGCGGGCGTGAGCTGTACGACGACTTCGGCGACTTTGCCGTCGGTTACCTCATCGGCCGGGCCTGGGCCGAAGGGGTGCAGACCGCGTTCGGCAGCCCGTTGCAGGGTGAGAGCCGCGGCCTGGCCTCGGACTGCCTCACCGGGGCGTGGATCGCCTCGGCCATCGCGCCCGAGCCCGGTGTTTCCCCACCCAACCACGTCCTCACCATCTCGCCGGGCGATCTCGACGAGGCCGTGCAGACCGCCCTGGTGATCGGCGACCCCGGCCTCCACGACGACATCGACGGCAGTGCGTTCGAACGGGTCGCCTACCTGCGCCTCGGCGTGCTGAACGGGCTGCCGGCATGCCTGGCGCCGATCCAAGCCTGAACCAGCGTCGGCACGTGGTTCGGTGAGCCGCGACGACCCCCGGGGGTCCCGAACGACGTTCGCCGCCCTCGACATCGGCACCAACAGCTTTCACTTGGTGGTCGCCCGGCCGGCGGCCGGGGAGGGGTTCGAAACTCTCACCCGGGAGCGCGAGGTGGTTCGCCTCGGATCGGGCGGCGGCGACATGAAGATGCTGTCCACCGACGCGATGGATCGGGGCATCGCCTGCCTCACCCGCCTGCGGGGCATCGCCGAGAGCTTCGACGCCGTGTTGCGCGCCGTGGCCACCAGCGCGACGCGCGAAGCGGTGAACTCCCGGGAGTTCATCGAACGGGCCGACCGAGAAGCCGGCGTGGAGATCGAGGTGATCTCCGGGCTGGAGGAGGCTCGCTTGATCCACCTCGGTGTGCTCCAGGCGGTGCCGGTGTTCGACCGCCGACTGCTGCTGATCGATGTCGGCGGCGGTTCCACCGAACTGCTCATCGGCGAGTGCGGCGAGACGCTGGCGGCACGCAGTCTGAAGCTGGGAGCCGTGCGTCTCACCGACCGCTTCTTTCCCCACGGCGACGTCACCGCGAAGACGGTCAAGGCTGCCCGCAACTACATCCGCGGCGTCATCGAACACTTCAGCCGCGACGTCGATGAGCACGGTTTCCAGGTCGCCGTGGCGTCGTCGGGAACCGCCGAGACCGTGGCCCGCCTGGTGCACGCCCGTACCGGGGCCGACCCGCTGCGCACCTACAACTGCTTCGAGTTCACGGCCGACGAACTGGCCGGGGTGGTCGAGGAACTGATCGGCCATCGCCACGCTTCCACGCGCGTCAAGGTGCGCGGTCTCGACGCCCACCGGGCCGACATCATCGTGGCCGGGGCGCTGATCCTGGCCACCACCGTCGAGACGTTCGCGGTGCCGGCGTTCACGTTCTCGGAGTCGGCACTGCGCGAGGGGGTGCTGCTCGACACCATGGGCCGGCTGGGCGACCCCGCCAGCCCCCACCGCCGCCCGGGCGCGATGCACCACCTGCGTGACGTCTCCCGGCGCAGCATCCACCAGCTCGTCGATCGATGCGACGACGACCCGGCCCACTCCACCCGGGTGGCCGCCCTCGCCCTCGAGCTGTTCGATCAGCTCCCGGCCCTCCACGAACTCGGTCCCTCGGCGCGCGAGTACCTCGAAGCGGGCGCCCTGGTGGCCAACGTGGGCCTGCTGGTGGCCCACAGCAAACACCATCTGCACGCCTACTACCTGGTGCGCAACTCCGAGCTGGCCGGCCTCACCGACGGCGAGATCGAGGTGATCGCCCAGATCGCCAGGTATCACCGCAAGAGCGAGCCCAAGCAGTCCCACCCGCCGTTCGCCGCCCTCGACGCCGACGACCAACGCCTGGTGCGCTCATTGGCCGCCGTGCTGCGGGTGGCCATTGGTCTCGACCGCCGCCACGAGGGTCGCGTGGTCGGCGTGCGGGTGCGCGACGACGGCGCCGGTGTCGAGGAACATGACGGAACCGAACCCGATCAGCGCCGCCCACCGCTGGTGATCGAGGCCGTTGCCGCGCCCGGCCGCGGGGTCACCCTGGAGCTGTTCGCCGCCGACGAGCGCAAAGGCCTGCTGGAGCGGGTCCTCGGCCGCCCGGTGCAGATCGCCGGCGCCTGAGCTGTCAGCCCTGGTCGCGGCGAGCGCTCAGGCGGGTGGTACGGCGGCGGTCGTGGTGGCCGGCGCCAACGTCGTGGTGGTGGTGGCGACCGGGGTCGCCGGGGGCTGCGTGGCCGGGGGCTGCGTGGCGGGCGGCTGCGTCGGCGGAGGCCGGGTGGGCGTGGGCGCCACCACCGGTGGCGCCGTCGGCGCGGCCGTGGTGGGCGCCTCGGTGTCGGGCACGGTCGTGGACGACGACGTCGTCGTGGTGCTGTAGTCGGGGTCGATGCGGTTGAACGTGGGCACCTGGGCGCCGTAGAACTCGGGCTCCTTGACCCCGTCCCACACCCACACGTTGTCGCCGACGTCGACCAAGGAGTGGAACAGTTCACCAACCTTGAGGGGCACGCGGATGCACCCGTGCGACGCCGGCTCCAGGGGCACGTTCATGGCTCCGTGGATGGCGATGCCGTAGTTGAAGTAGGCCGGGTTCCACATGCCGCCGAGGGCACTCTGACGCAAGCCTTCGATCATGCGGTCGTAGCTGTAGATGCCACCCGGCGTGACCGACACGCCGATCTCGCCACGCACCAACGGTTCGGTGCCGTCCTGGTTGCCGTACTCGCCGACGTCGATGGTGACTTCCTCGCGCCACTCCTCGCCCGTTCCGCTCGACATGTGGCTGATCACCACCGGCTCGTCGTCCTGGAAGAACACCACCACCTGTTCGGGGAGGTACACCTCGGTGTGGTTGACCGTGGTCTGGCCCTTGGAGTTCCAGCGGCGGGGTTCGATGCGCATCGGCCGCTGCATCTGCTGCCACATCTCGTCGGTCACCACGCCGGTGGCCTCGTCCCGCGGCACCAGCATGACCAGCTTCTCGAACGCCCAGACGGCCTTCTGGGTGAGGCTTCCGAACTGGCCGTCGATGGGCCCGACGAAAAAGGCCAGCTCGGTCAGGCGCTCCTGCAGGGCGAGCACGTCCTCGCCGGCCGAGCCGTAGCCGAGGGGCTGACCGAGTGACGTGGTCACCAGGGGGGCGTCGGTGGTCTCCACGACCACGGCCTGGGTGGACGGCGGAACGCCGGCACTGGTGGGCGCCACCGACGAACTGGGCAGGCTGGACCGGCCGGACTCGGCGTCCTCACCACCCCCCAGCCCACCGGCCACCCCGGCGATCACCACGGCGCCGACCACGGCCACGGCCGCGAACGCGGGAAGGTAGCGCGCCGCGGTGCTATGGGATTTTGGGGTACGTCGGGATGGTTCGTTCACGGGGTGCCTCGCAGCCGTTCAGCCTAGCGAACGGGCTCCCGGCCACGGAGCACCACCCCGGCTGAATCACGGAAAATTACGGGCGAACGGCCGACGCGATGAGCAATCGCCGCCGTCGAGCCTGTCATCGCTCATCGCTCGCGGCCAGTGCGGCGGCCGGATGCTTCAGGGCTCCCAGTTCCCCGCGCAGGCCGTACATCTCCTTCAAGATCGTGGTGATCACGCCGAGCGAGCTGAGCGTCGACTGGCCCCTGGTACGCGGGAAGTAGTCGACCCCGAACTGCAGCAGCTCGAAGCCCGAGCGGGTGGCCCGGATGATGATCTCGGCGTCGATGAACGATCCCTCGCTGCGCAGGGTGATCTTGTCGAGCACGGCCCGATTGCAGATCTTAAAGGCGAAGTTGATGTCGCGTGCTTTCACACCGAACATGGTGCGGATCAGCAGGTTGTAGAAGAACGTGTAGATCGCCCGGGTGTAGCCCTCGCCGGTGCGATCGAAGCGGTAGGCGCTGAGCAGGTCGGCGCCGTAGTGCCGCATCAGGCGGATCGCCCGCGGGAGCTCCTGGAAGTCGAACGGCAGGTCGGCGTCGGAGTACAGCACCAGATCGCCGCGAGCGGTGGCGAAGCCGGTCTTGATCGATCCTCCGAGCTTGCGGTTGACGGCGTGGTGGACGACCCGCACCCGGGGGTCGGCCGCGGCCAGGGCGTCGGCGATCGCGGGAGTGCGATCGGTGGACTGGTCGTCGACGATGATCAGCTCGTAGTCGGCGACGAGGCCCTGGACGACCATGTCGTCGCAGACGGCGCGGGCCGAATCGATGGCGCGCTCGACGTAGTCCTGCTCGTTCCACATCGGGAAGAAGATGGACAGCAGCTCGTGGGAGCGAGCCGCAGACTCCGGCCGGTCGAGTTCCTGCGACAAGATCGTGCAGGGTACCGCCTCCATGTTCGCCGCCGACTTCGCCTGATCCGTGCCTACGATCCGGTTGATGGAGCCCGCGCCGACGTCGATTGCGCACCGTCGGGCTCCTCGGCCGCCGCCCCCGCCGCCGGTCACCGTCCCCCGGCCACGGAGCCAGCTGACGCCGGGCTGGCGAACCGTCACCGGCATCGTGTGGGGGCTCGCCTTCGTGGCCTTCGTCGCCGTCTGGAAGACGAGCCGCGAGCTGGGCCTGAACACATGGTGGCTGGGTCCGTTCGGCGATCCGGTGTTCCCGCTGATCTCCATGCTGCCGTTCAGCGCTCCACTGTTGATGGTTCTGTTCAGCGTCAACAACGCCAAGGGTCTTCCTTGGCTGGGCCTGGGCGCCGCCGCGGTCACCGCCGTCATCGCCGCCTTCGACATCGCCAAGGTGCCCCGGCTGGGACTCGTCGAGCTGACGATTGCCGGCGCCGGCGCCCTCACCGCCATTGCCGGGCTGTCCGGCCGGAGCACAGCATGAACTCGGTGCTGATGTCGTTGCCCGTCGGCGAGCGGGTCGGAATCGCCTTCTCGGGCGGGCTCGACACGTCGGCGGCCGTGGCCTGGATGCGCGAGAAAGGCGCCCTCCCGTACACCTACACCGCCGACATCGGCCAGTACGACGAGCCCGACCTGGACTCGGTGCCGGAGCGGGCCAAACAGTACGGCGCCGAGTCGGCCCGTCTTGTCGACTGCCGGCCCGAACTGGTGCGCGAGGGCCTCATGGCCGTCCAGTGCGGGGCCTTTCACATCGCCACCGCCGCCAAGACCTACTTCAACACCACCCCCCTCGGCCGGGCCGTCACCGGCACCATGTTGGTGCGGGCGATGCACGACGACGGCGTCGACATCTGGGGCGACGGCAGTACGTACAAGGGCAACGACATCGAGCGCTTCTACCGGTACGGCCTGCTCGTCAACCCGGCGTTGCGCATCTACAAGCCGTGGCTCGACCCCGACTTCGTCGGGGAGTTGGGCGGGCGGGCCGAGATGAGCGAGTACCTGCGCGCCCACGATCTCCCCTACCGCGACCCCACCGAAAAGGCCTATTCCACCGACGCCAACATCTGGGGCGCCACCCACGAGGCCAAGGCGCTGGAGGAGCTGTCGACGGACATGGAGATCGTGCGCCCCATCATGGGCGTCGCTCACTGGGACGAGGCGGTGGGCATCGACACCGAGGTCGTCACCATCGCGTTCGACGGGGGCTGGCCGGTGTCCATCGACGGCGACGACTTCGGTGCGGCCGACGAGCCCCGGGTGGCCATGGTGCTGGCCGCCAACGCCATTGGTGGACGCCACGGCCTGGGTATGAGCGACCAGATCGAGAACCGCATCATCGAGGCCAAGAGCCGGGGCATCTACGAGGCACCGGGCCTGGCCCTCTTGCACATCGCCTACGAGCGGTTGGTGACGGCGATCCACAACGAGAACACCATCGAGAACTACCGCACCATGGGCCGGCGCCTCGGCCGGCTGCTCTACGAGGGGCGCTGGTTCGACCCCCAGAGCCTGATGTTGCGTGAGCCGCTGCTGCGCTGGGTGGGTTCCGCCGTCACCGGCACCGTCACGCTGCGCCTGCGTCGCGGTGACGACTACACCATCGTCGACACCACCGGGCCCCACCTCACGTACGCGCCCGAGCGGTTGTCGATGGAGCGGGTGGAGGGAGCGTCGTTCGGGCCGCTCGACCGCATCGGCCAGCTCACCATGCGCAACCTCGACATCGAGGACTCCCGGGCAAAGCTCGATGTGTACCGGGCCGCCGGCACCCTCGGCCGCGGCGGCGCTCAGGAGCTCGACCCCGTCCACGACCCCTGAGCCCAACAGCCGGTATTCGGTTTATGTCAGGATGCGCGACGCAGGACGTCGCGCATCCTGACATAAACGGCGGATGAGGGCGGCGAGCAGGCAGGCCCGCTCGGGCAGCCTCGCCACGTCGACCCACTCGTGGTCGGCGTGAGCGCCGCCGCCCACCACCCCGAGGCCGTCGAGGGTCGGCACGCCAATGGCCGCGGTGAAGTTCCCGTCGCTGCCCCCGCCTACGCTCACGCCGGCGAACGGGGCCAGGCCGGCATCGCGACCGGCCTCCTCGGCCTCGGCGAACAACACGGCGCTGGCCGACGCGGCCATTGGTGGGCGGTTGACCCCACCGGTGACGGTGATCGTGGCCGCGGTGTTCGTCGCCCCCAGGGCGGCCATAGCCGCATCGACCCGGTCGGCCTCGTCCGACGACGTCACCCGCACGTCGACGGCCACCGTCGCCACGGCCGGCACCACGTTCTCGGCCGTGCCGGCCGCGGCCACCGTTGGGGTGACGGTGGTGCCCGCTCCCGGCGCGGCGATCTCCACGATGGCCAGCACCTGGTGGGCGGCCTCGACCAGCGCGTTGACCCCTTGCTCCGGTTCCAGGCCGGCGTGGGCGGCCCGGCCGGTGACCGTCACCCGGTACATGCCGACGCCCTTGCGTCCGATCTTCAGGGCGCCGCCGTCGGCTGCCGGCTCCAGCACGAGAACCTGGCCGCAGGCTCGGGCCCGCTCCTCGATGAGCTGGCGCGACGCCGCCGAGCCGACCTCCTCGTCGGCGCTGAACAGCAACTCGACCCCGCGCCCGCCGGACCCCTCGCGTCCAGCCGCCAGCGCGGCCAACGCGTGGACGGCCAGCACGATGCCCCCCTTCATGTCGAACACCCCGGGTCCGGTGGCCCGGCCGTCGGCCACGGCGAACGGGCGGGCCGCCAGCGAGCCCAGTGGGAACACGGTGTCGTGGTGGCCGAGGAGCAGCAACCGCGGCTCGCCCGCCGCGCGCCAGTGCACATGGGCCCCGGCCGGACTGTCGACCAGGGCCGGCGCCGACCCCAGCCGGCGCTCCATCAGTTCGGCTACCGCCCCGGCCGAGGCGGCAATGGCCTCGAGCTGGTGGGACGGCGACTCCACGTTCACCAGCCGTTCCAGGTCGGCCAGCATCTCGGAGGTGTCGAAGGCCGCCGGTGGGGTCGCGCCGGCGGGGCCGGAACCGTCAGAACTCACCCGCTCAACCTAGATCCACCCGTGGCGGGTACTGGAACCACCTGTCGGGGCGACGGTTGGACGTGATGAACTGGCCGCATCATGTCCCGCTCCCCGTCCCTGATGGGCGATCCGGCGCCGAGCGGCGATCCGGCGCCGCCCGCCAGCGCGGCGGACTACCGCGCCGCCCTGGCCGAATTCCTACGGGCCCGGCGCGAGGCGGTGTCGCCGGGCCAGGTGGGGCTGCCCACCGGGCGGGCCCGACGCACACCCGGGCTGCGGCGCGAGGAGGTGGCGATGCTCGCCGGGGTGTCGGTCACGTGGTACACGTGGCTCGAGCAGGGTCGGCGCATCAACGCGTCGGCCGACGTGCTGCGGGCCATCGGGCGGGCCCTGCGCCTGGACGAGGCCGGGATCGACCACCTCACCGCCCTCGGTCAGCCGACCGCCCCCGGCGAGGCCCCGGCGCCGTTCGGCCCCGACGACGTTCCCTCGGCCCTGCGGCGGCTCATCGAGGGGTTCGAGCCGGCCCCGGCCTACGTGCTTGGGCCGCGCTGGGAGTTGGCCGCCTGGAACGCGGCCCAGGCCCGCCTGTACCCGGCCATCGAGTCGCTCGACGACGCCAGCCGCAACCTGTTGTGGGTGCTCTTTGCCGACCCGTCGACCCGCCGGCTCATCGTCGATTGGGACATCCACGCCCGCCAGGCACTGGCCGAATTCCGGGCCTCGACCACCCAGCGACGCGACGATCCGGCCCTGGTCGACCTCGTCGAGCGGCTGAAGCGGGCCAGCGCCGAGTTCCACGAGTGGTGGCCCGAACACGACGTGGCCCGCTTCGAGACCCGCCTGCGCCGCTTCAACCACCCCGCCGCCGGCCTCTTGACGTTCGAATACCAGCTGCTGTCGCCGGCCGAATGGCCGACGCTCACCGTGGCCGTGCAGCTCCCGGTCCCCGGTGACGACTCCGCCCAGCGCCTGGCCGTGCGCCACCACGTCGCCTGAGCCGGCGATCCGCGCACCGACGTGGTTTGCCGACTCAGTCGGCATCGGCCTCGCCGAGTACGAGCCGGGTTCCCGCGTCCTCGCCCCGCATGAGACGGACCAGGCGGGGCAGGTGCGGTGCGGCGACAGCCAGCACGGCCAGGGCCAGGATCACGACCGACGCCGGGCGGGTGACGAACACCGACGGATCGCCTTGGCTGATGCTCAGGGCCCGGCTGAGCTGGGCCTCCATCACCGGGCCGAGCATTAGCCCAACGATCATCGGCGCCACCGGGATGTCGAACATCCGCATGAGGTAACCAAGCGTGCCCACGCCGATCATGAGGTACAGGTCGTAGGTGGAGCGGGCGGCGCTGAACACGCCGAGGCAGGCGAACACCAGGATCGCCGAGTACAGCAAGGCCTTGGGGATCTCCAAGAGTTTCACCCACAGCCGCACGAGCGGCAGGTTGAGCACGACGAGCATCACGTTGCCGACGTACATGCTGGCGATGAGCGCCCACAGCAAGGGGGCTTGCTGCGTGAACAGGCTGGGGCCGGGCTGGATCCCGTAGCGCTGGAACGCGGTCAGCATGATGGCTGCCGTCGCCGACGTCGGGAGCGCCAGGGTCAGCAGGGGCACCAGTACGCCGGCAAACGCCGCGTTGTTGGCCGCCTCCGGACCGGCGACGCCTTCGATGGCCCCCTGGCCGAACTCGTCGCGATGCTTCGAGAGCCGCTTCTCGAGGCCGTAGGACAGGAATGTGGGCACCTCGGCCCCGCCCGTCGGCAGCATGCCCAGGGGGAATCCGAGGGCGGTGCCGCGCAGCCAAGGCTTCCACGAGCGGCGCAGGTCGTCGCCCGACAGCCACAGCTTGCCGCGTACCGGAACGATCTGGTCGGCGTCGGTGTCGTGGTGGGACGCCACGTAGAGGGTCTCGCCCACCGCGAACAGTCCGACGGCGAGGAGCACGACGCTGATCCCACCCTGGAGGTGGGTCTCGCCGAAGACGTAGCGAGCCTGGCCGTTGATCTCGTCGAAACCGATCAGCCCGACGAACAGTCCGAGCGTCAAGCTGATCATGCCGCGCAGCGCCGAGCGGCCCACCAGCGCCCCGACGCTGGTGAACGCCAGCACCATCAGCGCGAAGTAGTCGGCCGGCTGGAACAGCTTGACGACCCGGCTGGCGGCCGGGCCGACGAACGTGATGATGAGCGTCCCGAGCGTGCCGGCCACGAAGCTGCCGATCGCCGCAGTGGCCAGCGCCGGACCACCGCGCCCGCGTTTGGCCATCTGAAAGCCCTCCAGCGACGTGACCACCGACGCCGCCTCACCCGGCGTGTTCAGCAGGATCGACGTGGTCGACCCGCCGTACATCCCGCCGTAGTAGATCCCGGCGAACATGATGAACGCCCCGGTGGCCTCGACGTCGTAGGTCACCGGCAGGAGCAGGGCGATGGTCAACGCCGGGCCGATGCCGGGCAGTACGCCGACCGCCGTTCCGAGGAGGACACCGACGGCGCAGTACAGCAGATACTTCGGCTGGAGGGCGGTGCCGAAGCCGTCGAGCAGCTCGGAGATCACGGCGACGATGGCGATCACGGGGTCACGCCGCTCATCACACCCTCAGGCAGATCGATGCTCAGCAGCTTGGTGAACACGGTGAAGGCGACCACCGACAGGATCACGGCGACCACCACGTCGCGCAGCAGCCTCCGGCTGCCGAGCACGTGGGCGACCGCCGGCAGAAAGACCGTCGTGGCCACGATGTAGCCGACCCGCTCGAACACGGCGGCGTACGCCACCAGCAGGGCGACGACCAGCGCCGCCTGCTTGTGGTCGGCGGTCTGCAACTCGCCGGCGACATGCGCTTCCACCCCGGCGTCGGCTCGGCGCCACGTCTCGATGACGAACAACACGCCGACGGCGATCAGGGAACAGGAGATGATGACCGGGAACACCCGTGGGCCCATCGGCCGGTACGCGGTGGGCTGGCGGATGTCGAAGGCTTTCCACAAGGCGAAGCCACCCCACACCGCTACTGCCAACCCCATGGCGGCGAGCCACCGCCGGGCTCGGGGGCGCTGGTCAGCGTCGGCGATACGGTTCGCCAACGCCCCTCACACCAGGCCGATCTCGGCCAGGACCACTTGGGTCTGCGCGCTCTCTTCATCAAGGAACTCGGCGAACCCGTCTCCTGATTGGTAGAAGGGCTCCCACCCGTTGCGCTCCAGCTCGGCGGCCCATTCCTCGCTGGCGACCATGGTGTCGATCGTCGACAAGAGTGAGGCGCGGTCATCGTCGGAGAGATCGGCCGGGGCGACCACACCCCGCCAGTTCGACAACGTCACGTCGATCCCCGACTCGACGATCGTCGGCGAGTCGACGTCCTCGATCGGATCCGCCGACGAGACGGCGAGGTAGCGCAGTTCACCGGCGTCGACCTGATCGCGGAACTCCGAGATGCCGGATACTCCGGCCGTGACCGCACCCGACAGCAACGACGCCAACGCCTCACCGCCACCGGCGTGGGCGACGTAGTTGATGTCACTCGGATCGACCCCCGCGGCCTGGGCGATGAGGGCGACCAGCTGATGGTCGGTGCCGCCGGCGGACCCACCGCCCCAACTGATCGAACGCGGATCCTCGAGGAAGTCGGCGACGAGATCCTCAAAGGATTCGTAGTTGCTACTCGCCGGCACCACCACGGCCAGGTACTCCGTCGTCAGGCTGGCGATCGGCGTCACATCGCCGAGCGTCACCGGCGAGTCGTTGGTGATGATCGCCCCCACCATCACCGAGCCCATGACCATCAGGTCGGAACCCGAACCGGCCTGACCGGCGAATTCGGCGAGGCCGATGGTGCCGCCGGCCCCGGGGACGTTGGCGACCTCGACGGCCCCTTCGATCATCGGGTCGAGGACGGTCTGCATCGCCCTGGCCGTGCTGTCCCAGCCGCCACCGGGATCGGCCGGGGCCATGATGTCGAGGCGGTCAGGCGGGGGCGCCTCGGGCACCGTCGCGTCCGCTTCCGACGTTGGCGGTTCGGTCGTGGCCCCGGCCGGGTGGCCGGTCATGAGTGCACCGGCCAGCGCTCCGGCAATCACAACAGCAGCGAGACGTCGCATCTGATTCTTCCCCTCGTAGAACTGGTCCCACCGTTCGGTGGGTTCTCCCAGATGATCAACGTACCCGATGCCGTGCCCCGGCCCGGTGAGGTCACAGGCGGATGATCTGGTCGGCCCGGGCAAAGGCGACGGCGCGGTGCGACACCGCGATCACGGTGAGCCCGACGTCGTGCAGGTTGTCCCACAGCCGCACCTCGGTCTCCACATCGACCGCACTGGACAGATCGTCGAGCACCACCAGTTCGGGACGGTGCACGAGCGCCCGGGCCGTGGCCAACCGCTGACGCTGGCCCCCGGACAGGCGCAGGCCACGCGGGCCGATGAGGGTGCCCTCGGCGTCGGGCATGGCCCGTACGTCGTCGCTCATGGCCGCCAGCTCCAGGGCGGCGTCGATGTGAGCCAGGTCGAGGGGCCCGAGCGACACGTTGTCGCGCACCGAGTCCGACACCAGCTGAGGCACCTGAGGGAGAAAGGCGGCGTTGGGCGGCACGAGGAACGCTCCGGGATCCTCGATGACGACGCCGTTCCAGCGGCGTTCCCCGGCCCCGGCGGCCGACCAGGCGAGTCCCAGGATGGCTCGCAACAGGGTCGACTTCCCCGATCCGACCGGTCCGGTGATCACCGTGAAACTGCCCCGCTCGACGGCGAACGAGATTGGCCCGACTCCCGTGCCGTCGGGGTAGCGGGCCGACAACTCGACCACGTCGAAGCGTTCCAGCGCCACCCGATCGGGTCGCACGGCCGCGGGCCGACGGCCCTGCTGCCACGCTTCCAGGGGCAGGACTCGGGGCCGCACGGTGTTGGCGGCGTCCTGGTCGGCCACCAGGGCGCGCATGCGGTCGAACGCCACGGTCGCCTGTTTGCGCCGGGCCAGGGCGCGACCGATCATGCGGGGCAGGAAGCTCAGCCAACCGAGGTAGGCCGCGAACAGCGCCAGGGTGCCCACCTGGAAGCGGCCCGAGGCGATGGCCCCGGCCGACACGATGAAGATCAGTCCGAAGCCGACGTCGGCCGCCCCGCCACTGAACGCGTAGACGCTCTCGCTCAGCACCCGATCCTTGACCGCCGTGACGCCGCGACGGTCGACCAGGCGGCGCAGCCCCTCGAGTAAGTGGTCGGCCGCGCCGTTGACCTTGACCGTGGTGGCGGCGGCCATGACGTCGCCGACCAGGCCGGTGACGGCGGCCGTGGCCTCGCGGTCGGCCATGCGGTAGGCCTTGATGCGGTGATCGGCCGCCCTCGTCATCAGGCCGATGCCGATGAGGGGCAGCACCAGCACGGCGGCGGCCCGGGTGTCGGCGACGCCCAGGATGAACCCGGCGAGAGCGGCAAACACCAACCCGCCCGACACGTCGACGATGCCGTCGATGAGGTCGGCGACATCCTCGGTGTCGTCGCGGAAGTGGGTGATGGCCTCGCCGGCCGAGCCCACCGGCTGGCCGGCCTCGGGCCCGCCGCTCACCATCTGGGCCTGCAGCAGGTTCGCCCGCAGGATGGTCTGCATGTGCACCCACGCCTTGGTCCACGTGATGGCCGCAAAGTGGATGACGAACATCCGCACCACCTCCACCACGGCCAACGTGATGGCGAAGCGGTAGGCCGACGACGTCGCGCCGTCGTCGAGGGCATCGAAGCCCCGCCCGAGCAGATAGCCGTTCAACGCCGGCATGGTGAAGAACACCACGAACGCCAGCCAGCCGATCCAGAACGACCGCGGCTCGTGCTGGCTGACCCGCCAGCACAACCGCCAGATCGACGTCGGCGGGGCGGCGCCTGGCGGCGTCAATGCGGGGGACGTCAATGCGGGCGACGAGGTCGTCGACGTCATCGCCATCACCAACCACCCCCGGGGCCGTTCGACGGCTCGAACGGTACGGCGGGGTGGGCGACCGCGTCCACCAGCACGTGGTCGTCGGCGCCGGGCTCGACGTCGGCCTCGTCCTCCACGGCCAGGGCCAGTGTCAACAGGCGCCGGAAACGGCTATCGGCGCGCACCAGATCGGTCCGGTCGCCGTGCTCGACGATGCGGCCGTGGTCGAACACCACGATCTCGTCCACCAGGTCCAGCGTCGACAGACGGTGGGCGATGACGAACGTGGTGCGTCCCACCATCAGCTGGGCGACCGCCGCCGAGATCTGCTGCTCGGTCACCGGATCGACGCGCGCCGTGGCCTCGTCGAGCACGAGCAGATCGGGTTGGCGCAGCCACACCCGGGCGAGGGCCAGCAACTGGGCCTGGCCGGCCGACAGCCCGGCTCCCGCCGCTCCCAGCGGGCGGTCGATGCCGGCAGGTACGAGCAGGTCGAGGCCGACGGCGCGGAGGGCCCGTTCCACGTCGGCCGTCGTCGGGGCCGGATCGAACATGGTGACGTTGTCGCGGATGCTGCCCTCGAACAGTTCCACCTCTTGGGGCACCAGGGCCACCCGGCGGCGGAGTTCGGCCAGCGGGATGTCGGTGATGGTCACGCCGCCCAGTTCCAAGCTTCCGGACGTCGGCTCGACCAGGCGCAGGAGCAGCCGCGAGAACGTGGTCTTGCCACTGCCGGTGCGCCCGACGACCCCAACGGAGCGACCCGGGGTGACCTCCAGGTTGACGTTGCGCAGGATCGTCTGCGCCTCGTCATAGGCGAACCCGACCGCCCGACTCGACACCGACAGCGGCCCGGGCGCCGGCGACACCGTACCGGCGTCGACCACGGTTGGCCGCCGGGCCAGCAACTCGGTGACCCGGCCCATGGCGCCGCTGGCCTTCTGCACCGTCTCCAGCTGCTGAACGAGATCCTCGAGAGGACGGGCCATCAGTTGCACGTACTGGAACAGCAAGAACGCGGTGCCGATGGTGATGACCTCTCGCGACAGCAGCCCGGCCGACAGGGCCAACGTGCCGACGGTGCCCACGGTGACGGCCGTCTGGAGGGCCCACCACATCCGCAGGAACGCGGCCTCCCGCTTCACCGAGCTGCGCAGGGCGTCGCTGCTGTCCTCGACGAACCGCCACATGGTGTGGGCCTCGGCACCGTTGGCCCGCAGGTCCTCGCTGGCGGTGAGCCGTTCCTCGATGCCTCCGTAGAGCTTGGCGTAGGAGCCCATCTCGTCGGACGCCTCGCGTACGGCCCGATGGCGCATGCTCACCACCAGGATCGCCGAGCCGGCCAGGTACACCGCCATGCCGGCGCCGAGTCGCCAATCCAACACCAGCAGCACGCCGAGCATCCCCGACAGCAGGGCGACGGCCCCAACCACTCTGGGCACCACCTGGGACAGGAAGTCGGAAACGTGGGTCACGTCGCCGTCGACCCGCTGGATGAGCTCGCCAGGCGTGTGGCGACGGTGGAACTCGTGGTCCAGACCGAGGACGTGACGGGTGATGTCGAGGCGCAGGCCGTTGGTGATGCGCCAGGCCACTTTCGTCGCCGCACTGACGACAACGACGGCGAGCACTTGGGTGACGATGGCGATGGCCAGGTACAGCAGCCCGAGGCGGACGACTTCGCCAGTGGTGGTGCCGTCGGTGGCCGTATCGACGACGGCCCGCACCACCAGCGGGCCGGCCAGCGCACCCAACGACGACAGCGCGATCAGGCCACCGAGAGCCCCCGCCCGCACGACGTCGGGGCGCAGCAGTTCGGCGAGGGCGCGCCACTGCGATGGGCCATTGCCGGACATGGCCCGAGTCTCTCGGATGGGGTCAGCCGCCCGGCCATCGGTTTCGTCACCGGCAACCGGGCGGCGGCGGTTCTACGAGCGAGAGTCGGCCAACGCAGCAACGGTGTCGCGAGCAGCACGGATGTCGGTGAGCTGACGCTGCACCACGTCGCGCAGTTCGGGCGAGATGTCCTCTTCGAGTGCCTTCTCGAACTCGCTCACCGCGTGGTCCTCACCCTGCTTGGCCACGTCGAGCACGGCCTTGGCGTCGGAGCTGCTGAGCGCATCTTTGAGACTCATCCAGCCGCGATGCACGACCGCGGCGACCGAACCGGAACGGTCAACGTCGTCGCCGTAGTCGGCGGCCATCCCCTGCAGCTCGGCGGCGAAGCTGCTGCGCTGCTCGGAGAACTCTCGGAACGTTGAAACCAACGTGGTATGACCGGCCCCGGCCGGGGCGGTCTCGCTCTGAACCAGTTCACCGAGCTTGTCGGCGCCCTTGGCGAATCCGTTCTTGCCGTCCTCGAGCGTCTGTACGAGATCCTTGGTTACTGCCTTGTCGGTCGACATCATCCGTCCTTCGGGTGGTGGTGGTAGGGGTCGGCCCGTCAATACCCGGAACCAGCCACGCTCAACCGGCGCCGCCCCCGGCGCTCATGCTGGTTCGCTGGCTCAAGCGATGAGGGCGGCGCCGACGATGCCCGCGTCGTTGGTGAGCGCGGCGGGCAGCACCTCGACGTCGACGTCGATGTACGGCAGCCACTTCTCGGCTTTGCGACTGACCCCCCCGCCGATGATGACCAGGTCGGGCGAGAACAGGCCCTCGATGTGCTCGAGGTAGTGGTTGACCCGCGCCGCCCATTCCTTCCACGACAATCCTTCGCGGTCGCGGGCGCTGGCCGCCGCCCGCTTCTCGGCGATGTGCCCGTCGAGCTCCAAGTGGCCCAGTTCGGTGTTGGGCACCAACTCCCCGTTCAGGAAGAATCCCGAGCCGACCCCGGTGCCGAACGTGAACAGGATGACGACCCCGTAGCGACCCTGGCCGGCCCCGTAGCGCACCTCGGCCAGTCCGGCCGCGTCGGCGTCGTTGATCACATGCACCGGCCGGCCGGCCGCTTCGGTGAAGACGGCGTCGATATCGGTGCCGATCCACGACTTGTCGATGTTGGCCGCACTGCGCGACACACCGTGGTGCACGATGCTCGGGAACGTCACGCCCACGTTGCCGAGCCACTCGAAGTGCTCGACGAGCTGGCTGACCACCGACGCCATGGCGTCGGGTGTGGACGGCTGGGGCGTCGCGATCTTCAATCGCTCCTGGGTGAGGGTGCCGGTCGCCAGGTCGACCGGCGCCGCCTTCATGCCCGAGCCGCCGATGTCGATACCGAACGAGGCCGTTCTTTTTGTGACTGAGGCGTCGCCTTTTGTGACTGAGGCGTCGCGCTTTGTGACTGAGGCGTCGCTCGATGTTGCCTCGCGGCCGCTGGACTTGTCGTTGGCGGGCATCTCGTCACTCTCCGGGTCGTCGGGACTGGACCGCATCCAGGAACGTAGCCGCCCCGTCGATGTCGTCGACCAGGGCAACGGCGGGCTCGAACCCGGCGGCGCCGGCCAGCGCCTCGAGCAACGGCCAGGCCGGCGTAGTGACGGTCCAGTGACGCACCCCCACCAACACCATCGGCGCCCCCAGCTCGGGCGCGGCGTAGTAGTTCTCGCACGCATCCTGGAACACCTCCTGCACCGTCCCTGCCGCGCCGGGCAGGAAGACCACCCCGCCGGTGCACCGATTGACCAGCGTGGCCTCGCGTAACGAGTTCTGGAAGAACTTGGCAATGGCGCGGGCGAAGAGGTTGGTCGGCTCGTGGCCGTAATGCCACGTGGGCACGCCGACCCCACCGTCGCCATCCGGCCAGCGGCGCCGCACGTCCATCGCCGCGGCAGCCCACACGCCGACCGAGGGCTGGAACGACGGCACTGCCGCCAGCACGGTGAGGGCGTCGTCGAGGTCGGTCGTCGACGCCTCGGCCAGCGCGGCCCCCAAGTTGGCCGCCTCCATCGCGCCCGGCCCACCACCGGTGGCCACCCGCCGCCCACCGGCGGCCAACCGCTGACCGAGGCGGGCGGCGTCGCGGTAGCCGTCACTCCCCCGGTGCACCCTGTGCCCACCCATCACGCCGACCAGCGGCCGTCCGTCGGCGGCGATGTCGGCATCGAGGGCCGCTTCGATGGCCGCGTCGTGGAGGGCGCGCACGACGACGCCGGCGGTGTCCGTGGCGTTCTCCTGGGACCAGGCGTAGGCCAGGGCGTCGGGTGTCCCCGGATATCCGCGTTCTTCGAGTCCGGCGTAGAGCTCGTCGGGCGTGTACAGCGTCGAGCGGTACTCGTCCACCGGTGCATCGGGGACGTCGGGAAAGATCAACGCCCCGCCCGACCCCAGCCGGGTGGCGTCGTCGGCGTGGAGGCGACAACCGAGCAACAAGGCGCCGGTCGGGTCCAGGTCGGCCAGCGCGTGGCGGCGGCTGGTGAGGTCGACGTGGCGGATGCGCCAGCCGTCCATCGACGTGGCGGCCGCCGTCGCCGCCACCACGGCGTCGAACTCGGCCAGGCTGTCGATGTCGACGATGCGGCGGTAGAGGCGACGAGCGCCGGCGGACCCGCTCATCACGCGCCCAGCGAGCGGCCGATGATCTCCTTCATGATCTCGGTGGTGCCCCCGTAGATGCGGGTCACCCGGGCGTCGGCGTAGGCCCTGGCCACCGAATACTCCAACATGTAGCCGTAGCCACCGTGTAGTTGCACGCACGCGTCGATCACCCGGCCCTGCAGCTCCGTGCACCACCACTTGGCCATGGCCGCCTCGTCGGCGCTCAGTTCGCCATCGTTGAGGGCGAGCACGCAGCGATCGACGAACGTCTGGGCGATTTCGATCTCGGTGGCCATCTCGGCCAGGCGGAAGCGAGTGTTCTGGAACGTGGCCACGGGCTGGCCGAACGCCTGACGATCCTTCGTGTACTCGAGCGTGCGGTCGAACGCATAGCGGGCGGCGGCCACGCCGGTGACGGCGATCGACAGTCGTTCCTGGGGCAGGTTGGTGACGAGTTGGGTGAACCCGGCACCCTCCTCGCCGAGGCGGTTGACCACCGGCACCCGGGCGTCGGCGAAGAACAGCTCGGCCGTGTCCTGGGCGTGCATGCCCACCTTGTCGAGGTTGCGGCCCCGCTCGAATCCGGGCGTGTCCCGCTCGACCACGAGCAGCGACATGCCGCGATGGCGTTGGACCGGGTCGGTCTTCACGGCCGTGACGACGAGGTCGGCGTTGATGCCGTTGGTGATGAACGTCTTGGCGCCGTTGACGACGTAGTGGTCGCCGTCGCGGATCGCCGTGGTGGCCATCGACGCCAGGTCCGAGCCGATACCCGGCTCGGTCATGGCGATGGCCGTGATCAACTCGCCGGCGCAGATGCCCGGCAACCAGCGCTGCTTCTGCTCCTCGCTCGTGAGCTGCACGAAGTAGGGCAGGCACACGTCGTTGTGCAACGTGAGGCCGAGACCGGCCGCATTGACGTCGTTGCGCTGGAGCTCCTCGGCGATGACGGTGTTGAACCGGAAGTCGGCCACACCCCCGCCGCCGTATTCCTCGGGGACCTCCATCCCGAGGAAGCCGTTGGCCCCGGCCGCCTCGAACAGTCGGCGGTCGACCACGCCGGCCTCGTCCCAGCGCTCGCGGTTGGGCACCGCCTCGCGTTGGAGGAACGTGCGGAACGAATCACGGAACGCGTCGTGGGTGTCGTCGAACAACGTGCGCTGCATCGCCCTAGTGCTCCCCTGCCGCCGTTGGGCGGTGAGCCATCTCCCCCAGTTCAACGACCGTGTTCGTGCGGCGGGCCCGCTCGGCGGCGAACACGATGGCGTGGGTGGCCAGACTGGCTGCCCCCTGGGACGTGAAGTCGTCGGGCCGGCCCGACCACAGCGCGTCGACGAACGTGGCGAGCATCGCCATGTCGCCTCCACCGTGGCCGCTGCCGTCCCCGGTGACGTCGAAGAATTCCGAGGACTGGTCGGCGAACCCGTACCGCTCCACAGTGCGACCGTCGGTGACAATCTGGCCCCGCGTGCCGAAGATCGACGTGCGGCGGTCCTCGAAGCGGGTGAGGGCCGACAGCGTGAAGGAGGCGGTCACCCCGTTGGTGTATTCCACGTTGACCACCTGATGGTCGGCCACATCGTTGTCCGACCCGAACACGCAACGCCCGTAGGGGCCCCGGTGCAGGGCGGCGGTGACGGCCTCGTCGGTGTATTCGGGGGCCATGATGCGGGTGAAGTAGGACTCCACGCGGCGTTCGTCGAGGCCGGTCCGGTACATGCGCACGGCCGAGAACTCGCAGTCCGGCTCCAAGTCGCACGAGATGCAGCGATCGGATGCGCCCGGCGGGCGGTTGGCCGCGGTGAACACGCTCAGGGATCCGAACGACGACACCCGTTGGGCCGGCGCGCCGACCACGAAGCTCAGCCAAT
>Ga0136617_10000918_pt1 | contig 25687 bp, 32 predicted proteins | sample AntDrymUQ3222106_2_FD_129672 | JGI IMG/M metagenome (GOLD analysis project Ga0136617, IMG submission 129672) | Polar desert sand microbial communities from Dry Valleys, Antarctica - metaG UQ322 (21.06) | ecosystem: Environmental > Terrestrial > Soil > Desert | place: Antarctica: Dry Valley...
GATCGGTCCACGCGCGCAAGAAGCGCCGCAAGGTTCTGGGCCAGGCGAAGGGCTACTGGGGGCTCAAGAAGTCGAGCTACAAGTACGCGAAGGAGCAGGTCGAGCACTCGCTCGTCTACGCCTACCGCGACCGGAAGAACAAGAAGCGGACGTTCCGGCAGCTCTGGATCGTGCGGATCAATGCGGCCGCGCGCGTGAACGGGATGTCGTACAACCAGTTCATCTCGGGCATCCACAAGGCCGGCATCGAGCTCGACCGCAAGGTGCTCGCCGACCTCGCCGTCAGCGATCCGGCCGCCTTCACGGCGGTCGCCGAGCAGGCGAAGGCCGCGAACGAGTCCGCCAAAGCCGCCTGAGCCAGACAAAGGTCTTCCAGCACCAGGCGGAGCAGTGCGAAGGGCGCTCGCCGCTCTACGTCGACCTCTGCCGGCGGCTGGCGGAGGATCCGCGCGTTCCGGCTCTCGTCGGCGAGCTGACGTGGGACGCGCCGTTGCGATTGCTCGGCGGATGGCACGCGCTCGTTCTCTCCGACCGCGCGAGCTGGCACGACCTCGACGCGGCACTCGAGCACCCTGAGCTCCCGCGGCTCGCCGCGCGGCCGATCCAAACGAACGAGGTGGGCCGCTCGTGGACCCTGCTGCCCTGCTTCCTCGAGCTCGCGCGACGGACCGGCGCGGAAACCTTCGACTTGAGCGAGCTCGGCTCGAGCGCCGGCTTCAACCTCCTCTGGGATCGGTATCGCCACACCTACGAGGCCGGAACCTGGGGCTCCGCGGACGCCTTGCTCGAGCTCGACGGCGTAGAGCGCACTGCGGTGCCCGCGGAGCTGCTCGAGCTCGAACCGCGGGTGCGCCACCGGGTTGGCATCGACCTCGATCCGGTCGACGTCACCTCCGAGGAGGGCGCGCTTCGACTGCGATCGTTCATCTGGCCCGGACAGGAAGGGCGGCTGGAGCGGCTCGACCGCGCGATCGAGGCGGTGCGTCGCGAGCCGCCGAGGCTACTGCGCGGCGATCTCGTCGAGCTGCTCCCGGGCCTCCTTGCGGAGCGCGATCCGGACGTGCTCACCGTGGTCTTCCAGACCGCGGTTCTCGGCTATCTCCCCGACGACGGTTGGGATCGCGTTCAAGGCTCCCTCGCCACGGCCGGCCGTGACGGATCGCTCGCGTTCGTCTGGACGGCCCGCCCTGCCGAGGACGTCCACGGCTACTGGGGCCTGTGGCTGGAGCTCTGGCCGGGCAACGGGCCTGAGCTCCTGGCGCACGCGGACTTCCACGGCGCCTGGCTCGAGTGGCTCGTGTGATCACCGCGCGCACGAACCCGACGCTGAAGCTCGTCCGGAAGCTGCTCGCGCAGAAGCGCAAGCGGGCCGAGCTCGGCCTCTTCGTCGTCGAAGGCGAGGATCTCGTCGAGGCGGCCCGAGCAGCCGGGATCGAGCCCATCGAACTCCTCGTCGCGGGCGAGACCGTTGCGGAGGAGCTTCTCGCCGAGCTCTCGACGCTGCCGCATCCCGCCCGCACGATCGGCGTCTTCCGGCAAGCCGATCTCCCGCAAGGTGATCGCGAGACGACGCTCGCGCTCTGGCGCGTCGCAGATCCGGGGAACGTCGGCACCCTCCTGCGCGCGGCCGACGCGTTCGGCGCGGCGGTCGCGCTCTCAGCCGGTTGTGCGGACCCGCTCGGCGCGAAGGCACTGCGGGCCTCGGTGGGCGCCATCTTCCGCGTCCCGCTGCTCGCGCTCGTGGACGCGCCGAAGCCGTGGATCGCGCTCGCGGCTCACGGCGGCCGGCCGCTTCGGGAGCTCGACCTCGCGGGGCCCGTCACCTTCCTCCTCGGGGCGGAGCGGGAAGGGCTCCCAAACGAGCTAGTAGCTCAGAGCCACGAAGTCGCCTCGATTCCGACTTCTGGGGCCGCTGAATCCCTGAACGTTGCCGCTGCCGGCGTGATCGCGCTCTACGAGCGCTCGCGCCGTTCCGCCTGATCGCGGCGACGAAGAGCCTCCGCTGCTTTCGCTTCGCTCTCCCGCGCGACGACGTCGATATAGCGGTCGCGCAACTCCCGACGCGCTTGTTCCTCAACTGTCAGTTTCGTCTTCTTCGTCATCGTCTTCCTCGAGCAGCTCACGAATTGCGCGTGTCTCGGCCTTGATGTCGAGAATCGCAAGCATGGTAGCTCGCAGCTCGGCGTTGGATAGAGGTGGCTGATCGTCCACCCGGCGAGCGTTGCGGAAGCTCCCGATCACCGCAAGATGGCCGTTCCGGCCACGTCACCAGGCGCCGCCGCCACCTCCTCCGCCGCCTCCGCCACCCCCGCCTGAGAAGCCGCCGCCCATTCCGCCGGATCCCGACGAGGGCGGGGCGAGCGCCGAGCCGAAGCCGGCCGCGAGGTCGCCGATCCCCATCGACGTCGGCCCGGAGCCGAGGTCGCCGTAGGGCCCGATCCAGTAGAGCGAGCTTGCCTGGGCGAGTGCCTCGGGCATGTGGAGCTGGGCGCCTTGGAGGACACGCTCGGCGATCCCGAACGCGATCCCGTAGACGAGGAAGCGCTCCCAGAGCTCGAGCGTCGCGGGCGGTGCCTCCTGAAGACGCGGAAAGTCGGTGAGGTAGCGTCGGAATGCCTCCCAACGCTCGGCCTCGGCCTGGGCGGCGGGCGAGCGCCGCCGCCAAAGGCGCCGGTTGAACGCCGCGACGACGAGCACCCCCGCGTTCACGAGCCCGCAGACGGCAAGCGCGAGCACGACGACGCTCCGCCAAGTCGGCGCGACCGCGTTGAACGAGCCGATCCCGATGAAGAGCGTCAGCCCCGCCACGACCGCGAGCAGCACCGCAGCACCCACGAGGAGAACGAGCCCCTTGTTCTGGAACCAGCTTCGGCCCGAGACCTCGGCGTCGACGGCAGACTTGAACGAGGTGAAGCGCTTGGAGTTGCCGGTGCGGTCGTCCTCGATCCGATCGCGAAAGCGCGAGAGCCGCTCGGGCCCGCCGGCCAGGATGTCGTCGACGACCTGGGCAACCGGCGCCTCGAACGCCTCGACCGGCGCCTCGACGTCGTCGAGCTCCAGCTCGAGGTCGGCGACCTGCTGCGTCTTCAGCCCGCCCCAGATCTTCCGCTCGGTGGTCACGGGCGCCGAGCGGTAGCGCCCCCGTCGGATCAGATCGAAGAGCGTCGCGGTGAACTCGAGCGAGCCGGGCGTGCCACCCTGGGCGAGCAGCGCCGGGACGAGCGCCGGCTGCGTCTCGGTCGGCGGCTCCTGCTCGTACTCGCGATCGTAGGTCGTCTCCCGCTCGCGGCCGTAGTACCACCAGACGAGGCCGCCGATCAGCAAAGCCGGTCCCAGCGCGAGCAGGAGCAGGATCGCGATCGTGCGCGGCAGGTTGTCGAGCGCCTCGTCGATCTTTCCACGGTCGCGCTCGTAGGCGGCGGCGTCCTCCCGCTCCTCGGCGACGATCTTCTCGAGCCCCGGCCCGGCCTCGACCCGCATCGCGGCCGTCGAGGTGAAGAAGCGGCGCGGTACGAGCGCCCGCAGCTCGACGAACTGCCCCGACGGGATCTCGAGCGCTCGGAGGCGGACGATCGAGCCGTCGAGCGTGACGTCGCCGCGGACGGCCACGGGGTGACCCCAGGCGCGCGTCACTTCTCCGGGAGCAACGAGGCGCGTCGTCAGGCGCCCGAGCCCGGTTTCCCATTCGTCGCCCCAGACCTTCAGGTTGAGGTCGACGACATCGTCGTACGCCGTCGCGAGACCGCTCAGCCGGTAGTGGATCCGGAACGTTCGCTCCTCCGAGCTAGCGCGGTAGTGCCAGACGATCCTCAGGCCCTTACCCGTCGCGAGCGTGCCGAAGGTGTCGGGTACACCCGTCGAGCCCAGCTCCGCGGAAGCGCCCGGCGCGTAGGCTCGATCGCCTTCGAAGACACCTACCTCGTCGATCCGCTCGCCGTCCTCGAGCGGGATCTCGCGGAACGCCCCGGAGAAGTCGCCGTCGTAGCTGAAGGTGATCCGCTCGTCGACGACGAGCGAGCCGTCCCGCTCGACCTGGACGAGGACGTCCGCACTCGGCAGCGTGAAGGACTTCGCCTCCGCATTCCCCGCCTGCCCGAGCGCGGCGAGAACGGCGAGGATCAGTCCCGCTAGAACGCGACGCGTGGCGCCTCCCGGGTCGCTTCCTCCGCCTCGAAGAAGTCCTTCTTCGCGAACCCGAACATGCCCGCGATGAAGACCGTCGGCACGGTCTGGATCGCGTTGTTGTAGGTGAGGACGGTGTCGTTGTAGACCTGCCGGGAGACCGCGATCCGGTTCTCGGTCTGCGCGAGCTCGTCCTGGAGCTGACGGAAGTTCTCGTCGGCCTGGAGCTCCGGATAGGCCTCGGCGACTGCGAAGAGCCGCCCGAGCGCCTGGCCGAGGATGCCCTCCGCAGCGCCTTGCTCGGCCGGCCCCTGCGCAGCTTGTGCGCCCGCCCGCGCGTTCGTGACCGCCTCGAACGTCTCGCGCTCGTGCGCGGCGTAGCCCTTGACCGTTTCGACGAGGTTCGGGATCAGGTCGTAGCGTCGCTTGAGCTGCACGTCCACCTGCGCCCACGCGTTGTCGACCCGGTTCCGCAACCGGACGAGCCGGTTGTAGAGCAGGACGAGCGCGACAACGCTGAGCACGACGACGCCGAGCACGATCCAGAGCCAGAGCATGGCCTGACCGTACCGATACGCTAGGACGGATGGCAACCGTCGCCGGTCTCTTCACCTCGCCGGCCCGCAAGAGCGGCGTCTCGACCCCCTACGAGCGGGTCACAGCAGTTGCCGGGCTCGGCTTCGAGGGTTGCGCGCACGCGAATCCACCGATGCGCGAGGTGCTCTTCGTCTCGCAGGAGCATCTCGACGGTCTTCGGCTGGCGCCTGGCGCGATCCGGGAGAACATCACGGTCGCGGGCACCGACGTGGAGGAATGGCCGATCGGCCAGCGGGTTCAGGCAGGCGGAGCCGTCTTCGAGATCACGATGGTGTGCGATCCCTGCGAGCGGATGGATGCGCTGCGCCCCGGCTTGCGGAAGCAACTCGAGGGCAAGCGCGGGATGCTTGCCCGCGTCGTTGACGGCGGCGAGGTCGCGGTCGGGGACGAGCTATCCCTGCTGTAGCCGGCTTCAACGTCGCGCCGGTCAAGAGCCTCGGGCTCGAGCACCCGGCCGAGATCCTGCTCGAGGCGGCGGGCGTCCGCGAAAACAGGCGCTTCTTCCTGATCCAGCCGGACGGGCGTCTCTTCCGTGGCGCCTACCACGGGCCGCTCGTGCGGATCCGACCCGAGTACGACCCCGCTGCCGAGCGGCTGACGCTCCACTTCCCGGACGGCTCGGCCGTGGGCGCGGACGCCTTAGGTGGCGACTCGGCGATGGGAGACTTCTGGGGACGGCCGGTGTACGGGCGCGTGCTGGAGGCGGCGATGTGCGAGGCGCTTTCCGACTACGTCAGCAAGCCGTTGCGGATCCTGCGCGCCGCCGGCGATGGAATCGGAACCGACTCGCTCCATCCGGTCTCGCTGGTCGGCGACGGCTCGATCTCAGAGCTGGGCAGCCGCCTCGGTGATCCGCAGCTCGACCCGCGCCGCTTCCGCATGCTCGTCGACCTGAGCGGCGTCGAGCCACACGCGGAGGACGAGTGGGAAGGGAGCTTGCTGCGCCTGGGCGAGGCGGTCGTGCGCGTCGGTGGACCTGTCGGCCGCTGCGCGAACACGACCTACGACCCGGAGACCGGGCTCCGCGACCGCGACACCCTCCGCGCGATCCTCGCGTATCGAGGCAAGCTCGACGGCGAGATCTGCTTCGGCGTCTACGCAGATGTCGTCGAGCCGGGCCGAGTCCGTGTTGGCGACGCAGTCACTCCCGTCGCCTAGCAACAAAGACGACGTCTTCGCCGCCTGCGTAGGGCCGGCGGTCGAACCAGCCGTAGAGCTCCTCCACCTCGAAGCCGGCGCACTCGAGTAGGAGTGACCACTCGGGCGGAGAGAGCCAGGCGAGCAGCATCGTCGAAGCCTCCTCACCCCGGCGGACGGAGAGCGCCAGCGTTCGCTCGCCTTCGTCCCAGTCGGCGCGCTCGAAGATCCCGGGCTCGCGCTCGAGCCAGCGGCCGTGCGTCGCCTCGACGTCCTCCTTGCCCGGCGCGAAGACGTCGAAGACGAGCCGGCCGCCGGGCTCGAGCAGGGAGTAGGCGGCTGCGAGGGCGCGCTCGCGGTCGGCCTCGGTCGTCATGTGGAGCAGCGAGCGAAATGGCACGAGCACGAGCTGCACCCGCTCGGCGACCGGCGGCCTGCGGAGATCGCCATGGCGCAGATCGACGAGCTCTTCGATGCCGGCTGCGCGGGCACGCTCGCGCGCGACCTCGAGCATCCCGAGCGAGCCGTCGACGCCGATCACGCGGAGTCCCGCGAGCGCGATCGGCACCGCGATCCGCCCCGTCCCGCAGGCGAGCTCGACCACCGGATCGCCCGCCGCGAGCGCCTCCTCGACGTAGAAGTCGACGTCCTCGGTGACGCTCGCGCTCCACGGGTCGTACACCCTTGCTATGGCGTCGTACGGGCTGGGATCGCTCACGCGGGCCGATGGTACAGTCGCCCGCGTGGACGCCCAGACGCTCGAATCCCAGGCTCTGAGCGCGATCGAGGCGGCTGCAACCGTCAACGAGGTGGAGGAGGCGAGGGTTCGGTTCCTCGGCCGGAAGGCCGAGCTGCCGCAGGCCCTTCGCGCGGTGCGGGATCGCGAAACCGGCATGACGCTGAATGCGGTGCGCCGCAGGATCGAGGAGTCGGCCGACACCCGTGAGGAGGAGCTCGGGCGCGCCGAGCTCGACCGGCGCCTGCGCGAGGAGCGGGTCGACGTGACGCTCCCCGGCGATGAGCTTCCCGTCGGCCATCTGCATCCGATCACCCAGGTGCGGCGGATGGTCGAGGACGCCTTCCTCGGCCTCGGCTACGAGATCCGCGACGACCGCGAGGTCGAGACCGTCGCCTACAACTTCGACAAGCTCGCATTCGAGCCGACGCACGCCGCCCGCTCGCCGCGCGACACGTTCTTCCTCGACGAGACCCGCGTGCTCCGCACCGAGACCTCGGCGTCCCAGATCCACCAGCTTGAGGAGCGCGAGCCGCCCGTCTACATGGTCTCGATCGGCCGCGTCTACAGGCGCGACGCGATCACGGCGACGCGCTATCCGATCTTCCACCAGTTCGAAGGGCTCGCCGTCGACAGGGGAATCACGCTCGCCGACCTGAAGGGAACGCTCCGCCACGTGATGCGTGCGCTCTACGGGCCCGAGCGCGCTGTGCGCTTCCGCACTCACTACTTCCCGTTTACCGAGCCCTCGATCGAGCCTGACGTCTCGTGCGGTGTCTGCGGCGGCGTGGGTTGCCGGACGTGCAAGTACTCCGGCTGGATCGAGATGGGCGGCGCCGGGATGGTTGATCCCCGAGTCTTCGAGAACGTCGGACTCGACCCGGAACTGTGGTCCGGATTCGCCTTCGGCTGCGGGCTCGAGCGAACGGCTCAGCTCCGGCACGACATCCCCGACATCCGGGCGCTCTGGGAGGGCGACCTCCGGGTTCTGCGCCAATTCTGATGAGGCCGCTCTGATGCTAGTCCCCGTCTCCTGGCTCCGCGACTACGTCGCGGTCGAGATGCCGCTCGCGGAGCTCGGCGAGCGGCTCAGCGTCGCGACCGGCGTCGTCGCCGCGATCGAGGCGCGCGGCGTCTCTAACGCGGGCGGAAATCTTGATCTGTTCAGGGTCGGGAAGGTGCTTGAGGCGGCCAAGCACCCGAACGCGGACCGGCTCCAGCTCTGCAAGGTCGATCTCGGCGAAGCCGAGGCGCGCCAGATCGTCTGCGGCGCCTGGAACTTCGGCGCGGGCGCGACCGTGGCGGTCGCGCTCCCCGGCGCGGTGCTGCCGAACGGGCTCGAGCTCGATGAGCGGATGGTGCGCGGCGAGTCATCGAATGGGATGATCCTCTCGGAGGAGGAAGTCCAGCTCGGCTCCGATCACGCGGGGATCATGGTCCTGCCGGAGCTCGTCCCGGGTACGCCGCTCGCCGATGTGCTCCCGCTCGCAGACCACGTGCTCGATCTCGAGGTGACAGGCAACCGCCCGGACCTGCTCTCGATCTACGGAGTGGCCCGGGAGATCGCAGCCCTCTACGAGCTGGAGCTCGCGCCGCCACCGGGGATCGATCCGGCTTGCGCAGATGAGGAATCGCTTTCGATCGCGATCGACGATCTCGCAGGCTGCCCGCGTTACGTCGGCTGTCTCTTCCGCGAAGTCACGGTCGCCCCCTCGCCGGTCTGGCTGCGCGCGCGCCTGCTCGCCGCCGGGATGCGCCCGATCTCGAACGTGGTCGACATCACCAACTACGCAATGCTCGCGCTTGGGAGCCCGCTGCACGCCTTCGACTGGTCTACATTGCGCGGCGGCCGGATCGTCGTCCGCCGCGCCGAAGCGGGGGAGACGCTGCGAACGCTCGACGGCGTCGATCGGCGACTCGATCCGAGCGACCTGATGATCACGGACGGCGAGCGGTCTGTCGCGCTCGCGGCGATCATGGGCGGTGAGGAGACGGAGATCGGCGAGGCGACGACGGACGTCCTCCTGGAGGCTGCGAACTTCGAGCCGTTCGGCATCTTCCGCACTTCCGAGCGCCTGCGCCTTCGCACCGAGGGCTCGAACCGCTGGGAGAAGGGGGTCGATCCGCACCTCGCTGGTCAGGCCGCCAAGCTCGCCACCCAGCTCCTCGTCGAGCTGGCAGGCGCCCGGTGGGTGGGGGAAGCCGACGTTTACGCTGGGCTGCCGGAGCGGCCGTCGATCGTGTACCGACCCGAACGCGCAGACGCGGCGATCGGCCTCCCGACGCCGCCGGCGGAGCAGTACGGCCTGCTCGCGCGCCTCGGGTTCGACCGCGACGGCGAGCGCGTGCTCGCGCCGACCTGGCGCGCTCGCGACGTCACGCGAGAGATCGACGTTGTGGAGGAGGTGGCCCGCTTCCGGCTCGACGACGTTCCCTTCACGCTGCCGACGCGACGGGCGATGTTCGGGACGCTGAGTCGCGCGCAGCAACTGCGCCGGCGCCTCGAGGACGCGCTCGTCGGACTGGGCTTCTCGGAGACCTACACGCCCTCGCTGCGACCTGCCGGAACGGATTCCGGACCCTGGAGCCTGCCCGAGCCGATCTCGGTCGAGCTGACCGTGCTTCGCACCTCGCTGTTGCCGAGCCTCGTCGAGGCTGCTCGCCGAAACGTCGATGCGGGCGCCGAGCGGATCGCTCTCTTCGAGATCGCCCGCGTCTATCTCGCCGGCGACGACCTACCCGACGAGCACGTTCGCGTCGCGGGCATCGTCGAAGGCGGCTTCGGCCGGGCGAAGGGCGTCGTCGAGGCCGTCTACCGCGCCCTCAAGGCCGAGCCGTCGTTCGAGCGCGGCGAGGACGAGCGCTTCCATCCGGGGAAGACGGCACGTACCGCTGCAGGGCTGGTCGGGGAGTTGCATCCTGCCGCGCTCGAGGGCACTTGGGGCGCGTTCGAGCTCGATCTGGAGCTGCTCTTCGCCGTGTCGCAGGAGCCGGTGACGTTCGAGGACGTCGTCAGCTTCCCGCTCGTCCGTCAGGACATCGCTGTCGCGGTTGCCGAGGAGGTCGAGGCCGGAGCCCTTGTCGCGGCGGTGCGCGAGGCGGCGGGCCCGGAGCTTCGCGAGGCGCGGGTCTTCGACGTCTACCGGGGCGAGCAGCTCGGTTCAGGCATCAAATCCGTCGCGATCCGGCTCGCCTTCCAGTCGCCGGAGCGGACGCTCACGGACGACGACGTGGCGCCGCTCCGCGAACGCATCGTGGCGACGCTTGCCGAGCGATTCGGCGCCGAGCTGCGCGCCTAGCTTCTCGTTAGAGCTCGGTCGGGGCAACTCGATCTGCAAGCGCCTCGAGCACGCGAAGCTGGATCCGGGGCGAGTGGTCGAGCAGGGTCCGGAACGAGCTCGCGGTGATCACGAGCAGCCGCGAGTCCTCGGTCGTCGTCACCGTCGCGGTTCGCGGCGTGCGGGAGACGAGGGCGATCTCGCCGAAGAAGTCGCCGGGACCGAGCGTGTTCAACTTGCGGCTCTTGCGCCTGACGTCCGCGGCGCCGTCGAGCAGGACGAAGAACTCGCGGCCGCGGTCGCCCTCCTGCAGCAGCTCCTTGCCGGCTGGGACGTCGACCTCGTCGGCGATGGACGCGATCTCGGCGGTCTCGCCTTTCGAGCAGTGGGCAAAGAGCGGCACGTTCCGGATCAGATCTACTTTCGCGTTCCGGCCGAGCTTCACGAGGGCGACTGTACGCGATCGCTCGGCGCCCAGCAATCGGATCTCTGCGCAATCCGATCTCAGTGACGCCGCGTACTGCCGGGTGATGCGCTTTCGGAGCCTCGTCGTCGCCAGCCTCCTCACCGTCGCATCGGCCATCGCGGTCGCGGTTGCCTTTGCAGCGGACGGACAGCTGACCGGCACTGTCGGCCCCGGCTTCACGATCAGGCTCCTCGGTCCAGACGGGCTCCCGGTCCAGAGGGTCACTCCCGGCACCTATCAGCTCGCGGTCGACGATCGCTCGCCCGAGCACAACTTCCACCTGCGCGGCGCAGGCGTCGACGTGGCGACCGCCGTCGAGGACGTCGGCTCGCAGACGTTCTCCGTGACGCTGACGGATGGCCGCTACACGTTCGTCTGCGACCCTCATGCGAGCACGATGCGCGGTGCGTTCGACGTGGGCAGCGGGCCGCCGCCGCCTCCTCCGCCGCCTGCCCCGCCTCCGGCGAAGAAGCTGAACGCGAGCGTCGGACCCGGCAGCACGATCTCACTGCGCACGCCGGTCGGAGCGCGCGTGCTCGCCCTGAAGGCCGGCGCCTACGTCGTCACCGTCCGCGATCGGACGAAGCTGCACAACTTCCACGTCACCGGCGCCGGCGTCAACCGGAAGACGGGTGTCGCCCAACTCGCGACGCTCACCTGGAAGCTGACGCTGAAGCGAGGAAAGCTCGTCTTCTTCTCGGACACCAGTCCGGCGAAGCTACGCGGAACCGTCACGGTTTCCTAACCGCGTCGGCTCGGCTTGATGAGGCCCGCGTCAGGTCCGCCCGCCGCGTGGATCTCGGCCTCGCGCTCGAGCTCGGAGTTCAGCTCGGCGCCGAAGAGGAGCGCGAACGCAGAGTAGTTCAGCCAGAGGAGGAGGACGATCCCGCTCGCCAGGGCCCCGTAGGTCTTCGAGTACGACTCCGAGAAGCTCGTGTAGAGGGCGAAGAGCCCCGAGAGCGCGAGCCACGTGATCCCGCCGAGGAGCGCGCCCGGCGAGAGCCAGCGCCAGTCCCGGATCTCGACGTTCGGGGCCAGGTAGTAGACGATCGAGAAGAAGAGGAGGATCGCGGCGAAGGCGATCGGCCAGCGCGCGATCGACCAGACGAGGTCGAAGGCGCCGCCGAGCCTCGCCTGCTCGGCGATCGCGTTCCCGAGCGGCCCGCCGAAGACGATCAGGAGCAGCAACCCGGCGGTCGTGAGCCCTGTGAGGATCACGAGCAGGATCGCGATCAGCCTCGTCTTCCAGAACGGCCGGGTCTCGACCCGCTCGTAAGCCCGGTTGACGGCCTTCAGCACCGAGCCCATCGCCCCGCTCGCCGCCCAGGTCGCACCTGCCGCGCCCACGAAGAAGGCGAGCACGGAGGTTCCGGTTGACGTCTCCTGCTGCAGCGTGTCGATCGTCAGGAGGACGTCGCCTGGGGCGATCGGGGCGAGGAAGTCCTTCAGCGTGGGGTAGGCGCCAACGAGGTCGAGCAGACCGACGAGGAAGACGACCGCTGGGAAGAAGGCGAGCAGGGAGCTGAAGGCGATCTGCTGGGCCAGGCCCATGCAATCGTCGGCCAGGAACTCGCGGAACGAACGCTTGAAGACGGCGAGCCACTCGGCGCGGGAGAGCCGGTGAGGGCTCGAGGGGGCCGTTCCGACGCGGGTGGTCAGCGCTCGCGGCCCTTGCGGGCGAGGAAGCGCATCGTCGCGCCGATTCCACCGGCGAGGAAGAACCCGGCCCCGAGCGCGCTCGCGGCGACGACGGGGAGGTTGGCACGGAGCTTGCCGGCCACGTCGGTGGCCGCGCCGAGCCCTTCGCGGAGATCCTCGACGGCATGGGCGAGTTGCTCGCGCTCGGTCTCGATCTCGCGCCGGATCGTCTCGGGCGTGCGCCCGTTCAGGCTAGTTGTTGCCATTGGCCTTCAACGCTTCCGTGGTCAGCTTCGCCTCTCGGATTGCCTGCTCCGGTAGTGGCGGGGTGCCCTTCTTGATCCTCCCGAACGCCAGCAGCCCGAGAACGAAAACGACGGCGAAGAGCACGACCGTCACGAGCAGTAGCGCCAGCCAGGTATCGAGGAAGGTCGCGAGCGCGGCTGCGATGGTGACCAGGAGGAATCCAAGCGCGAAGAGGCCGAGGAGAGCGGCACCGAGCCCGAGTCCCAAACCCATTCCGAGCGAGCCGGCCTTGCGCTTCAGCTCGAGACCGGCGAGCTCGAGCTCGAGCTTCGCGAGCGAGCTTGCGTGCTCGGCCACCTGCTTGGCCGCGCCGCCGACTCCGGACGAGTTACCGGCGGGGGTGGGCATGACCTCTCCAGTCGATCGCCTTAGCGAGGAGCGTGCCGATCCCGAAGGCCGCGCCGGCGACGAGGAACGGGTTCGGACCCGCGACGTTCTGCTGCCGGGAGGCGTGTTGGGGGCCGGACGGAGCGCGTACCGACGTCGCGCCCGGCTCTTGGTTCTTCGGTGCCTCGCCCTTGGCTCGCGCCACAATCAGCGACGGCTTCAGTTTGCGCAGGAAGCTCGCATCGTCGGCTAGTTCGCCAGCAAGCTTTGCGGTGAGGCCGCCGCGCGCCGCCGCTTTGCCGGCGAGCTCGTCCAGCTTGTCGGCGCCGTGCTCGACTGCCTTGTCGCCCTTCGAGCTCATCGCTTCGCGGGCGGCTTCTCGCCCGTGGCGATTCGCCAGATCCCAGAGGCAGCTCGGCGCGCGACCATGGTCGACGCCGCGCCGAGGGCGCCGTAGAGACCGAGCCAGAGAGCCTTGCGCAGCATGCAGACGTGGTTGCCTCAGCCGGGATTCGGCAAACGTTCGCTCCTCTGCGGTTACGGTGAGCGCATGGCTCGGTCGCCCCGCTTGACGAAACCCGAGCGCCAGCGGCTGATCGAGAGCGTGCTCACGAGACGCGGGGTGGGGACGCAGCTCGAGCTACGGGCGGCCCTCGAGGCGGCCGGCTGCACGGTCACCCAGGCGACGCTATCGCGCGACCTGCGCGAGCTCGCAGTCGCGAAGGTGGACGACGAGCTCGGCCGGCCTCGATACGTCCTTTCCGGCGGGCTCTCCGGCGGGCCGCGCGGGCGCGATCCGAGAGCCGCGTTGACTAGGATTCTCGCCCGTTACGGCCGTGGCTTCGCCGCCGCGCAGAACATCGTCGTGATCCGGTCGGAGCTCGGCTCGGCTCCTGCGATCGCTCGTGCGCTCGACCGCGCCCGGCATCCGCTCGTTGTCGGCACCCTCGCCGGTGACGACACCTGCCTCGTGATCGCCGCGAGCGCGGCCGACGCAGAGGCACTCGTCCGGGAGCTGACCTAGCGGACGAACGTCGCCTTCGCGGCGACGATCTGCGTCTCTCCGTCAACCAGCGAGACGGTGGCCTTGACCTGGATGTTCGCGGTCTTCAGTGTGGCCAGCTTGGCCTTGCCGGCACTCGAGAGCTTCAGGTACAGCGTCGGCTGAGTCGGCAACGGCAGGAACGGGGCCGGTCGACCAGGCGGGGCAAGGCTGATCACCGTACCGAGGACCTTGCCACCCGGAACGAGGGTCGCCACGAAGGAGGCGCGGTGCAGTTGGTGCCGCAGCCGAGGGACAGGTCGATGCCCTTGCTCCGGATCTCGCCGATCTTGGGGGTCGAGCGAATCTGGAGGGTCGAGAGCTTGGCCTTGAGGAAGAAGGTCGTCCGCGGCGTCTCGAACTCGATGCGCGGGGCGCTGCTGTCCTTGTTGACGCAGGAGCCGTAGGCGTACATCGTGTAACGGCGGGGCCAGATCAGGAACGCCGAGCCGCTCTCCTCGAGCTTGAAGTCGTCGGCGACGTCACGGCCGAAAGCTCCCAAACGTGGGCCTTGCCATCGGCGAGGTGGGCGGGCGCGCCTGGGGGGAAGACGGCAAAGCCGGTCCCGATGATTCCGTTACGCCAGGGCAGGTTGGTGTTGCAGTCGCCCGGCAATTCGAGCTTCCACGCGTAGGGCACCGAGGTTGTGCCAGGAGGGAAGATGGTTCCGGTGGCCGGGGCGACCGAGCCGTCCAGGGTGCGGGCGTCTCGGGCGGGCGCCGAGCCCGCGGCCTGGGCTCCGAAGATCGCGAGACGCAGCCCAGCAGGAGAACCCCCGATGTCAACGCCCTCGTCACCCGAGCCAATATCGCACCGACCTCCGCTGCCTACAACCGTACTTTCGACTAGAGATCCGTGGTGTCCGACCGAACGACCTCGGACGGCGGCGGCTCTTCGTGGTCTCCGAGCTCGGCGAAGGAGTCGGCGTCCAGGTCGAGCTCGACCTGACCCTCCGTGATCGTTCCCACGAGCTCCGACGGGACGTAGACCTTGGAGCGCAGGAGCCCGTGCGAGACCGAGAGGCCGTTGAAGATGTCCTTGTCCGAGTCGCCCACGACCTCGGCGATCTTGCCGAGTTCGTCTCCGTCACGACCGACGACGGCCCAGCCGGGCTCGATCAACAGCCAGGAGACAGGATCGGCGCCGCTCAAACTGCCTTTCCTTCCACGTACCAGACGGGGCCCTGCGTATCGACGTTGTGCGTGTCGGAGAGCACGCGCAGGATCGAGACGCGGCCCGTGATTCCCTCGCCGTCGACGCGTGCGAGGCACCGGCGCGTCATCGGCTCCGAGGCGCCGTAGCCGAAGCGGTGCGCGACCCGGAAGCGGAACATCGACTTGCCCGCGATTCGAGCCGGATTGATCGGCGCAAGCAGGAGCGCGCCGCGCTGGAGGTAGTCGCTCGAGGTGAGCTCGAGCTCGCAGTAGAGGTCGCTCCAGTCGGGAGGCAAGGTGGCGACCGCCTCGTCCCAGCCCTCGACGAGCGTCGTCGCCGGCTCGACCTCGGGAGGGCCGGCCGTTGCCGCATCGCGAAGGCGTAGCCTGCCCGCGATTCCCTCGTCCTGGAGGCGCCCGAGCAGTCGCCGGATCGCGTCCGGCCCCGCGCCTGTTCCCGGAGAGCCCCTTCCAGAAGACCTGCGCGCCGAGAAACGCAGCTCGCCCGAGCCGTGGCCAGGATTCGCAGGACCGAGGAGCGCTGCCGCACGGTCGAGCCGATCTGGATCGGAAATCTCGAGGATGAGTCGCGCATCCGCCCAGTCTGCTGGCAGGTCGCGCTCGATCCCGCGCCAGTCCTCGACGAGTCCCATGCGAGGGTCAGCATAATGGAGCTCCAGATGGCGAAGGTCGAGAAGAAGCCCCGCTCCGACGCGTCGCTCTCCGACGACAGGCTCCGCGAGCTCTTCCGCGAGATGCTCCTGATCAGGCGCTTCGAGGAGAAGGTCGAGGAGCGCTTCCGCGCAGGCGAGCTGCCCGGCTTCCTCCACGTCGCGATCGGCCAGGAAGCGGTCGCCTCGGGTGTGATGGCAGGCCTCGAGCCCGACGACACGATCATGTCCACCCACCGCGCGCACGGGCACACGCTCGCGAAAGGCACCCATCCGAACGCGATCATGGCCGAGCTCTACGGCAAGAAGGAGGGCTGCTCGGGCGGCTACGGCGGCTCGATGCACCTCTACGACCTCGAGCACGGGATGCTCGGCGCAAACGCGGTCGTCGGCGGCGGGCTGCCGCAGGTGACCGGAACGGCGCTGGCCTACCAGTTCCGCAAGGAGGACAAGGTCGCGGTCGCCTTCTTCGGCGACGGGGCGACGAACACCGGTGTTTTCCACGAGGCGCTGAACCTCGCGCAGCTCTGGAAGGTGCCGGCGCTCTTCGTGCTCGAGATGAACGGCTGGGCGGAGTCGACCCCGATGAGCCAGCACCTGCCGATCACCGACCTCTCCCAGCGCGCGGTCGCCTTCGGGATGCACTCGCTCGACGTCGACGGCCAGGACGTCGAGGCCGTTTTCGTGGCCACGAAGGAAGCGCGCGAATACGCCGCTTCCGGAAACGGCCCCGTCTTCCTGAACGTGCGCACCTATCGGCTCGTCGGCCACTACATCGGCGATCCGCAGGTCTATCGCGAGAAGGAGGAGCTCGAGGAGCTGCGCGAGACGAAGGATCCGATCGAGCTCCTGCGCGCGCGGCTCGAGCTCTCGGACGACGAATTCGAGCAGCTCGACACCGAGGTGACGGCGATCGTCGAGGAGTCGGTCGCGTTCGCGAAGGCCGGCACGGATCCAGACCCCCAGGACGCCCTGAAATGGGTCTATGCCTGAGGCCACCGGACAGCCGCCGCTCCAGCCGGGCGGAGCCCGGCCTCCGCATCGGCTTCGCGCCGCTGGACGGCAGGATGTCGCACGCGCGGCGCTTGTCCGTACCGGTTGTACTGTCCTACGCGCCGCGCGCACGACCTCCTTTGCCAGCAACGCGCCGGAGGCCTCAGGGTGCCTGAGCTGACCTACCGCGAGGCCGTCCGCGACGCGCTCTCGCGGGCGATGCGCGAGGACGACGACGTCTTCATCATGGGCGAGGACATCGCCGAGATGGGCGGCTCGATGGGCGTGACGCAGGGGATGCTCGACGAGTTCGGGGCCGAGCGCGTCCGGAACACGCCGATCTCCGAGATGGCCATCGTGGGCACGGGGATCGGGGCCGCGATGCAGGGAATGCGCCCGGTCGTCGAGATCATGTACCAGGACTTCCTGACGCTCTCGATGGAGCAGCTCGTCAACCAGGCTGCGAAGCACCGGACGATGAGCGGCGGCCAGCTCAAGGTGCCGCTGACGATCCGCACGCAGGGCGGCGCCGGCTGGAGCCCGGGAGCCCAGCATGCGCAGCAGCTCGAGTCGTGGTTCGTCCATGTCCCTGGGCTCAAGGTCGTCTTTCCCTCGACGCCCGAGGACGTGCGAGGGCTCCTCTGGAGCGCGATCTACGACGACAACCCGGTCGTCTTCTTCGAGCACCGGCTGCTCTATCCGCTCAAGGGCGAGGTTCCGGAGGAGCTCGAGCCGATCCCGTTCGGCAAGGCGCGGATCATGCGAGAAGGCACCGACGTGACCGTGATCGCGATCGGCCGAATGGTGCCGGAGGCGCTCAAGGCCGCGGAGGAGGCCGAGGGGCTCGGGATCTCGGTCGAGGTGCTCGACCCTCGGACGCTCCTGCCGCTCGACGAGGAGGCGATCATCGCGTCCGTCCAGAAGACGAACCGCTGCGTCACCGCACACGAGGCGGTCACGCGCGGAGGCTTCGGCGCCGAGCTGACGGCGGTCGTCCAGCACGGCGCCTTCGACTACCTCGACGCGCCGATCGAGCGGGTCGGCGCCAAGTTCGCCCCGCTCGCGTTCGCGCCGGCGATGGAGCAGTGGGCGGTGCCGCACGCGGCGGACGTGCTCGAGGCCGTCAAGCGCACGGTGGCTCGTTCTTAGTGGCGACCGAGGTCAAGCTCCCACGGCTCGGCCAGGGCATGGAGTCCGGGACGATCGTCAAGTGGCTGAAAGGCGAGGGCGACGCGGTCAAGAAGCGCGAGCCGCTCTACGAGCTCGACACGGACAAGGTCACTCAGGAGGTCGAGGCCGAGGCCGACGGCGTCCTCCTGAAGATCGTCGTCGATTCCGGCGAGGTGGATGTCGGCACGACGATTGCCGTGATCGGCGCCGAGGGTGAGGAGGTCGCTTCCGGGAACGGCTCCGCGCCGGCCGCGGAGGCGCCGGAGAGCGACGCCGGCGACGACGAGGCCGCGGTGGAGGAGGAGGACGAGGCCGAGACCGAGGGCTCGTCGGCTCCGCAGATGGACGATCAGCGCCGGCGCGGCCAGGAGGCCGCTGCGGCAACGGCTGCCGCGGAGCCGGTCGCGGCCGCCACGGACGGCGGCCGGGTCAAGGCGTCGCCGCTTGCTCGCAGGCTGGCGCGCGAGAAGGGGCTCGAGCTCAGCCAGGTGACCGGGAGCGGCCCGGAGGGGCGAATCGTGGCAGAGGACGTCGAGCGGTTCGAGATCGCCGCCCCGGCAGCGACGCCGATCGCCGCTGCGGCAGGCGAGGTCGAGGAGATCCAGCTCACCTCGACCCGCAAGACGATCGCGCGTCGCCTCACCGAGGCCTGGCAGGCGCCCGTCTTCCAGCTGACCGTCACGGCGGACATGACGCGCGCGAACGAGCTGCGCGAGCGGCTCGTCGAGCGGCTCCGTGAGGGTGAGACGAAGCCGACCGTCAGCGACCTGCTCACGAAGGTCTCCGCGGCGGCGCTCGTCCGCCATCCGGCGGTCAACGCGCATTTCACCGGCGAGTCGATCCTCCGCTTCCCGGCCGCGCACGTGGGCATCGCCGTCGCCGCGCCGAACGGGCTCGTCGTGCCGGTGCTTCGCGACGCCGACCGGCGCACGATCCAGGAGCTCGCGGCCGCCCGGGCCGAAGTCGTCACGCGCGCACGCGACGGCAAGCTCCAGCGCGCCGATCTCGAGGACGGCACCTTCACGATCTCCAACCTCGGCATGTACGGGATCGAGCAATTCGTCGCAGTCCTGAACCCGCCGCAGGCGGCGATCCTCGCGGTCGGAGCGACGGTCGAGACTCCGGTCGCGCGCGACGGCGAGGTCGTCGTGCGGCCGTTGATGACGCTCACGCTCACCTGCGACCACCGCGCGATCGACGGCGCCGACGGGGCCGAGTTCTTGCGCACCGTCAAGGAGCTGCTCGAGGAGCCCGCGCTCGCCCTATGACCGAGAGCGTGACGCCCGTCTGGTATCGCGTCCGCGATCTCGACGCCGCCCGCGGCTTCTACAAGGAGCTGCTGGGGTTCGAGGAGACGTTCGTCGACTTCCAGGATCGCTGGTCGAAGCTCCAGAATGGCGGGATGGAGATCGCGCTCGCCGAGGGAGAGCCGGACGCGGCAGGCGGGGTCGCGCACGTCGACGTCGCCGACGTCAAGGCCGAGGCCGAGCGCCTGCGCGGCGCGGGCGTCGAGGTCGGCGTCGTCTTCGAGCTGACGGGAGAGATCCGGCTCGTGGACGTCTTCGATCCGGACGGCAACCGCGTCCAGCTCGCCCAATCGCTCGACTGATGCCCGTTGTCCTGCGGAGAGGAGGCGCTCAGGACGGCCGCTTCCTGCGCGACATGCTCCATCACGCCTACTACTGGCGCGAACGGGTTCCCGGCTCGCTCACCTCGCGCTACGTCCGCGGCTGGGGCAAGGCCGGCGACACCGCCGTGATCGCGCTCGAGAGCGGCTTCCCCGTCGGCGCGGCCTGGTATCGCCTGTTTCGCGCCGAGGAGCCGGGCTACGGCTATGTGGACGAGGAGACCCCGGAGCTCGCGATCGCCGTCGTGCCCTCGAAGCGCGGGCACGGGATCGGGGACGAGCTCCTACAGGCGCTTTGTCGGAAGGCACGCGCCGGCGGCTTCGAAAAGCTCAGCCTCAGCGTCGAGCCGGGCAATCCGGCCCGCAAGCTGTACGAGCGCCACGGCTTCGAGGTGGTCGACGAGGGCGCGGAGGCGTGGACGATGGTGGCGTCGATAGCATCGCCCCCGACTACGGACTGAGGAGTTGACCCGACATGGAATGTGACGTCGCCGTCCTGGGCGGAGGCCCCGGTGGCTACACGGCAGCGATCCGCGCTGCCCAGCTCGGCGCGAAGGTCGTCTGCATAGAGCAGGAGCCGGAGCTCGGAGGCACCTGCCTGCGCGTCGGCTGCATCCCGACGAAGGCCTGGGTGCAGACCGCGCACGCAATCCACCAGGCGGACGCGACCTTCGCCAAGCTCGGTGTCAACGTCGGCGCCCCGGAGCTCGACTTCGCGGCGGCGGCCGAGTGGAAGAACGGCGTCGTCAAGCAGATGACCGGCGGGATCGTCGGCCTTTTCAAGGCGAACGGCGTCGAGTGGGCCAAGGGCGCGGGCAGCTTCAAGGACGCGAACACGCTTGCCGTCGAGGGCGGAGAGGACGTCACCTTCAAGTCCGCGATCGTCGCGACCGGCTCGTTTCCGCTCCGCCCGCCGATCGAGGGGCTCGACTCCGCCCGCTGTGTCGACTCGACGGGCCTGCTGGCCGCGACCGAGGTGCCGCGCCGGCTCGTGATCCTCGGCGGCGGGATCATCGGCTGCGAGTTCGCCTCGATCTTCCAGCGCTTCGGCTCCGAGGTGACGATCGTCGAGATGCTCGACGCGCTGATCCCGCAGGAGGACGCCGACGCCTCGAAGGAGCTCGCGAAGGCGTTCGGCAAGCGTGGAATCGCGCTCCAGCTCGGCAAGCAGTGCACGAAGGTCGAGGACGACGGCTCCCAGCTCACCGTCCATTACGGCGACGGCGAGACCGTCCAGGCCGACCTGATGCTCGTCTCCGTCGGCCGCGGTCCCGTGGTCGAGGGAATCGGGCTCGAGGCGGCCGGAATCGAGTTCGACAAGCGAAAAGGGATCGCCGCGGACGAGCGGCGCCGCACGACCGTGCCGCACATCTACGCGGTCGGCGACTGCGCCGGCTACTGGCAGCTCGCCCACACGGCCTTCCGCGAAGGCGAGGTCGCGGCCGAGAACGCGCTCGGCCACGACGTCATGATCGGCTCTCCGGCCGTCCCGCGTCCGATCTACACCGATCCGGAGATCGCGGGCGTCGGTCTGACCGAGGCTGAGGCGCGCGAGCTCCACGGCGACGACATCGCCATCGGCGTCTTTCCGTGGGCCGCGAACGCTCGCGCCGTGATGCAGAACGAGACGGTCGGCTGGGTCAAGTCGATCCACGAGACGAAGTACGGTGAGCTGCTCGGCGTCGTCATGGTCGGGCCGCACGTGACCGATCTGATCGAGGCCGGCACAGTCGCGATCGACGCTGAGGCAACGGTCGAGACGGTCGCGGACGGGATGTGCGCCCACCCAACCCTCGCCGAGGCGATCAAGGAAGCTGGCCTCGTCGCGCTCGGCCGCGCGATCCATCTCCCGAACAAGAAGCGAGCGGCTGCGAACGCCTAGATCTGCGTGACCGGGACCGGCGTGACGACCTGCTCCGGATCCTCGGCTGCGGGGACGTCGTCGAGCCGGCGCAGGTTGCGCACGCTCGGCACGAGCAAGAGCCCGACGTTCGCCAGCGCCCCGATCGCGGCCGCAAGCGCGAGCGTCAGGTCGAGGCCGATCGCTTCCGCCAGCGGGCCGGCGGCGACGTAGCCGAGCGGCATGAACACGAGCGAGATCATCCAGTCAAGCGAGCTCACGCGTGAGATCGCCTCCGCCGGGATGTGCTGCTGGAGCATGGTGTCCCAGAGCGCGTTGCCGATCGCGATCGAGAAGACGGCGAGCACCGCGGCGAGCATCAGCCCCGCGACGGGGAGCGGCGGGATCAGCGCGGCGACCTGCGCTGAGACGAAGAACATGAGCAGGAACGCGGGGATGAGCGGCCGCACCGGCTTGTAGCGCAGCGCGACGAGGCTCCCGAGGAGACCGCCGACGGCGCCGCCGGTGAGCAGCAGCCCCCAATCCGAGGCGCCGCCGAGCTCGCGTTCGACGACGAGCGGCCCGAGGACGAAGTACATCGCGATCGTCACGTTCGAGATCGAGAAGACGATGAACGCCGACCAGAGCCACGTGCGCTGCCGCACCTCATCGAATCCGCGCCTCGCGTCGGCCAGGAAGCTCTGCCGTTCCGGGCGCGGCAGTGGCGGCAGCCGCATCGCGACGAGGCAGATCGTGCTCGCGACAAAGGTGATCGCGTCGAGCGCGAAGATCGGTCCGAAGCCAACGAAGACGACGAGCGCGCCGGCGCTCACCGGCCCGAAGATCTGGATCGCGTTCTGCGACATGTTGATCAGTGCGTTCGCTTCCTGCAGGCGCTCCGGGCGGACGATTGTCTTGACGAGGCCCGTGGAGGCCGGCCCGAAGAACGCGCTCGCGCCGCCGACGAGGAACGAGGCGACGATCAGGTGCCAGATCGCGACGCTGTCGGTGAAGAACGCGAGCGCGACGAGCGCCTGGGTGCCCGCGCGGACGAGGTCGGCGACGATCATCACGAGCTGGCGCGGGAGCCGGTCCGACCAGACGCCGCCGGCGACGATGAAGAGGACGCGGGCGCCCATGAACGCCGCAAAGACAAGGCCGAGGTCCGCAGCCGAGCCAGTCAGGTCGAGGACGGCGAAGGTGAGCGCGAGCGGGACGAGCGCATCGCCGAGCGCAGAGATCAGCTGCCCGAGCCAGAGCAGCCTGAACTCGCGCTCGCGGAGCACGTCGAAGCTCGTCCCGAACCCCGTCACCCCCGGATTGTGGCACGGCTAGCGGCGGAACAACAAAAGCGAGGCGCCCCCTCTGCGGCAAGGGGGCGCCTCAGGAGAAGCGGCCGAGCGGGCGGCTCGGTCGCCTCCCGGGACGAGGGCACGTCCCGCCGCCATGATGCCTGCTCCGCCGTGCGCTGCCAAATGTGTGCGTTACCGACGCTCGGATTCCCGGCCTCCGCTAGCCTGCCCGGATGAGCATTTTCAACAGGCGCAACGCCGCCATGGGCTGGTTGAGCTGGATCGTCGCCAAGCGCGTGCTCCGGAAGAAGGCCAAGGACGCGCTCCCCGGCACGGTCGAAGGGTCGAAGCGACCGAACAAGGGCGCGATCCTCTCGCTGCTCGCCGCGGTCGGCGGCGTACTCTGGTTCTGGCGTCGCAAGGGCGACGACGACCGGACCAGCTTCGAGAGCTAGCCGACCGTGAGCTTCTTCCGGCCTGCCCTGGACGGGCTCGTTCCGTACGAGCCGGGGAAGCCGGAAGAGGAAGTCCAGCGCGAGCATGGGCTCGAGCGCGTCGTCAAGCTCGCCTCGAACGAAGGCCCGTGGGGTCCGTTTCCGGCTGCGCTCGAGGCGATGGAGCGCAGCGCCCGCTCGCTCAATCGCTACCCGGACGGAGGTGCCTTCCACCTCGTGAACGCCCTGGCAGAGCGGCATGGCGTCACCCCGGCGGAGGTGATCACGGGCGCCGGCGCGGACGCGATCGTCGGGCACCTTTCGCTGGCGGCGCTCGATCCCGGCGACGAGATCGTCACCGGCTGGCCCTCCTTCATCAGCTTCGTGCTCGACGCGCTCAAGCTCGGCGCGACCGCGAAGCGGGTTCCGCTGCGCGACGACCACCTCGACCTCGACGCGATGCTCGCCGCGATCGGGCCGAGAACGAAGCTCGTCTACATCGCGACGCCGAACAACCCCACCGGCACGATGACCGGCCGGGCGGAGCTCGACTCCTACTTCGAGCAGGTCCCTGCCCACGTGCTGACCGTCGTCGATCAGGCGTACTTCGAGTACATCGACGAGCCGGAGTACCCGGACGCGATCGAGGAGTACCTGAAGCGCGGTCGGAAGGTGCTCGTCCTGCGCACGTTCTCGAAGATCTACGGCCTCGCGGGGCTTCGGGTCGGCTACGGAGTCGGCTCTCCCGAGACGATCCGGGGGATCGCCAAGATCCGCCGCGCGTTCGACGCCAACACCCAGGCGCAGGTCGCAGCGCTCGCGAGCCTGGACGACGCGGCCGAGCTCGAGCGGCGCCGGCGCCTGACCGCCGAGGGCCGCGACTTCCTCGTGCGGACGCTGCGCGAGCACGGGCTCGAGCCGGCCGGCCCCGCGGTTGCGAACTTCCTCTTCGCCGAGGTCGGCGACGACGCGCTCCCGCTCTTCGAGGCGCTGCTCCGCCAGGGAGCGATCGTGCGGCCACTGGCGGCATTCGGCGCTCCGGGCGCGCTGCGGATCACTGTCGGCACCCCGGAGGAGAACACGTTCTTCGCCAACGCGCTCGCCGCCGTCAGGGCGCCGACGACCTAAGGCCGTCAGGGCGGTCGGCTATCCTGGCGCCAGTGCGGGGCGCCCTGTGGCCCGCCTCTGTCTATGCGCACCACGATGAAAAGAGGGATGGGCCGCGGTGCGGTCGCGGACGGCAACGGCCGGCCCGTGCTGCCGCCCGGCACGCTCTCCCCGATCACGATCTACCGGCAACCGGAGCCGCCCCGACGCTCGCGCTGGGCCACCGTTCGCACCGTCGCCCTCTACATCTTCGTCGCGCTCCTGATGAGCTCGTCGGCGCTCGCGGGCGGGCTCTACCTGTGGGTGCACGAGGAGGTCGTCGGCGCTGTCGCCGTCAGGTCTCTCGACGTGAAGAAGGCGGCGGAGCGGCTCGACGTCCCGGTCGCCGACCAGCCCACGAATGCGCTGATCGTGGGCTACGACGCGCGCAAGGGCGCCGACACGGGCAATCCGCCGCGCTCGGACACGGTCATGCTCGTGCGCGCCGACCCGGTGACCGACTCGATCTCGCTGCTCTCGTTCCCGCGCGACCTCGTCGTCGACGTGACGTGCCCTGGCAAGCCGACCTACCGCGGCCGGATCAACGAGGCCTAAACGGAGTGCGGAACCCGCGGCACGCTCGAGACCGTGCGCAAGCTGACCAAGCTGCCGGTCAACTACCTGATCACGGTCAACTTCAAGAGCTTCCGCCAGCTCGTCGATGCGATCGGCGGCGTCTGGGTCGATGTCGATCGCCGCTATTTCAACGACCGCGGCGGCCCCACGGGGTTCGCGACCATCAATCTCTTCCCGGGCTATCAGCAGCTCGGCGGCTATCAGGCGCTCGATTACGTCCGCTTCCGCCACACCGACTCCGACTTCTCCCGGATCGCGAGGCAGCAGATCTTCGTCCGGGCGCTCAAGGCCCAGGTTCGGAGTGAGTTCAGCGCGCTCCGGTTGCCGAAGCTCGTGCGGACGGTGACGAGCAACGCGGAGGTCGCGGGCGGCGGCAACAAGGAGCTCGATGTCTCGACGCTCCTCTCCTACGCGCTCTTCGCCTACGGGCTCCCGCCCGGCCGCTTCTTCCAGTCGAAGATCGACGGGCTCGAGGGCTACGCCGAGCTGACGACGGCGCCCGAGAACATCGAGCGCGCCGTCCAGGAGTTCTCGCATCCGGATGTCGAGTCGCCCGAGAATGCCACGGCCGTGGCACTCGGGCAGACGAGGAAGCGGAAGGCGCCGCTGCCGGCGGAGACCGCGATCACGGTGCTGAACGGCAACGGAATCACCGGCTCTGCCTCGACGGCCAGCTATCTGCTTTCCCAACGCGGCTACCGGATGATCTACCCGCCGGACGGCAAGCCCGCAAACGCCCCCAACTGGGACTTCTTCGAGACCCAGGTCGCCTACGACCCGGAGCAGCCGGGGGGCAAGGACGCTGCGGGCAAGCTCGCGACCCTGTTCGGGACCGAGGACGTGATCGCCCAGACGCCGAGGCTGAAGGCACTGGCGAACGGCGCCATACTCACCGTGGTTGTCGGCCAGACCTTCCACGGGACGATCGCGGCCGCCCCGGTTGATCGGACACCGAAGCGCGAGGCACCGAGCGTGGCACCCGGTGCGGAGGCTTCGCTCGCTCTCCTGCGGGAGCGGGCGAAGAAGCTGCCGTTCCCGCTCATGGTTCCAACGGTGCTCGAGCAGAGCTCGTGGATCGATCCTGAGCGGCCGGTCCGCCTCTACCGGATCGGGCCGGACGACAAGCAGAAGATCA
>Ga0136617_10000919_pt1 | contig 25677 bp, 23 predicted proteins | sample AntDrymUQ3222106_2_FD_129672 | JGI IMG/M metagenome (GOLD analysis project Ga0136617, IMG submission 129672) | Polar desert sand microbial communities from Dry Valleys, Antarctica - metaG UQ322 (21.06) | ecosystem: Environmental > Terrestrial > Soil > Desert | place: Antarctica: Dry Valley...
GACACGCTCGTACCCGCCGCACGCCACTACGCCCACTGCGGCACCCTCCCCAGCCCACGACGCGCCCCCAACGACGCCCAAACCCCCCGCGACGGCCTCAACAGCCGTCGCGGGGAACAGGTCGACCTCGAACTGGCCTCCTCTGGCCATAGTTCGAGTAAGACCACATGGGTGCCCCCGGCAGGATTCGAACCTGCGCCACCGCCTCCGGAGGGCGGTGCTCTATCCCCTGAGCTACGGGGGCCGTAGCTCGACGAGACTATCGCACGCCCGCATCTACAGCGGCAGCGGCGTCCCGCCCCGCTTGACCAGCAGCTGCCGCAGATACTCGCTCTCGGCTGCCTGGGAGGAAGCCATCTGCGCGGCCAGATTTCGCACCTGAGGCACCGCCGCGTGCTGCGCCCCGTACGCCAGCATCGTCGCCCCGCCCTCGTGATGGCGCAGCATGAGTTGCAGGAACCGCACGTCGAGCTCAGCACCGGTCGCCGCCCGGAGCGAGCCGAGCTCCGCCGTGCTCGCCATCCCGGGCATCGTCGCCACCACGCCGCCGGTGCCATCGCCGGCGTGGCCGTGGCCGGTGACGCCCGACATCCAGGCCATATGTCCGCCGATGGGCAGCGGCGCGGCCCCCCACAGCGACAACCATCCCTGCATACGACCGATCTGCGCGATCTGGGTGGACTCGATGTCGTAGGCGAGCCCGCGGATCACCGGGTCGGTGCTGTGGTCGCGTGCCCAGCTCGCCATCTGCACCGCCTGCTCGTGGTGTGCGCTCATGTCCTGCGCAAATCCGACGTCGACGGAGTCGGCCGCCAGTTCGGACGGAGCACCCGGCAGCCCGACGAGCCGTCCTGCCGCAGCCCCCAGGAGGAGCAGGGCGAGCGACCCGGCGATGACAATAAGGATCTGGGGCCAGAGCGGTCGGGTCCTGGTCGGGCGCGCCGGGACCGAGGCGGAGGCGAGATCGGACGGAGCAGTCACGACGTCCACTATGCCGTGGCTCGGCGCGGCGATCATCCGGCTGCGGCCGGGATGGTCTCCGCCTTGACGGTGGTGCCGTTGATCTCGCTGACGGCCGGTGGCGGGGTGAACGGCGGTGGGTCGTCCTGCACGAAGGCGCCCGGACCCATCTCGTTGCAGCTCGCGCCCACCTCGGGGTGGGTGTACGGGTTGATCCGCAGGGCCTGGATGAACTGGTCGATCCGGATGTCGCCCGGATCCGACAGCTTCAACTGGTGGCCCCAGGACTGCAGCGAGATCGGCTGATCGAGCCCGGGATAGGGCGACATCACGGTGTACGGCTGGTTCTCGGCCTTCGCGCGGAGGCGGAGGGTGTCCAGCGCTGCCCCGGTGATCTGGTCGGGGTTGTAGGCGATCCACACCGCGCCGTGCTCGAGGGAGTGCACGAGATTCTCCGAGCGCACCGGCTGGGGATAGACGACCCCGTTGCAGGCCGCCCAGGCGAAATCATGGGCCCCCCCGAACGGGGGGCTCTGCGTGTAGGCGACCCGGGTCTCCGGCGTGACGTGCTGACCGCCCTCGTAGTTCACCACCACGACACCCTCGATGTTCACCGAAGGGTCCTTGTTCTCCGCGGTCGGGGTGAACGGCGCGAGCGCCTCGATGCGGCCGGCGTTCTCCTGATCGCGGAGGAACGCATAGCCGAATACGCCACCCGCGAAGACCACGACGGCCAGGACGGCCAGGATCGTGCCCCACGGGACGGACCTTTGGGTGACGACCGCTGCCCGCGCGTTACGGACCGCCTTGCTGCTCTTGCCGCTGACCATGAACCGTCCAGACTGTGCTCGCCGCCAGCTGCCGCTCGTACTCGGCGGTGTCCTCTTGTCGGTGTCCCCTTGCGATATCAGAGTGTAGGAGCGCCACCTGACCCGACGATGAGCAGCACTCCCTAGAATCGGCCCAGTGACTCCCGCCCAACTCGCCGACCTGGTCCGAACCGCTGTGTCCGACGTCCTCACCGACCGCGGTCTGGATCTCGCTGCGCTGCCCGACGACGTCGGCGTGGAACGCCCGCGCAGCCCCGAGCACGGCGATTACGCCACCAACCTCGCCTTACGGATGGCCAAGAAGGCCGGCGTCAATCCTGGTGAGCTGGCCGATTGGCTGGCCGAAGCGTTGGCTGCGCGGGAGGGCATCGCGAGCGCCGAGGTGGCCGGGCCGGGCTTCATCAACCTGCGGCTCGCGGCGGACGCGCAGGGCGCGCTCGTCGGCGAGGTGCGCCGGGCCGGGGACGCCTACGGCACCGGTGACGAGCTGGCCGGGCGGTCGATCAACCTGGAGTTCGTCTCGGCGAACCCGACCGGTCCGATCCACCTCGGCAGCGCGCGCTGGGCCTCGGTGGGCGACGCGCTGGGCCGGGTGCTCGCGGCGCGTGGGGCCAAGGTCACGCGCGAGTACTACGTCAACGACGCTGGCGGCCAGATCGACCGTTTCGCCGCCTCGCTGACGGCTGCGGCACTGGGTGATCCCACCCCGGAGAACGGCTACGGCGGCGCCTACATCGGTGAGATCGCCGCGCAGGTACTCGCCGCTGAACCGGGTACGCTGGAGCTGGCCGCCCCGCAGCGCGAGGCGGTGTTCCGCCGGGTCGGCCTCGCATTGATGATCGACGAGATCACGGGTGCGTTGCACGCGTTCGGCACCGACTTCGACGTCTGGTTCTCCGAGCAGGAGCTGCACGATTCCGGGGCGGTGGAGGCCGCGGTGCACCGGCTCAGGGAGTCGGGCAACCTCTACGAGGCCGACGACGCCTGGTGGCTTCGGTCCACCGACCAGGGTGACGACAAGGACCGGGTGGTCATCAAGAGCGACGGGCGCCCGGCGTACATCGCCAGCGACATCGCCTACTACCTGGACAAACGGGCTCGCGGTTTCGAGAAGCTGATCTACATGCTGGGTGCGGACCACCACGGCTACATCTCCCGGCTCCGCGCGGTGGCGGTGGCGTTCGGCGACGCCCCGGACACCGTCGAGGTGCTCATCGGGCAGATGGTCAACCTGCTGCGCGAGGGCAAACCGGTGAAGATGAGCAAGCGGGCCGGCACCGTGTTGACCCTGGAGGACCTCGTCGACGCGGTCGGGGTGGACGCTGCCCGCTACGCCCTCGTCCGGTCCTCGGTGGACTCCACGTTGGACATCGACCTCGCCTTATGGACCCGGCGCACCAACGACAACCCCGTCTTCTACGTCCAGTACGCGCACGCCCGGCTCGCCTCGCTCACGCGCCACGCGGCCGACCTGGGCCTGGAACCCGGCGAGGAGTACGCGCTGCTCGACCACGCCCGCGAGGGCGACCTGATCCGCACGCTCGGCGAGTTCCCGGCCGTCGTGCGCGCAGCCGCCGAGCTGCGCGAGCCGCATCGCGTCGCTCGGTATCTCGAGACGCTGGCCAGCGCCTACCACAAGTTCTACGACAGCTGCCGGGTGTTGCCGATGGGCGACGAGGACATCACCGACCTGCACCGGGCCCGGTTCGCGCTATGCGTCGCGGCCCGTCAGGTGCTGGCCAACGGCCTCGGCCTGCTCGGCGTCACCGCTGCGGAGCGCATGTGAACGCCCACCCCGCCGGACCGCTGCACGCCGGCATCCAGTCCCCGTCCGAGACAGCCGGCCCGCGGCCGGTAAACGCCGTGCAGCTCGACGGCCTGGCGCCTGCGGTGTGGCCGCGGGGCGCGGTCCGGGGCGAGGACGGCGCGCTGCGCGTGGCCGGGATCGATGTGCGCGATCTCGCCGAGCGGTACGGCACCCCGCTGTTCGTCGTGGACGAGGACGACTTCCGTTCACGGGCAGCCGAGTTCGCGGCCGCGTTCGGCGCCGGCTCGGTGCACTACGCGGCCAAAGCTTTCCTCTGCGCGGAGGTGGCCCGCTGGGTGGCCGAGGAGGGCCTGAGCCTGGACGTGTGCAGTGGCGGTGAGCTCGCGATCGCGCTGCGTGCCGGGTTCCCGGCGGGGCGCATCGCGTTGCACGGCAACAACAAGAGCGTGGACGAGCTGATCGCCGCCGTCGAGGCCGGCGTCGGGCGGGTGGTGCTCGACTCGTTCCACGAGATCGCCCGCCTGGACGCGATCGCCTGCGAACGGGGTGTCGTCGTGCCGGTGATGATCCGGGCGACGGTCGGCGTCGAGGCGCACACCCACGAGTTCATCGCCACTGCACACGAGGACCAGAAGTTCGGCTTCTCCATCGCGGGGGGCAAGGACAGCGCGGCTGCTGAGGCGGCGCGGCGGGTGGTCAAGGCCGAGGGGCTGGCGCTGGTCGGGCTGCACAGCCACATCGGCAGTCAGATCTTCGACACCGAGGGCTTCCAGGTCGCCGCGCGCCGGGTCGTGGCGCTGCTCGTCAACCTGCACCGCGAGCACGGGCCTGATGCGCTTGCCGCATTGACGACCCTTGACCTGGGGGGCGGCTTCGGCATTGCCTACCGCGCCGACGAGACGCCGCTGGACATCGCCGAGATGGCCGAGGAGCTGCGCGGCATCGTCAAGCATGAGTGCCACGCCGCCGAGCTGAACGTCCCGGAAATCGCGGTGGAGCCGGGTCGGGCGATCGCCGGGCCCGGCACGCTCACGCTGTATGAGGTGGGGACGCTCAAGGACGTGCCGCTCGGCGGCTTCGCGCGCCGGTATGTCAGTGTCGACGGTGGCATGAGTGACAACATCCGCACCGCGCTCTACGACGCGGTCTACGACTGCCGGCTGGTGTCGCGGTCCTCGGCCGCCGACAGCCCCGACGGCTCGGCGGAGGCGGTGCTGTCGCGGGTGGTCGGCAAGCACTGCGAGTCCGGCGACATCGTGGTGCGCGACTGCTGGTTGCCCGCCGACCTCGCGCCGGGGGACCTGCTGGCGGTGGCCGCGACCGGGGCTTACTGCTACTCGATGGCCAGCTCCTACAACCGGCTGCCGCGCCCGGCCGTGGTGGCGGTGCGCGACGGGGTGGCGCGCGCGCTGCTGCGCAGGGAGACCCTGGAGGACCAGTTCCGGCTCGAGGTGTTCGGGTGAATCCGGTCACGAGGCGACGTTCGGGGAACCCGGTCACGACGTGGCTGGTCCGGGCCCGGGACCAGCGATGATCGGCATTGGGGAACCCGGAACCGCAAGGGGCACGGTGTGTCGTTCCCGATCGGCGATCATGGCGGGCGACGCCCCGACTGCCCTCGCCATGATCAGCGGACGGGAACGCGTGACCGCACTACGGACGGTCGCAGGTACCACAGTGACGATCATGCACAGAGGCGATCACACAGACGATCACATACAAAACGATCATGCACAAGACGATCACAAGCCAACCGACCACGGTGGGAACGCCGATGGTGCGCACAGCACCGATGTGGCCCTCGCCGGGGCTCCGCGCGGTGGCGCAGACCCGATCCGGGTGGCGCTCCTGGGCTGCGGCACGGTCGGCCGTGAGGTGGTCCGGCTGCTGCACGAGCAGGCCGACGAGCTCACCGCCCGGATCGGCGCGCCGGTCGAGCTGGTCGGGGTGGCCGTGCGCCGTCCGCACCGGCACCCCGAACTCGGCGATCTGATCACCATTGATGCGCACGCGCTCGTCGGCCGAGACGATGTCGACGTCGTCGTCGAGGTCATCGGGGGCATCGAACCGGCCCGGTCACTGCTGCTGGAGGCGCTGAAGTCGGGCAAGTCGGTGGTCACCGCGAACAAGGTGTTGCTGGCTGAGGACGGCCCCGCGCTCGCCGAGGCGTCCGACGCGTCCGGCGCCGACCTGTACTACGAGGCGTCCGTCGCCGGTGCGATCCCGCTGCTGCGCCCGCTGCGGGAGTCGCTCGCTGGCGACCGGATCACCCGGGTGGCCGGCATCGTCAACGGCACCACCAACTTCATCCTCTCCGCGATGACGGCATCGGGCGCCAGCTATACCGACGCCCTCGAGGAAGCCACCCGGCTCGGTTACGCAGAGGCCGATCCGAGCGCCGACGTCGACGGTTACGACGCCGCGTCCAAGGCCGCGGTCCTGGCCTCGCTGGCCTTCCACACCCGGGTGACCGGCTCCGATGTGTACTGTGAGGGCATCCGGCGGGTCACCGCCGCCGACATCGCCGCCGCCGCGGGCCTGGGTTGTGTGATCAAGCTGCTGGCGATCTGTGAGCGCACTGGGGAGCGGGGAGAAAGCACAGCCGAGGCTGCGGAGATGGTGTCGGCCCGGGTGTATCCCGCGATGATTCCGAAGGCGCATCCGCTGGCGGCGGTGGACGGCGCGTTCAACGCGGTGTTCGTGGAGGCCGAGGCGGCCGGGCAGCTCATGTTCTACGGCCAGGGCGCCGGTGGCGCGCCCACGGCGAGTGCGGTGCTCGGCGACCTCGTTGCGGTGGCTCGCAATCGGGTCATGGGCGGGCGCGGGCCTCGCGAGTCGAGCTACGCGAGCCTTCCGGTGCGCCCGTTCGGCGCCGTGCCCACCCGCTACCACGTGAGCCTCGAGGTGGCCGACCGCGCCGGCGTGCTGTCGATGATCGCCGGTGAGTTCGCCCGACACGGGGTGAGCATCGCCGCGGTGCGCCAGACCGGTGGCGGCGGGGGCGGCGATGGTTCGGCCCGGCTGGTCGTCGTCACGCATGCCGCTCCCGAGGCGTCGCTCGCCGCCACCGTCGAACTGCTGGCCGGACTTGATGCGGTACTGGGGGTCGACAGCGTGCTGCGGGTCGAGGATCTGGGCCGCACGGCCCCAGGGGTGGGATCGTGACCGGGCTTGCCTCGCGCATGCGGCCGACGGGCGCCCGCGAGGAGGACTCGTGAGCATGACAGGCGTTCGTACAGTGAGCTGGCCGGGCATCATCGAGGCCTACCGCAATCGGATGCCGGTGCGGCCGGGATGGAGAATCGTCACCCTCGGTGAGGGCGGTACCCCGCTGTTGCCGGCTCCGCACCTGTCGGAGCTCACCGGCTGCGAGGTGTTGCTCAAGGTCGACGGCGCCAACCCGACCGGGTCGTTCAAGGACCGCGGCATGACCGTCGCCGTCACCGACGCGCTCGCGCACGGCAAGAAGGGCGTGCTGTGCGCGTCCACCGGCAACACCTCGGCGTCGGCCGCCGCCTACGCCGCTCGGGCCGGCATGACCTGCGCCGTCCTCATCCCGCAGGGTAAGATCGCGCTGAGCAAGCTGGCCCAGGCCGTCGCGCACGGGGCTCGGATCCTGCAGATCGACGGCAACTTCGACGACTGCCTGGAACTGGCCCGCAAGACCGTCGCGGACTATCCGGTGACCTCACTGGTCAACTCGATCAACCCCACCCGGATCGCCGGACAGGCCAGCGCCGCGTACGAGATCTGCGACGAGCTCGGCCGCGCACCCGATGTGCACTGCCTCCCGGTGGGCAACGCGGGCAACATCACCGCCTACTGGGCCGGTTACCGCGCCTACCTCGCCGACGGGTTGATTCTCGCGCCACCACGGATGTTCGGCTACCAGGCCGCCGGAGCGGCACCCCTGGTGCACGGGGAGCCGGTGAAGAACCCCGAGACCATCGCCACGGCGATCCGGATCGGGGCGCCGGCGTCGTGGGGAGCCGCGATCATCGCCAAGGAGCAGTCCCGCGGGCAGTTCGCCGCGGTCACCGATGACGAGATCCTCGCCGCCTACCGCCTGCTCTCCGCCCGGGAGGCGGTGTTCGTGGAGCCGGCGTCGGCGGCCGGCGTGGCCGGTCTGCTGCAGTCCGTGGCGGACGGCTCGCTGCCCCGCGGCTCGCTGGTCGTGTGCACCGTCACCGGGCACGGCCTCAAGGACCCGGGCACCGTCCTGCTCACCGCCCCGGAGGCCGCTGTCGTGCCGATCGACCCCGTTGCGGTGGCCGAGGCCCTGGAGCTGCACTGATGGGCGGAGTGAGTGGGTAGGACCAGACACGTCCGGGTACGGGTGCCGGCATCGTCGGCGAACCTCGGACCCGGTTTCGACTCGCTCGGGCTCGCCCTGTCGCTCTACGACGAGGTCGAGGTCTGCGTCGCCGCCGACGGGGTGCACGTCGAGGTGCTCGGCGAGGGCGCCGGCCAGGTGCCGTGCGACGAGGCGCACCTGGTCGTGCGGGCGATGCGCGCAACGTGGAGCCACTTCGGTGCGGCGCCGTCGGGTCTGCGGCTGCGGTGTCGCAACGCCATTCCGCACTCGCGGGGGCTGGGTAGCTCGGCGGCCGCCGCGGTCGCCGGAGCGGTGGCCGCCGCGGTGCTCGTCGGGCGCGACCTGGAGCTGGAGCGCGATGCGTTACTGCAGCTCACAGCCGAGATGGAGGGTCACGCGGACAACGCGGCAGCGAGCCTGCTCGGTGGCTTCGTCATCGCCTGGGAGTCCTGGGGTGGGCCGCCCTCAGGGCGTGTTCGGGGGGCGGAATCCTCGGGTGGGCCGCCCTCGGGCTGCTCTCGGGGTACGAAGCCGTCTGGAGACGGGAATATCGCGCAGCGGTTCTCCACCGTCCGGTTCTCCACCGTCCGGTACTCCACCGTCCGGTACAACGCAGTCCGACTCGACGCGCACCCGAGCATCGTTCCGGTGGCGCTGGTCGCGGCGGTCGAGTCGGCCACCGCAACCACCCGGGGCCTGTTGCCCGAGCGCGTGCCGCTCGCCGATGCCGCCTTTACGGGAAGCCGCACGGCCCTTGCGGTGCTGGCCTTCACCCAGCGCCCCGAACTGCTCCTGCCGGCCACCGAGGACCGGCTGCACCAGGGCTATCGACGTCCGGCGTACCCGGCGTCTGCGGACCTGGTGGACGCGTTGCGCAGCCACGGGGTGCCGGCCGCCATCTCTGGTGCCGGGCCGTCGGTGCTCGCGTTGACCGGTGACGGGACGTTGCCGGTCGGGGTGGATCTGGGTGGCTTCGTGCCGTGCGTCCTGCCTGTCGACACCGGCGGCGTTCGTGTGAAAATCGGATAGGTTTCGGCGCGTCACGCGGGGGTTGTTGCCGTAATGACGTGGAGAAGGCTACGCTCGGCATCGCAACGGCGATCCACGCGTCATCCGCGTGGCCACTTAAGCCCGGCTCGATGCATTCTGGATCATCGGCGTATCCACAAGCTAAGATCCGGTTCGGACCGAGCGGCCCTTCCGCAAGTATCGCAATGATCGCCGCCCCTGCCTGTCGGGACGGTCGCCCTCATCCGCGTCCCCATAGACCGACATGTCGTCCGGCACACCGTCCGGGCGAGTGTGTGAATCCGCTGACCTGGGCGTCGCCCGGGTTGGTCAGGAAGGACAATCCTTGAGCGAGACCGACCTCGTCAGCACCGAGGCACCTCTGGAGAGCGCGGGCGTGCCCGCTCGCAAGCGGGGCGGCCTGACCGGCATGGTCCTGGCGGAGCTTCGCCAGCTCGCTGGTGAGCTGAACATCCCGGACACCTCCGGGATGCGCAAGGGCGAGCTGATCGCCGCAATCCGGACGCAGCAGGGCGCTTCTTCGCCCGTCGCGAGCGACGCGCCGGCAGCCCAGCCTGCGGCCGAATGGTCCGCGGTCGGCGGTCCCGACGACACCGCACCTGTCGTCGGTGCGGCCGTGAACGGCGGTGATGGCACACCGGCCACCACGAACGGCGCCGGCCCCACCACCGAGGCCGGTCTCCTCACGACCCGCCGCCGGCGCACTGCGTCTCGCCCGGCCGGGGCGCCGGTGGGCGCGCGGGTCGAATCCCAGCCCGTGCAGAACGGCTCCGCGGCCGAGACCGCGTCAGGCGTACCGTCCGCAGATCCCGCGCCAGCCGCCGCTGGGGGCATAGCGCCCGCAGATCCCGCGTCAGCCGCCGCTGGGGGCGTACCGTCCGCAGATCCCGCGTTAGCCGCTGCGGCTGAGGGCACACTGCCGATCGAGCCGCCGCCGGTCGCCGCCGGTGCGAGCCCACCACCCGCTGAGCCCGCACCGCCGGCTGTGTCCGTACGGGCTGAGAGCGCCCCGGATACCCGCACCGCATCAGCGGTCGAGAACATGGCGGTCGGGAGCGCGCCGGTGACCGAGGGTGCGCAGTCGCCCGGCACCGACACCGAGACCACCGGCGACGGTGGCAGCCGCCGCAACCGACAGGGCCGGAGCCGGGGGCGTGGAGATCACAGTGACGTAACCCCGTCCGAGGAGGGGGCCGCCGCCGAGACCGACGAGCGTGGCCAGCGTGGCGACGGCCGTCGGGGCCGGGGCGAGGACCGCGACGGCCGCGGCAACGACCGCAGCCGGGGCGAACGTCCGGAGAACCGCAACGACAACCGCACCGATCGGGGCCCTGCGCCGCGGGGCGACCGCGTCGATGACGACTCTGACGACGACGTCGACGGCCGCGGCCGTCGCGGCCGCCGATTCCGCGACCGCCGGCGCGGACGCGACCGCGAGCGCCCAGTAGCCGGTGGCACCGCGCAGGGCGGCCAGAACAACAACACCGACACCGAAGTGCGCGAGGGCGACGTGGTGCTGCCCGTCGCCGGCATCATCGATGTGCTGGACAACTACGCTTTCGTCCGGACCACCGGCTACCTCTCCGGGCCCACCGACGTGTACGTGTCGCTGTCGCTGGTCCGCAGGTATGGCCTGCGACGCGGCGACGCCATCACCGGTGCCGTGCGGGAGCAGCGCGAGGGTGAGCAGTCGCGGCAGAAGTTCAACCCGCTGGTGCGGGTCGACTCGATCAACGGTCAGGACCCGGAGGCGTCCCGCAACCGCCCCGAGTTCACCAAGCTCACCCCGCTTTACCCCAACGAACGGCTGCGCCTGGAGACCGAGTCGCACAAGCTCACCACGCGCGTCATCGATCTGGTGATGCCGATCGGCAAGGGTCAGCGTGCGCTGATCGTGAGCCCGCCCAAGGCGGGCAAGACCATGATCATGCAGGCGATCGCCAACGCGATCACCACGAACAACCCGGAATGTCACCTCATGGTCGTGCTCGTGGACGAGCGGCCCGAGGAGGTCACCGACATGACGCGGTCGGTGAAGGGCGAGGTCATCGCGTCCACCTTCGACCGTCCGCCGGGCGACCACACCACCGTCGCCGAGCTGGCCATCGAGCGGGCCAAGCGGCTGGTCGAGATGGGTCATGACGTCGTCGTGCTGCTCGACTCGATCACCCGCCTGGGCCGGGCCTACAACCTCGCCGCGCCCGCGTCGGGCCGGATCCTGTCCGGCGGTGTCGACTCCACCGCGCTCTACCCGCCCAAGCGATTCCTGGGTGCGGCGCGCAACATTGAGGACGGTGGCTCACTGACGATCTTCGCCACGGCACTGGTCGAGACCGGGTCCACGATGGACACGGTGATCTTCGAGGAGTTCAAGGGCACCGGCAACGCCGAGCTCAAGCTCGACCGGCGGATCGCCGACAAGCGGGTCTTCCCCGCCATCGACGTCGACGCCTCCGGCACCCGCAAGGAGGAGCTGCTGCTCTCACCCGACGAGCTGGCCGTCACCGTCAAGCTGCGCCGGGTGCTGTCCGCGCTGGACGACCAGCAGGCGATCGATCTGCTGCTCACCCAGCTCCGCAAGTCCCGCACCAACATCGAGTTCCTGATGCAGGTCGCCAAGAGCACGCCCGGCAGCGACGACTAGCGACGACTAAGGCCGAACCTCGTCGAACGAACGGCACTTTCGTTCAGTAGATGTGGACGAAAGTGCCGTTCGTTCGGCGGGGAGCGCTCCCGGGCGGCCCGCAGGGTGTGCTCCGGACCGGCGCGGGGCACGCGCTCCGGATCTGGCGCTGGGCGCGCGGTCTGGACCCGCCCGTGGGAATCACCGGGCGGTCTGGATGGTTCAATGGACTGTCACGTTTCGGCGCCGGTTCACCTTCAGTCGAGGGGTAAGTTTTCCCGAACACCCCGAGGACGGGGAGCGAAGGACCCGGTGCCACATCGAGAGGAACCCCCGTGCGCAACGGCATCCACCCCGAATACGTCACGACCACCGTCCACTGCGGTTGTGGCAACGAGTTCATCACCCGCAGCACCAAGACCAGTGGCTCCATCCACGTCGAGGTCTGCTCGGCCTGCCACCCCTTCTACACCGGCAAGCAGAAGATCCTCGATTCCGGCGGCCGCGTAGCCCGGTTCGAGGCTCGCTACGGCAAGCGTCCGGCCCGCGCCAAGTAGTCAGGTAGTTCCGTCGACGGCGCTCACCGCTCATTGTTGTGTCGATGGCGCCGCTTCGCGACAGGGCGGCGTGCGCCGCTTCGCGGTGAGGCGGTGGGCGCCGTCCGCACGTCCGGGTCGGGTCAGGACGAGAGCGAAGGAGTGCGATGAGTGCGCCGGCAGTCGACGCGATGGTGGCCGAGCATGCCGAGCTGGAGCGCAGGCTCGCCGATCCGGCGGTGCACGCTGACGCCGGTGCGGCCCGCAAGCTCGGCCGCCGCTATGCCGAGCTCGGGCCCGTCGTGGCTGCCGCGCGGAAGCTCCATTCCGCTCGCGCCGACGCCGAGGCCGCCCGCGAGCTCGCTGCCGAGGATCCCGCATTCGCTGCGGAGGCCGCGGAGCTGAGCACCTGCATCGCCGGGCTGGAGACCACGCTCGCCGAGCTGCTCGTTCCGCGCGATCCGCACGACGGCGACGACGTGGTGCTCGAGGTAAAGTCCGGCGAGGGCGGCGAGGAGTCGGCGCTGTTCGCCGGTGATCTCCTGCGGATGTACCTGCGCTACGCCGAGCGCCGCGGTTGGCAGACCGAGGTTCTCGACGCGGTCGAGTCCGACCTCGGTGGTTACAAGGACGCCACCGTCTCGCTGCGCTCGCGGGCGTCAGATCCTCATGGGGTGTGGGCGGCGCTGAAGTTCGAGGGCGGCGTGCACCGCGTGCAGCGGGTGCCGGTCACCGAGTCGCAGGGCCGCGTGCACACCTCCGCGGCCGGGGTGCTCGTCTATCCTGACACGGGCAAGGACACTGCTGCCGCTACGATCGACGACAACGACCTGCGGATCGATGTCTTCCGCTCCTCGGGCCACGGCGGCCAGAGCGTCAACACCACCGACTCCGCCGTGCGGATCACCCACCTGCCCACCGGGGTCGTCGTGTCGTGTCAGAACGAGCGGTCCCAGCTGCAGAACCGGGCCCGAGCCATGGAGGTGCTCCGCTCCCGGCTGCAGGCCCTCGCCGAGGCCGAGGCCGAGGCGCTCGCGTCGGCCGACCGGCGTTCCCAGGTGCGCACGGTGGACCGCTCCGAGCGGATCCGCACCTACAACTATCCGGAGAACCGGATCTCTGACCACCGCGTCGGCTACAAGGCCTACAACCTCTCGGCCGTGCTGGACGGCGACCTGGACGACGTCCTGGCAGCGCTGGTGACGGCTGAACGCACAGAGTCCGTGGGCGCATGACCGGTTCCCGCGACGTCAGCACGGTGGTTGTCGTGATGTCCGACGTCTGCAAGGCCACCCTCGTGACGTCCGGGCGACCCGATCCGGCAAGTCCACCGTGAGTCGGCAGCCGTTGCGGCTCGCCATTGCGGAGGCCGAGCGGATGCTGATCGCCGCGGGCGTCGCGTCCCCGCGGGTGGACGCGGAGATCCTGGCTGCCCACGTCGTCGGCGTCGAGCGTGGGCGGTTGCTGATGGCGCCGCTCGTGGATCTGCCGGTGGTCGAGGCCTACCGCGGTCTCGTGGTGCGCCGCGCGGCCCGCGAGCCGTTGCAGCACCTGCTGGGCAGCGCTGTCCTCGGGCCGGTGGCCGTTGCTGTCGGTCGCGGGGTCTTCACCCCGCGGCCCGAGACCGAGTTGCTGCTCGAGTGGGGCCTGAAAGCGATCCGGGACGTTGCATCCCCGCTGGTCGTCGACTTGTGTACCGGTAGCGCGGCGATCGCCCTGGCCGTTGCGGCAGCCCGACCCGACGCCCGCGTCCACGCTGTCGAGGTCGATCCCGCGGCGTTGTCGTGGGCCCGGCGCAACATCGACGCCCACGGTGGCACCGTCACCCTGCATGCCGATGACGTTCGCCGATCCGACCTGCTCGTGGAGCTCGAGTCGCGCGTCGACCTCGTGCTGTGCAACCCGCCTTATGTGCCCGATGCCACCCTGCTGCCGCCCGAGGTCGCCGAGTGGGACCCGCCCGGCGCGGTCTACGCAGGACCGGACGGGCTGGACATCATCCGTGCGGTCATCGCCACCTCGGCTGGCCTGCTGCGTTACAACGGATGGCTGGCGATCGAGCACGACGACTCTCACGGCGAGGTGGTTCCGGCGCTGCTGCGCCGGCGCCGGGTGCTCGCCGGTGTCGAGGAGCACCAGGATCTGGCCGGGCGAGCCCGGTTCGCCACTGCCTGTCGCCTCGCCCCGAGCGGGTCCTGAGTAGGCTTTCCGGCCGTGGCACCTCCTGTCTTCGACTGCAACGATCCGGATGAGCGACCGAAGGGGCTTGCCGCGGCCGCCCGCGCCGTGCGCGCCGGGCGCCTGGTCGTGCTGCCCACCGACACCGTCTACGGCCTGGGGTGTGACGCGTTCTCCAGGGCGGCCGTGCGTGCGCTGCTGGCGGCCAAGAACCGCGGGCCGGACATGCCGGTGCCGGTGCTGCTCGGCTCCTGGTCGACGATCGACGGGCTCGTGCTGGGCGTCCCGCCCACCGCGCGGACCCTGATCGAGGCGTTCTGGCCGGGGGCGTTGTCGCTGGTGCTGCCGCATGCCCCGTCGCTGGGTTGGGATCTGGGTTCGACGAAGGGCACCGTGATGTTGCGGATGCCCCTGCACCCGGTGGCCCTGGAGTTGCTGCGCGACGTGGGCCCGATGGCGGTGTCGAGCGCGAACATCTCCGGCTCGCTCCCGGCGTCCACGGTGTACGAGGCGGTGACCCAGCTCGACGACAGCGTCGCGGTGTACCTCGACGGTGGCCCGTCCGGCGAACCGGTGGCCTCCACGGTGGTCGACCTGACCGGAGCCGAGCCGAGGGTCCTGCGCGAAGGCGCGGTGCCCCTGGCCGCGATAGCGGAGGTGTTGGGCCGCGAGGTGCTGACCGCCTGAAGGGCGAGTGGGACCCCGCCTGAACGGCGAGTGGGACGTCACCAGCGCCGGAGCATGGTCGCCACTACCGTGACGTCCCGCTCGCTCGCTGCCCGGCCGGGCCGGTAGCGTTGGCGGGGTGAGTGAGACTTTCTGGGGCCCGGACTTCGAGGCTTTGCGCCAGCAGGACCCGGAGATCGCGAATGTGGTGCTCGACGAGCTGGCCCGGCTGCGCGGTGGGCTCCAGCTCATCGCGAGTGAGAATCTCACCAGTCCGGCCGTGCTCGCCGCGCTCGGGTCCACACTGTCCAACAAGTACGCCGAGGGCTACCCGGGGCGGCGCTACTACGGCGGCTGCGAGGTCGTCGACCGGGCCGAGGAGATCGGCAACGCGCGCACGAGGGAGCTCTTCGGCGCCGACCACGCCAACCTGCAGCCGCATTCGGGCGCGTCGGCCAACTTCGCGGCGTATGCGGCCTTCACGCAGCCCGGCGACACCGTGCTGGCGATGGATCTCAAGCAGGGCGGGCATCTCACGCACGGTAGCAAGGTCAGCTTCTCCGGCAAGTGGTTCAACGCGGTGTCCTACACCGTGAGCCAGGACACCGAGCTCATCGACTACGACCAGGTGCGCGACCTGGCCCGCGAGCATCAGCCCAAAATGATCATCGCGGGAGCCACCGCCTACCCTCGGCTGATCGACTTCAAGGCCTTCCGGGAGATCGCCGACGAGGTGGGTGCCAAGCTCGTCGTCGATGCGGCGCACTTCATCGGGCTCGTCGCGGGCAGGGCGATCCCGTCGCCGGTGCCCTACGCCGACGTCGTCACCGCCACCACGCACAAGGTGCTGCGCGGCCCCCGCGGTGGGATGATCCTGTGCCGCGAGGAGCACGCCAAGGCGATCGACAAGGCCGTGTTCCCGTTCTCCCAGGGCGGTCCGCTGATGCACGCCGTCGCGGCCAAGGCCGTGGCGATGGGCGAGGCGGCCACCTCGGACTACCAGCGCTACACCGCCCAGGTGGTGGCCAACGCAGCGGCGCTGGCCAAGGGCCTTGAGGCCGAGGGCATGCGTGCGGTGTCGGGTGGCACGGACACCCACCTCGCGCTGATCGACCTGCGCCCGATCGACATCACCGGGAGCCAGGCCGAGTCGCGCTGTGACGCCGCGCGGATCACGCTGAACAAGAACGCCATCCCGTACGACCCGGCGCCACCGATGAAGCCCTCGGGCATCCGCGTCGGATCGCCGAGCATCACCACCCAGGGCATGGTCGAGTCCGACATGGCCGAGGTCGGGGCGTTGCTCGCCCGCGCGGTCAAGGCCGAGCAGGGCACCCCCGCAGGCGACGCCGAGCTTGTCGACGTCGCCCAAGCGGTATCGACGCTCGTCGCGCGCGTTCCCGCCTACCGGCGGGGCCGGGCCGAATGATGCAGCACTGATCTCGCCGGTGCTCGCGCAGGCGCCTTCGATCGGGTCGTCGGTCCTCCCGATCCGGGAGTACCTGCTTGCCGGGGCCACCGCCGCGGTGGTGACGTTCCTGCTGGTCGGCCCGGTTCGGGTGTTCGCTGTGCGCCATGGAGCCGTGGCATGGCCGCGTGGGCGCGATGTGCATGTCACGCCGACCCCCCGGTGGGGCGGGCTGGCGATGCTGGGCGGGGTGTTGGCCGGTGTGGCGATGGCCTATCAGCTGCCCGCGCTTCGGCTGGCCTTCGACGCCTTCACTAGCTCCTTCGGGATTCCGGAGGTCGTCGGCGTGGCGCTCGCCGCGGTCCTGCTGGTGATCGTCGGTGCACTCGATGATCGCTACGAGCTCGACGCGCTCACGAAGCTGGCTGGTCAGACCACCGCGGCCGGCGTGCTGCTGCTGGCCGGGGTGCAGTGGTTGGCGTTCTGGGTGCCGTGGGGTGGGGAGAGCATTCCCGGCGGTGCCACGGGATCGTTTCTCATCCTCGGCCCGGAACAGGGCGTGGTGCTCACGGTGCTGTTGACGGTCGCGCTGGTCAACGCGATGAACTTCGTCGACGGCCTCGACGGTCTGGCGGCCGGAATTGGTCTGATCGCGGCCACGGCGGTGGGCGTGTTCGCGCTCGGTCTGGTGCGCCAGAACGGCAACGACCCGTATGCGTACTCGCCGGCCCTGATCGCGGCGGTACTCGCCGGAGCGTGTCTGGGATTCCTGCCGCACAACTTCAACCCCGCCCGGATCTTCATGGGGGACTCCGGATCGATGTTGATCGGCCTGATGCTGGCTGCCGCGACGACCAGCGCGTCAGGTCGGCTCTCGGTCGGCTCGGACACCGACGGCAGCGACATCCTCGCGCTGTTCGCACCGCTGATCGTGCTGGCCGCGGTGGTGTTCGTGCCGCTGCTGGACCTGTTGATGGCCGTGGTCCGGCGCACCCGCGCGGGGAGGAGTCCGTTCTCCCCGGACAAGATGCACCTGCATCACCGACTGTTGGAGATCGGTCACAGCCACCGGCGGGCGGTGTTGCTGATCTACCTCTGGGCCGGGGTGCTCGCGTTCGGCGCGGTGGCGCTGGCACTGATTGATGACCCGTTCGTCGTGCTGTGGTCGATGGGTGTTGGTCTTGTTGTTGCCGTGCTCGCGTCGGCGGTGCCACGGGCGCGTCCGCGCCATCCGTGACGTGCGCGAACCTCGACCCCGACCTTGTGAATTTTTTCACAATGTGTCTTATCCCAGGTCAGGGGGCAGGCTGAAGCTCGACGGCGCTATGGTAGCGTCGCCGCTGACGGACCGTATCGGGCCGGATCACATCAGCTTGGCCCCGCCACCGGTGTTGTGACAACCCTTGACAACCCCACGGTGGCGACGATTCGACGAGGAGTCACTCTTGAACGCTGACGCGCGAGCACGGTGTCGCTGGATCCGGATCGGCTGAGCCGTCCCGGTGGACGGCGGCGGCCCCCAGCTGGGCGACCTGCTCTCCCTGGGTGTCACGCTGGCCGGTTGCCTGGTGCTCGGGTTCGGTCTCGGCTGGTTGATCGACCGATTGCTCGGCACGTTTCCCGGCTTCGCCCTCGTGGGTCTGGCCCTTGGTGTAGTGGCTGCCTGCGCCTACTTCTATCAGCAGTTCATGAAGTACATGTGATCGAATTCGAAGGTCATCCGGGGCATCCTCGGGTGACTCTGCCCCCTGAGCGTGGGGGTATTCGGGGAGCTGAGCCCCCGGAGAGGGAGGTGAGATCATCGTGGTGATCGGGACGCCGTACACGCCGCCGGTAACTCGGGCCACGTTCCGGCGGTCGGCGTGGGCCGGAGCCATTGCTGGCCTGTTGAGCCTGGCGGTGCTGATCCCTGCGGGTTATGGCCTGTTCGCGCTCTTCGCCTGCATCGGGCTTGCGCTCGGTGCGCTGAACTCCTTCCTCGTCGTGGCGACCGTGTCGAAGTTCGCCAGCACCCGGCCGTCCAAGGCCCGGTTCTCCGGGTCGGTGCTGTTCCGGCTCGGTGTGGTCACCGTGCTCGCGCTCGGCTGCGCGCTGCTGTTCCGCCCGGCCGGGCTCGCCGTGTTCGGTGGTCTCGCCCTGTTCCAGTTCATCGCCATCGTCTGCTCGATGCTGCCGCTGATCAAGGAGATCCGACAGAGATGATCAACGACGCCGTGAGTGCGGTCGTGGTGCTGGCCGCGGAAGAAGAGATCACCCCCGGTGAGCACTGGACAGCTGAGCTCCTGGGGCTCACGTTCAACCTGGACACGATCCTGGCCACGACCATCGCAGGCGCGATCGTCTGCGGGCTGGGCCTCTCCATGGCCAGGAGTGCCACGAAGGGCCGGCCCAGCCGGCTGCAGCTGGCGTTCGAGGCCCTCACCGGCTGGGTGCAGGGGCAGGTCCGGGACGGCATGGGAGTGCGAGCGCCCCGAGGCGTGGTCGCGCTGTGCGTCACGCTCTTCTCGTTCATCCTGATCGCCAACTGGCTGGCCGCACTGCCGTCCGAGCACGTCCTCCCGTCGCCCACCGCCGATGTCAACCTCGTCTATCCGATGGCGCTGTTCGTGATCGTCTGGGTGAACGTCGCCGGGATCCGCAAGCAGGGCGCCAAGGCACACTTCGGGCACCTGGCCAAGCCGTACGCGTTCATGGTCCCGATCGAGTTCATCACCCAGTATCTATCGCGCCCCATCTCGCTGGCCCTGCGGCTGTTCGGCAATATCTTCGCCGGCGGCATCATGGTGTCGGTGATCGCGTTGATGCCGGCCTACCTCCTGTGGGCCCCGAACGCGGCCTGGAAACTGTTCGACCTGTTCATCGGCCTGATCCAAGCCTTGATCTTCACGTTGCTCACCCTCATCTACTTCAGTGAGGCGGTGGGCAGTGAAGAAAGCGCGTCGGCGCATTAGAACCCCATTCGACCGGCGTGCATGCTGCTCCCCACCAGCGGCGCCGTGTGACACACGAGACGCCGTATGGCATGAGAAGGAACGAGGAGAGACATGAGTACGTTTTCTGTGCTGGCCCAGGCTGCGGGAGAGGGCCCGGACCCGGTGCTGCTCGGTCTGGCGATGGTCGGTGGCGGTCTCGCCCTGGGCGGTGGCGCGATCGGCGCGGCAGTCGGTGACGGCCTGGTGGGCGCATCGATGATCCAGGGTGTAGCGCGCCAGCCCGAGGCGGCCGGCCGGCTCAACACCACGATGTTCCTGATCATCGGTCTGGTCGAGGGCATGTACTTCATCAACCTGGCGTTCATGGCACTGTTCGTGTTCGTCACTGGCGCGGGCTGAACGTCATGAACACAGTGTTGGCTGCGGCGGGGACCAACAACTTCCTGCTGCCCAACGCCACCATCTTCGTCGAGTTCGCGCTGTTCCTGGGCATCCTGTTCGTGTTCTCCCGCTGGATCGTGCCACCGCTCATGCGGGCGTTGCAGGATCGGCAGGACATGGTTCGCCAGCAGATCGAGGACAGCGAGGAGTCGGTTCTCAAGCTCAGGCTGGCCCAGGAGCGCTACGACTCCGTCCTGGCGCAGGCGCGCGGCGAGGCGGCCAGGATCCGCGATGACGCGCGCGCCGAGGCCCAGCGGATCCGGGAGGAGCTCCGCGAGCAGGCTGACCGCGAGGTCGAACGGATCCGGCGCCACGGCGACGAGCAGTTGGCCGAGCAGCGTACGCAGACCGTGCACCAGCTCCGGGCGGAGATCAGTGGGTTGTCCACCCAGCTGGCCGAGCGGATCGTCGGCGAGCCGCTGGCCGACGACGGGCGCAGGCGTTCGACGGTGGACCGGTTCCTGGCCGATCTCGAACCGGCACCCACTGGTGGAGGGGCGAGCTGATGGCGACGTTCATCGCTGAGCTGTTCGCGTTCGTGATCATCCTGTTGGTGCTGTACCGCTACGTCTGGCCGATCATCCAGAAGTTGATGTCGGATCGCCAGGAGGTGATCCAGAAGCAGGTCGACGACAGCGCGGCCGCGGCCGCCATGGTGAAGCAGGCCGAGGAGCGCTTCGACTCGGCGCTCGCCCAAGCCCGCCACGAGACCGCCCGGATCCGGGACGACGCGCGGGCCGAGGCCCAGCGGATCCGGGTGGAGCTCCGCGAGCAGGCCGACCGCGAGGTCGACCGGATCCGGCAACGCGGCGAGGAGCACCTCGTCGCCCAGCGTGAGCAGACCGTCCGTCAGCTCAAGGCGGAGATCGGCGGACTGGCCATGGCACTCGCCGAGCGCATCGTCACCGAGTCGCTGGCCGAGGACCAGAGCAGGCGGGCTAGCATCGACCGGTTCCTCACCGATCTCGACCAGCTGCACGACCCCAGAAGCAGCGGGTCCGACCAGAAGTCCGCTGCCTGCTCGGGAGGAACGACCTGATGGCGCTCATGCTGGCGGCGGCCAGCCGGGATGCGTTAGCCGAGGCCGGGGCATCCCTGGATCGGTACGTGGACAATACCTCCGGCGCCGATCTGGAGCGCCTGGGCGACGAGCTGTTCACGGTGATGCACCTGCTCGTCGCCGAGCCCGGCCTGCGCCGCGCCCTGGCCGACCCGTCCGTGGCGGTGTCGTCGCGTACCGGGCTGGCCGAACGACTGCTCGATGATCGACTCAGCAGGCCGACCCTCGACATCGTGGCGGAGGTCGTCTCCGCGCGCTGGTCACGATCGCCGGACCTGCTGGAGGCCATCGAGGTGCTCGCCCGGCGAGCCACCCTCGGCGTGGCCGAGAAGGACGGCAGCCTCGACGAGGTCGAGGACCAGCTGTTTCGCTTCGGTCGGATCCTCGATCGCGAGCCGGAGCTCAACTCCTTGCTCACCGACAGCGCCACCCCCGCGGCGAAGCGGAGCGAGCTGTTGCGGGGCGTTCTGGGCGGGAAGGTCTCGCCGGTCACCGAGGCACTGCTCACCCGCACCGTGCAGACCCCTCGCGGTCGCAGCCTCGACCTGGCCGCCGAGGAGCTCTCCGAACTCGCCGCGGCCCGGCGGGACCGGTACGTGGCGCACGTGCTCGCGCCGGTGGGGCTGAGTCCTGACCAGGAGCAACGGCTGGTCAGCTCGCTGAGCCAGCTCTACAGCCGGCCGATCTCCCTGCAGATCGAGCTCGACGAGCACCTGCTCGGCGGCCTGGTGGTCCGGGTCGGCGACGAGGTCATCGACGGCAGCGTGGCGGGCAAGCTCGCCGCCGCGCGCCGGCACCTACCGGGTTGCGCCCTCCCACCCACCTGACGAAGACGAGAAGAAGGACACCACGACCGCCATGGCAGAGCTGACGATCTCCCCGGAGGAGATCCGGAGTGCGATCTCCAGCTACGTCTCGTCGCTGGAGACCGAGACCTCCCGCGAGGAGGTGGGCACCGTCACCGACACCGGTGACGGCATCGCCCACGTCGAGGGCCTGCCCTCGGCGATGACCAACGAGCTGCTGGAGTTCGCCGGCGGTGTGCTCGGCGTCGCGCTGAACCTCGACGTGCGCGACATCGGCGCGGTCATCCTCGGTCCCTACGGCGGCATCGAACAGGGCCAGCAGGTCAAGCGCACCGGCAACATCCTCTCGGTCCCCGTCGGCGACGCCTTCCTCGGCCGGGTCATCGACCCGCTGGGCGCCCCGATCGACGGCCTGGGCGACATCGAGGCCGACACCCAGCGCGTCCTGGAGCTGCAGGCGGCCTCCGTGATCGACCGACAGGGTGTGAGCGAGCCACTGCAGACCGGTATCAAAGCGATCGACTCCATGACGCCGATCGGGCGCGGGCAGCGGGAGCTGATCATCGGGGACCGCAAGACGGGCAAGACCGCGGTCTGTGTCGACACCATCATCAACCAGAAGCAGAACTGGGCATCCGGCGACGAGAAGCTGCAGGTCCGCTGCATCTACGTCGCGATCGGCCAGAAAGGCTCGACCGTCGCCAGCGTGCGCGCGGCGCTGGAGGAGGCTGGGGCGCTGGAATACACCACGATCGTCAACGCGCCCGCCTCCGACCCGGCCGGATTCAAGTGGCTGGCCCCTTACACCGGCTCGGCGCTCGGCCAGCACTGGATGTACCAGGGCAAGCACGTCCTCATCGTCTTCGACGACCTGTCCAAGCATGCCGACGCCTACCGCGCGATCTCGCTGCTGCTGCGCCGTCCGCCGGGCCGTGAGGCGTTCCCCGGTGACGTCTTCTACCTGCACTCCCGCCTCCTGGAGCGCTGCGCCAAGCTCTCCGACGAGCTCGGTGCGGGCTCGATGACCGGGCTGCCGATCATCGAGACCAAGGCCAACGACGTGTCGGCCTACATTCCGACCAACGTCATCTCGATCACCGACGGTCAGGTGTTCCTGGAGTCCGACCTGTTCAACCAGGGCGTGCGGCCGGCGATCAACGTCGGCATCTCGGTCTCCCGGGTCGGCGGTGCCGCGCAGATCAAGGCGATGAAGACGGTCTCGGGCTCGCTGCGGCTGGACCTGTCGCAGTACCGCGAGCTGGAGGCGTTCTCCGCGTTCGGCTCCGACCTCGACGACGCGTCGCGGCGCACCCTGGACCGCGGTAGCCGGCTGGTCGAGCTGCTCAAGCAGCGCCAGTTCTCGCCGTTCCCGGTCGAGGAGCAGGTCGTCTCGATCTTCCTCGGTACCCAGGGCCACCTCGACTCGGTGCCGGTATCCGACATCGGCCGGTTCGAGACGGAGTTCCTCGACGACGTGCGGCGCAACAACGACGGGATCCTCACCGACATCGTTGCGTCCAAGAAGCTTTCCGAGGACAACACCGAGCGTCTGGTGGACGCGGTGAACGGCTTCAAGAAGCAGTTCACCGCGACCGATGGTTCGTCCGTGGTGGACAAGGAGGCTCAGGCCGAGGCGATGGATGAGGACAAGGTCAACCGCGAAAAGATCAAGGTCAACAAGCCGGCTCCGGCCAAGAGCTGATCGGAGCATCTCATGGCGGCACAGATCCGGGTGCTGCGGCGACGGATCAAGTCGACGCAGTCCATCAAGAAGATCACCAGAGCGATGGAGCTCATCGCGACCTCGCGGATCGCCAAGGCCCGGGCCCGGGTCGAGGCGGCGAAGCCCTACGCCGAGGAGATGACCAGGGTCCTCACCGAGCTGGCCGACAATTCCGCGCTGGACCACCCGCTGCTCGTCGAGCGGGAGAACCCGCAACGGGCGGCGGTGCTCGTCGTCACCAGTGACCGCGGGCAGGCGGGCGGTTACAACGCCAGCGTGCTGCGGGCCGCTGAAGAGCTGCAGGTGTTCCTGAAGGAACAGGGCAAGGAGCCCGTGCTCTATGTGATCGGGCGCAAGGGCGTGAACTACTACCGGTTCCGTCGCCGGGCGGTCCTCGCGTCGTGGACAGGCTTCTCCGAGCAGCCCAGCTACCTCAACGCGGCGGAGGTCTCGCGCACGCTGGTGGCAGCCTTCATGGCCGGGGCCGGTGAGCGCGAGGATGACGAGGCAGCCGAGATCACCGGCGCACCGCAGGACGGCGTCGTCGGGGTGGACGAGCTGCATCTGGTCTACACGCAGTTCCAGAACATGGTGACCCAGACGCCGCAGGCGCGTCGAATGGCCCCCATGGAGATCGAGTACGCGGACTCTGCCGCGGCGTCCCAGGCCGGCGACAGCACAGACACCGGACCGCAAGCGCTGTACTCCTTCGAGCCGGAGGCCGACACGTTGTTCGACACGTTGCTGCCGCGCTACATCAGCGCGCGGTTGTTCGCCGCGCTGTTGGAGTCGGCGGCGTCGGAGTCGGCGAACCGGCAACGGGCGATGAAGGCTGCCACCGACAACGCCAATGAACTGATCCGTACCCTGACATTGGAGGCCAATCAAGCCCGTCAGGCCCAGATCACCCAGGAGATCAGTGAGATCGTCGGTGGTGCCGATGCTCTCGTGATTACAGGAAGTGAGAACTGATGACCGCGACCGTTGACCACGACACCCAGACCAGGACCGGCCGGGTCGTCCGGGTCACCGGCCCGGTCGTCGACGTCGAGTTCCCGCGCAACACGCTGCCGGAGCTCTACAACGCCCTCACCGTGGAGGTGACGTTCGGGGAGCTGGCCAAGACGTTGACCCTCGAGGTCGCCCAGCACCTGGGCGACAACCTGATCCGGGCCATCTCGATGCAGCCCACCGACGGCCTGGTGCGCGGCGCGCCGGTCACCAACTTGGGTCGGCCGATCTCGGTGCCGGTCGGTGACCAGGTCAAGGGCCACGTGTTCAACGCCCTCGGCGAGTGTCTGGACCAGCCCGACCTGGAGATCACCGGCGACTTGTGGGGCATTCACCGCAAGGCGCCCGCATTCGACCAGCTCGAGGGCAAGACCGAGATGCTGGAGACCGGTATCAAGGTCCTCGACCTGCTCACCCCGTACGTGGTCGGCGGCAAGATCGGTCTGTTCGGCGGTGCCGGCGTCGGCAAGACGGTGCTGATCCAGGAGATGATCCAGCGCGTCGCGAAGAACTTCGGTGGCACCTCGGTGTTCGCCGGTGTCGGCGAGCGCACCCGTGAGGGCAACGACCTCATCACGGAGATGACCGAGGCCGACGTCATCAAGGACACCGCACTGGTGTTCGGTCAGATGGACGAGCCGCCCGGCACCCGGATGCGGGTCGCGCTGTCCGCGCTGACGATGGCGGAGTACTTCCGCGACGAGCAGAACCAGGACGTGCTGCTGTTCATCGACAACATCTTCCGGTTCACCCAGGCCGGTTCCGAGGTCTCCACGCTGCTCGGCCGGATGCCCTCCGCGGTGGGGTACCAGCCCACCCTGGCCGACGAGATGGGCGAGCTGCAGGAGCGGATCACCTCCACCCGTGGCCGCTCGATCACCTCGATGCAGGCGATCTACGTGCCCGCCGACGACTACACCGACCCGGCTCCTGCCACGACGTTCGCCCACCTCGACGCCACGACCGAGCTCTCACGTGACATTGCCTCGCTCGGCATCTACCCGGCTATCGACCCGCTGACATCGACGTCCCGGATCCTCGACCCGCGCTACATCGCCCAGGCGCACTACGACACCGCGACCCGGGTCAAGACGATCCTGCAGCGCAACAAGGAGCTCCAGGACATCATCGCCATTCTCGGCGTCGACGAGCTCTCCGAGGAGGACAAGGTCGTCGTCTCGCGGGCCCGACGCATTCAGCGCTTCCTGTCGCAGAACACGTACGTGGCCAAGCAGTTCACCGGTCTCGAGGGCTCGACCGTGCCGCTCGACGACACCGTCGAGGCCTTCACCAAGATCTGTGACGGCGAGTACGACCACGTGGCTGAGCAAGCGTTCTTCATGTGTGGTGGGCTGGACGACGTCGAGAGCAAGTGGGCCGAGATCCAGAA
>Ga0136617_10000920_pt1 | contig 25655 bp, 23 predicted proteins | sample AntDrymUQ3222106_2_FD_129672 | JGI IMG/M metagenome (GOLD analysis project Ga0136617, IMG submission 129672) | Polar desert sand microbial communities from Dry Valleys, Antarctica - metaG UQ322 (21.06) | ecosystem: Environmental > Terrestrial > Soil > Desert | place: Antarctica: Dry Valley...
GTGCTCCTGTCTGGGTTCGTGGGGCGTTTAGCTCAGCGGTAGAGCACTCCCCTCACACGGGAGGGGTCGCTGGTTCGAACCCAGCAATGCCCACCAACTGAACCCTAGGGGTTACGCGCAAGTGTAACCCCTCTTTTTTTTGTACGCGCCGATCGCACGCTGGCGACCGAATGCGACAATCGCTGCGAGTCGCTTCTTCGCCCCCGCCCTCATGTCTACATCGCCGCCGCCCGCGCGCATCGCTGCGTGGGTCTTTGACGCGTACGGCACGCTGTTCGACGTGCATTCGCTCGCGGTTATCGCCGAGCACCAGGCGCCCGGCAAGGGCGCCGAGCTGTCGCGGCTGTGGCGGACGAAGCAGCTCGAGTACACATGGCTTTCGTCGCTGATGGCAACAAAACCGCGGGAAGACTTCGCCGCGGTAACGAGCAAAGCGCTGGACTACGCCATCGCAACGCTCGACTTGCCTTGGGGTGATGAAGCACGCGCGCAGCTCATCGCTGCGTATCGCTCCCTGACGCCATTCGCCGATGCCCGGGTGGCGCTGCTCGCGCTTGCAGGACGCCCTCGCTGGATTCTCTCGAATGGGACGCTAGCGATGCTCGAACCGCTCGTGCGTGCATCGGCGTTGGAACCGCTGCTCGACGGAGTGCTATCGGTGGACGCTGCCGGAACCTTCAAGCCAGCGCCCCGGGTCTATCAACTCGCGGTCGACCAGTTGGGTTTGGCGCCCGCGCAAATCGGCTTCGTGTCCGCCAACGGCTGGGACGCGACCGGCGCCAAAGCGTTTGGCCTGACCACGTTCTGGATCAATCGAGGCAGCCAACCGGTCGAGCGCCACGGCCCGCCGCCCGATTTCATCGTTGCATCACTCGCCGAATTGCCTGCCTTAATCGCCGATTGACGTTAGCGCTGGCATAACGGTTTCGTGAGCCGATAGCATAGGTCAATCAGAATACCGGCGACCCGCCGCGGCGCGGTCTCTCATTCGGTTGGCACGTGTTCTGAGTCGGAAATCGCGCCGCGACGTTGCGGTCCGGACGTCGCCCGGCACGCCACCACCGCGTCACGAATGGCCGCTATCGCGGCCGGCCGAGGAAAGCTTTTGCGAAAGGCCAGCGCGATGCGGCGCGACGGTGCCGGCTTGGTGAACGCAACTGAGACGACGAGGCGGCTGTGATACTTGGGCGTTAACGCATCGCGCGGCAACACCGAAACGCCCAATCCGGAGGCGACCATGTTGCGCACCGTTTCAAGCGAGTTGCTGCGCGTGACCTGAGTGTCATTACGGTTCAACTCCGGGCAAGCGTCGAGCACCTGGTCGCGGAAGCAATGCCCGACATTCAACAAAATCGTGTGGACACCCCCCAATTCTTCGGGAGCTATCGCTTTGCGTTTTGCCCACTTGTGATTGTGCGGGACGACGACACGAAACGGCTCTTCATACAAGAATTCGGTGACGACGGCGGCGGGATGAAAAGGCAACGCGAGGATCGCCGCGTCGATGCGTCCGGCACGCAGCGCCGCTTCCAGGTTCTCGGTCAAATTCTCCTCGATGTCGAGCGGCATCTCCGGAGCGCGTTCGTTGAGCGCCGGGATCAAGTCGGGGAGAAGATACGGTGCCACCGTGTGGATGACGCCCAATTTGAGCGTGCCGACGAGCTGGTTGCGCCCGGACTGCGCGATTTCACGAATCCGCGCCGCCTCTTCGAGCACTCGCTGCGCCTGTTCGACGATTCTGCCGCCGACGGGCGTCACCGTAACCTCCGCCTTGCCGCGCTCCAGAAGCACGGCACCCAACTCTTCTTCCAGCTTTTGGATCGCGACCGACAGCGCCGGCTGACTCACAAAGCATTTCTGGGCGGCGCGGCCGAAGTTCCTTTCCTGTGCTACGGCAACGAGATAGCGCAGTTCGTTAAACGTCATTCTGTCGTGCCTGCTGCTTGCGCAGCGCGTGTCTGGGCGAGAAAACGGGCGAAACCGGCGCCGGTTTCGGGGTGCTTGAGCCCGAAGTCCACGGTCGCCTCGAGATACCCGAGCTTGCCGCCGCAATCGTAGCGGCGTCCCTCGAACAGGTAGGCGACGAGCCGCTCCCCTTCTTGCAGGCGCGCGATGCCATCGGTCAACTGGATTTCCCCGCCGGCACCCGGGGGCATCGTGCGCAGATGATGAAAAATTCGCGGCGTCAGGATGTAGCGCCCGACGACTGCCAACGTCGACTTGGAGGTGCCGGGCTTGGGCTTCTCAACAATTCGCGTGATCGCGCCGACGCGGTTGTGCAACGGGTGCGTCTCCACTACGCCATAGTTACCGATCTCGGCTGCGGGAACGTTCATCACCGCGATCGTCGCCACGCCTTCGTGCTGCGCAACGTCGACCATCTGTTTTAGGACGGGAATCTGCGCGTCGATCAAGTCATCGGCCAGCAGCACCGCGAACGGCTCGTCGCCAACGACCGGAGCAGCGCAGAGCACCGCGTGGCCGAGCCCAAGCGCCTCAGTCTGCCGAATATAAATGCAATTGATCCCGGGTGGCGTTGCGGATTGGACAGTCTCCAGAAGTTCGGTCTTGTTACGCAGCGCAAGCTCCGTTTCGAGCTCGTACGCCTTGTCGAAGTGGTCCTCGATTGCGCGCTTGTTGCGGCCGGTGATGAAGATCATGTCGGTGATGCCGGCGGCGGCTGCCTCTTCCACCGCGTACTGAATGAGCGGCTTGTCGACCACCGGCAACATCTCTTTGGGGCTCGCCTTGGTCACTGGCAAAAACCGGCTGCCGAGACCAGCGACCGGGAATACGGCCTTGGTGATGGGTTTCATCGGACTCCACTTACGACGCTTTCGCGCGCCTTGTCAATGAGTGCGTGCAATTCTTGTTCATCGAGCACCGGGACTTTGAGCTCATGTGCTTTGGCGAGCTTGCTGCCGGCGTCCGCGCCAGCTATGAGGTAATCCGTCTTGCTGGAGACGCTGCCGGTGACTTTACCTCCCGCGGCTTCGATCAGCGATTTCGCGTCGTCCCGCGACAGTGAAGGTAGCGTTCCCGTCAGCACGAACGTCAGGCCGCGCAGCACTCCGCCGCCGCCTTTTGTCGCTCTTGCTTCGGGCCAGTGGACGCCAACAGCGCGCAATTGCGCGATGCTCTCCCGATTGTGCGGCTCGGCAAAAAAACCCGCGATCGATTGGGCAAGCACGCTTCCCACGTCGCGGACTTCGACGAGCTCAGCGACGCTCGCGCTCATCAGCGCCTCGAGCGTTCCAAAATGACGGGCGAGATCGCCGCCCGTCGCCTCGCCGACGTGGCGAATTCCCAGGGCGTAAATGAACCGCGGCAACGTTGTCTTCTTGCTCCGCTCGATCGCCCGCAACACGTTGTTGGCGCTTTTTTCCGCCATCCGCGGTAGGGCTTCCAAATCCGGTAGCTGCAGCCGGTACAAATCCGCAGGCGTGCGGACCATGACGTCAGCGACGAGTTGCTCGGCGAGCTTGTCGCCCACACCTTCGATATCGAGGGCATGACGGCTTGCGAAATGCAAAAGCGCTGCCTTGCGTTGCGCCGGACACACAAGGCCACCTGTGCAGCGCGCGGCGGCCTCACCGGGGAGCCGTACGATGGCCGAGGCGCACTGCGGACATTGGACGGGCATCGCAAATTCTTGGGCCGCCGGCGGTCGCTTGTCGGGGACCACGCGGACGACTTCGGGGATGACATCGCCGGCGCGCCGAACGATCACAGTATCGCCGATGCGCACGTCCTTCCGTCTTATTTCGTCTTCGTTGTGCAGGGTGGCGTTGGTGACCGTGGCGCCACCGACGAACACTGGTTTAAGGCGCGCCACCGGCGTGATGGCACCGGTTCGCCCAACCTGAACGTCGATGGCGACGACCTCCGTAACCGCCTCCTCCGCCGGGAACTTATGGGCGATCGCATATTTCGGCGCGCGCGCGACAAAGCCTAGCTGCCGTTGCTGCTCAAAATCGTCGACCTTGTACACGACCCCGTCGATCTCGTAGGGAAGATCCGCGCGCCGTTCGCGCAATGCGTGATAGTAGCCGAGCAGTGCCGCGACGCCGCCCACCACGGTCCGTTCTTTGCTCACCGGAATGCGCAGGGCTTCGAGCCATTGCATGAGCGCCGCGTGCGTTGCGGGCGGCGCGACGCCGCCCCACTCCACCGCGCCAACGCCGTACGCAAAAAACGCGAGCCGCCGGCTGGCGGTGATGCGCGAGTCGAGTTGGCGCAAGCCGCCGGCGGCGGCGTTGCGCGGATTCACGTAGAGGCGCTCGCCACGCGCCGTCTGCGCGGCGTTCAACGCAGCGAAGTCGCGTTTGAGCATCAATATTTCGCCGCGAACTTCAAGCAGCGGCGGCAATGCTTTGGCGTTGAGCGTGATGGGAACCGACCCGACCGTCTTTAAGTTCGCGGTGACATTCTCCCCGGTAGAGCCATCGCCGCGCGTAGCAGCCACGGCCAGCGTGCCTCGCTCGTAGGTCAGACTGATCGCCAAGCCATCGAACTTGGGCTCGACCGCATAATGAACGACGTCGACCTCGAGGATATCGCGCACGCGGCGATCGAAGGCGCTCGCTTCTTCTTCAGTGAACGCATTGCTCAGCGACAGCATCGGCAGACGATGCGTAACCGGCTCGAATACGCTCGCTGGAGCGCTGCCGACGCGCTGCGTCGGTGAGTCAGGAGTGATGAGCGACGGATGGTCCTGTTCGAGCGACTGCAGCTCGCGGAACAGCGCGTCGTATTCAGCGTCGCCAATCGCCGGCGCATCCAGGACGAAGTACCGATAGTTGTGCGCTGCGAGCTCCTGCCGCAACGCGATAGCACGGCGAGCCGCGGCTGCCGGGGCGCCCTCGCGCGGCGGACCCGACCCCATCACGCGCCGAACAGCGCTACGGCGCGCGGACTCCCAGGCTCGATTCCGTATTGCATCAGCGCATCGCTCGCGCTTTGCACCTGCTCGCGAATGGCAGCGAGCGAGTTGTCATCGAGCGGTCTGCGGTTGTCATCGACCAATTCAGCGGACAGGGTGTGGGCCATGCGCTTCGCCGCGAGCTTCATCTGATCGAACGTCCGCGGCGGATCGATGACCCGCGGCACATCTAGAACGAATACGACCCCGTTGGTTGCGGATAACCGCAGCGTGTCGACGGTAAAGGGCTCGTTGCGCAGATTTTGCAGCGAGAACAGAACCGCGCCTGTCTCATCCTGGTGCCAGTCGAAGCGCCCGCGCGATGACAGCTTGAAGCCTGCCGCCTCAGCGACACCACGCAACCGCGTTCCGGGAATGCTGCCTGACTCCGGCTTCAATACCGTCAAACCGATTTGCACATCGACGTCGGTGCACATGCGATCCAGTGTCTCGGCCCGGTCGGACTCCGCAGCGACATCCGGGACCGCCACCGTTGCTGGCAAGAGCGGTGCCAATTCGCCAATCACGCGCACGAAGGTTTCGAGCTGCGCGCGACTCGCGGCACCGTTGCGATCAGCAAGCAGCAGGCACGCGACAAATTCGACGAACTCGCCCCGCGTTTCCGTTGCGAGTAGCTGCCAAGGGCCTTCCCGCGTTACCCGGCCGAACCAGCGCAGCCTCTTGCCGAGGCGGGCGTGCAATCCTGCGGCAAGCGCGCCGACGGCGGTCGGTCTCGCGGGTTGCAATGTGACGATGCTTTCAATGTCGGGATCGGGCTCGCGCGTCGTGCTGCCCGAGGACTCGCGCGCTCGCGCGATGGCGGGCCGCGCCAGCGCGACTTCGTCGCTTTCCTCGCTAATGGCGCTTGGAAGCGCGGCGCCGACATCGCGTCGCGGAAGCAACACCGCGAGGTCCTCGGCATCGTCTCGTTGAGGCCGGTATGCGGCGGTTGCGGTGCGTGGAGGTTCTGTCGCTTGCGGCGCACCGTCGCTCGCCATTTCGTCACGCGCACGTGACGCGCGCAACGTCGGCTCCACTCGCATCTCCGACCCAATCGTGTCGTCCGTCTTCGGGTCTTCCTCCATAGGTCGAAACGCGGACTCGATGCGCCGCCGCACCTGCCGCTCCTGCCAATAGTTGTAGATGACGACGGCGAGCACCAGCAGGACGCCGGCGACTATGAGACCCAGCTGAAGAGAGCTCATTCTATGCGGCCGACAAAAGTGAAACCCTACTGTTGTCGGCTTGGCTTCCCGCGAATCGCTGGGTCATTCGGCAACTAAGCCAGACGATTCGCGGCGCAAAAGGCAACGAGATCACGATCGCTCCCCACTCATTTCATTGTGGCCAAAATTATAGCGTGTGGGTTGAGAACTTAACGTCGCGTTTACGCCGCATTCTCGGCAAGCGTCAATGCCTCGGCAATGTCGACGGCGACGACCCGTGACGCGCCCGGCTCCGGCATCGTGATGCCCACCAGTTGCTGCGCCATCTCCATCGTGATCTTGTTGTGCGAGATGAAGAGAAACTGCGTTTGCGTCGCCATGTCGCGCACCATCCGGCAGAACCGCTCGGTGTTCGGATCATCAAGCGGAGCGTCAACCTCGTCCAGCAGGCAGAACGGTGCCGGATTGATCTCGAAGAGCGCAAACACGAGCGCAATCGCGGTCATCGCCTTCTCACCGCCTGAAAGGAGGTGAATCGATGTATTGCGCTTGCCCGGTGGTTGCGCGACGACCTGCACGCCCGAATCAAGGATTTCCTCTCCAGTCAGCACGAGCCGCGCTTGGCCTCCGCCGAAGAGAAGCGGAAAGAGGCGCGCAAAATTCTTATTGACCAGGTCGAACGTCTGTTGCAGTAGCTGCCGCGACTCGCGATCGATCTGCCGAATCGCCGCTTCCAGCGTACTCATCGCTTCCGTTAAATCGGTGGCTTGCGCGTCGAGATAGGCTTTGCGGTCCTTCGCCTGCGTTAGCTCGTCGAGAGCCGCGAGATTGACTGCGCCCAGCTCGGCAAGCGAGCGCGTCGCCCGCTCGATCTCGGCGGGCAATGTACGAGGGCTGCCCCACGCCGCCAACGCGCCGGGCAGCAACGTCAAGTTCGCGTGCGCCTCCGCAAGCTGCTCCGCAAACTGCGCTTGGGCAAGTACGGCAGCCTGCTCCTTCAGGCGCATGTCCTCGATCCTGATTCGCGCGGGATCGAGCCCTTGCTCCGCGGCGAGGCGCTCCTCTTCCGCGGCGCGTAACGCGGTCGATAGCGCCTCGAGCCGATCCCGGGCTGCGGCTAATGCCTGCTCCGCGTGCCCGCGTGCGCCAAGCGCAGCCTGCAATGACTGTTCGACCGGAGTCCAGTCGATTGCTGCGTGGTCGCGGGTCAATTGCGACAGTTGTGCATTCTGCTGCGCGGCTTGCGTCGACAGGGCGACCAAGCGCCGTTCGAGATCGGCCAGGCGGTCGCGACAATTACGCTCGGCGAAGCTTGCTTCCTGCGTCGCCCGTTCGGCACTGCGCATGCGCTCGCGGCCACGCGACTGCGCGGCTTCCGTTTCGTTGAGCGTCAATCGCAGCGACTCAATTTTCTCACTTCCATCATGTTCACCGGACTGCAGGTCGGCGATCTCCGCGGCTAGAAGTTGGCAACGCGACAGCTCTGCCGCGGCTTCCGCGGTCACATCAGTCGTTTCCTGGGTGAGCTGGGCATGGCGTAACTCCGCCGCCTCAGCCGACTGTCGTAACTGCGTGAGCTCGATCTCGAGATCGTGAACGCGCCGTTGTTGCGAATTCAATGCGAGACCCTCGGCGTGATAAGTCTGCTGCGCATCGTTGCGCTGCGCATCGATTGAGTCGCGCGCAGCGACCGCGGCAGCGGAGTCGCGCGCGGCCGCCTCAATCGACATCGCTAGCCCCTCGAGCTCCCGCTGGCGAGCGAGCACGCCATGCACATCGCCCTCCGGCGCGAACAACACGACGCCCTGCGCACTGACCAGATGCCCAGCCGGCGTCACGATCGTCTCGCCGACCGCCAATCGCGCGCGCTCGGCGAGCGCCTCGCTAAGATCCGAACGGCAGCGCACGCCTGCGAGGCCATCGGCCAAACTCCGGCTCACCTCTTCGTGCCTCCCGCGCACTTTCGCGAGCAGAGAATCGGCTGCTGGCGCCACCGCGTCGGTTTCCGGCGACCGTGCGTACGCTGCCACCCTTCGAGCAGGCGGATCCGCCTCTGTCAACCATGCTGTGACGTCGTCGAGCCGGTCGAGCTCGAGCGCACCCAGCCGCTCGCGTAGCACCGCTTCGAGCGCGTTCTCCCATCCTGGATCGATATCGAGCAACTCGAAAAAACGCCGGGCATCGGTCAATCCGCGCTGCGCAAGCCACGCATCGACTTCTTGTCCGCGGCCGATGGTTGCTTGCAACGCCGCCAGCGCTTGCGAACGCGCTTCGAGGTCAGATAGCCGCTTGCTTGCCTGCTGCCAGACATCGTCTGTTTCGCGCTGGCGCACCAATAGCGATTCGAGCGTTTGCTGTAACTCGATGAACGTCTGCCGCTTACCGGCAAGTTCCGAGCTTTCTTGCGCGAGTTGTTCGGCGACCACGTGGATCGGATCGGTCGCCGGCCGTGCGAACGAAGCGAGCTCGCGTGAAAGGCGCTCGCGCCGTTGCGAAAACTGCGCGAGCGTCGTTGCAATCGCATCGGCCTTGGTTTCAGCGACGCGCAAATTCTGCTCGGTGAGCGCATGCTGGTGCCGCCACGAGGCGAGATTCGTCCCAGCGACGGCCACTGCCGAATCGAGCTCCGGCAGCGCCGCTTGCGCGACTTTTTCCTCGTCGACGGTGCGCTCGTGAGCGATGAGCGCCTCCGCCACGGAGCGCTCGGCAGCTAAGCGTTCATCGCGCAGCGCAATCTCCTGCCCGGCGATAGTGGCCAGCGCCTCGGTCAGCTGGGCAACCTGCTGCGTGATGCGCGTGGCCGATTCGCGCGCAAAGCTCAACTGCTGTTCGAGCCGCGTCACTAGAGCGTTGGCCTCGTAGAAAGCGCCCTGCTTGGCGTGCAGAGTGTCTCCGGCCGAAAAATGCTCGGCACGCAGCGTCTCAAGCTTGGATTCTGCCGCGCGGACTTGCGCTTGCTCGGCTTCGAACGCGACGTTGAGATTAGCGAGCTCGGCCGCGCATCTGTCGCGGTTCCTCGCGGCATCCTGGTGCCGCGCAAACCAGAGCAACTGTTGCGCCTGCTTCGCGCGCGCTTCCAGCTCGCGATATTGGGCAGCGACTAAAGCCTGCTGCTCGAGCTTCACCAATTGGTTTCCGAGCTCGACGCGAATGTCCTCGACCCGCGCTAGATTCTCGCGCGTGTCGCTGAGACGCCCTTCGGTCTCTTTGCGCCGTTCGCGGTATTTTGAAACGCCCGCGGCTTCTTCGAGAAAGACCCGGAGCTCCTCGGGCTTTGCCTCGATCACCCGCGAGATCATCCCCTGCTCGATGATCGCGTACGCGCGTGGACCGAGCCCCGTGCCCAGAAAGAGATCGTAGATATCGCGCCGGCGGACCGGGATATTGTTGATGTAATACGTCGAGTCACCGTCACGCGCGAGGATGCGCTTGATCGAGAGCTCCGAATACTGGCCCCATTGCCCGCCGATCCGCCCCAGACTGTTGTCGAAATTGAGCTCGACCGATGCGCGACCTACCGGCGCGCGGTCACCGGCCCCGTTGAAAATGACATCCTGCATCGACTCGCCGCGCAGCGCCGACGCCTTGGATTCGCCGAGCACCCAGCGCACGGCATCGATGACATTGGATTTGCCGCAGCCGTTAGGGCCGACGATGCCGACCAACTGACCGGGCGTTGCGATTGTCGTAGGATCGACGAACGACTTGAAGCCGGCGAGCTTGATCTGCGTGAGGCGCAAGGGACTAAGAGAAAAGTTACGAGATGCGCCGGATGCGAACGCGGTTGGCCGCGCACTACGAGCGGCGAATTATAACGGAACGGAAAAGCTAGGCCGGGCGTTTTTCCGCGCGACGGACCGAGCGCGGCCCCGTTCCTCGGAGCTTGGCGAGAAGCTTGCGACCTCGAGCCTTCATCGCCGGCGTACCGGTGAAGACGTTGCGGATGACGCGGAAACCGATTTCATGTTCGGCGCTCGAATGCGAGCTTGATGCCGAGGCCGATGAGAATCGCACCGCTGGATCGATAGATCCAGACGAGAACGTTAGGTCGTGAGCGCAACCATCCCGACAGCAAGCCAGCAAAAAAACCAACCGGACCCTTGACGAGAAAAGTCAGCGCGGCGAACAATAATCCGAGAGCGAACACCGACAGTGTCGGGTACGTGGCGCGGGGCAGCACGAACTGCGGCAAAAACGCGAAATAGAAAATAGCGATCTTTGGGTTCGAGATGTTCGAAACCGCTCCGTCAAGAAAAAGACGAGAAAGTGGGCGGTTGGCAGGCGCCTGGACGATCAACCCGGTGCTCTTGCTGCGCAACATCCCAACACCCAAATAGATAAGGTAGGCGGCACCGGCGAATTTGAGCGCCATGAACAACCACTCCGATGTACGCAAGATGGCGCCAAGGCCTAGCGTTGCGAGGATTGTGTGGCCCACCAAGCCGATACTCACACCCGCGGCGGTGGCCACCCCGGCAGCCGCGCCTTGAGCGACGGAGCGAGACATGACGAGAATCATGTCTTGTCCGGGAGTCGCGATCAGCACGAGCGACGCAATGATGAACAGTAACCACTGGACTTCGAGCATCTGGCGGTTCTCTTTCCGGCGGCGGATGTGAAATAAGGCAACGGCGAAGATTCTAACGTGGACGCCGAGGCACTGCGAAGCATCGATCGCCTAAGTTAGCCATGCTGCCGCGAAGCGGCCGGTATGGTGGCAGCCGCTGCCTGAGCATCCGAAACCCGGAACTGCATGTACATCAGCACGATCGGAAGTGATAACTCCAGAACGGTCATGAGAATGAAAAACGTGTTCGGTGGGCCGACCACAAGCACGGAGACGATGCGTGCCAAGCCCCCTACAAAAAATGTCACCATCAAGAAATAGACGACCTTCGATTTGTGCTCAATGTCCTTTATGCACCAGATCAGAACGGCGCCGTAAGCGAGGAACAGCGTGGCGTAGAAGCGATCTTCGCTGTCCATCGTTGCGTTCACCGGGACAGATCCCGGGATCGCGGCCGGACCGAGCACGATATGGAGCAGTGAGATAAAGATCGCCGTCGCGCCAAAAAGAGCGAGCAGGACTTGCAGTGCCCGACGCATCTTGCCTCCTGTTCACCGATGTCTCGACTCATGCGCGGGAGGTGACTTCGGCGGGAAATCGTTAGCCTTCTTTACGGCTCCTCGATTTCGATGAGATAGCTGTCCTGATCTCGAAGCAACGCCAACCGCCCCACGGCGGACGCGGTGACGGAGGTTAGCGCGATTGACGCCCGAGGCGAACGAAACGGCTGCCCTCGCGCCACGCCAGGACCAGCGCGCACAGTTCGCCCGCATGAAACAGAATGGCCGCTGCCGGGATAAACGCCAGTTGCCAGACCAGAGTGCTGGCAGCAAAGAGAACCCAAACGCAGGCCATATACGCAGCTGCGACCTTGCCGGAGACAGGCGAGCCCAGCCGCCAATGCACCAGCGCCAATCCAAGCAGGGCCAGCGAACCCTTGATCACGGCCATACCGCGGAGGAGGGTCAGCGGCGATAGTGGCAGATGGAGGCATTTCTTATCCTGGTATCAGAACCATACCGGAACGTTCGGCTGATGCGCGGTAAGGCGGCACACGTTTACGGGAAAAGCGTTCAGCAAAGGGATGAGCAAGGTCGATAGGTCGGCTTATGATTCAAGATTGGCGTCTTCAGGCATCTGCTTTCCCGAAACGAGCGATACCTTGGTTCATTCCAGGCGGATCAAGCACCGTCTGATCGAGTGCGAGAGGTTCGCCGATCCAAAGTGCCAGCGACGTGTGATCAGCAAGGCGTCGTCGGTTAAAGGGTGAACAAGCGCTCTGAATCCAGATGCCTCGATGAGCGAAATAACCTTTGGCAATACGTCCTCCAGGAAGTGAACCTCAAATTGAGGCTTGGGATGCGGCCCAACGTTCTGGTCTCGCATTTCGCCCATGAAAAGCAAATTGGCTAAGTCACCCAGGCCCTTCGCATACGCCAATTCTTGGTGAAGACGCTCGGCACGAGCGCGATCGTCGAGTTCGTAGTAAATGTGGGCGTGATAAGGGGCGAGCTCGGTATTCATAGGACTTCTCCCTGGCTCAAGGGGTAGGCATCACGGTGAAGCCGCTTCAAGCAGCGTATGTGCGAGGCAGTCGTCTCGGAGTCGCACCAATCAGCCGCGTGCTCGCCCGAAGCGGGCTTGCGAACGTTCGTCTCAAATGGCTGTTTCGGCGTTCTGGCTTGGCCGAACCAGTTGAGTTACTGCAGTGGCACTGAAAGCGCCTTACCGACTTCGCCGATGTAGACGACCAGCAGGCGTGCGCGCTCGGTCTTGCTCGCATTACGCGCGACGTTATGCACCGTCCCAGGGGCCTCCCACCAACTTTCGCCGAGTTTGTGGGTTTGTAGGGGCCCCCCGTCGAACTGATTCTCAACCACACCTTCGATGACATAGGCCACCACCGCAACGTCGTGGCGATGCATTGGGGCACCAGCCCCTGGCGCGAGCTCGATCACCACCGCCTGAACATTGCGAAAATCTCCGGCCGGGAGGACTTGCTTCAACAGCTCGGTACGCGCGACTGGACCGCCCGCAGAAGGTTGCTGCGCTAAAGCTATATTCACCGCACCGAGAAAAACCGCGGCCAGCGCCATCGTTTTAATGAAGCAAAGCGCGTGTCGTCTCATTCATTTTCTCCTTGTAAACGCTCGGCCCGGAACGTCAGAAATCAGCGGCGCGCCACAGCGCTCGGCAGGATCGATTGGGTTAGTGAGCAAGTGCATCATGGATGCAGCCTGCAGTTGGCGCAATAACAGCCGGTGTCGGTGCCAGAGCACCATCGGCCAGCTTTTCCGTTCCGCCTCGCCACCTATCGCCGTCGTGCTGCAGCGCTAGGTTGAATGCAGATGCGCCAGGCGCTTGAACAGAGCCGCCGATCCTGGCCCGCCGCTTGACCGCTTCCGATCACCCGCGACGTGTACCTCTCAATCGCACAGCGCCGGCGAGACCCAACGCAATTGCAATCGCACCTAACCCTAGCGGCCCGAGCACGGGAACGGACGCCATCATCCCTCCAAGATTGACTGAGATTTAGATGTCGACCACTGCTCGGATGCTACAGTTCTGCGCCGCCATTGCAAAATCCGCGGCCGTGCCACAAGTAAACCGCTCTGAGGGTCAAATAGTCGGCCCGACCCGCGCAACGCGCACCGCCACCGCACGCGGCGGCAGCCTCCCCTCTGCGACAGCGTGACAGGCGGCCTCACCCTCCAGCTCGCCGCCGATCGGGAGCAATGCAGGAATTTCGCGCCGGCAGCGCTCGTTGGCGTGAGGACAGCGCGGGTGGAACGTGCATCCCGGCGGTGGATCGAGCGGATTCGGAACCTCGCCACCCACTGCGACCCGCGAAGCACCTGTCATTTCCAGATCCGGCACAGCATCGAGGAGCATGCGCGTGTACGGATGCTGCGGATTCGCGAACAACTGTCGCGTCGGCGCCAGTTCCACGATTCGGCCGAGGTACATGACACCCACGCGATCGGCGATATGGTGAACGACCGCTAAGTTGTGCGAGATAAAGAGGTAGGTGAGTCCAAGCTGCCGTTGTAGATCGCGCATTAGATTCAAGACTTGCGCTTGCACCGATACATCGAGAGCCGATGTGGGCTCGTCGCAGACCAGAAACGACGGGCTCGTCGATAGCGCACGCGCAATCGAGATCCGTTGCCGCTGGCCGCCCGAAAATTGGTGCGGATACTTAACACCATCGGCCGCTGCCAACCCGACCTGGCCGAGCATCGCGACAACTTGCCGCTCGACCTCCACCGATGACGTGTCCGGCAACTGTGCGCGAATGGGTTCGGCGACGATGTCGGCGACGCGCCAACGCGGATTCAAGCTCGCATACGGGTCCTGGAAGATCATCTGCATGCCGCGTCGGGCCCGGCGCTGCGCAGCGCTGTCGGTCGCCGCAGCGCCCTCTCCCGCAAGCGTGATGCCGTCGTAGACGATCGTCCCACGCGTTGGCCGGTATAGGCCGACGATAAGCCGCGCAACCGTGGATTTGCCGCACCCTGACTCACCGACGAGACCCAACGTTTCGCCGCGACGAAGCGCCAAATTGACGCCATCGACTGCTTTTAGTATCACGCGGTCCTTGCCTTCGAGCACGCGATTGAGCCACGGCGGCGAGACGTCGAAGTGGCGTGTGACCTCCTTCAGCGTGAGCAGCGCGTCGGTCAAGGGGCCTCCACGCTTGCGGCCTCATTGGCCAAGTCGGCCGCTGCGCTGTCCCCGTTGTGGCAGTGATTCACGCCTTGGGACGGCGTGTCGGCGCTCATGCGACCAGCCAGCATGCGGCGCGCGTGGCGCCTGCAGGAAAGAGCTCGGGCCGGTCCCGAAAGCAGCGGTCGAAAGCGTGCGGGCAGCGCGGGTGAAACGCACAACCCGACGGAACGGCAGTCAAACGCGGCATCGAACCGTCGATCTGCATCAACCGCTCGCGCTCGTCAACAATCGACGGGATCGATCCCATCAAACCGACGGTGTAGGGGTGCTGCGGCTGGTGAATCACCGCGGAGACGGGACCGATCTCGACGATCCGGCCTGCGTACATCACCGCCACGCGATCGGCGGTTTCAGCGATCACGCCCATGTCGTGCGTGACCAGCATCACCGCCGTGCCATGGTCCCGGCACAGGCTTTTCAAGAGCTCGATGATCTGCGCCTGAATGGATACGTCGAGCGCGGTCGTCGGCTCATCGGCGACGATCAGTTTCGGTCGAGCGGCGAGCGCAAGCGCGATCACCACGCGCTGGCGCATGCCTCCTGAGAATTGGTGCGGATAGTGATCGATTCGTCGCGCCGCAGCGGGAATGCCAACCTCGTCAAGCAGGGCGATCGCGCGTTCGCGCGCAGCCGCCTCGGTCATGCCCAAGTGCGTGCGAATGGTCTCGATCAGCTGGCGGCCGACCGTGTACAGCGAGTTAAGTGAGGTCAATGGGTCCTGGAACACCGCGCCGATCTCGCGGCCGCGCACCGCACGCATCGCGGTGTACGGCAGATTGTCGATGCGCCGTCCATCGAGCCAGATCTCGCCCGCGGCGATGCGTCCCGGTGCATCGATGAGGCCAATGATTGCAGCACCGGTGAGCGATTTGCCGGCCCCGGACTCGCCGACGACCCCGAGCACCTCGCCAGGCGCAATCGTGAACGAGACATCATGGACGGCGACCAACGTGCCGCGTCGAGTTGGAAATTCGACGCGAAGGCCGGCGACAGACAGGAGCGGCGTCCCGCTCGCGGCCGGTGCAGCGGCGTGGACAGTTTCAAGCATCCGTCACGTTCTCGCGGCGCGTGCGCGCGGGATCAGCTGGCGCCATCAACGCGACGACCAAGCCTCGCCCGTTGCTTCACGCCTGCACCGGGGAACCCGTCGGCACCATCGGTGCGACCACACCGCATCCGTCGGTCATAACAGTTTCGGGTTCAATGCATCGCGCATCCAGTCCCCGAGTAGGTTGATCGACAGCACGATGATGACCAGCGCGGCACCTGGGAAGATCGTGATCCACCATTCGCCGGAAAAAAGGAAATCATTGCCGACGCGAATCAGCGTGCCAAGCGAAGGCTGCGTTGGAGGAACGCCAACCCCAAGGAATGAGAGGGTCGCTTCAGTCAGGATTGCAGTGCCGATGTTGAGCGTGCCGAGCACGAGAATCGGGCCTAAGACGTTGGGCAGCAAGTGGCGCCGCATGATGCCGAGCGGAGAAATGCCGATGACCCGTGCTGCTTGCACATACTCTTTGCTTTTTTCGACCATGGTCGAGCCGCGAACGGTGCGCGCGTACTGCACCCAGTTCGACAAGCCGATGGCAAGCACCAGCACATACAACGCCACCTCCGAATGCGCCTCGCGCGGCAATGCGGCGCGAAAGACACCATCGATCAAGAGAGCGATGAGGATCGCCGGAAATGACAGTTGAACGTCGGCGACGCGCATGATGAAAGCGTCCAAGCGGCCGCCGACATACCCGGCGAGGAGCCCCGCCGACACCCCCAGCACGACCGCAAGAGCGACCGATGCGAAACCCACGAGCAGCGTCACCCGCGCGCCGAACATGATGGCTGAGAAGACGTCGCGCCCTTGATCGTCGGTGCCGAGCCAATAGGTATCCTTGCTGCCGGTAATCCAGCCTGGCGGCGACAATGCATCGAGTAGATTGAGTGTTTTGAGGTCGAACGGGTTGTGCGGGGCGACCCACGGCGCGAACAACGCGGCGGCAAGACAAATCGCCAGCACGATGAACGATGCGATGGCGACGGGCGAGTGACGAAAGCTCCACGCGATGTCGCTATCCCAGCCTGCACCGAGACGAGCCGCGAGCGGCGGCCGAGCGATGATCGGGCTAGCGGTGTCGTTCATAAGATGCTGCCGCGAGGAAAATCACGGGCCGGCGAGTTGCGCGACGGCTTTGGTCGACGCATCGCGCGCCTGCGCGTACACCATGGCTTTCCAATCGTCGGCGTCGCAGTAGAAGGCGTCGCGGATCTGCCGCTTGATGGCCGCCCGCTTTCCCTCCGGCGCATCGGGGTGGTTGGCGAGCCATTGATCGGCGCGCAACGCCTGCAGCACGTCGGCGAATGACAATGTCCCGAACTCGAGCGCCATTCCGGTGTATGCCGTGTTCGGACATTCTTCGTACGCCGCATGGTAAGTGACGCCGGTCAACGACGCGGACGTGGAGGATCCATCGTAGAAGGACGTCACATCGTCGCCCCACCACGCTTTGGCGCGCGCGATGTCCGCATCTCTGTCGTAGCCGGAATAGATTTTTTCGCCGTGACCGCGCGGGCCGAGCCCTGTGTGAAAATCGATCCAGCCTAGCGCCTGGCGCTGCGCCCCGAACTCGCGCAATACCGAACGCATGACGCCATTGCTCCATGCCGGGCGCACGCCGCCGTAGAAAAGCCCATCCGGAAACTCGCACTGGCCGCTGCTGATCGCTGATTGCCACGCAGCCTGGCCGTGCTGCGCGACATACGCGCCAATTCGCGCTTCGTTATCGGCGGCCGGCGGCCACGACGCGGGCACGATGAAGTCATGAACGTCGGCGTACGCGTGATGCGGCGCCGGCGGCTGTGCGAAATTGCGGAAATTGCGATTCATGTCGACGTTGTCTTCGTTGGTGCGCCGCAAGTGCGAGAAGCCATAAGGGTTCAATGCGTGCACGAAGACGATTGCCAAATTCGCCGCGCCTGCCATGTGCACGAAATCATCGTCGGCAAGCAATCCGACCTGGCATCCCGAGCCACAAAAGCCTTCGACGCCATGCGTGGCCGAGGTCGTCAGCAACATGCCGGGCGCGTCGGCACCGCCCAAGACTGCGACGTCGATCGACAAGTCCTCGCCATCCGCCCCCCGGGCAATCGGGTGCACATGCTGCGTCAGCGTCATGCCCCGCTCACGCGCCACCCTTAAAAACTTCTCACGCGCTTCGACGTAGGTTTGGGAGAAGTAGCCGGGGACGTTCAAGTTCGTGACACAAGAGGCAACGCCGCTTCCGTCAGCGCGGCGAAATATCCGGCGCCGAGAGGGATCACGTCGTCGTTGAAATCGTAGCGAGTATTGTGCAGGAAACAACCGGTGCCCTCGCTAATGCCGCCCTGCCCCAGCCGCGCGTACGCGCCGGGCCGTTGCTGCAGCATGAATGAGAAATCCTCCGATCCCATCGACGGCTCGAGATCGCGAATCACGTTGTCGCGGCCGACCAACGCATCCGCGACCGTCGCCGCAAATTCCGCCTCCAGCGTCGAATTGACCGTCGCCGGATAGACGCGCTCGTATTTGAGCGTCGCCGTCGCGCCGAACGCAGCGGCAATCGATGGTACGAGCTCAGACAAGCGCTTCTCGATTGCGTCCTGCGTGGCGGGCCGGAAGGTCCGCACGGTTCCGACGAGATGCGCTTCGCGCGGAATGACGCTCATCGCGCCCGGATGCCCCGCTTGCATCGAGCAAATGCTGACGACGGCCGTGTCCAGCGGCGACACGTTGCGGGCAACGATTGACTGCGCAGCGGTGATGATGTGGGCGGCGATGAGTACCGGGTCGATTGTCTGATGCGGATGCGCGCCATGACCGCCCACCCCCGAGATATGAATCTCGATGCGATCGGCAGCGGCCATCATCGGCCCTGGCCGTACAGCGATTTTGCCGGCAGGGAGACCAGGCCAGTTATGCAACGCGTAGATCTCATCTGCCGGAAACCGCGTGAACAGGCCATCCTCGATCATCGCGCGACCGCCTGCGTAGCCCTCCTCTCCCGGCTGAAAGATCAAGTACGCGGTGCCATCGAAGTTTCCCGTCTCTTTTAAGTAACGGGCCGCGGCGAGCAGCATCGTCGTATGGCCGTCGTGACCGCAGCCATGCATGCGCCCGTCATAACGCGACTTGTGCGCGAATCCGTTCTCCTCCTGCATCGGCAGCGCATCCATGTCTGCGCGCAAGCCAACCGCACGGTCGCTGCTGGTGCTGCGACCCGGGATGACGGCAACGATTCCGGTCTGACCGATACCCGTGTGATGCTCAATGCGTAACGCCGCGAGGCATTCGCTGACCACGCGTGCCGTCCGATGCTCCTCGAAGCCGAGCTCCGGATGCGCATGCAGATCGCGGCGAAGGGCCACGAATTGATCCTGCCAATGAGCGATGTGCTCGGATGGTTTGGGCATGGAGTCCTAGTCGAGCGTCGGCAGATTGGTCAATGTGCAGTGGCCGCGCGCTCGATGCGTAGCCGCGGATCTACTGCATAGTAGAGCAGATCGACAATCAGGTTGATGAGGACGAACACCAGCGCGATAAAGCACAGATAAGCAGCCATGACGGGGATATCGGCGAAGTTGACCGCCTGAATGAACAGCAACCCCATGCCCGGCCATTGGAATACCGTTTCGGTGACGATCGCAAAAGCGATAATCGCGCCTAGCTGCAGCCCGATAATCGTGATGACCGGGACCAGCGTGTTCTTGAGCGCGTGCCCGAAGTGGATGGCGCGGTCGCGCAGGCCACGCGCTCGGGCGAACTTGATGTAATCGGTACGCAGAACTTCGAGCATTTCGGAGCGTACGAGGCGCATGATCAACGTCATCTGGAACAAGGCCAACGTGATCGACGGCAGGATCAGCGCTTTCAAGCCACTCTTCGTGAGCAAACCAGTCGTCCACCAGCCGAGAGCGACCGTATCTCCACGACCGAACGATGGCAACCAGCCGAGTTGCACGGCAAATACGAGGATCAGCAGGATGCCGATCAGAAATGTCGGCAACGACACGCCGATCAGCGACGCGGTCAGCAGAAGATGCGCGGTCCAGGTATCCCGCTTCAGCGCCGTATAGACGCCGAGCGGAACCCCGACAAAGAGGGCAATGAGTGCCGCCACGATCGAGAGCTCGAGCGTTGCGGGCAGGCGTTCCTTGAGCAAGGTTGAAACGAGCCGGCCCTGCCGTAGCGAGAGTCCGAAATCGCCCCGGACGGCATTACCCACGAAGCGCGCGAACTGCACATAGAACGGCTGGTCGAGACCAAGATCAGCCCGCAGTCGCTGCCGCTCCTGGATCGTCGCGTCCTGCCCCAGCATGAACGCCACGGGGTCGCCGGTGAAGTTGAAGAGGCCGAACGCGATGAACGCGACGACCGCCATGACAGCCACCGACTGCAACACGCGGCGCAGGATAAACGCCAGCATGGTGATTGCCTACCCGCGCCTCGCGGGCGGTTCCGTCGATCCGGCGTGCCTGCTTTCTGCCACTCCAGAGGCACCTTGCACAGGCAAGGCTATTCGATTTTGATCCAGCGCGCGTCGAGACGGTTGTCCGCGCGGTGGGTCACCGATACGTTCGAGCGCATCGCCCAAGGAATGATCTGCTGATGCAGCGGCAGGTGGCCAATGTCAGTCGCATGAATCTGCATCACCTCGCGCATCATGGCGTTGCGCTTCTTGTCGTCGACCTCCGTCTTGATCTGGTCGATGAGTGCGTCGGCTTTGGTATTGCTGTACTTGCCCAGATTGAAATTGCCATCGGCACTGTTGTCGCGCACCGAACGGATCAGGCTTTGCAACGTGTAGAGGCCGTCGAATGTGGCCGTGGCCCAGCCAAGCAGATACAGGCTCGTATCGAATTTCTGGATCTTCTGAAAATAGGTTGCGCACGGCATCGCGTTGAGCTTCGCCCTTACGCCGACCTTTTCCCACATCGCGACCACGGCTTGGCAGATCTTTTCGTCGTTGATGTAGCGGTTGTTCGGACAATCGAGCGTCACGTCGAAGCCGTTGGGGTATCCGGCGTCGCGGAGCAGCGCCTTGGCTTTCTCAACATCGTAGGGCATCCGTTTGGACGTGTCGTCGGTGTACCCGTTCACCTGGGGCGCAAGCATCGATCCGGTTGGCACGGCGAGGCCGCGCATCAGCGAACGCTGGATGGCATCGATGTCGATCGCCTGATACAGCGCTTGCCGGACGTTCTTGTCCTTGAACGGGTTCTTCCCCTTGACGCTCGCGTACGGTGTCTCGTCGCGCCACTGGTCCATACCGAAGAAGATGATGCGCGTCTCGGTCCCGTCGGCGATCTTCAAGTTGCCCGCCTGGCGCAGCCGCGGAATATCCTGCGGTGGCGGATCGAGCACGAAGTCGACCTCGCCCGAAACCAGCGCCGCAACACGCGTCGCGTCGGCCTTGATCGGCGTGTACACGATCTCGGTAAGGTTACCGTCGGTCTTGTCCCACCAGTTCGGATTGGCCACTAGGACCGTCCTCACGTCCGCCTCGCGCGACTTCAACATGAATTGGCCGGTGCCATTCGTGTTGCGCGCGGCGAAATTTTCCTCTTTCTGCGCGTAATTCTGCGGGCTCACCGAGTTGTTCTTGGTTGCCCAGGCGCGGCTCATGATCTTCGCGTCGACCAACCCGCGCAGCAGGACCGGATTCGGCCCGTCGGTGATGATATCGACGGTGAAATCGTCGATCTTCTTCACTTCCTTCACCCCTTGCGCGTATACCTTCATGTTGGAGGAAGGTGCCAAGATCCGCTCGAACGAGAACACGACGTCGTCCGCCACCAGCGGCGTGCCATCGTGGAACTTCACGTTCTTGCGCAAGATAAAGCGCCAGCGCGAGGGTTCGGGCTGCGTCCAGGACGTGGCCAATGCCGGCTCCGGCTCGAATTTTTTGTTGTAGCGAACGAGTCCGTCGTAGACGTAATCCGAAAACGTGTTGTTCAAGCTTTCGTTTTGCGCCATCGGATCGAACGTCAGGATGTCGCCCTGGCTCGACCAGCGCAACGTCTTTGCCGGAACCGCTGTCGCGACGATTGCGGTGAATGCAGCCGCGGCCAGCGCGGCTGTCAAGACTCTGTTTCTCATAGCAGTGACCTCCCCGGAGCCCCGGGCAATAGTGTTTGACCGCGGGGATGATGCCGGAAACCGGGCTAAATCACAACGCGGTCGCAGCAGCAACGTGACTACGTGGGTGTTTGGACTTGTTCGCCGTTACGCAACCGCGAATCGTGATGGGGGAGCCCGGCTTCGCTAGATTGCAGCGCGCGCCCTCGTCAATCGCGGCGCACCCGGGCGGCGTGTGTCGCATAAAGGCAGATACCTGCGGCAACCGAGACATTCAGGCTCGCCACACTGCCGCTGAGCGGAATTCCCACGATGCGATCGCACGAATCGCGCGTCAATCGCCGCAGACCCGCGCCTTCGGCGCCCAGGACCCACGCGACCGGGCCGCTCAAATCCGCGTCGACCAAACTCTCGCCTCCGACGTCGGCGCCCAATACCCAAATCCCCTGTTCCTTCATCTCGCGCAGGCTCCGCGCGAGATTGGTGACGACAATGACCGGCACGGTCTCGGCCGCGCCCGACGCGGCTTTGGCGACCGTGGCGTTCACCCCGACCGCGCGGTCTTTGGGCACGATGACGGCCTGCGCGCCAAATGCGTCGGCGCTGCGCAGACACGCGCCTAGGTTATGCGGGTCGGTGACACCATCGAGGACGAGCAACAACGGCGTTTCGCTCGTGTATTCGAGCACATCGTCCAGCGTGACGAAGGGGAGACTGTCGTCGACGACCGCGACGATGCCTTGATGACGCCCATAGCCTGCGAGAGTATCGAGCCGCGCGCCGTCGACGGCGTGGACGCTGATGCGCAGGGCCTCCGCACGCGCCAGCAGTTCGCGTGCGCGCGCATCGTGACGGCCCGCGAGGACGTAGAGCTCCCGCACGGCACCGGGCTGTTGCCGGATGCGCGCGGTAACGGCATGAAATCCGAACAGCGTGCGGGTGGCGGGCATGTGTGGCAGGGTGGCTGCGCAGTGCAGGCGACGTAACCTACGGGCCGACTGGCGCCGCGGACAACAAGACCGCGTGTCTTCGCGAGTGTAGCGCGAGGGCGAAATCCGCGGGTAGCGCCGAGCGTTGCGTCGTCGATGGCGACAGCAAGCGTGCTCCGCTATACTGCGCGACGCTCTAGCGAAGGTGGGAATAAAGAAACGATAGGCGCGGAAGTAAGCGGACGTTCGCAACGCTATACGTTCAACAGGAATCGCGCCGGTGTAGCTCAGTTGGTAGAGCAGCGCATTCGTAATGCGAAGGTCGAGGGTTCGACTCCTTTCACCGGCACCAGCAGATAGGGGTTAGCAGATAAGCTCCTGCTAACCCTTTCTCTTCCGACGATTACCCATTACCGGTGGTCGTCGTCTCGCGATAATCACTGAAACGGGGAAACGCGGCGCGAGAACGGAGCATCGAACGAGAGGCCCGTCACGCCGGAGAGCGTTGTGATATTAGCCACGACCGTCCCCGGTCTGTGCGGAGTGGCGATGCGTACGCTGCCGAATCCCGAGGCGGGCACGCCCAACGCCGAAACCTGCACGAGCGCCGTCCCGTTGGCGGCGATCGAAAGCGTGGTCGAGCCCGCGGCGGTGCCATTGCTGGCAAATGCCGTCACGACGACGCCGTCTATGGCGACCGTGTCATTGTTGCGAATCTCGACGAAGCCGTCGTAGCCATTTGCTGCTTCGCGGAAAAACCACGGGGAAAACAGCGTCGTTTCCTGAATGATCGCCACGCATGCGAAAACGATTGGACTGACATCGTGGACGATAAGCGCGGTATGCGGCCCAGTGACGGTCGCGACGAAGCCATCGCCGTCTCCGCCTAGGTCATTGCTATCTTCGTCTCCGGCCGTCGCGATCTCCGCAGCACAGGTGGTATCGGCGTAGACCGCAGCGTCGCAGAATTCCGGCATTCCATCATTGGCTCCCACCGGCGCAGTGCTGACATGGTAGGACAGGCCGCTCGTCGCGAGAAACCTGTAATAGCGGCTGATTCCGGACCCCGTTGACGTAAATTGATAGCCTATCGGGCGCGTGTGCGCATTCGCGCAGGAATCGTTGAGCGCATGGGCAGTCCCGGGCACGAATGCGATGCCCACTAGCATGGCCAAAACTGCCACACTGCCAGTCCATCGACGCACGGTCTTAAATCCTGTCCTTTCGTTTTGATGCCGATCACACGATTGGTCGTTGCGGCGAGCATTCCTATTGTTGATTGCCATTTCGAATCCTTCCACGTTGCGTTTAATCGAATGGAGCGCCGATTGCGGCCCCACCGGCACAGTAACGCGAATCAGTCAACCGCTCTTGCGCAGTCCATTCGTCGACAGGCGTATCTTGTCGTGACCTTTAGATTCCACTATTGAGCCCCGACCGATGGATCCCGATCGAGCGCGCGCACTCGATGGCGACTGGCGCCGGCGCTTGTACGTCATCATCTTCGAGTCGGAGACACCAGCCGGCCGACTGTTCGACAAGTGGCTGATCGTTGCGATTCTGGCGAGCGTCGCGGTGGTCTTTCTGCACAGCGTCGAAGCCATCAACGAGCGTTACGGCGGACTGCTCGACGGGCTCGAATGGTTCTTCACGGTGCTCTTCACAGTGGAATACCTGGCGCGACTCCTGTCTGCGCCGCAGCCTTGGCGCTATGCGCGCAGCTTCTTCGGCATCGTCGACCTGCTCTCGACGCTACCGACCTATCTCGCCCTTCTCTATCCGCCGACGCAGTTCCTAGTCGATATCCGCATCCTGCGCTTGATGCGCGTTCTCCGTATCTTCAAGCTGACGGCCTACCTTGACGATGCCAATCTGTTGCGCGGCTCGCTCGTCAGGAGTCGGCGCAAAATCACGGTGTTCGTGAGCGCCGTTCTGATGATCATCGTGATTCTGGGCACGTTGATGTACGTTATCGAGGGCCCGGACTATGGGTTCACGAGCATCCCGACAAGCATCTATTGGGCAGTCGTCACGGTCACTACCGTCGGCTATGGCGATGTAACGCCGCATACACCGCTCGGGCAACTGCTCGCAACGTTCGCAATGTTGCTCGGCTACGGCATCCTTGCCGTGCCGACCGGAATCGTCACCGCGGAATTCACAGTGCAAAGCGTGCGAGCTCGAACCATGAGCACCAAGCGGTGCAAGAATTGCTTGAGCGAGGGGCACGATTCGGACGCAAAATTTTGTAAGGATTGCGGCGCGCCGCTGGAAACCTAACTCGCTCGTGCACAGCCTATCTGCCTGGGCACCTCGCGACCTGGGTTGGCGGACCCGACGATGCGGGAGTTCTAAAGACCCACTATCAACCAGCACATCCGAGTGCCGGCGAAAGGCGCCATGAACGCCGGCCTACCGATGTACGATCCGCCCGAGCTACGCGAGACGGTCGACGCATGGTGGAACGGTCTGGCACGCGCTTTTCGTGCCGAAGGCGTAGGCGGGGTGCCCGATCGGCTCGATCGTGGTCTGACGCTCGAGGCACTATGGGGCGCGCCAGAACTGCTGTTCACGCAAACCTGTGGGTATCCATTGCTCGGCGAATGGGCGGGCCGGCTGGAATATCTGGCCACCCCTTGCTACAGCGCAACTGGCTGCGAAGGTCCACGCTACTGCAGTTGGATCGTCGTCAGCGCGAGCTCACCTGCGAAGGACATCGAGGATCTGCGCGGTACGCGCTGCTCGATCAACGGCCGGATTTCGCACTCCGGCTACAACGCCTTGCGTGCGCTCATTGCACCGCACGCGCACAATGGACGATTCTTTGGCTCGGTCAGCGTCAGCGGAAGTCACGCGGAAAGTTTGGCCCAGATCGGACGCGGCGAGGTCGATGTCGCCGCGATCGACTGCATCACGCATGCGCTTCTGTCGCGCTGTCGTCCGGCAGCCGTTGCTGCCACCCGCATCATCGGACGCACGGTGAGCGCCCCCGGCCTCCCTTACGCGACGCGGATGGGCGCCGGCGCAGATCTGATCGCGCGCTTGCGCGCGGGGCTGTTCAAGGCAAGCGCCGACCCAGGCCTCTCTTGCGTGCGCGAAGAGCTGCTGATCGCCGGGATCGAAGTATTGCCGCTGGCGAGTTATCGCTGCATGGCGGAGATGGAAATCCAAGCCAGCAACCAGAGCTATGTAGAAATGGACTAGAACCCTATCTCAAAATCGCTTGGTCCCCTCA